>Ga0153980_1000098_pt1 | contig 51876 bp, 51 predicted proteins | sample TSGA064MetaG_FD_104722 | JGI IMG/M metagenome (GOLD analysis project Ga0153980, IMG submission 104722) | Attine ant fungus gardens microbial communities from Georgia, USA - TSGA064 MetaG | ecosystem: Host-associated > Fungi > Mycelium > Unclassified | place: USA: Georgia, Magnolia Springs State... | reverse complement strand
CGGGGATTCGAACCCCGGATGCAGCTTTTGACCGCATACTCCCTTAGCAGGGGAGCGCCTTCAGCCTCTCGGCCACCTCACCATACGCGCTCTTATCGAGCTGTGCTTCTGAACTTGTTTCTGCTCATCGGCACTGCGTGGCGCACATATTACTTTCTGGGCCTTATAAGTCAAACATATTTTTTCACCGATGCGTTTGATTGCGCATTTACCCGCCAATATGGGTATTTGAAAAGCAAAAAGAGTGATTTATCAGCAACAATTGGCCTTTTCACAGAGAAAAAATGGAGGCAGGCCAGAAGGGAAACAGAGAAAGAAAACAGGGGAAATGGGGAAAAGCAGGCGAAAACCGGTAGCGCCTCGCCACTCTGGCGAGGCGCTGGATCCGTTAGTAACTCGTTTGCTGAGTTTTTTCGGCCTGAATGCGCTGATAGATCTCTTCGCGATGAACCGAAACTTCTTTAGGGGCATTCACACCAATGCGAACCTGGTTCCCTTTCACTCCCAGCACCGTTACAGTCACCTCATCACCGATCATGAGGGTTTCACCAACTCGACGAGTTAGAATAAGCATTCTTTGCTCCTTGAAAGATTAAAAGAGTCGGGTTCACTGGCGCCCGGCATTATCCATCATATAACGCTAAATGTAGACTATGACAAATACACGACAAGTGCACCATCGCAATAATACATTCTGCTGATACTTAGTTTAGCCGAAATACACACCAGCAACCTGACTTTGTGTTTTTTGCGTTTGCACCTGACAGAAAAACGCCGTGGAGCTGTGCCCACCGCGCTTTCCGGGATGCCTTTTTATAGTGTTACAGTTTTGCTGCCACCCAGCTTTCCACACCGGCCAGAGCCCCTGGTAGTGCTCCGGCATCGGTGCCGCCGGCCTGAGCCATATCTGGCCGGCCGCCGCCCTTACCGCCAACCTGAAGGGCTAACTCGCCCACCAGCTCGCCAGCTTTCACGCGGTCAGTGACATCTTTGGTTACGCCAGCAATCAACGAGACCTTTCCTTCAGCAACCGTCGCCAGCACGATTACGGCTGACTTCAGCTGATTTTTTAAATCGTCTACCATAGTGCGCAGCATTTTTGGTTCAACGTTACTCAGTTCGCTAACCAACAGCTTAACGCCTTTTACGTCAATAGCTTTGCTGCTCAGGGAAGCGCTTTCCTGCGCCGCCTGCTGATCTTTTAGCTGCTGTAGCTCTTTTTCCAGCGCCCTGACGTTGTCCATCAGGCCACGCACTTTCTCATTCAGGTTGCTGCTGTTAGCTTTAACCAGCTGCGCGATATCGTGCAGCTGCTCGCTTTGCGCGTACATCTGCTTCAGCGCACCCTCGCCCGTCACCGCCTCAATACGACGGATGCCTGCTGCGGTACCTGATTCTGAAGTGATACGGAACAGACCAATATCGCCCGTGCGGCTGGCATGCGTACCGCCGCAAAGCTCGGTAGAGAAATCACCCATGGTCAGCACGCGTACGCGATCGTCATATTTTTCGCCAAAGAGCGCCATGGCACCCAGCGCTTTCGCGGCTTCCAGCTCCATCACGTTGGTATCGACCGGCAGATTGCGGCGGATCTGGGCGTTAACGATTTCTTCTACCTGACGAATTTCCTGCGGCTTCATCGCTTCGGAATGCGAGAAGTCAAAACGCAGATATTTATCATTAACCAGAGATCCTTTCTGCGCCACGTGATGGCCCAGTACCTGACGCAGCGCGGCATGCAGCAAATGCGTGGCGGAGTGGTTCAGCCTGATGCGGTCGCGGCGCGCTTCGTCAACGTGTGCCGCCAGGCGATCGCCAATACGCAGCTGTCCGGAAGCAAGTTTGCCGACATGACCAATCGCCTGCGCATACTTTTGCGTATCGGTAACGGTGAAGGCCGCATTATCGTTACGCAGCTCACCCGTGTCGCCAACCTGACCACCCGATTCGCCATAGAACGGTGTTTCATCCAGGACGATGACGCCTTCCTGACCGGCACTGATTTCATCGGCTGGCTGGCCGTCGACAAAAATTGCCGTCACGGCAGCGGTCAGCGCCAGCTGGTCATAGCCTTTGAAGGTTGACGCCTCTTCAATGCGGATCACGTTATTGTAATCCGCGCCAAAGCCGCTGGCTTCACGAGCGCGCTGGCGCTGCTGCTCCATCGCTTTTTCAAAACCGGCTTCATCAATCTTCAGGTTGCGTTCGCGGCAGACGTCCGCCGTTAAGTCGACCGGGAAGCCGAAGGTGTCGTACAGGCGGAAAACGGTTTCGCCATCCAGCGTGTCGCCCTGCAGTTTTGCCAGCTCTTCATCCAGCAGCGCCAGACCGCGCTCCAGCGTTTTGGCGAACTGCTCTTCTTCGGTTTTCAGGATCTGTTCAACCTGCGCCTGCTGCTTCGCCAGCTCATCGCCTGCTGCACCCATAACTTCAATCAGCGGTGCAACCAGCTTCCAGAAGAAAGTGCCCTGCGCGCCCAGCATATTGCCGTGACGGATAGCACGACGAATAATGCGGCGCAGCACGTAACCACGGTTTTCGTTGGACGGGATCACGCCATCGCAAACGAGGAAAGCGCAGGAACGAATATGGTCAGCAATAACGCGCAGTGATTTGCTGGTGAGATCGCTAGCGCCGGTCACTTCCGCTACGGACTTGATCAGTTTCTGGAACAGATCGATTTCGTAGTTAGAGTTGACGTGTTGCAGCACGGCGGAGATACGCTCCAGTCCCATACCGGTATCGACAGAAGGTTTTGGCAGCGGCAGCATTGTACCGTCAGACTGACGATTGAACTGCATGAACACGATGTTCCAGATCTCAATAAAGCGATCGCCGTCCTCTTCCGGGCTTCCCGGTGGGCCACCCCAGATATGGTCGCCGTGATCGAAGAAAATCTCGCTGCACGGGCCGCAAGGGCCGGTATCGCCCATCTGCCAGAAGTTATCGGAAGCGTAAGCGCCACCTTTGTTGTCGCCGATACGAATAATACGCTCGCGCGGCACGCCAATTTCGTCTGCCCAGATGTTGAAAGCTTCATCATCGGTTTCATAGACGGTGACCCACAGCTTCTCTTTCGGCAGGGCGAACCATTCGGCGCTGGTCAACAGTTCCCAGGCAAAGCCAATCGCTTCACGCTTGAAATAGTCACCAAAGCTGAAGTTGCCCAGCATTTCGAAAAAGGTATGGTGGCGAGCGGTATAGCCAACGTTTTCCAGGTCATTATGTTTACCGCCTGCGCGCACGCAGCGCTGCGAGGTGGTAGCGCGCGAGTAGTTGCGCTTATCCTGGCCCAGGAAAACATCTTTGAACTGGTTCATACCGGCGTTGGTAAACAGCAACGTCGGGTCATTAGTCGGGACGAGGGAGCTACTGGCTACAACCTGGTGTCCCTTGCTATGGAAAAAGTCGAGAAACGCCTGGCGAATCTCCGCAGTGCTCTTGCTCATAATTGTCCTGGAATCACGCTAACGAAGGTGTCGTGGGTTTAACTGCGCCGTTCAGGCCAGCAACACACGAACAAAAAGTGGTGAATAAGATAAATTTTCTTCGGTACGAAGTAAAATCCCATCGGCGCTCAATCGCCAAAATTTGAAAAAATGCTGCGGATATCCTCTGAAAAGAAGCCCTTAGTCATCAAATAACGCTGCACTTTCGCTTTTTCTTTCCAGTCGGTGGGCAGTGGCAGGCCGAACTTGCGCTCCGCCGCGTCGAAAGCCATTTGCTGCCAGTCAATTTCAGTGGCCGCCAGCGTTTCATCAATCAGCGGCTTAGCCACGCCTTTTTGCCCCAGCTCCATGCGGATACGCTGCGGGCCGTAGCCTTTGCGGCTGCGGCTGGCGACGAAGCGCTCGGCAAAGCGGGCATCGTCAAGGTAGTTGCTTTCGTAGCACCAGGCTACCACACGGTCAATCTGCTCTGGCGTGACGGGTTCTGGCTGCTGGGCCTGATTTTTGGCATACATCGCCGCGCGTTCGGCGGAAAGCGACAATTTGCGACGAAACTCGGCTTCGCTGTGATCGCGCATGGCCAGGATGCGCATCGCTCTGTCCAGCAGGCGAGTAAACTGGCTTCGTTCGGTGGCGTCAGACATCTTGCTCCGGTTTTCATTAGTCAAATCAGGATAAGGGTAGCGAGGAACAGCGAAAGAAACAAAGATGATTGAGATGAAAGTACCTGAACAGCAGATTCAGGACGCTGTTTCTGGCTGCGGGTGAAGAAGCTTGTCAGCCAGCGGCGAAAAACCGATAGCTACTTTTAAACAGTTAATAGCTCTCCCTGAAGACGCTGATAGCCGTTGTCAAAAAACCTGCGGCCACCGCCGACGTGACTCAGGCGGGAAAACAAAAAGGAGCGGCCTGAGCCACTCCTTATGATGGTTAACAACGTGCCGATACGGCTGGCGAACTTAGAAGTTCTCGTTCGTTTCGCTTGCTTCGTCCGCGTCGTCTTTGTCCGCAACAAAGTCAGGCGTGCTGTCCGGGTTGTTCATCAGCGTCGCGCGCAGTTTGGTTTCGATCTCTGTCGCCACAGCCGGGTTCTCTTTCAGGAAGTTGCCGGCATTTGCCTTACCCTGACCGATTTTGTCACCGTTGTAGCTGTACCATGCGCCGGCTTTCTCAATCAGCTTGTGCTTAACGCCCAGGTCAACCAGCTCGCCGTAGATGTTGATACCTTCGCCGTACATAATCTGGAATTCCGCCTGCTTAAACGGCGCAGCGATTTTGTTTTTCACTACCTTCACGCGGGTTTCGCTACCTACTACTTCGTCACCCTCTTTGATCGCGCCGATACGACGGATATCCAGACGGACGGAAGCGTAGAACTTCAGCGCGTTACCACCGGTAGTGGTTTCCGGGTTACCAAACATCACGCCGATTTTCATACGGATCTGGTTAATGAAGATCAGCAGCGTGTTGGAGTTCTTCAGGTTACCGGCCAGCTTACGCATTGCCTGGCTCATCATACGTGCCGCGAGGCCCATGTGAGAGTCACCGATTTCGCCTTCGATTTCCGCTTTTGGCGTCAGCGCCGCGACGGAGTCGACGATGATCACATCCACAGCACCGGAGCGTGCCAGCGCGTCACAGATTTCCAGCGCCTGCTCACCGGTATCCGGCTGAGAACAGAGCAGGTTATCGATATCCACGCCCAGTTTTTTGGCGTAGACGGGATCGAGCGCATGCTCGGCATCGATAAAGGCGCAGGTTTTGCCCTTGCGCTGTGCAGCAGCGATAACCTGCAGCGTCAGCGTGGTTTTACCGGAAGATTCCGGCCCATAAATTTCGACGATACGGCCCATTGGCAGACCGCCCGCGCCAAGCGCGATATCCAGCGAAAGCGAACCGGTAGAGATGGTTTCCACATCCATAGTGCGGTCTTCACCCAGGCGCATGATGGAGCCTTTACCAAATTGTTTCTCAATCTGGCCCAGCGCTGCTGCCAGTGCTTTTTGCTTGTTTTCGTCAATAGCCATTTCCACTCCTAATCACGCGGGGGTAAAGCACGCTTGCGCGGCTTCGTGTCACAATCAATATGGGAACAATTATACTGTATAGTCATACAGTATCAAGCTTAATTTTTCAGAAAATGGTCACGCAGTAGCAACAGCGCATGAGCCGTGGCCTGGCGGCGTACGGAGGCGCGGTCGCCAGCGAAAATTTTGCGCTGCGCCAGCGAGTTAGCCTCAGCCGCCGCCAGGCCAAACCAGACCGTGCCAACAGGTTTTTCCGCCGTTCCGCCATCAGGCCCGGCAATGCCGCTGACGGCCACGGCATACTGCGCGCCAGCCTGTTTAAGCGCGCCTTCTGCCATTTCCCGCACTACCTGTTCGCTCACTGCGCCAAAGCTTTCCAGCGAAGCCTGACTGACACCGACCAGCGCCTGTTTGGCGTCATTGCTGTAGGTAACAAAGCCCCGCTCAAACCACTGTGAGCTACCGGCAGTATCGGTTAACACCTTAGCGATCCAGCCGCCGGTACAGGATTCAGCCGTCGTCACCGTGGCGTGTAAACGCTGCAAACGTTGGCCGACTTCAAGGCTCAACTGGCTTAGCTCATCATCCGTCATCAGAATTCCCTGCCCTCTCTTCAATGAAAAGAAAGATTAGCACTTTTTAGCCCGGGCAGAAGGAAGAATGGCAAGGTTTGCGAGGCGTCTTCCTGAATAACGCGTTGAAAAGCAGATGACAAACAGGGCGTTATGAAGAAGCGCGCCCGGATGGCGCGCTAGTAAGCGTTACAGGCTTCGGCGAGCGTCCCGCACGGCTTCACCCAGCTGCCACACGGCCATCGCATAGTGGTTGCTGTGGTTATAGCGGGTGATGGCATAGAAGTTTGGTAGCCCATACCAGTATTGATAGTAGGTCCCCATATCGAAGCGCAGCAGGCTAACCTGCTGTTCCTGCAGCGGCACCTGTGGCGACAGGCCAGCCTCGGCAAGCTGCGACAGCGTATAGCGAGTTTTAAAGCCGTTTTCCAGTAAAGGAGCCTGGCCGTTAGCCGGAACGGCAACGGTTTCGCCTTTTACCCAACCGTGCGCCTGGAAGTAATGCGCGACGCTGCCGATGGCATCAACCGGATCCCATAAGTTGATATGGCCATCGCCGTTGAAATCCACCGCATATTGTTTAAACGATGACGGCATAAACTGACCGTAGCCCATCGCTCCGGCAAAAGAGCCACGTAAATCGAGCGGATCGTCATTCTCTTCTTTTGCCATCAACAGGAAGGTTTCCAGCTCGCTGCTGAAATAGTCGGCGCGGCGCGGATAGGCAAAGGAGAGCGTTGCCAGCGCATCGATAATACGGGTTTTACCCATCACGCGTCCCCAGCGGGTTTCAACGCCGATGATGCCAACGATAATTTCCGGCGGGACGCCGTAAACCTGCCAGGCGCGATTGAGCGCATCCTGATACTGGTTCCAGAACTGCACGCCATTCTGCACGTTATCCGGCACGATAAATTTTTTGCGGTAGCGGATCCACGCGCCGTTTGGCCCGGAAGGCGGCTGATAAGAGGGTGCCTGGCGATCCATCAACCGCAGCACCCAGTCGAGGCGCTTTGCCTGCGCCAGCACGTTGTGCAGCTGCTGCCGGTCAAAGTTGTGCTCGCGCACCATTTTATCGATAAACGCTTCTGCTGACGGACTGTTAGCGAAATCGCCGTCCAGCGGAGCCACATTATGCGCAGGATCTAACAGAAAACGGTTGCCGCCCTGAAAAGGGTTGCCGTGCGGCTCGGGCTGCGGTGCTTTGCTGCTACAGGCGGAAAGCAGTACCAGCGCGGGTAAAAGTGTGGCCAGACAACGCATTGGATATCCATATGAAACGAAAAGTAGAACTTATGTTAGAGCATAGATCGCGATGATGAAAACAGATGTTACGTAAACCAGTTCCTTTTCTGCCGGGCCGTTTTGCTGCCGTTATAAAGCCGACAATATTCGGCAGGTAAAAAGCCATTTTATGCATGGCTAAAGCTGGCGGTATGAACGTCATGATTTGTCGGCGAAGCAGCTTAAACGCCCGCCGACAGCCAGCCCTACAACGCGACCAGTGAATCCCGGTTAATCTCAGCTATCGATTTTGCGCCGGTTAACGTCATCGCCACGCGCATCTCCTTTTCCATCAGCGACAGCAGATTTTCCACGCCCGCCTCGCCCGCCGCCGCCAGCGCATAAATAAAGGCCCTGCCCAGCAGCACGCTGTCTGCGCCCAGCGCAATCATCCGCACCACGTCCAGACCGGTACGAATACCTGAATCCGCCAGGATTTTGATATCGCCTTTCACCGCATCGGCAATAGCAGGCAACGCGCGTGCCGTCGACAGCACGCCATCAAGCTGTCTACCACCGTGGTTGGATACCACAATCCCGTCGGCACCAAAGCTGACCGCGTCTTTCGCATCCTGCGGATCCAGAATGCCTTTAATGATCATCGGCCCTTGCCAGAACTCCCGGATCCACTCCAGATCTTTCCACGAGATCGACGGATCGAAATTTGCGCCCAGCCAGCCAATATAGTCTTCCAGCGTGGTGGGATGACCGCGATAAGCAGAGACGTTCCCCAAATCGTGTGGTTTGCCGTTCAGGCCGACATCCCATGCCCAATGCGGATGCATCATTGCCTGAATAATGCGTCGCGCTGCGGCGTTCGGGCCGCTCATACCGGAGTGTGCATCACGATAGCGCGCGCCGGGAACCGGCATATCTACGGTAAACACCAGCGTGGTGACGCCCGCCGCTCTGGCGCGTTCCAGCGCGTTACGCATAAAGCCACGATCTTTCAGCACGTAAAGCTGGAACCACATTGGGCGCTGGATAGCTGGCGCAACCTCTTCAATCGGGCAGACGGAAACCGTAGAAAGCGTAAAAGGGATGCCCTTTTTTTCCGCTGCGCGAGCCGCCTGTACTTCACCGCGTCTGGCATACATACCGGTCAGCCCTACCGGTGCAAGAATGACCGGCATCGCCAGCTTTTCATTAAACAGCGTGGTTTCCAGACTCAGCTCGGACATGTTGTTCAGCACACGCTGGCGCAGTGCGATGTCGGCCAGATCGGCGGTATTGCGCTTTAGCGTGTGCTCGCTATAGGCCCCGCCATCGATATAGTGGAATAAAAAAGGCGGCAGCCTGCGCTGCGCTGCCTTGCGATAGTCCGTTGATGCAGAAATGATCATCAGCTCTCCTGCCCTGTTAAAACGCTGGCTCCATAATGAGCAAAAAAAGAGCCGCGACGGCGGCTCGTAATAACAGGCAGTGTAGTAGAGGAGAAAAACGGATACGCTGAGCAACGTCTCAACATAACGTTAACAACTTGCGTATCGCCCTTTTTGCAAAAAAATCAACGCCGATTACGTACCAGCTGATAGCGACGGGTCAGATATTCCAGCGGCACGCTCCAGATATGCACCAGGCGGCAGAATGGAAACAGAAGAAATAGCGTCATGCCCAGCACCATATGGATGCGGTAAATCAGCGCAACGCCTGCCAGATGCTGAGATGCGCCGCCGTGGAAGGTTACTATGGCCTGCGCCCAGCCTACCAGCTTCATCATTTCGCTGCCGTCCATATGCTGCGCGGAGAAAAGAATGGTCAGCAGACCCAGCGCAGCCTGCGCCACCAGCAGCGTCAGAATCAAAATATCGCCCGTGCTGCTGGTTGCCCTGACGCGTGGATTAAGCAGGCGGCGCTTCAGCAGCAGCCCACCGCCCACCAGCGTCATTAAACCGCAAAGGCCACCGGCAATCATTGCCAGCTTCTGCTTGGCGGCAATCGGTAAAAAGGACTCGTACATCCAGTGCGGCGTCAGCAGGCCAACAAAATGGCCGAAAAAAATCCCGATAATGCCGATATGAAACAGATTAGAGGCAAGCCGCATGCCTTTTTTATCCAGCATCTGGCTGGAACCGGCGCGCCAGCTGTACTGGCCATAGTCATAGCGTAGCCAGCTGCCGATTAAAAAGACGCTGCCCGCCAGGTATGGATAAATATCGAAAAAGAAACCCGTCAAAAAATTCATGATGAATGTCCCGTGGATGTTGTTATCGCCGCCACGTCCAGATACTGCGGCGTCACCGCGTCGGCAAAACGCCGTTGATGCGCTGCCTGCTGTGCCGAAGCGCAGCCCTGCTCGCCGAGAAACTTGATCTGCTCTTCTTCCCACACGGCATCCAGCGCCGCAGGCGTATCGTCGCGGGCTTCTTTGCCTACCCGGGGTTTAAGATCTTCCGCCGCCAGTCCGGATTCGGCCAGCGCCAGCAGCAGGTCAAACAGCTCACCATAGCGGCTCTGGCGCTGATGCAGCCTGGCGGCCAGCAAGGCCAGAATCGGCGCGATATCCGCAAGGCCAGATCGCGCGCGCGCAGCGTCCAGGCTGGCAAGATATTCCAGATAGAGCGGCAGAAAATCGGGCAGCTCTTTTGCCGTTAGCTCCAGCCCGTCGGCCCGATATTGATCCAGCAGATCGACCATCGCCTGGCCACGATCTCGCGATTCACCATGAACGTGCTCAAACAGCAGCAGCGAGGTAGCACGACCGCGATCGAACAGTTCGCAGTAGTCGGCCTGCCTGTCCAGCAGCGGGCTGGCGCACAGCGTGGTGATGAACTGAGACAGACGCGTCTGTTGTGCAGTAGTCAACTCGCTGGCTTTTTCCAGCGCCGTAATCAGCTCGGCCTGATGCGTAAACAGCGCTTCGTCCGGATAGTCCAGCAGCCGGGCAAGTATATTTAAAGCGATCATTGCGGCTTCTCCGACTTGTTGCCGATATCAATAGCGTCAATACGGCGGCTGTTAAACAGGTTAAATTTGCCGTCGCTGCCCCGGCAGCCATCGCCAAAGCTGAAGCCGCAGCCTTTGCTTTCAGGAAAAGCTTCGCGCGCCAGCTCACGGTGGCTGGAAGGCACGACAAAGCGATCTTCATAATTAGCGATAGCCAGATAGCGGTACATCTCCTGCGCCTGCGCTTCGCTCAGGCCAACCTCTTCCAGCGCGCGGGTATCCTTCTCGTTATCAACGGTTTCCGCACGCTTGTAGTGACGCATCGCCAGCATCCTTTTCAGCGCCAGTAACACCGGCTCGGTATCGCCAGCGGTCAGCAGATTCGCCAGGTACTGCACGGGGATGCGCAGGCTTTCTACATCCGGCAATATGCCGTTGTGCGCCAGCTTGCCCGCATCCGCCGCGCTTTGAATCGGCGACAGCGGTGGCACATACCAGACCATCGGCAGCGTACGGTATTCCGGGTGCAGCGGTAGCGCCAGCTTCCACTCCATCGCCATTTTGTAGACCGGCGAACGCTGCGCGGCGTTGATTACGCTTTGCGGAATGCCTTCTTTTAACGCTTCGGCGATAACCTGCGGATCGTCAGGGTCAAGGAAGATCTCCCTCTGGCTCTGGTAGAGATCCTGCTCGTGTTCGGTTGAGGCCGCCTGGGCGATGCGATCCGCGTCATACAGCAGCACGCCAAGATAGCGAATGCGGCCCACGCAGGTTTCCGAGCAGACCGTCGGCTGGCCCGCTTCGATGCGCGGATAGCAGAAAATACATTTCTCCGACTTACCGCTTTTCCAGTTGAAGTAAATTTTTTTATAAGGGCAGCCGGTCAGGCACATGCGCCAGCCGCGGCACTTGTCCTGGTCGATCAGCACAATGCCGTCTTCGCCACGTTTGTAGATCGCGCCGCTTGGGCAGGTGGCGACGCAGGCGGGATTGAGGCAGTGTTCGCACAGCCGCGGCAGATAGGCCATAAAAGTGTGCTCAAACTGGCCGTACATCTCTTTCTGCATCCGATCGAAATTTTTATCCTGCGAACGCTTAGAAAATTCGCCGCCCAGAATCTCTTCCCAGTTCGGGCCATTCTCGATTTTCTGCATGCGCTGGCCGGTGATTAGCGAGCGTGGCCGCGCGACTGGCTGATGCTTGCCGGCGGGCGCGTTATGCAGATGCTGATAGTCGTAGTCGAACGGCTCGTAGTAATCATCCAGCCCCGGCACGTCAGGGTTGGCGAAGATTTTCGACAGCAGTCCAACGCGATTACCCATGCGCGGCACCAGCCTGCCGTTGATTTTACGGATCCAGCCGCCCCGCCATTTTTCCTGATCTTCCCAGGCGTGCGGATAGCCGACGCCCGGTTTGCTTTCGACATTGTTAAACCAGGCGTATTCCATGCCTTCACGGCTGGTCCAGACGTTTTTACAGGTTACGGAACAGGTATGGCAGCCGATACATTTATCCAGATTCAGCACCATGCCGACCTGCGAGCGAATTTTCATGGTTTGATCTCCTGCTGGCTGCCCTGGCGGCTGTCGTTGCCTTCATCGTCTAACCAGTTGACGTTATTCATTTTGCGCACCACCACGAACTCATCGCGGTTGGAGCCTACGGTGCCGTAATAGTTGAAACCGTAGGAGAGCTGCGCATAGCCGCCGATCATGTGGGTTGGTTTAGGGCAGGCGCGGGTAACGGAGTTATGAATGCCGCCGCGCTGGCCGGTGATTTCCGAACCGGGAATATTTACGATGCGTTCCTGCGCGTGATACATCATGGTCATCCCGGCGGGAATACGCTGGCTAACGACCGCGCGAGCGGTCAGCGAGCCGTTGGCGTTAAAGGCTTCTATCCAGTCGTTATCCGCAATACCCAGCTCGCGGGCGTCCTCTTCGCTCATCCAGACGATGGGTCCGCCGCGCGACAGCGTCAGCATCAGCAGATTGTCGCTATAGGTAGAGTGAATGCCCCACTTCTGGTGCGGCGTCAGGAAATTCAGCGCTTTCTCCGGATTACCGTTCGGCTTCTGGTTAAGCAAAGGCTTAGCCGCGCGGGTATCAATCGGCGGACGATAAACCAGCAGGCTTTCGCCAAAGGCGCGCATCCACTCGTGGTCCTGATAAAGCTGCTGGCGTCCGCTGAGCGTACGCCACGGGATTAGCTCGTGAACATTGGTGTAGCAGGCGTTATAGGAGACGTGCTCGTCTTCCAGTCCTGACCAGGTTGGGCTGGAGATGATTTTGCGCGGCTGCGCCTGGATATCCCGAAAACGGATCTTTTCATCTTCTTTGTTTAACGCCAGATGGCTATGGTCGCGTCCGGTGATTTCGCTCAGCGCCTGCCAGGCTTTTACCGCTACCTGACCGTTGGTTTCCGGCGCCAGCGACAGGATCACTTCGGCGGCATCAATGGCGCTGTCGATGTTAGGACGACCCGCCGCTGGCCCTTCGGCCTTGACGTAGTTCAGCTCTTTAAGAAAATCGACCTCTTTCTGCGTGTTCCAGCTGATGCCTTTGCCGCCGTTGCCCAGCTTGTCGAGCAGCGGGCCAAGCGAAGTAAAGCGCTCCCAGGTGGCCGGATAGTCACGCTCGACTGCGATAAGATGCGGCGCGGTTTTGCCCGGAATCAGATCGCATTCGCCCTTTTTCCACTCTGCGACGTCAAAAGCCTGCGCCAGCTCTGCCGGAGAGTCGTGCTGTACCGGTAGCGTGACCACGTCGGTTTCCACGCCGAGGTGGCCGGGGCAAAGTTCCGAAAAGGCTTTGGCGATGCCTTTATAGATTTCCCAGTCGCTTTTGGCTTCCCAGGCCGGATCGACCGCCGCCGACAGCGGATGAATAAACGGATGCATATCCGAGGTATTCATGTCGTCCTTTTCGTACCAGGTAGCGGTCGGCAGCACGATATCGGAATAGAGACAGGTGCTCGACAGGCGGAAATCCAGCGTGACGACCAGATCCAGCTTGCCTTCACCGCCCTGCTCCTGCCATTCCACTTCTTCCGGCCTTACGCCGCCCTGCGCGCCTAAATCTTTGCCCTGAATACCGTGTTCCGTACCCAGTAAATATTTGAGCATGTACTCATGGCCTTTGCCGGATGAGCCAAGCAGGTTTGAGCGCCAGACAAACATATTACGCGGGAAGTTCTGCGGATTGTCCGGCTGTTCGGCGGCAAAGCGTAGCGTTCCTTCTTTCAGGCTCTGCACGGTAAAATCCACCGGCGAAAGGCCAGCGGCTTTAGCCTGTGCGGCAATGTTCAGCGGGTTGCTGTTTAGCTGTGGGGCGGAAGGTAACCAGCCCATCCGCTCGGAACGTACGTTAAAATCGATCAGGCTGCCGCCGTAGCGCTTTTTATCCGCCAGCGGAGAAAGCAGTTCACTGGTCTGCACGGTTTCATAGCGCCACTGGCTGGAGTGGTTATAAAAGAACGAGGTGCTGTTCATATGGCGCGGCGGACGCTGCCAGTCAAGGGCAAACGCCAGCGGCGTCCAGCCGGTTTGCGGCCGCAGTTTTTCCTGACCGACGTAGTGCGCCCAGCCGCCGCCGCTCTGCCCGACGCAGCCGCAGAAGACCAGCATATTAATTAATCCACGGTAGTTCATATCCATGTGATACCAGTGGTTCATCCCAGCCCCGACGATAATCATCGAGCGGCCGCGCGTTTTCTCCGCGTTTTCGGCAAACTCACGGGCCAGGCGAATAATATTTTGCCGGGAGACGCCGGTAATCTGTTCGGCCCAGGCAGGGCTGTAGGCTTTGACTTCATCATAGCTGCGGGCGCAGTTATCATCTTCCAGGCCGCGATCCAGCCCGTAATTGGCCAGCGTCAGATCGTAAACGCTGGTGACCAGCGCTTCGCTACCGTCCGCCAGCAGCAATCTTTTTACCGGCAGCTTGTGCAGCAAGATTTCGTCCAGCGTCACGCTGTTGAAGTTTTCACTCTCCGTGCCGCCAAAGTAGGGAAAGCCGACGTCGACTATCGCATCATGGCTGTGCAACAGGCTAAGCTGTAGCGTCACTTCCTGCTGCGTTCCGCCTTCGCGCTGCTCCAGATTCCATTTGCCTTTTTCGCCCCAGCGATAGCCGATGGACCCTTGTGGTGCCACCAGCTCGCCGCTGGTCTGGTCGATAGCGATGGTTTTCCACTGCGGATTATTTTCCTGGCCAAGGTTATCAATCAGATCGCTGGCGCGTAGCTGACGGCCAGCGGCGTAATAACCCCCTTCGCGCGGCTCCAGCAGTACCAGCATCGGCATATCGGTGTAGCTGCGGACATAGTCGCGGAAGTAGCCTACCTCGCGGTCAAGGTGAAACTCTTGCAGGATGACGTGACCCAGCGCGAGCGCGAGCGCGCTATCGGTACCCTGTTTGGGATTGAGCCACTGGTCACACAGCTTGGCGACTTCGGCATAATCTGGCGTGATGGCGACAGTTTTGGTGCCTTTATAGCGTACTTCGGTAAAGAAATGCGCATCCGGCGTGCGCGTCTGCGGCACGTTAGAGCCCCAGGCGATAATGTAAGAGGAGTTATACCAGTCGGCCGACTCCGGCACGTCGGTCTGTTCGCCCCAGGTCATTGGCGAAGCGGGCGGCAGATCGCAATACCAGTCGTAGAAGCTCAGGCAGACGCCGCCAATCAGCGACAGATAGCGCGCGCCAGCGGCATAGGAAACCATCGACATCGCCGGGATCGGCGAAAAGCCAACGATGCGATCGGGGCCGAAGGTTTTTGCCGTATAAATATTGGCGGCAGCAATCAGCTCGTTAACCTCCTGCCAGCTGGAGCGAACAAAACCGCCGCGACCGCGCGCGATCTTATAGCTTTTCGCTTTTTCAGGATCGCTAACGATCGATCCCCAGGCCGCCACGGGATCCTGATGGGCCACTTTCGCCTCGCGCCACAGCTGCAACAGCTTTTTGCGCATTAGCGGATATTTCAGGCGGTTGGCGCTGTAAAGGTACCAGGAATAGCTGGCGCCACGCGGACAGCCGCGCGGTTCATGGTTGGGTAAATCCGGACGCGTGCGCGGATAGTCGGTCTGCTGCGTTTCCCAGGTTACCAGACCGTTTTTGACGTAAATTTTCCAGCTACAGGAGCCGGTACAGTTTACGCCATGGGTCGAGCGCACGATTTTGTCGTGCTGCCAGCGGCTACGGTAGCCCTCTTCCCAGTCGCGATTGGTGTTGAGTGTCTGACCGTGCTGGCCAGAAAAAGGCTCCGCTAACTGTTTAAAGTAGCGAAACCGACCGAGAAATTTGCTCATCCGGAAAACTCCTGAAGGCTTTAGGGTGACATTGCTTAAGCGGCGCAGGGACGTAGCCTACGCGCGTTTATCAGAATCGATTTTTGCGGCCGTATACCAGCCAGGTCACGCCGATGCATACCAGATAAAAGGCGAGGAAAATTTTCATCGCGCCCGTTGGCGTGCCCAGCATGGACAGAGAAAGCCCAAAGGTCTGCGGGATAAAAAATCCGCCCAGTGCGCCAATTGCGGAAATAAAACCCAGTGCGGCAGACGTTTCGGTAACGGCTTCACGCTGTGCAACTTCTGCGCTTTTACCTGCTGCGGCGCTTTTTTCCAGCGTCAGTTTGCGGAAGATGACGGCAATCATCTGGTAGGTTGAACCGCTACCCAGCCCCGCCGTTAAAAACAGCCCCATAAAGACGCCGAAGAAGGCCACAAACGAGCCGGCCCTGCTGGCATCGGGCAGCGTCAGAAACAGCAGCGCGGCGAAAATAGCCATCAGCACAAAGTTGATTAGCGTGACCCGCACGCCGCCAAAACGATCGGAAATCATTCCGCCTGCGGAACGTGCCAGCGCGCCCAGCAGCGGGCCGAGAAAGGCAAACTGTAAGATGCTGACATCGGGAAACTGCGTTTTTGCCAGCATGGCAAATCCCGCCGAAAAGCCGATAAAGGAGCCGAAGGTCGCCAGATAGAGCAGTGCCATAATCCACAGATGGCCGCGCTTCAGTACCGGTAGCTGTTCGCGCAGCGAGGATTTCGCCGCCGCCAGATCGTTCATGCCAAACCACGCTGCCAGCGTGGCGACAGCCAGAAACGGCACCCAGATCCAGGCCGCATTTTCCAGCCAGATAGTCTCACCGCTGGCCAGCTTCTGCGCTTCACCGCCAAACAGGCTAAAAATGCCGAAGGAAACCGCCAGCGGCGCGACAAACTGCATCACGCTAACGCCCAGGTTGCCCAGGCCGCCGTTAATACCCAGCGCGCCGCCCTGCTGTGCTTTGGGGAAAAAGAAGCTGATATTGCCCATGCTGGAGGCAAAGTTTGCTCCAGCAAAGCCACACAGCAGCGCAATAAGCGTGAAAGTGGTAAAGGAGGTGCTGGTATCCTGAACGGCAAAGCCCAGCCATACGCAGGGAACCAGTAGAATGCCGGTGCTAAAGGCCGTCCAGCGCCGTCCGCCAACAAGTGGGATAACAAAGGAGTAAGGAATACGCAGCAGCGCGCCGGAAACCGACGGCAGCGCCGTCAGCAAAAAGAGCTGATCGGTAGTAAAAGTAAAGCCGACCTTATTTAAATTTACCGTTACCGCGCTGAACAGCATCCAGACGCAAAACGCCAGTAACAGGCAGAAAACGGAAATCCACAGGTTACGGCTGGCGATACGTTTTCCATGCTGCTGCCAGAACTCGCTGTTCTCCGGCTGCCACGTCTGGATTACCGCGCTGTTTTGCCTGGGTTGAAGTGGGACAAGCTGCGACATAATATTCTCCGGGTTAATCGTGCGCATTCTGCGTAACGCGTCTCCGGGCCAGGTTGACTTAAATCAACGAGGATGCAGGTCATTTCCACCCGACGGGCCTGTTTCAGCCCGGTATGAGTAGCCTGGAAATCCTGTGAATACTTTTATTTTTCAAGTAATTAATATTTAGATTATCGTCCTGCTTACCGGCTCCTTCGCGCGGCAAAAATAAAGAGTTACTCCCTTAGTGGTATAGGGTTAGCATGGCTAATCGGTAAAATGCGGTGTCATTGGGTAATTTGTCGCCGCCGCCTGTTCAGGAAAACCAGAGTGAAAGAAGAGAAAGCCACCATCCTGCTGATTGACGATCATCCCATGCTGCGCAATGGCGTTAAGCAGTTGATTGAGCTGGACGAACGTTTACAGGTAGTAGGCGAAGCCAGCGACGGCGCGCAGGGCGTCATGCTGGCAGAACAGCACGATCCGGACCTTATCCTGCTGGATTTAAATATGCCCGGCATGAACGGGCTGGATACGCTGTTACAGCTGCGCACCGTCGATCTCTCCGGCCGCATTGTGGTTTTTAGCGTTTCTAATCACGAAGACGATGTCGTCAATGCGCTGAAGCGAGGGGCCGACGGTTATCTGCTAAAAGATATGGAACCGGAAGCGTTGCTAAAAGCGCTACATCAGGCCGCCGCCGGACAGATGGTGCTGAGTGAAAAATTGACCAATGTGTTAGTAACCAGCCTGCGCGAAGCACGCCCGGCTGAAGCGCGAGATATTGAGCAGCTGACTCGTCGTGAGCGCGATATCCTGAAGCTGATTACGCTGGGTATGACCAATAAAGCCATTGCCCGCAAGCTCTCCATTACGGAAAGCACGGTCAAGGTCCACGTAAAACACCTGTTGAAAAAGATGAAATTAAAATCGCGGGTAGAGGCGGCGGTCTGGGCTTTGCAGAATGGTTATTAATATCGTTTTCATTCATTGCTATTTCAGAGCGAATGATAAAAGAATAGCACGGCGGATTGATAAGTATTTTTCTGGCGCGCAACATAAAAACAATCATTATTTAATATCAGCTTATTTAACTCTCCCCGAGTATTTCTGGTCGCATTTCATTTCATTCACCCACTATTGAAAATAATAATGAAAGCGCTATTATTCCCTGCCGAATAAATATCTTATTTTAAATAAATCGATAATTTCTTATTAGCGACGTAACGCCAACGAGAACCACATGAAAAAAAATGCTTTTATCCACCGGGTTATTATTGCCTTCTCACTTACTTTTATTATCACAGGCTGTCACCATTCCCGCGTCAATGCTCCGATAGCCACCGAGCAAGTTGAACAGCTTGCCTCGCTGATTGCAGGCGGCAGCTATTTGCGGCAACAATGTGCACAAACAACCTTACCGGATGAACAAGCCCTGACGGCAAGAGCGCTTGGGCTGGCAGAAAAAAGAGGCTGGAATACCCGTGCCGCAGAGTATAAGTCGCTCAATCTCATCAGTATGAAAAAACAACAGCTGATCGATGAAGATCCCCGGTTAACCGAGGAAAAATGCCGGAAGCTGGCAGATTCGCTGCTGCCGTTTATTAACGGTCAATAACCAGCCTGACTATATGACCGGTACGAATAGCCGTACCGGCGCTCAGAACGGGGAAAAGTAAAAAGCCAGCCCCGCCGCCGCCAGAAAAGGCCCAAAAGGGATTTCACGCGTTAGCTTTTTATTACTCACCAGCCGGGCAAACACTGCCGCGATAAGACCAAGGCTGGCAGCCAGCAATAAAATCCCTGGCAGCATCGCCCAGCCAAACCAGGCACCCAGCGCGGCCAGCAGCTTAAAATCACCGTAGCCCAGCCCTTCGCGCCCGGTTATCCCATAAAACAGCCAGTACAGCAGCCAGAGCGCCACATAGCCTGCAACAGCACCGTAAACCGCATCAGCAAGGGTCGGGAAAGACGCTGGTGCCAGCGCATGAAACAGCAGCCCTGCCCATAAGAAAGGGAGCGTCAGCATATCGGGCAACATTTTTGTTCTGAGATCAATCAGGGTTAACGGCAGCAGAAAACCACAGAACAGCAGCGAAAAAAAAGCCTCGGTGAGATCCTGTTTTAAATATGACAGCAGCAGAGCCAATAACGTAAAAAATAGCTCTACCAGCAAATAGCGGATGCTTATTTTTTTGCTGCACCAGCCGCATCTCCCTTTTAAAAGTAACCAGCTTAGTAGCGGAAGAGTGTGATACCAGTTCAGCGTCTGGCAACAGGCAGGACAATGCGAGCGCGGTAAAAAAAGGTTGTAGTGCAGGTTATTTTCCTGCGTAATCATCAGGGGAACGCGGTAAATAACCACATTGATAAAGCTCCCCGCAACAGCACCCGTTAAAGCGAAGAAAAGATGCAGTAGCCATTGCGGTTGAGCGTGCCACCAGAGACTCATTGCTCTCTTTCCCTCAGGATAACTTCAGCCGTTTCATTTTTAAGGCTGAAGCTAAATTTATCGACCAGGATCTGCTGCTGCGTCTCCAGCTGATTAAGCCACGTTACCACTGAATAAAGATCTGGCGTTGTTATAAACAGAATAAAACGGCGATCGGGCCGCTCCTGCCATTCATTGATGCTGATATTATCGGGAAGCGTATTCTGTACACGCTCTGTCAGGGTGTTATCCGCTTTTACTTTTTCCGCCTGGCCTGCTGCTGCCAGTTCTCGTTCGTGCTGTTGTAGCCAGATTAACTGCCGCTGCGCTACCGTCAGCCGCTTCTGAGCCTGTAGCCGATAAGCGTTTAAGTTATCAAGAACAAGCACCCTTCCCCCCGCCAGCAAAATTATCATAGCCAGTACCGCTATTAAGATTTTTTCACGCCGGTTGCGGCAACGCCATGCGCCCACTATTTTATTAACCTTCATCATTTACTCGTCGAATTATCAGCCGGACTCGCTTTCTTTTCTGTGGCTCCGCTTGCACCAGCAATCCTTCAACGGCATACCCACTGGCCAGCCCGGGCAGGTCAGGTTGCGTATCGGCAAGGGTAAAAGTCAGGGTTTGCTGTTCGCTGTCCCACGTCAGGGCTTCGGTTTGCCCCTGATGGATTTGCGCCAGCAGCGGATAGCTTTTTTCCAGCATGGCGTGTAGACCATAAGACGACGCTGGCGAGGAACGGCTCAGCTTCTGCTCCAGCCATGCTCGTAACGGCACGCGTTCAGGCAAGGAGGAAAAGTGGCTTCCTGCCTGCTGGCGGGCCTGGTTTTCCAGCTGACTGGCCTGCCGCATAGCAGAGTAAGCTTCAAAAAAAGGCAGCCCTGCCAGTAGCAGTGCCGATACAGCGGAACCGATAATCAGTGCTTTAAAGCCCGCCAGGCGCGTCAGCGCGGGCCTGGGCTGAAACTCGCTGGTTAAAAAAGAGTGTTCGGGTAAGAGAGGGGTGTCAAAAAGTACCGAAGCCGTGCAAACAGGGGCTGCTTCCCAGCCTGCAATAGCAGGAACCGGCGCGCTGAAACAGCGGAACGGCGCTGTGTTCTCCGTCTTATCCCATAACAAAGCCAGGTACGTTTCGCTGGCACAAAGGCCTTTTGTCGGGCCATACCTTACCAGCCACTCCTCGCCCAGCTTTATCGCGGCGTGACAGGGAAGCGCCAGCACGTCCGGGTAGACGGCATCAGGCGTTATGCCAGCCTGACGCAGACGCTCCAGCCACCGGGCAAAAAGCTGTTTCTCCACCGCCGCGACACTGTACTGGCCGTTATCGCGGCCAAGAATAACGCCATGCAGGGATTCAGCCTCGCTCAGCAGTTCGCTTTCAATTTGCCAGATTAACGTCTGTAACGAAGGTTTTTTCAGATTCGCCGCGGCTATATCGCAAAACAATAGCCGGCTGGAGGGCATCAGGAAAATAACTTTGTTTTCTCTGAATAGTCTTTTTGGCAAAACGATATCATCCAGACTGCCTGCAAAATAGTCTCCCTGAGGCGAACGGTAGAACCATAAAAAAGCAGCATCATGCTGGTGGCCTGCACGAATAATAATAATGCCCTGGGATGCTTTTATCATTTAAACCCGCCCGCTTATTCACTTATACCATATTGACGTTTGATAACCGTAAAGCCACTGTCCGAGCGCTTTATCCAGCTGCGTAAGGGCCAGGCTGACGTATCGCGCTGCTCTATTTTCAACTCAAAATAGTCGCTGTTGAATGACAGGTGTTCCTTTATTCTGTTCAGCGCAGTTACACTCTCTTCAGGCAGGCCGGCATTTTTTAACGCCTCCAGCGAATGCCAACCTTTTTGCGGACGCGCAGCGAGCCAGCGGTCTAACTCTTGCTGGGTTAAAGCCGTTCCCAGTAGCGCGGAAACAAAAGGAAAGTCTTTCTTTGTTAATCCATTGACGCTAATTTTTAGCCGGGTATCCGGTAATACGCACAGCATGCCGGAGAGAGCACGCCATTGCTTTGGGCTGATTACTCGCGCCTGACGCAGCTCGGTAATGTCAGCCAACATCCTGCCGGTTTTTCGGCTGTTGTCCTGAATATAATCAACAATGGCCTTTGCCTCCTCTTCTTTGCTGCCGGTATTTTGCAGCAGGCGTATAAAGACCTGCTCTGCATAATTCTTTGCGGTCGCGTTATCGTTTTCCTGCATCGTGCTGGCTGGCTGATCAAAGCTACTGTCTGCAACCTCATCAGCATCCACGGAATTATGTTCTTGCTGCGGCGCAGTTTTTTTACCCTCATCAAACATGGCGTTGAGATTAAAGCAGGTCTGGAGGTCGCGAAAATTAATATTAAAGATGTGTCCGTCCAGTTTCAGGAATGACATTTTCCCTGTATTTTTCGGCCGCAACACGGATGCCGATAACGCCTCTGAATAGTGATGAATAATCACCGTCTCCGCGCCCAACACTGCCCACTTATCCTGCATGCGAGAATGTAAATTGCCGCTACGGCTGAAGGCCTGTAGCCAGTATTGTTGAGTAGCGGTGACCAGCGCGGCCATAATCGCAATCATCATCAGCACCATAATCAACGCCATTCCGTGCTGCCTGCTTTTCATTCGCTCTCCGTGAGTAAAATCAGATGTTTTAACGTTCCGGAACGTAGCTTCAGAGTAATTTCAATGGCTTCAGGTAAGGTCGTGGTGGAGAGCCAGCGATTCAGCCAGACTTTTTTGGCAAAAAAACGTATCTGAAACGCGCTTACGTCTGCAAGGATGCGCTTTTCTTGCATATCAGCCGTCTCATCCTGAAAAGGCGCGCTGGCGCGTAATAAATTACCGTCCACCGTTCGCCATCTGACCCACTCCAGCGAAGCGCGGGAAAGTTGGCCGCCGGGATTAAATTTACCTGTCCGTAAAAGCGTTACGCTGCTGTTTTCCTGCGTTTGCTGGAGATAGCGTATTTCCGGATGCAGGTCGTTATCATGCTGCGCATTGATTGGGCGAGCGACCGCATGGGAAAAATCCCGCTCCAGCAGGAAAATAGCTCTTTGCAGAGCACTGAAGTTGGCACTTTTTATTTTTATTTGCTCGCCAGTACGTAATGTTCCCTGGAGCAGCATTACCCCCGATAAGCTAACCAGAGAAAAAATCATTAGCGCCACCATCATTTCAAGCAGGGTAAATCCTCGCTGCATGCTTCTCATTTTTTTACCAGCCAGGTTTTTAAAGAATAAAGGTTATCCTCATGACTTTCGTCAGCAGAAACATCAATTTGCAGCAGGTATACGTTTTTATAACTCGTTGCCTGTATCCGCCACCATCTGTAAAAGCTCTTCTCCCCCACCTGAAACTTTTCAGGTTGGCTCGTTCCTTCCGGCAGCGTTTTGCTTAACTTAATGTTAATGGCCAGATCCTCCGCCCCCCATGCCGCCAGCTGTTTTTGCTGTAGCCGCTCAAGATTTCTGACTTTTTCCGCGCCGCTATTAAGTAACGTTATCCCTGCCAGCGCTAAAATCGCCATTGCAAACAGAACTTCTAATAGCGTCATTCCTTTGCATTTCATAGAGCGTTCTCTGCAAAAGGAATAAAAGCCATACTGCCGTTATGAATAGTTATCCTTCCTGTTAATTTTTCTTTAGCATAAATACCCAGCGTAAAATCAATGATTTCACCGTCAGGAAAAAAAACCAGCTGCGGCGGCTGAGTATTGTTTTCCATCGCCTGAAGCTCGAAGGATTTATTCTCAATCCTGAGCGATAAACGCATGTGCTGCGGCAAAGAGAACATCGGATATTTTTTCATTAGCCTGGCCTGATGCCAGTAATAGCCGGGCCAGCTTTTACTGGCTTCTCCATGAAGAGCCTGGCGATTTAATACCTTAAGTTGCAGGCCATTGGTAAACACAGCAAGCGCGTAGATTTTATTTTCCAGCTCCGCGCGCTCGGCTACCTGGCGAATGGACCAGGCAAGCCTCTCGCCTTGCTGCCGCGAATTGTCGGCCGGTGCCCGACTGACCACCAGCGTCGCCAGCCCCGCGAGGATCACCATCACCAGCATTATTTCTAATAAGGTAAAACCCTTTATGCCAGCGGCACCGTTATTCATCCAGCGTCCAGTTATTAATACTCTCTTTCCCTTCCACACCCTGAGGGCCAAACGAGTAAATATCTACCGCGCCGCGATCGCCAGGGCTTTTTAACTGATACGGATTGCCCCAGGGATCTTTCGGCAGGCGGCGAATATAGCCGTCATGGCGATAATTGCGTGGCACCGGAGCAATAACCGGTTTTTTTACCAGCGCATTTAAACCCTGCTCCGTCGTGGGATAGACGTTATTATCAAGCTTGTACATCTCCAGTGCATTTTCGAGCGTCACAATATCGCTGATCGCTTTTTGCCTGTCCGCCTTATCTTTATTCCCCATCAGGCTGGGCAGCATCAGGCTGGCTAACACGCCTAAAATAACTACAACGATCATCACTTCAAGCAGCGTAAAGCCGCGCTCATGCTTTCTTTTTATTTCCATCATTTTTCCTGTTTCCATGTTTATCCTGCAAGGCTATTCATTTGCATAATAGGTTGCAAAATGGCCAGCACGATAAAAAAGACCATGCCTGCCATAACGATAATTAATAAGGGCGTAAACAGACTGACCATAGTGGTGATTTGATTCATAAACGTTTCCTGCTGAATATCAACGGCGCGGCCAAGCATATTATCCAGCTCTCCGCTACGTTCTCCTGAAGCAATCATATGGCGCATCATGGGTGAAAAAAGACCGCTCTTTGTTAACGCATGCGACAGCTCGGCGCCTTCGCGGACTCGCTCCTGTGCGTGAATCAGCTCCTGACGTGCATGGCTGTTGTTAACGACTAAAGCGCTTATCTGCATGGCTTCCAGTAAAGGCACCGCGCTGGCGCTGAGTATGCTTAACGTTTTGGCGTAGTGGGCTATATTCAGGTTAAGCGATACTTTCCCGCACGCGGGTAAGGTTAAAAAGAAGCGGTCAAACTGCCGCCGATAGCGCGGTTTTTTTAACAGATATCTGACGAGCAGCGTAAAGAGAACAATCATCATCAACATCGCTATTCCCCACGTTGCTAACCCTTCGCTTATTGCCAGCAAAATACGCGTGGTAACGGGAAGCTCCGCTTTTAAGTAGATAAACTGCTCGACAACTTTGGGAACGACCGAGGTTAATAATATGACGATGACGGCAATGGCGATCAGCGTCAGCAGTAGCGGATAGAGCAAAGCCTGCAAAAGCTTACTCTTGATTTTCTGGCTTTGTTCGGTGTGGTCAGCCAGACGCGTCAGAACCAGCGCTAATTTTCCCGATGACTCGCCTGCCGCTACCACGGCGCGATAGAGCCTGCTGAAGGTTTTTTTATAGCCGCCTAATGCTTCAGAAAAAGCGCGCCCTTCCAGTACCTGCTGGCGCAGCTGCTGGACAACCTTTTGCTGCGCCGTTTTTTCGCACTGTTGCGCTATCGTCTGCAAAGCATCTTCCAGCGGTAACGCTGCACTCAGTAATGTGGCCAGCTGCCGGGTAAAAATCACCAGATCGTTACCGCGCATAGGGTGTTTGCCAGGGAAAAACGGCAGAGCGGAGGCTTCATCCGACTGTTTTATCGCCGTGACCTGCAGGTTTTTCTCCAGCAGGCTCTGGCAAGCGAGCCGCCGGGAAGGTGCATCAATCCAGCCGCGCTGCTTCTTTCCCTGGCGATCAACAGCACTGTAACGAAATCTCATGTTCAATCCTGCCTTGTAACCCTGACCACTTCTTCAAGCGAAGTATGACCAGCCAGCACCTTTTGCCAGCCGTCGTGGCGAATCGAAGTGGTATTGCGGCGCACGATCTGTTCCAGCTCCGTTTCAGTTTGCAGCCGGGTTATCGCCTGGCGAAGCGGCGTATCGACCAGAATCAGCTCATGGATACCTGTTCTGCCACGGTAGCCGCTGTGGTTACAGGCTTCACAACCGGTCGGCTGGTAAATTTGCTGCTTATCTCCTTGTAGTTCGAAACCGAAGCTACGCGCCTGGGCAGGCGTTAGGGTGATCGGCCTGCGGCAGGCCACGCATAATGTTCTGACCAGACGCTGTGCCAGCACGCCAGTCAGCGAACTGGCCAGCAGAAAAGGCTCGACGTCCATGTCGCGCAGGCGTCCGATAGCGCCAATTGCGCTATTGGTGTGTAAGGTAGAGAGCACCAGATGCCCGGTAAGCGAAGCCTGCACGGCTATCTGCGCCGTTTCCGTATCGCGGATTTCGCCAATCATCACCACGTCCGGATCCTGACGTAAAATCGCCCTTAAACCTGCGGCGAAGGTCATTTTTACCTTGGTATTGACCTGAGTTTGCCCTATTCCTTCCAGCTCATACTCAATCGGATCCTCAACCGTCATGATATTCCGCTCCTGGCTATTAATTTGGCTGAGAGCGGCATACAGCGTGGTGCTTTTGCCGGACCCTGTCGGCCCGGTAACCAAAATGATGCCGTGAGGATGACGTAGTAATTCCGCCATGCTTTCGCGCTGCGCCTCGGCCATTCCTAACCGCGCAAGATCCAGCTGCACGGCATTTTTATCCAGAAGACGCATAACTAACCGCTCGCCGTAGCGCGACGGGAGTGTCGAAAGACGCACATCAATGGCGCGCCCCCCGATACGTAGTGCAATACGCCCATCTTGCGGCAGACGTTTCTCCGCAATATCCAGCCGGGCCATGACTTTGATTCTGGAAATTAGCACGGCGGCCAGCTGACGAGGCGGCGACAGTACGGGACGCAGCACGCCGTCTACGCGAAAACGGATCAGCAGATTGTGCTGGTAAGGCTCAACATGGATATCCGACGCGCCCTCTTTTATCGCTTCTGCCAGTATGGCGTTAATAAAGCGAATAATGGGCGCGTCATCATCACAGTCGAGCAGATCTTCATCCTGAGGTAGCGCTTCAGCCAGTTCAAAAAGGTTGGCCTCGTTGCCGAGCGTTTCGATCATTTGTCGCGCCTGGGAAGCATCCTGCTGATAGGCTTCGATAACGTACTGCGTAAAAGCCTCAGCCGATAGCGGCTGCATGGTGCAGCCTGACGTCACGCGTAGCGCCTCTCGTATAGCCTGCAGGCTGGCGTCTGGCCGAAAATAGAGGCAGTCGTTTTTAGTGAACACGCCCGCTTTTTGTACCCAGGTAAAGGAAAACATCTCGCTCATCGCGGTTGCCCGGCATAGAAAGCATTTATCTGGTCAAGGACTTTATTTAATCCACCGCGCTCGCCTGATAAATTAAGTTCGCGGTCGACGGAGCTTTTCATATCGGCCCGGGCGATATCTTTCATCTCGTACCGATCGAATTTCCCACGGGATTGTTGACTAACACGCGTGAAATCTTCCTCCTGGCGAATAATCGTCGGGCGGATAAAAAGCATCAGGTTTCGTTTCGTTACCTTGTGGGTTGTCGTACCGAACAGATATTTCAACAGCGGAATACGTCCCAGTAGAGGCACGTTGCTTTCGGTATTGCTGTTGCTGGTATCCAGCAGGCCGCCCACTACTACGGTTTTTCCTGTTCCAATCAAAACGGCATTTTTTACTACGCGCGTATCGAACGTCGGGCCAAGCTCGCTATTGACGCCGGTTTCAGAGACGCTGGAGACCTCCTGTTCGATATTCATCATCACAGCATCGCCCTGGTTGATTTGCGGCGTAACTTTTAACTTAATGCCAACGCTTTTCCGTTCTACCGAGTTATAAACATTGTCGCCCGAAGTGGTTTGCGAACCGGTCAATACCGGCACTTCCTGACCGACGGTAAATTCCGCTTCAACATTGTCCAGCGTAACGATGCTCGGTGTTGCCAGGATATTATTTTTACTGTTGGTCTTTAGCGCGTTAAGTAAGCCGGACCAGTTGCCGCTATAAAAACCGGTTGCCAGTCCTGTTGCGCCTGAAAGCGCGTTAACCATGCCTTTTTCCGGCAGTGTCGTAACGGAACCGCCCGCAGAAGGGAAATTAGTGCCGCCCGCACGATTGTTCATCCACTGGATGCCAAAGTTTAATCCTTCTGCATCAGAGACTTCGGCAATGATCGCTTCAACCAAAACCTGTGCACGCCGGATATCGAGCCTGGCGATAACTTTTTCTATATCGCGTAATACAGGCTGCGGCGCGCTTATAATCAATGCGTTAGTTTGAGCATCGGCTTTAATCGTGGTGCCGTTGTTTGAAATCGTATTAATTTCCAGCGCGGCACTCTCACTGGGCGTGTTTGATTTTTCATTAATCACGCCGGTAAGCACCTTTAGCAGATTCTCTGCCTTCGCATATTTAAGATAAATAACGCGGGTGTTTCCTGCCTCAACGCTGCCCCGGTTCTGATCCAGCCTTTTTAAGGTGGCAACCATGCGTTTAGTCGCCTGTTTATCACCGGTAACCAATACGGAATTGGTTCTTTCATCCGCGACAACCGTGACGTAAACACGATCGCCTGCGCCCCCGTCGGTTTTGCCCTGTAATGAAGCCGACATACGCGCAACCTCACTCGCCGAGGCATTCTCAAGATGAAGCGTTTCCACGGCAAAACTTGCATCTTCATCAAGACGCTTAACGATAGAAACCAGCTGATTGATAACAGATGCACGTCCGGTCATCAGTACCGTGTTGGACGGGTTGTAGTGAATAATACTGCCTTCTGCGGCATTATGAAGCTGGCGTAACAGCGGCGCCAGCTCCCTGCCGGATACGTGATGTAAAGAGACCATGCGGGCAATAACTTCATCTCCAACCGGCACCTTTCCGTCCAGCACCAGCGGCACGCCGGCTGCCCTGGCATTTTGTTCAGGGATTACTTTGATAACGTTTTCTGCTGTGGAGACAGCAGAAAAACCATAAACGTTCAGCACGCTCAGGAAGAATTGATAGTACTGTTCACTATCCATCTCCTCATAACTTTTTACGCTTATCGTGCCCTGCACCGAAGGTTCGATAATGATAGTTTTGTTGAGATTTTTACTGACGGTGTTAATAAACTCGCGAATATCCGCATTTTGAAAACTTGCTGAAAATCCCTCAGCGACTGCCTGACCCGGCACGACTAAAACCAGTATTAATGCCCAGCCTGCAGCCGGAAAAAAACCAGAAAATTTTTTTAAAGCATTACAGAACATTCGGAATACCTTCTTTGATAAACAGGCACAACCTACCGCCACTCATCTTTATTAATTTGTAAAGATTCATAATAGCCATTGTTATCAATAATCACCTTGTCAGAGAAAATCCTGATTATTTTCTGGTTGTTGTTTTCTAAATGGTCAAAACACGTATAGCTTCGCTGGATACCGTTCATCTCAATAATAGCGATCGATTTTTGACAATCGCTACCGGCCAGCGTACCCGTTAGCTTTATCGCGTTTTCTGCCAGAGGCGCATTCATTAAAACACCATCCGGCAGCGGATCGGGTCCGACCGCCCATTCATCAGACAATATGTTTTTTTTGTTTTTGAACAAGGGTAAGTCGGTTAACGCAAGCTGGCTTGATGCTTCATCTTTTTTAAACGGAATGACGCCAGATGTTATCTTCTTGTCAGGGCTTTTATTATACAAAGTAACACCTGTCGCAGATAAGACTAACAGCGTAATCATCATCATAAAAAGATTAAGGCCGCGTTTACTCACCAAACATCCTTTAATTATAATTCATTAACAGGCATGCGATAAAAGGAAGCTCATTACGCCTCTTTTTTTCACAAAATTAATAAAAACTGGTTTTCTTCTCGTAAAGTTTTTTTTCAAATACTATAACTGTAGCGCCACCGGGTGTTCCGGCATTGTGGGCTATCGTTATATCATCGCCTGTGCTGACAGTCGAATTAATTTTTACCTCTGCTGCATCGGTTATTCTGGATGAGTAATTACCTCCCTCATTTTATATCCCGAACTCACCCCCCTTCCAGACGAATAATGATGCGGCACTTACCGCTGTAAATCGCCTGCAGCAGCGTTATCGTGATGCCGTTTTTATCACGCTAATGCTGGACAGATGACTTTAACGATCGCTAATTTACAAAAAATAAAATCGCATTAAATTAATTTAATAGCCTTAATTAATAATAAATTAAAAAACCGTTAAACCGGCTCATTCGCGTGCCGTGCGTGCGGTCTGTTTATTAAAGGATTCAGGGCCATTATCCCTATCGCCTGCGGTACCACAAATGCCTGTTTCACGTAGCGCAATGAAGCATGACGGGATATCCTCGGTTGGCTGCGATCCTGTCGAGTACACGAACGACTCACCGGGCTGGCAGATTCAGGCCCGTGTCGATCGATAACAGCGTTCCCGCCATCATCCGATCTCTTTGTTTCGAGCACGCTCGAAGAAAGGGCCTGTCACGCTGGTTTTCCTGCCATAAAGACTCCGTTATCATATTCGCTACGTACTCGTGAAAAGAAGTTTTTTACCTACAGTTTTGTAACTATCTGATTTTACGGATACTGTTTACTGTACTCATCCAGCGTTATCATCCCTCTGTTTTTCCATTCCTCTAATAACACAGGGCATCTCATGAGCCGATACCATGTATCCAGTAGTGAAGGTCAGTATGAGAAAGACTCTGGCGAGCAAGTTTTAGCTAATAAACTGGGTATCGCTGTTTCCGATGAGATGGATGAGGCTGAACTTGTCCTGTTAGAACAACTCTACCAGTCCGTTTTTGAAGAACAGTTCCCGGAAGGGCAGCTAAGCGTAGCCCTGGTAAAAAACTGGCATCGCCGCTGGTTAGGCAACATCTACGAGTGGGCTGGACAAGAAAGAGCGGTTAATATCAGCAAAGGCGGCTTTATGTTTGCACCTTCAGCACAATTGCCAAAACTGCTGAGCGAATTCGACGACAAGTATCTGGCTCAATACACACCGTGTAGCGGCATGGCCGAAGAACAACTTATCACCGCTATAGCCATCACTCATGTCGAGCTGATACTTATCCATCCATTCAGAGAGGGAAACGGACGCCTGTCGCGACTGCTAGCCGACGTGATGGCCGTTCAGGGTGGGTACAAACCGCTGGATTATCAAAGCTTGGAGCAAAACAAATCCCAGTATATCTCGGCTATCCATGCTGGCGTATCAATGGACTACGAACCGATGAAACACTGGGTTAGTGAGGCATTAAGAAGGGATTAAACCGCAAGACGTAAATGAGCGAACTTTTTGCGAGTCGCTTCAAGGGAAGCTTCGATCTTCGCGGAGGACTGCCCTGTTTCAACAGCCGTAGATGTCGCTACTGAGCGAACGATATCAGCACGAGATGGCTTAGCGTAGCTTGCCTGAGTTTTTTTGTTGTTGCTCATAATTACTCCTGAAAAGCAGAATCTAGGCTGAAAGACATCGTTCAAACAGTATACCAAAATTTCTACGCAAATTCACTTCAAGCCCAGTCAAAAGACTCACTCATCGGGCAAGCCCTTTAAGTAATACATCAAGCATAAATCGGGTGGCTAACGGGCAACACCCTTATCAGAAAGATAAAAAATGAATCGCCACGGATAATCCAGACACTTCCGAACCGTTAATAATATTGGTTTTCGTATTCTGCCGGTAGCCTCTGATTGCTCGAACCATGCCGACGCCTACAGTTACAAAAAATTTCGATGTAATCAAAAATATCGCTGCGGGCTTCTGCCCATGTTCCGTAGATCTTTTTCTTAATCCGTTCGCGTTTCAGTAGCTGGGAAAAGCTTTCCGCAACCGCGTTGTCGTGGCAGTTACCGCGACGACTCATGCTGCCTTCCAGACCGTGTGATTTCAGGAACGATTGCCACTCATGGCTCGTGTACTGACTGCCCTGATCAGAGTGAACCCGTACCTGTTTTTGCGTATTACGCCTTCACACCTCCATACGTAATGCGTTCAGGGCAATCTTTTTTGTCATGCGGGGTTGCATTGACCAGCAGATAACTTTTCGGGAGAACAGGTCAACCACCACGGCCAGATACAGCCAGCCTTCGTGAGTTCGGATCCAGGTTATGTCGGTCACCCAACGCTTATCTGGTGAATCCGGATTGAACTGCCGCTGGAGCCTGTTCGGTGCCACGATGCTGGCTTCGCCTTTACGTGCCTGTGGGCTACGGTACCCAACCTGAGCTTTTATTCCGGCACGCTTCATCAGCCGCCAGATCCGTTTCACTCCGCACTGCTGCCCAATATCACGCAGATCGAGATGGACCTTGCGATAACCTTAGACGCAGCCAAACTCAAGCCAAAACTGTTTGATCTGCCCGGTAAGCATCTGGTCTGCCTGGTGACGCTGTGAATGTGGCTACTGAAGCCAGACATAAAATCCACTCGGATGGACGCCCAAAACCCGACAGAGCACACGAACAGGCCAGCAATAGCTGCTGTCGCGGATAAAGACGTACCTCAGTCAGACAGTTTTGCGAAGTACGCCGCGGCTTTTTTAGTCTGTCTCTCTCGTCGGTAACCCGCTTCAGCTCTTTTTGAAGCCGCTGGATCTCAGACTGGGCTGGTGTAACGATAGAAAAAGGACTTAACGCCAGTTTTCCCGCATGATACGCGCAGACCTCTGTTTTCACCGACATCAGCTTATCACTATCGCCAGATCGCGTTGTTTCGAGCACGCTCGAAGAAAGGGCCTGTCACGCTGGTTTTCCTGCCATAAAGACTCCGTTATCATATTCGCTACGTACTCGTGAAAGGAAGTGTGGGTTGTGGCACGCAAAGCTGCTTTTTTCCCCTCTACATGTTTGGCAAGCGACACTTTTGCCTGCAGGAAAATGTAGGATTTCATGAGATCCAGCGAGACAACGTGAGAAAAATGATAACCATAACATCACTTAACTCTCTACTATTTATGATAATGGACATCTCAACACTATGAGTACATTAGAAAATATCGGTTCGCACACCCCAATGATGCAGCAATACCTGCGTCTGAAAGCTGAGCACCCGGAAATCCTGCTGTTCTATCGGATGGGCGATTTTTATGAGCTCTTCTATGACGATGCCAAACGCGCTTCTCAGCTGCTGGAAATTTCGTTAACTAAACGCGGCGCCTCCGCTGGCGAGCCGATTCCTATGGCTGGCGTGCCTTACCATGCGGTAGAGAACTATCTTGCTAAGCTGGTGCAGCTTGGCGAATCGGTGGCCATCTGCGAGCAAATTGGCGATCCGGCGCTGAGTAAAGGCCCGGTAGAACGCAAAGTTGTGCGTATCGTGACGCCAGGTACCATCAGCGACGAAGCGTTATTGCAGGAGCGCCAGGACAATCTGCTGGCCGCTATCTGGCAGGGACCACGCGGTTTTGGTTACGCCACGCTGGATATCAGCTCGGGCCGCTTCCGGCTGGCCGAACCGACCGACCTGGAAACGATGGCGGCGGAACTCCAGCGCACCAATCCGGCCGAGCTGCTTTATCCGGAAGATTTTGCCGCTATGCAGCTGATTGAGAACCGTCGCGGCCTGCGCCGCCGTCCACAGTGGGAGTATGAAGTGGATACCGCCCGACAGCAGCTTACGTTGCAGTTCGGCACGCGCGACCTGAACGGTTTTGGCGTTGAACAGGCGCAGTTTGCGCTACGTGCAGCAGGCTGTCTGCTGCAGTATGTTAAAGATACCCAGCGCACCTCGCTGCCACATATCCGCTCGCTGACGATGGAGCGCCAGCAGGACGGCATCATTATGGATGCCGCAACGCGCCGCAATCTGGAAATTACGCAGAATCTGGCAGGCGGTATCGACAATACGCTGGCGTCGGTGCTGGACAGAACCGTGACGCCAATGGGCAGCCGCATGCTGAAGCGCTGGCTGCATATGCCAATCCGCGATACGAAAACGCTGACCGATCGCCAGCAAAGTATCGGCGCGCTGCAGGATTTCTCTGCCGAGGTGGCGCCGCTGTTGCGCCAGGTGGGCGATCTTGAGCGTATTCTGGCACGCCTGGCGCTGCGCACCGCTCGTCCGCGCGACCTGGCCAGAATGCGTCACGCTTTTCAGCAGCTTCCTGAACTGGATGCGCTGTTAGTCGACAGCGATATCCCGCATTTGCAAACGTTGCGTAAGCAGATGGGCCAGTTTGACGAGCTGCGCGAGCTGCTGGAGAAAGCCATTATCGAAACGCCGCCGGTGCTGGTACGCGACGGCGGCGTGATTGCGCCTGGCTATCACGAGGAGCTGGACGAATGGCGCGCGCTGGCCGATGGCGCGACGGACTATCTGGACAGGCTGGAAATCCGCGAGCGCGAGAAGCTGGGGCTGGATACGCTGAAGGTCGGCTTCAACGCCGTCCACGGCTACTATATCCAGGTCAGCCGTGGGCAGAGCCATCTGGTGCCGATCAACTACGTGCGCCGCCAGACGCTGAAAAATGCCGAACGCTATATCATCCCCGAACTGAAAGAGTATGAAGACAAGGTTCTCACCTCCAAAGGTAAGGCGCTGGCGCTGGAAAAAGCGCTGTATGAACAGCTGTTCGATTTACTGCTGCCGCATCTGGAAGCGTTGCAGATTAGCGCCGCCGCGCTGGCCGAACTGGACGTGCTGGCAAACCTGGCAGAGCGCGCCTGGACCCTGAACTTCAACCGTCCGACGTTTACCGATAAGCCCGGCATTAAGCTGGTCGGCGGCCGTCATCCGGTGGTCGAGCAGGTCTTGAAAGAGCCGTTTATCGCTAACCCGCTGACGCTGTCGCCACAGCGGCGCATGCTGGTGATCACCGGTCCCAATATGGGCGGTAAAAGTACCTATATGCGCCAGGCCGCACTGATTGCGCTGATGGCCTATATCGGTAGCTATGTACCGGCAGAAGAGGCGGTGCTTGGCCCTGTCGATCGCATCTTTACCCGCGTCGGCGCGGCGGACGATCTGGCTTCTGGTCGCTCCACCTTTATGGTTGAGATGACCGAAACCGCCAATATCCTGCACAACGCCACGGAATACAGCCTGGTGCTGATGGATGAAATTGGTCGCGGCACCTCCACCTACGACGGTCTGTCGCTGGCCTGGGCCTGCGCAGAAAATCTGGCAAACCGCATTAAAGCCATGACGCTGTTCGCCACCCACTATTTTGAGCTGACCACGCTGGAAGAGAAAATGGAGGGCGTGGCCAACGTGCATCTGGACGCGGTTGAGCATGGCGATACCATCGCCTTTATGCACAGCGTGCAGGATGGCGCGGCAAGTAAAAGCTATGGTCTGGCGGTAGCGGCGCTGGCGGGCGTGCCAAAAGAGGTGATCAAACGCGCACGGCAGAAGCTTAAGGAGCTGGAAACCCTGTCAGGCAACGCGGCGTCCGGCAGCGCCGACGGTCCCCAGCTACCGCTGCTGGTTGAGGAGACGTCACCCGCTGTCGAAGCGCTGGAGGCGCTCGATCCCGATTCTCTTTCACCACGCCAGGCGCTGGAGTGGATTTATCGCCTGAAGTCGCTGGTGTAAGCCCTTCTGTTTTGCTAAGGCAGGATAACGGGATAAAAGTGCCGGGCTCTGCGACAGGGATGTCGTGCGCCAGTTTGTCCTTTGCGGAATGGCAACGCGCTGGTTCTTCTCCTGTCTCATCTGTTTATGGAACCATCCTCACTTCGCTCCCACGTAATGACAGTGATAAAGCGTTAAGGCCCGGCTAACGCCGCGCCGTTTTGTCCGTGTCATTTCATCTAATCCAGTGGAGCGTGTCATGAACATGAGAGTCAATCCCAGTGGGATAAACAGCGAGGCGATGAACGTGGGCCAGTTCTCCGCACGCTTTAGCAAGACGCAAAACGGCGGTGGCGCTGCCGGTTCGGAAAAGTCCAGCCTGCTACAGTATGGCGGCGCTGACGGCAAAACCAGCCAGAAAACCTCAACCGCCTCGTTAGGTTCGGATTACAAGACGCTGATCGACTCGCTGGTCAAACAGGGCCAGCAGGAGCTGAAAAGCCTGAAGGAGCAGCTTGCACAGCAGCAATCTTCCGACAGCAGCCAGGCTTCCGGCAACGGAACTTCCGCTAGCGGGACGTCCGGCAGCAGTACGCAAAACGTGATGTCACAGCTACAGATGCTGCTCGACAGCATCAGCAAACTGCTCAAGCAAAGTCAGGAAGGTCAGCAGACTTCCGGCAGTAGCTCTACCGATTCTCAGCTCAGCAGCGCATTGTCACAGTTGAAAGAGCTGCTCTCTTCCGCCGGCGTTACTGCCGCAAGCGGCACGACAGCAGCAGGCACCACCACGGGGGCGGATGGCACTACGGCAACGGATGGCGGCACCAGCGCCCAGCCGATGCCGACCAGCGAAAAGGACACCAGCGTACCGCCTTCCAGCAGCACGTTGTTTAAGAATATGGATGGCGACAACCGTTCCGCCGATCAGATTATTAACGACAACCCCGTGCTGAAAAATCTCGGCAACCAGAAAGACATTAAGCAGGATGAGCTGAAAAAGCAGTTTGGTGACTGGACGTCGAATAATCCCGACGAGAAAAGCCGGGCGCTGGCCGCCAAAAACATGTCTTACTTTTTAAACAACGTGAAGGCGCTGGATAACCGCGAAGGTGGCGATCGCGGCAAAATTTCCACTAACGGCAAAATTGAAGGGCTGACCAAAGACGGCGATGCGCGTCACGGCACCGAAGCCGCTATCGTGAAAGACGTGGCGGAACAGGGGCTGGATAAGGCTTTCCCCAAAGACGGCAGGTTAACCACCACCAAAGATGAGATGGTGAACCTTAACGGCACCAACAAGAGCGGCTTTCAGGGGATCTGCCTGAAGCTGGGCAAGGCGCTGGCCTTTATTCCTGGGCTGAGCAACGTGCTGACCGGTATGGGGCGCGCGGAAAGTACTAATCCGTGGGATGTGATCAAAGGCGGGATTGTCGGCGGCGTGAAGACGGCTTTTGACGCGCTGAAAGGCGTGGCGCAAGGCTTGCTGACTGGCAAAGTGAGTCCGGTGCAGATGCTGATGAGCGCTTATAAAGGCGCGGTGATGGATACCTATGCGATGCAGGACGTTAAATCCGATGCCAAAGATAAGGTAAAAGATATTGTCTGATTAACGGGCAATAAAAAAGCGGTGGTTTTCACCACCGCTTTTCGCAGTCACTTTTTAAGCGCCCATTTTATTCGCGAAACAAGGCTTCAATGTTCAGTCCCTGAGCCTGCAGAATTTCCCGCAGACGACGAAGACCTTCAACCTGAATCTGGCGAACACGTTCACGGGTCAGACCAATTTCGCGACCCACATCTTCCAACGTTGCCGCTTCGTAGCCTAACAGGCCGAAACGACGCGCCAGCACTTCACGCTGTTTGGCGTTCAGTTCGAACAGCCATTTGACGATGCTCTGCTTCATGTCATCGTCCTGGGTGGTATCTTCCGGACCGTTGTCTTTTTCGTCGGCCAGGATATCCAGCAGCGCTTTTTCAGAATCTCCGCCTAACGGCGTGTCAACTGACGTGATGCGTTCGTTGAGGCGCAGCATACGGCTGACGTCATCAACAGGTTTATCAAGCTGTTCAGCAATTTCTTCCGCGCTTGGTTCATGATCCAGCTTGTGGGCCAGTTCACGAGCCGTACGCAGATAGACGTTCAGCTCTTTAACAATATGAATTGGCAGACGGATCGTACGGGTTTGGTTCATGATTGCCCGTTCGATGGTCTGACGAATCCACCAGGTAGCGTAAGTAGAGAAACGGAACCCTCTTTCAGGGTCAAATTTCTCTACCGCGCGGATCAAACCGAGGTTACCTTCCTCAATCAGGTCAAGCAAAGCCAGACCACGATTGCTGTAACGACGGGCAATCTTCACTACCAGACGTAAGTTACTTTCGATCATGCGGCGACGAGAAGGAATGTCACCACGCAGAGCACGACGAGCAAAGAAAACCTCTTCCTCAGCCGTAAGGAGCGGAGAATAACCAATCTCTCCCAGGTAGAGCTGCGTCGCATCCAATACACGTTGTGTGGCGCCCTGCGACAACAGCTCTTCTTCAGCTATGTCGTTATCAGCAGGTTCATTTCCGACAAGAGCTTTCTCATCAAAAATCTCAGCTCCGTTTTCGTCGAATTCCGCGTCTTCATGTAACTCATTAACTTTCAGCGTATTCTGGCTCATAAGCGGCTCCTACCCGTGATCCCAGGGCAGAACACCAGAGGGTTCTGCCGGTTTATCGCTGCGGTAAATAACGCAACGGGTTTACGGATTTCCCCTTGTAACGAATTTCAAAATGCAATCTAACCGAGCTGGTGCCGGTACTACCCATGGTCGCAATCTTCTGACCCGCTTTGACTTCCTGCTGCTCGCGGACCAGCATCGTATCGTTATGGGCATATGCACTCAGGTAGTCATCATTATGTTTGATGATAATCAAGTTGCCATAACCGCGTAGCGCATTCCCGGCATACACAACGCGCCCTGAAGCGGTTGATACAACGGGCTGTCCTCGCGATCCCGCGATATCGATACCTTTATTGCCACCTTCGGAAGCAGAGAAGTTATCGATAATCTTCCCGTCGGTCGGCCAACGCCAGCTTCCTACCGGAGTAGAGCTGTTCGTTGTACTGCTGACGGTCGGAGCACTTACCGGCGCTGTCGTCATTGCGACATTATTTGTACCGGCTGAAGGTAACATTTTGCCTTCACTTGGTTTACCTGAATCCTCAGAATACGTAATAACTGGCTGACGCGCAACCGTTACCCCTTTCATTTGTGCACTGGTCGGCTGAGCTGGCACGCCGCCGGCCGTGGCATCTGCTGCGGTAATCGCATTGCCGCCGGTCAGGGTGCTACCGGAGCCGTTACTAACCTGCAACTGCTGGCCCACGTTGAGACTGTAAGGTGCAGGGATGTTATTTCTGTCCGCTAAATCGCGGAAATCGTTGCCGGTAATCCACGCAATATAGAACAGCGTGTCGCCGCGTTTAACGGTATAGGTATGTCCGCCGTAGCTACCTTTCGGAATATTCCCATACGAGCGGTTATAGACGATATGGCCATTTTGCGTAACAACGTTTTCATTTTGGTTGCCGGAGACCATGGTGCCGCCGGAACGTGAAACAATCGGCGGTGGCTGGCTAATCAGACCGCCGCCGCCGTTGTCGGCCGCGCTGTTGCTGCCAACCGAGCTGACAGGTGCTGGTGCATTATTGCTGGAACAGCCAGCTAACCAAAAGCCAACAAATGAAATCGCCGCAAGACGGCGCAATTTTATTACCGGGCTTCCCGTGCTCATGTATATCCCCCGTTACGGCAAATCTGTGACAGCTGTAATCACCTGCATTTGCAGGCGTAAATTCTGAAGCCATAGGATAGTAGCAATATCGCCCGTCGCGTGCCATTAACGGATGAGCCTATTAACAGATGTGTACAATTGCCCGGCTAACTCAGGCCAGTTCGCCCTGCACAAGCGGAACAAAGCGCACCGGCTCAATCGTTTCGACCAGAAATTCGCCGTTTTTACGGGTAATGCGCTTTAGCTCCTGCTGCTCATCGCCTACCGGTAATACCAGCACTCCGCCCTCTTCCAGCTGGTTCATTAATTCCAGCGGGATTTCCGGTGGCGCGGCGGTCACGATAATGGCGTCAAAAGGGCCGCGTGCGGGCCACCCCAGCCAGCCATCGCCGTGGCGCGTTGAAACGTTATGCAGATCGAGCTGTTTTAAACGCCGCTTGGCCTGCCACTGCAGGCCTTTGATCCGTTCGACGGAGTAAACGTGTTCGACAAGATGGGCGAGGATCGCCGTTTGATAGCCGGAACCGGTGCCGATTTCCAGCACGCGGGAGTCAGGCTTTAATGCCAGTAGCGAAGTCATTCTCGCCACGATATAGGGCTGGGAGATGGTCTGGCCGGAGCCGATGGGCAGCGCCATGTTATCCCAGGCTTTATGTTCAAAGGCTTCATCAACGAAGCGCTCGCGCGGCACGGCCTCCATCGCTTTTAACAGCGCTTCGTCAGTAATGCCCTGCTGACGCAGCTGCGCTAACAGGGTTTCTATGCGGCGAGTCACCATTCGCTTGCAACCTCAGCACTGGCTAACCATGAAGCAACGACCTCCTGCGCGCCATGGGCAGTCAGGTCAACATGGAGCGCGGTAACCGATACGTAGCCTTCATCGACGGCAGCAAAATCCGTATCCGGGCCGGCATCGAGCTTTTCGCCAGGCGGGCCGATCCAGTACAGCGTATGGCCGCGTGGATCCTGCTGCGGAATGACCTGATCGCTGGGATGGCGACTACCGCAGCGGGTAACGCGGATGCCTTTGATCTCGCTTAACGGTAAGTCCGGCACGTTGATATTCAGGATACGGCCGGTGCGCAGCGGTTCACGCTGTAGCGCACGCAGAATAGAACAGGTTACCGCTGCCGCAGTATCGTAATGCTGATGGCCGTCAAGAGAGACGGCTATTGCGGGCAGGCCCAGATGACGGCCTTCCATCGCCGCCGCCACGGTGCCGGAATAGATGACGTCATCGCCCAGGTTTGGCCCGGCGTTAATGCCGGAGACCACGATATCAGGTTTGGGACGCATCAGCGCATTGACGCCCAGATAGACGCAGTCGGTCGGCGTCCCCATCTGGACGGCGATATCGCCGTTGGGATAGCTGAAGGTGCGCAGCGGCGTTTCCAGCGTCAGCGAGTTAGACGCGCCGCTGCGGTTGCGATCGGGCGCGACTACCTGCACCTCGGCAAACTCACGCAGCGCGGCGGCCAGCGTTTGAATGCCCGGCGCATGAATACCGTCGTCATTACTCAGCAAAATTCGCATCTGATAACCTCTTGATTCTAATCTGCGAGCTATCATATCACTCCCGGAAGCATCCTGCCGCCGCTGCGCATTTTTTCGTGACGGCTCTACTCGCCCACCTCTGCTTCACCGTGCGGCTGGTTAAGCAGTTCACGCACCAGGCTGGTGGCAAAGCTGCCCGCCGGTAGCCAGAAAGCCAGCTCGACGGTAACGTCATCCCACCAGTTCCAGCGCAGATCGCGCGGCACGACCAGCAGCGCGCGGCGCGCCGCCTCGACTTTTTCACGTTCCAGCAGCGCAATCAGTGCAGCCTCATGCGTCAGGCTTTGCTGTTCAAAAGCCAGGGCTTCGCCTTTGCTGCCCCAGTCGCCGCTGCCCGGCAACGGTGCCGTTATGCGTAGCTCATTATTGTCCGTGCGCGCCTGAAGCGTCGTCAGCTCGGCTTCCTCTGCCACAAACCAGCTGCCGCGACCGGTAAGCTGTAGCGCATCGCCAGGCATCACTTTGGTGAGCGATCCCTGTTTCGTCAGCCTGTCGCTGGCTACCTGATTAAACAACGCGCTGCGGGCGGCGGAAAGCAAAAAGCTGCGTTTGTTACGTTCGCGCACGCGAATTTCATCTGCTGCCCAGCGCTTCGCCATCGTCAGATTGTTGTTGTCGTGCCCGAAACGCTGCTCGCCAAAATAGTTGGGAAAGCCGCTTTCAGCGATCTGCTGCAAACGTTTCTCCACGTCAGCTCTGTCAGAAACCTGGCGTAAAATCAGCGTAAACGCGTTGCCTTGCAGCGCGCCGGTACGCAACTTGCGGCGATGGCGTGCGCTTTCCAGCACTTCACAACCTTCCAGTTGCAGGCTGTTGAAGTCTGGCGTTTCTTTACCGGGGATGCGCAGGCAGAACCACTGTTCGGTCACCGCATGACGGTCTTTCATCCCGGCAAAGCTGACGTCGCGCGGATGAATACCGGCAAACTTCGCCAGTGCTTCCGCGACAAAACGAGTGTTACAGCCGTTTTTGCGAATGCGAACCAGCACCTGCTCGCCGTCGCCGTCCGGTTGATAGCCGAGATCTTCCACCACCAGGAAATCTTCCGGGTTCGCCTTTACCACACCGCTGGCAGCGGGTTGACCATAAAGCCAGGCGGTCACGCGCTTGCCTTAGTCAGCAACGCAACGGCTTCACAGGCAATGCCTTCACCACGGCCGGTAAAGCCCAGCTTTTCGGTGGTGGTGGCTTTGACGTTGACGCAATCCATGTGGATGCCCAGATCTTCTGCGATATTAATGCGCATCTGCGGTACGTGCGGCAGCATTTTTGGTGCCTGAGCGATAATGGTGACGTCAACGTTGCCCACGGCGTAGCCTTTTTTCGCAATCTGCCGCCAGGCTTCGCGCAGCAGCTCGCGGCTGTCGGCACCTTTATAAGCGGCGTCAGTGTCCGGGAACAGCTTGCCGATATCGCCAAGCGCCGCCGCGCCCAGCAGCGCGTCGGTCAGCGCATGCAGCGCCACGTCGCCATCGGAATGCGCCAGCAGTCCTTTTTCATAAGGAATTCGCACGCCGCCGATAATTAACGGGCCTTCGCCGCCAAACGCGTGAACATCAAAACCGTGGCCGATACGCATCATGCGCTCTCCTTATTGTGTAATTGAGTCAGATAAAAAGCGGCCAGCGCCAGATCTTCCGGCCGCGTTACCTTAATGTTGTCGCTACGGCCCATCACCAGCTGCGGATGATAACCGCAATACTCCAGCGCCGAGGCCTCATCGGTAATGGTAGCGCCTTCCTGCAGGGCTCGCGCCAGGCTGTCATGCAGCAGCGCAAGCGGAAACAGCTGCGGCGTCAGCGCATGCCACAAAGCTTCACGCTCTACCGTGTGCGCAATGGCCGGATCGTCCGGTTTTGCACGCTTCATGGTATCGCGCACCGGCGCGGCCAGGATCCCGCCGACAGAACTGGTTTCGGTAATGGCCAGCAGGCGAGTAAGGTCGTCAAGATGTAAACAAGGACGTGCGGCATCGTGTACCAGCACCCAATGCGCCGTGGAGGCAGCTTTAAGTCCGGCCAGCACCGAATCGGCGCGCTCTTTGCCGCCGACCACCCACTGTACGCGGGGATCGCTGGCTATCGGCAGCGTAAAGAAATAAGGATCGTCCGGACTGATAGCAACGATAATCCGTTTCACCGCGGGATGCGCAAGCAGGCCAGCGATGGAGTGTTCCAGAATCGTCCTGCCACTGATGGTGAGGTATTGCTTGGGACAGACCGCCTGCATACGGCTGCCGATACCGGCAGCCGGTACTACGGCAATCACGTCAGAACCTGCGCTAGTCATGTTTTATCGTTGTTGATTGGCCTGCGCGTTTTTACTGCGATCCGGCACAAGGCGATAGAAGGTCTCACCGGGCCTGATCATGCCCAGCTCATTGCGTGCGCGCTCCTCGATAGCTTCGGAACCGCCGTTTAGGTCGTCGATTTCCGCAAACAGTCGATCGTTGCGCGCTTTTAATTTGGCGTTACTGCTTTGCTGCACCGCGACGTCATCGTTAACGCGCGTATAATCATGTAGGCCGTTCTTGCCTAGCCAGAGCGAATATTGCAGCCAGCCGAGTAGCACAAGTAACAGCAGCGTAAGTTTTCCCATCTCCGCCCCCTGAAAAACGGCTCAATCATCCCATAACTTCTCTTCCGACTCCACTCCACCCGCGAAATAGCGATCGTTTGGCGAATCGGTAAGCGTTCCCTGCCTGTAAAATGGCTTTTGCAGGCAAACTTCTGTTACCACCAGGTGCATTCAGAAATCAGATTTTGCCGCCTTCAGGGCAAACCTTTCGGCAACGGCGTGGCTCACCAGCCGCTTAAAAGCGTAAACAGCAGCCAGAAGAGGCCGATGACCACCACCACGGTGAGCAGCAGCGTCCAAATCAGATGACCGCGCAGCAGTACGCTGGCGACGATACCGACCAGCACCGAAACCGGCAGCAGCGCCAGGAAGAAAGGCCAGGTATAGAGGAAGAAGAACAAGGTGTTAGAGCCGTAGAGCATGAAAGGGATCGCGAGCGCGAACCAGTAGCAGGCAAAGCCTGCTACTCCACCGGGAAAAGACCAGGAAGGTTCTTCCTGGTTGTCATCTTTGCGGGCCAGCATTGGCGTAACGTTATGCATAAGTATCCTGTTGACGCGTAATACGGCCGCTCTGAGGCGTTTTGCCGTGGCTATCTCAGGCTTTGATGATATCGTGCTGGCGTAGCAGATCTAACACTTGAAGGCGCAAATTTGTTACCAATTGTTCGCCATCCAGATGAATTTCCGGCCGTTCTGGCGCCTCATAAACGGCATCGATTCCGGTGAAATTACGCAGTTCGCCCGCGCGTGCTTTTTTATAAAGTCCCTTGGGATCGCGCGCTTCGCAAATAGCCAGCGGCGTATCGACAAAAACTTCAATAAAGCGCCCTTCCCCTACCATATCGCGCACCATCTGGCGTTCTTCACGGTGCGGGGAGATAAAGGCGCTCAGCACGATTAAACCGGCATCGACCATTAGCTTTGCCACTTCGCCTACGCGGCGAATGTTCTCTTTACGATCGCTCTCGCTAAAGCCCAAATCGCGGCAAAGGCCATGGCGCACGTTGTCGCCGTCCAGCAAATAGGTACTGACGCCAAGCTGATGCAGCGCCTGTTCCAGTGCACCGGCAACGGTAGACTTACCAGAGCCGGAAAGCCCGGTAAACCACAATACCGCGCCCTGATGACCGTGCAGCTGTTCGCGCTCCGCACGCGTTACCGCGTGCGAATGCCAGACGACGTTTTCGTCATGAGCGGCCATTATTGACCGCCTGACAGATCGCGTGCGCCCCAGTGTGGGAAATGACGACGTACCAGGGCGTTAAACTCCAGCTCAAAGGCGCTGAATTCGCCGCTTGCCTGTATCGCATCTTCTTTCGCTTCGCGGATCATCCCTGCACCGACCGTGACGTTGCTGAGCCGATCGATAAAGATCATGCCGCCGGTCACCGGGTTCTGCTGATAGTTATCCAGCACCATCGGCTCATCAAAGGTCAGATCCACCAGGCCGATGCCGTTCAGCGGCAGGCTTTCGACTTCGCGACGGTCCAGACTGTTAATTTCAACCTGATACTGAATGCCTTCAACGCGCGCGCGGGTTTTCTTACCGGCGATTTTAATGTCGAAGCTTTGACCCGGCACCAGCGGCTGCTCGGCCATCCAGACCACGTCTACGCTGGCCGACTGCACGGGTTTCAGCTCGGCGCTGGCGTCCACCAGCAGATCGCCACGGCTGATATCAATCTCATCTTTCAGTACCAGCGTGATCGCTTCGCCAGCCTGCGCTTCTTCAAGATCGCCATCAAAAGTCACAATGCGGACAACGGAGGATTCTACGCCGGAAGGCAGCACTTTTACGCGCTGGCCGACCTTCACAAAACCTGATGCCAGCGTACCGGCGTAGCCACGGAAGTCCAGGTTAGGACGGTTCACGTACTGTACCGGGAAGCGCATCGGCTGCTGCTCGACAATGCGTTTCACCTCAACAGTTTCCAGCACGTCCAGCAGCGTTGGGCCGCTATACCAGCTCATCGCCTGGCTGGGCGCGGCCACGTTTTCCCCTTCCAGCGCCGACAGTGGCACAAAGCGGATATCCAGATCGTTCGGCAGCTGTGCGGCAAAATCCAGATAGTCCTGTTTGATCTGCTCAAAGGTCGCTTCGCTGTACTCGACCAAATCCATCTTGTTAACGGCAACAATCAGGTGCTTGATACCCAACAGCGTAGAGATAAAGCTGTGGCGACGCGTCTGGTCCAGCACGCCTTTACGCGCGTCGATCAGCAGAATAGCCAGGTCGCAAGTTGATGCGCCGGTAGCCATATTACGCGTGTACTGCTCGTGTCCCGGCGTATCGGCGATAATAAACTTACGCTTTTCGGTTGAGAAATAGCGGTAGGCCACGTCGATAGTGATGCCCTGCTCGCGCTCGGCCTGCAGGCCATCCACCAGCAGCGCCAGATCCAGCTTTTCGCCCTGGGTGCCGTGACGCTTGCTGTCGTTATGCAGCGAAGAGAGCTGATCTTCATAAATCTGGCGCGTATCGTGCAGCAGACGACCAATCAGCGTGCTCTTGCCATCGTCGACGCTGCCGCAGGTCAGAAAACGCAGCAGGCTTTTATGCTGCTGAGCGTGTAGCCAGGCTTCCACGCCGCCCTGGTCGGCAATTTGTTGTGCAATGACGTTGTTCATCTCGGCTCCTTAGAAATAACCCTGGCGTTTCTTCAGCTCCATCGAGCCGGACTGATCGCGGTCAATGACGCGCCCCTGACGTTCGCTGGTGGTCGATACCAGCATCTCTTCGATGATTTCCGGCAGCGTTTGCGCTTCGGATTCCACCGCGCCGGTCAGCGGCCAGCAGCCTAACGTACGGAAACGCACCATGCGCTGCTCGATGGTTTCGCCTGGCTGCAAATCGATACGGTCATCGTCGATCATCATCAGCATGCCGTCGCGCTCAAGAACCGGACGAGGTGCGGCCAGGTACAGCGGAACGATTTCGATATTTTCTAAAAAGATGTACTGCCAGATATCCAGCTCGGTCCAGTTGGACAGCGGGAACACGCGAATGCTTTCGCCTTTATTGATCTGGCCGTTGTAGTTGTGCCACAGCTCAGGGCGCTGGTTTTTTGGATCCCAGCGGTGAAAGCGGTCGCGGAAAGAGTAAATACGCTCTTTCGCACGGGACTTTTCTTCATCACGGCGAGCACCGCCGAACGCAGCATCAAAGCCGTACTTGTTCAGCGCCTGCTTTAACCCTTCGGTTTTCATGATGTCGGTATGCTTGGCGCTACCGTGCACAAAGGGGTTAATCCCCATCGCCACGCCTTCCGGGTTTTTATGCACCAGCAGTTCGGCACCAATCGCTTTCACCGTACGGTCGCGGAACTCGTACATTTCGCGAAACTTCCAGCCGGTATCCACATGCAGCAGCGGGAAAGGTAGCGTGCCCGGATAGAAGGCCTTACGCGCCAGATGCAGCATTACCGAAGAATCTTTCCCGATAGAGTACATCATCACCGGGTTGCTAAATTCTGCCGCCACTTCACGGATGATATGGATACTTTCCGCTTCCAGTTGACGCAGGTGGGTGAGTCGTTTTTGATCCATAACTTTTCCTCAAGCCAAATTCACAACGGCGGAATCACGTCCGTCCCGCTGTGCTGAATGTTGAAACCACGCCAGCTGCTGATGCAGATTAACCACTTCCCCAATCACTAACAGGGCTGGCGTTGGCGCACGTTGTGCGAGTCCTTCTAATTCCTGTAGCGTGCCGATCAGTACCTGCTGGTCCTGACACGTGCCGCGGCCAATCACCGCTACAGGCGTCTGCGCATCGCGGCCGTGGGCGATAAGCTGCGCTGAGATTTCAGCAGCTTTTACCGTGCCCATGTAGATAGCCAGCGTCTGGCGCGCACGGGCCAGCGAAGGCCAGTCCATCTCTTCGCCATCGGCGCGGCAGTGTCCGGTAATAAACAGCACGCTCTGTGCATGGTCGCGGTGCGTCAGCGGAATACCGGCGTAGGCCGTTGCGCCTGCCGCTGCGGTCACGCCCGGCACGACCTGGAAAGGAATGCCCGCTTCCACGGCGGCCTGTAGCTCTTCGCCGCCACGGCCGAAAATAAAGGGATCGCCGCCCTTCAGGCGCACCACGCGCTTGCCCTTTTTGGCCAGCTCAACCAGCATGCGGTTGGTTTCTTCCTGCGGCACGCTGTGCGCGCTGGCGCGTTTACCCACGCAAATGCGATCGGCGTCGCGACGCACCAGATCGAGAATTTCATCGCTGACCAGATGATCGTAAAGCACCACGTCCGCCTGCTGCATCACCTGAAGGCCGCGCAGGGTCAGAAGCCCGGCATCGCCGGGGCCTGCGCCTACCAGGATGATCTCACCCTGACCTGCTTCCGGATTGTCCAGCTGGCTGGCAAGCGTACGTTCCGCTCCTTCCAGATTGCCGGAGGCGACCTGGCTGGCAAACAGACCGCTGAAGGCCGTTTCCCAAAAGCGTCTGCGCTGCGACATTTTGCCCAGCCGCTGTTTAACTCTGTCACGCCAGCTACCGGCAATAGCGGCCATCTGGCCCAGATTTTGCGGCAGCAAAGCCTCTATCTTTTCACGCAGCAGACGGGCCAGTACGGGCGCGGTGCCGCTGGATGAGATAGCGACCACTAAGGGCGAACGGTCGACAATCGAGGGAAAAATAAAGGAGCATTTAGGCTGATCGTCAACCACGTTAGCCAACAGCCTGCGCTCGCTGGCATCGTCAAAAACGCGGCTGTTGAGCTCGCTGTCGTCGGTGGCGGCAATCACCAGATAAACCAGGTCGAGCTGCGTGCTGTGATACTCGCTGGCGATCCACTCTACTTCGCCGCTCTGCTTCAGCGACAGCAGCTCTTCGCACAGCTCACGGGCAGCAATCTGCACGCGCGCGCCTGCACGACGCAGCAGTTCAATTTTACGCGCGGCAACATCGCCGCCGCCGACCACCAGCACCGGTTTATTTCGGATGTCTGCAAAAAGGGGAAGATAATCCACGTCAGCCTTGCTAAATAACAAAAAGTTAACGCGACTATAGGGCGGCGAAGGAGCCTTATGAAATTACTAATTGGAATGAGTAGTTCCCGAATGGAATAACGTGACGGCAAAGCTTCGCACAAAATGTGCTTAACAGATGGATTTTAGCGGCTTTAAGAGAGATTGTAATTGTGCGTTGCGGGTCACACTTTCATACTTAAGCCGCAAAATATTTTCGCCGTTTCGTCACAGGATGACGACTAAGGACATAACATGTTTTCCCGACTCCGCCTGGGCATGCTGAGCGCGTTGCTTGCCTGCGGTGCATTTTTTCCTCTTCATGCGGCGACCAAAGATGGTCAGTTCGCCGAGCAGCAGTTGCGCCACATTGCGACCTATTTTCCAGGCCGCATGGCCGGAAGCCCTGCCGAGATGCTCAACGCCGACTATTTACAGCAGCAGTTCCAGCAGTGGGGCTATGCGAGCAATAAACGAGATTTTACTACGCGCTATCAGTATAAATCACAGGATGGCCACGTTAGCGAGCACAACGTTACGGCTACGTCGGTTATTGCCGCCCGGGCTGGCGACGTCCCGCAACAAATAGTGATTCTGGCGCAGGCTGACACTTATCTGCCGCAAAGCGACAGCGATCGACAAAAAAACCTTGGCGGCCTGACCTTACAGGGCGCAGACGATGACGCTTCGGGCCTGGCGGTCATGCTGGAGCTGGCAGAACAGCTGAAGTCGGTGCCGCTGCATTACGGGCTGCGTTTTGTGGCGCTGAGCGGCGAATCGCTGCACGGCGAAGAAGATTATCTGGCGCGCATGACGCCGGAAGAGAAAAAGCACACCTTGCTGGTCATTAAGCTCAATGGCCTGCTGACCGGCGATAAACTCTTTTTTAACAGCGGCGCCAATACACCGGAACCGGTGGCGCGTCAGACCCGCGATCGCGCGCTGGCGATTGCCCGGGCCGCAAATATTACTGCCGCCACGCTGGGCAAGATAGTGAAAAAAGAGCCTGCGGTAGACGTCTTCGATAAGGCCGGTATTCCGCTGTTGAGCGTCCGGGCCGCAAACTGGGGGAAAAACGGCCAGCGCTTACGTACCACTAACGCCCATTTCCCGGAAGGTAGCTGCCAGCGACGTGCCGACTGCGATAACCTTGCTTATCTGGATCGCTGGCTGCCGGGTCGCATTACGCATCGTACGCACGACAGCGTAAAAATCCTGCGGCCTTTGATTCGCGAATTAGCCAACCCTCAACCCGAGCCGTAAGGAGCGCCCGTGTATATTGTGAGTCTGACCTACAACCGTCCGATGGAAGAAGTAGAAGCCGCGCTGGCTGCGCATATCGCGTGGCTGGACGACTACTTTGCCGATGGCACTTTTATTGCCGCAGGCCGTAAAGATCCGCGAACCGGTGGCGTCATCCTGATAAAAGATATCCCTCAGGCGCGCCTGGAGGAAATTCTGGCAGAGGATGCTTTCCAGAAAGTAGCCGATTATGAAGTTACAAAGGTTAACGTAACGCGCGGCTCAGCGGACTTTTCTGCACTGGTTGGTATGTGAAATTCAGGCCAGTTGGGAAGAAACTACAAAGCCTTTTTCCTGTCTGGCCCCCTTCTCAGCCCTGCAACAGCACACTCGTCACAGGCTTACTGGCTTTGCTTACTGTCATTAATCGCCTTCTGTACCGCCTGCTCAAGCTGGACTGCCGTAAGCGTAATACTGATGCTGTCCAGCTTGGCCGCTATACGGTTAAAATCGTCACGGCTGGTCGAGCGTAATGACGATATCTCATCACGTACCTGGGTAAACTGGTTCTGTGCCTGTGCAAACTGGTCCTGTACCCGTGAAAACTGGTCCTGTACCTGGGTAAACTGATCCTGTACCTGAGTATATGCGGCCCACATCATCGCTCCGGTGGTAAGCAGTACGCTGCCTGATATTTTCAGAGCATTTTTGAAGGTCAGGGGACTATCAGGTTGAATTGTCATAACGCGATCCTCTAATCAAATGATTTCCTTTTCAGCGATATAATGAAGTAATTTCCTTTTCAACGTTATATCGCGTGTCGCCATCAACACTTTCCGTGGCAGGCCGTTTTCTCCTGGCTAATCCTGATCTTCCCAATTCTGCAACGGCGCACACATTTACTGGCCTTGCTTACGGTCGTCAATAGCCTTCTGCACGGCCTGCTCAACCTGAACTGCCGTAAGCGTAATACTCATGCTGTCCAGCTTGGCTGCTATACGGTTAAAATCGTCACGGCTGGTCGAGCGCAGTGACGATATCTCATCACGTACCCGGGTAAACTGGTTCTGTGCCTGTGCAAACTGGTTTTGCACCTGTGCAAACTGGTTCTGTACCTGTGCAAACTGGTCCTGTACCTGGGTAAACTGATCCTGTACCTGAGTATATGCGGCCCACATCATCGCTCCGGTGGTAAGCAGTACGCTGCCTGATATTTTCAGAGCATTTTTGAAGGTCAGGGGGCTATCAGGTTGAATTGTCATAATGCGATCCTCTAATCAAATGATTTCCTTTTCAGCGATATAATGAAGGGGTTTCCTTTTCAACGTTATATCGCGTGTCGCCATCAATATTTTCCGTGGCAGGCCGTTTTCTCCTGGCTAATCCTGACCTTCCTAATTCTGCAACGGCGCACAGGCTTACTGGCTTTGCTTACTGTCGTTAATCGCTTTTTGTACCGCCTGCTCAACCTGAACGGCCGTAAGCGTAATACTTATGCTGTCCAGCTTGGCCGCTATACGGTTAAAACCTTCCTGATTCGAGCGCAGTTTCGATATCTCATCACGTACCTGCACAAACTGATTCTGTACCTGGGTAAACTGTTCCTGGACCTGAGTATATGCGGCCCACATCATCGCCCCGGTAATAAGCAGTACGCTGCCTGAGATTTTCAGGGCATTTTTGAAAGTCAGGGGACTATCAGGTTGAATTGTCATAACGCGATCCTCTAATCAAATGATTTCCTTTTCAGCGATATAATGAAGTAATTTCCTTTTCAACGTTATATCGCGTGTCGCTATCAATATTTTCCGTGGCAGGCCGTTTTCTTCTGGCTAATCCTGACCTTCCCAATTCTGCAACAGCGCACAGGCTTACTGGCTTTGCTTACTGTCGTTAATGGCTTTCTGTACCGCCTGCTCAACCTGAACGGCCGTAAGCGTAATACTCATGCTGTCCAGCTTGGCCGCTATACGGTTAAAATCGTCACGGCTGGTCGAGCGCAGTGACGATATCTCATCACGCACCTGGGTAAACTGATCCTGTACCTGAGTATATGCGGCCCACATCATCGCTCCGCTGGTAAGCAACACGCTGCCTGATATTTTCAGGGCATTTTTGACGGTCAGGGGGCTATCAGGTTGAATTGTCATAACGCGTTCCTCTAATGAAATAACTTCCTTTTCAGCAACATACCGAGTGTCGCTGTCAACATTTTCCATAGTACCATTAAACCGAGCACAAGGTTAAACTTTACCCTACCTGGCTGGAAAATAAGCATCGACTGCACTTATAACCTTCCTTTAGCTCTAAAGTAATCGTACACCTTAGAGGCCTTGAAAAACTTTAGCTCTCTACAGGTTACACAGGCCACCGGAAACGCTCATAACCCCTCCATTCCCGGCCCGGTAAATAAGAACACAGGGAAGTGATAACCCGTGATCGGTAGAATTTTACACTGAGCTGAAAAAGTCCCTTTATATTATTGATTTCATCATCCTTTAAAAGAGATTAATTACTTCACTGCGAGGCTCCTCGCAAATAATTAACTTCTCATTTCACAGTTGCTCATTATTTATTGAGCGGCATTCCATATTTAAAAACCACTTATTTATTTAAAGGAAAAAGGGAAACTTCGTATTGACCACAAAGAGAAAAAGAATAGAGTAGGCAGGCGTCGGATAAAAACGGCGGAATTAAATAGCGAGACTCGGCAGTGTTGAAGCACTGACGAGCCTCTGACCACAATGTTAAGGAGAGTAACACTATGGCTGTGAAACAGTTTACCCAGACTCGCCCCGAGTTTACAAATTTTTCATCACTTCCTGCGGGAATGGACTTTATTGACCTGGCGGAATATAACGAGCGACTCGTTTCCGCCTTAATGGAGACGGATAATGACATGGAACGCCTT
>Ga0153980_1000097_pt1 | contig 51996 bp, 40 predicted proteins | sample TSGA064MetaG_FD_104722 | JGI IMG/M metagenome (GOLD analysis project Ga0153980, IMG submission 104722) | Attine ant fungus gardens microbial communities from Georgia, USA - TSGA064 MetaG | ecosystem: Host-associated > Fungi > Mycelium > Unclassified | place: USA: Georgia, Magnolia Springs State... | reverse complement strand
AAACAGGCCGTTACCCACGGCGATGGTCGCCATGCCGATATAAACCAGGCTGACATCATGGCCCGACCACGCCACCAGCGCATAGCCCAGCGCCAGCACCAGCGTACCGAGCACGATCACGCGCTTGGTGCCCAGCACCTTATCGCCCAGCCAGCCGCCAACAGCAATCAGGCCGTATACCAGCGCGCTAAAGGAAGCGAACAGCGTAATAGACTGCTCTTCCGACATGCCCAGCATTTTGACGAGATACACCGCCATAATGCCCTGCAGGCCGTAATAACCGAACCGTTCCCAGAGTTCGATAGAAAAAATAAGATAAAAAGATCGCGGTTGTTTAAACGCGTTGATACTGCCTGTATCGGGTTGTTTGTTTGCAGTTGACACTGATACCTCTGGAGTCAATTTCCTGATTCGACTAAAAAAATAAGTCATCGTCGAACAGGACGGGCATTAGCCGCATAGTTATAAATTTGGAAAATTGGCGGTTAATTTCGCCCATTGTTTGCTGCCAGGCAAGCGTTTTTTCAAATAACGTCAGGGGCCGTTTTACAAGTGTTTACTCATGGATATAGGTATGTTTTCAATATTAAATATTGTTGTAACGCATTTGTTTATTATATAAGGCTGCTATTCGCATAAAATTTATTCGCGCGATGAAGCTAATCACCAGGGCCTTTTTTCAGGAATAATGTTTTGCAGAAGCAAAGATAAGCAAAATTAAACGCCGCTTATGCGTAAATCGCTAAGGAAAATGGTTTTTTATAAGGTACTGATGCGCTGGTTGGGCCAGTCTGCGCAAAATAGCTGATTTTACAGGCTGAACGGCAGATATTAATTTCCAAAAAATAACTTCTCCTTCCTGCGATCTTCAGGCTTTTTGTTACGGATAAAATACAAAAAGGTCGTTCGATCCGCGCGGGCGTACGCTGTGTAAAGATTCCTCCTGACGCTAAAGCGCATCCTCCTCGCGCCGATAATCTCACTTACCTCAATAATTGCGCAGAGAAACAATGTTAACAGTCAATAATAACGATACTGCTCTTAAAACAGGTAACGCTCGCTCGGCAAATACCTCTTTGCTGGCGCAATCTATTGAAAGACTTTCATCAGGGTTACGTATCAATGGAGCCAGCGACGATGCGGCGGGCATGTCGATTGCTAACCGTATGCAGGCCAATATCAATGCGGACAGCGCCGTTACGCGCGGCCTGAACGATGCCATCAGCTATGCGCAAACGGCAGAAAGCGCGCTGGGTAATATCAGCGATATGCTGATCAAGGCAAAAAGCCTGGCGGTACGCGCGGCCAACGGCACCATGTCTGTTTCTGACCGGCAAAGCCTGGATACGGAATATCAGCAGTTAATGAATGGCATCAACGGCATTGCCAGCGGCACAGAGATTTTCGGGCAGTTCCCGCTGGCGACCAGCACGCCCGAACAGACGCCCACGCTGCTAGGCAATGTATCGCCCATAGGAACTAAATTTCCGGTGGCCGGGCAGGATTACTCGTTTACCTCCGGGATTGTGTCGCTTGCCTATATTCCGGCAGGCGCGACCAATATCACTATCACCATTGACTCCTTTAGCATGGATGACGATCTTCAGCTCTTCACCCGTGACGGCAAGCATCTGGCCGGCACGCCGGTGGACGGCAGCGATGCGGACTATACATGGATAAGTAAAGGCGTAACCGATGACGCCACGGCAACCAGTAAAGTACTGACGACCAGCAATGGCTTTGCCAGCGGTGCCAGCTACGACAGCACGGATCTTAATGAAGGAGGATCGTCGTGGGCGCTGACCGGTAGCGAGACCAGCAGCTATAACGGCATGAGTATTACCTATAGCGGCGACGGCGATCGTTATGAGGATGCGACTACCGGTGCGGAAAACGACGGCACGCTGACCAGCAATTCACAGGAGCGGATTAATATCGACAACGTCAGTGAAGATCTGATCGTGGTCGTGGTTGGTAACGGGTCGTTCAGCGGCAATCTGACCTGGGGATCGCTGCCAACGCCAACCGAAACGCCAGCCGTACCGCCAAAACAGAGCCAGCCGCTACAGGTGATCACCAGCGCCAATTATGGTCAGCCGGTGCAGTCGGACACGCTGGGGCCAACGCCTTCTGATACAAAGACGCTGGGTCTGGACAACACCAGCCTGCTGACCGCGAGCGCTATCCGTACCTCTATGACTGCGCTGGATGCGGCGCTGAATAAAGTCAGCGGCTACCGCTCCGACTACGGCGCAAAAATGAATCGCTATGAGTCAAATAAATCGGTGCTGTCGCAGCAGAGCATAGCCACTCAGGCGGCGCAGAGCCGGATTCAGGATGCCGATTACGCGCAGGAAGCCAGCCAGCTGGCCAGGGCGCAAATCAAAGATCAGGGCCAGAATGCAGTAATGAAAATGGCTAACCAGTCAGCCCAGGATGTCTTAACCCTGCTGCGCGACTGATTGACTGCGCTTCTCTCCGCTATCTTTTATTTAGCGCATTTTTTATCGGGTCGTCCGATCGTTTTAACCCCTCTCCGCCGGAAAGTTTTGCCGACTTTCCGGCGTTTTCTTGTCGGCCACATCCTGTCGATTAACGGCGGTCACATTGCATATTTTGCATCGCGGTTACGCCAGTTTTTCGAAGCAACAGGCCTTAATTTTTAATTTTCACAGTGATAACACCAGCGCAGCAGGCAGCTAAAAATTTCTTTACCGGTGTAAAGTGGTGATGGCCTACTTATTTCTTATATTTCAATTAAATACGGCGAAAGCTTGACGTTCTGATGGTGATGTTTTTTGCGTTCAGACTATCGCAAAAGACCACGTGCCAACGGCGTAAAATTTTTTATTGATTGAACGTTCAATATAAAATGTCTATAATCATCCTCATTCAATAGCTAAAACCGATGAAGCGATGCCAAAAGTTGGAATGAAAGCGATTCGTCAGGCGCAGTTAATTCACGCGACGCTGACGGTTATCGACCGCGTAGGCCTGGCCGATGCCAGCCTGGCGCTGATTGCCAAAGAAGCGGGAGTCTCTACGGGCATTGTCAGCCACTATTTTGGCGACAAAAATGGCCTGCTGGACGCCTGCATGCGGCAAATTCTCTCCGATCTGTACGTGGCGGTGGTACATCATCGTCGCCAGGCGGCAGACGAGCCGCAGGCACAAATTCGCGCCATCATCGACGGTAACTTTGACATCTCGCAGATTGCCGGACCGGTTCTGAAAACCTGGCTGGCTTTCTGGAGCAGCAGCCTGCACCAGCCCGATCTGCAGCGGCTACAGCGCATCAACGACCGCCGCCTGCACGCCAACCTGACGGCGCAGTTTGCCCGGGCGCTGCCGAAAGAGACGGCGCGTGCGGCAGGGGCCAGCATGGCGGCATTAATCGACGGGCTGTGGCTGCGTATGACGCTGGCCCCGCAGCCGATGGCGCAAGGGCTTTGCGACGCTCGTCAGCTTTGCTATCAAAATCTCGCGCTGTGGCTTTCCGCCCCGGCAACCTAACCCTGAAGGAGGAGACATGGCCGATATGCAACGCCGTGGACTTTACATCAATGGCCGCGAAGAAGCGGGTCATGGCGAAACGTTTACCACCATCAATCCCGCCAATGGTGAAGTGCTGGCAGAAGTGACCTCGGCCAGCCAGCAGGATATCGATCGCGCCGTCGCCAGTGCCGAAGCGGGCCAGCGTATCTGGCGCGGCTATACGCCGGTCGAACGTAGCCGTGTTCTGTTAAAAGCCGTAGCGATCCTGCGTGAGCGTAACGATGAGCTGGCCGCGCTGGAAACCGCAGACACCGGCAAACCGCTCAGCGAAACCGAAGCGGTTGACATCGTCACGGGCGCAGACGTGCTGGAGTACTATGCGGGCCTGGCCGTGGCGGTAGAAGGCGAATCAATTCCGCTGCGCGACAGCGCGCTGGTTTATACCCGCCGCGAACCCCTGGGCGTTTGTGCCGGCATCGGTGCCTGGAACTACCCCATTCAGATTGCGATGTGGAAAAGCGCGCCTGCGCTGGCTACCGGCAACGCAATGATCTTTAAGCCCAGCGAAGTCACGCCGCTCAGCGCGCTGGAGCTGGCAAAAATCTTTACCGAAGCCGGGCTACCGGACGGCGTTTTCAACGTTGTCCAGGGGGCTGGCGCTGTCGGTCAGGGCCTGAGCCAGCATCCGAAGATCGCTAAAGTCTCCTTTACTGGCGAAGTGAATACCGGTAAGCGCGTCATGGCGGATGCGGCACTGGCGAACCTGAAGTCGGTCACCATGGAACTCGGTGGCAAATCGCCGCTGATCGTCTTTGAAGATGCCGAGCTGGAACGTGCCGTAGATGGCGCGATGATGGCTAACTTCTACAGCAGCGGCCAGGTTTGCACCAACGGCACGCGCGTGTTCGTGCATCGCTCACTAAAAGCGGATTTTGAAAAGCGCCTGCTGGAAAAAATGGAGGCTATTAAATGTGGCGATCCAACGCTGCCGGACACCAATTTCGGCCCGCTGGTCAGCGAAGAGCACTGCCAGAAGGTGGTCTCTTATCTGGAAATCGGTAAAAACGAGGGCGCACGCGTGCTGGCTGGCGGTTTCCGCCTGACCGAAGGCGAAATGGCGAAGGGCTGCTTTGTGGCGCCAACCGTGTTCACCGACTGTTCCGACGAAATGCGCATTGTGCAGGAAGAGATTTTTGGCCCGGTAATGAGCGTGCTGGTGTTTGATGACGAGCAGGAAGTTATCGATCGCGCCAACAACACGGAATATGGCCTGGCCGCAGGTGTCTTCACTACCTCGCTGAATCGCGCGCACCGCGTTATCCATCAGCTGGAAGCGGGCATCTGCTGGGTGAACAGCTGGGGCGAATCGCCTGCGCCAATGCCGGTTGGCGGCTACAAGCAGTCTGGCGTAGGGCGTGAAAACGGCCTGGAAACGCTACACCACTATACGCGTACCAAATCCGTGCTGATCGAAATGGGCGACTATCCGTCCGCGTTCTGATTGCCCTGATGACGACACTGTTTTTTTGCCGCGGCGCAGGCCGCGGCTATCCGGAGGTTTAATGCAGAAATTTGACTATATCATTATTGGCGCTGGCTCTGCCGGCAACGTTCTGGCAACACGACTGACTGAGGATGCTGACGTATCGGTACTTTTACTGGAAGCAGGCGGCAAGGATCACCGCTGGGATTTCCGTACCCAAATGCCAGCCGCTTTAGCTTATCCGCTACAGGGAAAACGCTATAACTGGGCTTATGAAACGGATCCGGAACCCAAGATGAACAATCGCCGCATGGAGTGCGGACGTGGTAAGGGTCTGGGTGGCTCTTCGCTGATCAACGGCATGTGCTACGTGCGCGGCAACGCGATGGACTACGATAACTGGGCGCAAAAAGAGGGGCTGGAAAACTGGTCTTATCTCAACTGCCTGCCTTATTTCCGCAAGGCCGAGAAACGCGATATCGGCGAAAACGACTATCACGGCGGCGAAGGGTATCTGAGCGTCACCACGCCGAAGAAGGGCAATAACCCGCTGTTCCGCGCCTTTATCGACGCGGCGAAGCAGGCCGGTCACCACGAGACCGACGATATGAACGGCTATCGCCAGGATGGTTTTGGCCCGATGGACCGAACGGTGACGCCAAAAGGCCGTCGTTCCAGCACCGCACGCGGCTATCTGGACGTGGCGAAACAGCGTTCAAACCTGACCATCGTCACTCATGCACAAACCGACCGTATTCTGTTTGAGGGCAAAACCGCCGTGGGCGTCTGCTGGCTGCGTGACGGCAAAGAAGAGCGGGCAACGGCCACGCGTGAAGTCCTGCTGTGTGCAGGTGCCATCGCCTCACCGCAGGTATTGCAACGCTCTGGCGTTGGCCCGGAAGAGTGGTTACGCGAGCTGGATATCCCGGTAGTCCATGCCTTACCGGGCGTGGGCCGCAATCTTCAGGATCACCTGGAAGTGTATATGCAGTTCCGCTGCAAAAAGCCCGTTAGCCTCTATCCGTCGCTCCAGTGGTGGAACCAGCCGGCGATTGGTGCAGAATGGCTGTTTAACGGCACGGGTATCGGTGCCAGCAACCAGTTTGAAGCGGGCGGCTTTATTCGCAGCGACGACCAGCCGGACTGGCCAGACTTGCAGTATCACTTCCTGCCGGTTGCCATTAACTACAACGGCAGCAGCCCGGTTAAGGAGCACGGTTTCCAGGCCCACGTTGGCCCCATGCGCTCACGCAGCCGTGGCCGCGTTAAGCTGACCTCGAAGCATCCTTATGCCGCGCCGTCGATCTTCTTTAACTACATGTCGGAAGAGCGTGACTGGGAAGAGTTTCGCCACGCGGTGCGCCATACGCGTGAAATTATGCGTCAGCCTGCGCTGGCAGAATACTGTGGCGAAGAGATTCAGCCAGGTGCGGCAGTGCAGAGCGACGAGCAGATCGATGCCTTCGTCCGCGATCATGCGGAAACGGCCTATCACCCTTGCGGCAGCTGCGCGATGGGTAATGACGAAATGGCGGTGGTCGATGCAGAAGGGCGCGTACACGGTATGCAGAACCTGCGTGTAGTGGATGCTTCTATTATGCCGCAGATCACGACCGGTAACCTGAATGCGCCAACGGTGATGATTGCAGAAAAAATGGCCGATCTAATCCGTGGCCGCACGCCGCTGGCCCCGTCCAAAGCGGATTATTATCGACTGCAGCGTGAAAAAGCCGAAGCGGAGCAGGCGCAGGAAGAAGGCGTAGCCTGATAGCCTGACCAGAGAACGGAAACCCTTGCCTTTATCATGGCCAGCGCCTGTCGATAAAGGCCGTGCTTTGAGCTGATTAACTGACCACGCCGTTATTGTCCGGCGTGGTCAGCTTTTATGTTACTTCAGGACCGATATTTACTCGCCCACGGTAATATCCGTTACCGCTTTACCCTTCATCATGCCAGTGTTATTCAAACTTCGTTTTAACCACTCATTTTCTATAGCCTGCCTGATGTCACCGCTATCCTCTGTTCAAGCTGTCCACTATGTGGATAATGAGGCCGGTTACTGTCATAACCTACAGGCTACTCATGAGCACCGATCGCGAAAACAACGGTTCCCAGGTTATTGCCCGCGCGGCAACGCTGCTGCGCGCGCTGGAACATCAGCCCGCCGGAATGACTATTTCCGCGCTGTCCCGGCAGGTAGAGCTACCGCGCACTACCGTTCACCGCCTGGTAGCCTCGCTGGAAAGCCAGCAGCTGCTGATCGTAAGCGCGGGGGAGGTGAAGCTTGGCCCGGCACTGGCACGGCTGGCGGCGTCGGCCCATACCGATGTCATTGCGCTTTCCCGTCCGGCAATGGAAGCGCTGGGGCGACGCACCCGCGAAACGGTCGATCTTTGCGTCTGGCGGGGCAGCCATGCGGTGTCGGTCAGCCAGTTTGTCTCCGATCGGGAACTGCGCGTGGTTTCCGCCGTGGGTACCGCCTTTCCCTGTCACTGTACCGCGCATGGCAAAGCGATCCTGGCGCAGTTAAGCAACCAGCAAATCAGCGAGATGCTCGCCGGGCATCTCGATCTTCGCACCGAACAAACGCTCCGCACGCTGCCCGCCATTTTGCAGGACGTTGAGCAGGTGCGCGCCAGTCACTACGCCATTGATCGCGAAGAGCATGCACGCGGGGTCTGCGGCCTCGGCGTTTATATCAAAACCAGAGTGAACGAGCATTACGCGATTTCCCTGGCCGTGCCGGCGATACGCTTTGACGAAGAGTTTGACCATCTGCTTTCCGCGCTGTTGCAGTGCAAAGCCGAAACGGAAGCGCTGCTGGCTGGCTGACGCAAAGGCGGCTCAGACCAGCTCTACAGAGTTATAAACCGTTACCGCATCGCGTACATTAATGGCACGCGGCAGCAGGCCCAGCGCGAAGAAGCGGTCAGCGATAGCCTGCTGTTGGCGCACGATAGCTAAATCCATCCGCCGTGTCTGATGGCTGCGGCGCGTTAAGGCATGCGCCAGCGAAGCGTGCGACAGGCCCAGCTCGGCCGAGAGCAGGGCGGCGGCCTCGTCGCGGCGGGTATCGATATAGCGTCCGGTCTGTTCCAGCGCGCCCAGCAGCGTCTGCAATAAATCGTCAGAACGCGCGATAAGATCGCGGTGCGCCAGGTAAAACTGATGGTTGTTGACCCGACCCGTGCCGCTGGCGATCACCCGTAAATCGCGCTCGCGCTCCGCCTCGCTAAGCAACGGATCCCACATCATCCAGGCATCGACGGCGTGACGATCGCTGGGCGTTAAAGGATATTTCGGCGGCGCGTAAACGATGCGCACGTCGTCCAGCGACAGGCCCGCTTCGTCCAGAATCTGCAACAGCAGATAATGCACGTTGGAGCCTTTATTCACCGCAATACGTTTACCTTTTAGATCGGCAATCGTCTGGATAGCGCTGTCGGCGGCCACCAGCAAAGCCACGCTCTGCGGCGCGGCGGGTTCATAAGCCACATAGCGCAGCGGCGAATGGTTTGCCTGGGCGAACAGCGGCGGCACTTCGCCCGTGGTGCCAAAGTCAATCTCATGGTTATCCAGCGCGTGCAGCAGCTGCGGCCCGGCAGGAAACTCGCACCAGAGCACGCTCACGCCCTGATGCATAAACAGCGTTTCCAGCGTCTGGCGCGCTTTTAAAATGCCCAGATTGCCAAACTTCTGGTAGCCGATGCGCAGCTCGCGCTCGCCCGCGGGTGCGGCTTCCCGTGCGGAAGAGCGGCCTGTCGGCAGGCTGCGGCGCGGCTTAATCAGGCCCAGATGCCCCAGATGAGTGCGCAAAGTATTGCGGCTGATACCCAGCAGCGCCGCCGTTTGTAGCTGATTATGCTGGCACTGCTCAAAAGCGTGACGCACCAGCGCATCCATAACTTCCTGATAAACCGGCCCGCTATGCTGTTGCAGGTGCTGACGCAAAAATCTGTCCAGCGAATTTTCCGCCTGCGGCAGCGCTTCGACAGGCGAGCTAAGGCGCAGCTGGTCGGCGGTAATCAGCGTTTGCTGACTCAACAACACCGCATTATGCAGCGTATTTTCCAGCTCGCGGATATTGCCGGGCCAGCGCCAGGCGACCAGCGCCGCCATCGCCTCTTCGCTAAGGCGCAGCTGCGGGCGGCCAAGACGGCGGGCATAGAGCGTCAGAAAATGGTTAGCCAGCAGCGGAATATCCTGGCTACGCTGGCGCAGCGGCGGCAGCGTCACTTCCGCGACGTTAAGACGGTAATAGAGATCTTCCCGAAAACGTTTTTCCCGGATGGCACCGGTAAGATTGACATGGGTCGCTGCAATTACCCGCACGTCAACGCTAACCGCACGATGGGAACCGACGCGAGTAATTTCCCGCTCCTGCAATACGCGCAGCAGCTTGACCTGTAGCGGCAGGCTCAGCTCGCCGATTTCATCTAACAGCAGCGTGCCGCCCTCGGCCGCCTCAAACCAGCCCGGCTGCTGGCTGGTCGCGCCGGTAAACGCGCCTTTCTCGTGACCAAACAGTTCTGATTCCGCCAGGCTCTCCGTCAGCGCGCCACAGTTTACCGCCAGAAAAGGGCGATCGCGCCTTGGGCTGTGCTGGTGCAGGTAGCGCGCCACTACCTCTTTCCCCGTACCGGTTTCGCCAGTGATCAGCACCGTGGCATCGCCGGGCGCAAGGCGATCCAGCACGTCTTTAAACGCGACGGAAGCGGGGTCGATTAAATCGGCAACGGAACTGGACATAGCTTTCTCCGGTAAAAGTCTCTGCCGCTAACATAACCTTGCTGGTTAGCAGTGACGAGAGTCCTTTCCTGTCCTCTGCTGCAAATGCAGCAGAGGGCTGACAGCAGTTGCTGCATTTGCAGCAGTCAGGTTTGTTTCCGAAAAAATTATCTTGCTGATTTTAAAGAATTTAAAAACCCCGCCCGCCTGGCACGCTTCCTGCACATGTCTATATAACCAAAGATAATGCCGCTAATGAATAAATTAAGATAACGTTATAAGGAAAGTGAGAATGAGCGCCTCGCAGGAAAATCTAAAGCTGTTTTGGTTTCTACCCACGCACGGTGATGGCCGCTACCTGGGAACAGCAGAGGGCGGACGCGCCGTCGATTTGCCCTATTTGCAGCAGGTCGCGCTGGCCGCTGATAACCTGGGTTTCTATGGTGTGTTAATCCCTACCGGAAAAAGCTGTGAAGACTCATGGCTGGTGGCGTCGGCGCTGGCACCCATCACTAAACGGCTGCGCTATCTGGTGGCCGTACGGCCAGGTTTACAACCGCCGACGCTGGCGGCACGCATGGCCGCCACGCTGGATCGCCTGTCGGAAGGTCGTCTGCTGATCAACGTTGTGACGGGCGGCGATCCGGTCGAAAACAAAGGCGACGGCATTTTTCTCAGCCATGCCGAGCGTTATCAGGTAACGCGCGAATTTCTGGAAGTCTATTCGCGGCTGCTGAAAGGTGAAAAAGTCGATTTTGCAGGCGAGCATATCCATGTTGAAGGTGCGGAGGTGCTGTTTCCGCCCGTACAGGAAAACGGGCCGCCACTCTATTTTGGCGGCTCGTCTGATGAGGCTATTGATGTCGCGGCCAACCAGATCGACAGCTATCTGACCTGGGGCGAGCCGGTGGCGCAGGTCGCGGAAAAGCTGGCCGTAGTGCGCCAGCGCGCGGAGCAGCGTGGCCGTCAGCTGAGCTATGGCATCCGTCTGCACGTCATCGTACGCGAAACGGAAGAGGAAGCCTGGGCTGCCGCCGATCGCCTGATCGCGCATCTGGATGACGAAACCATTGCCAGCGCCCAGAAAATTTTTGCGCGCATGGACTCTACCGGCCAGGCGCGGATGAGCGCGCTGCACAAGGGCTCTCGCGAAGATCTGCGCATTGCGCCAAACTTATGGGCGGGCGTCGGGCTGGTACGCGGCGGCGCAGGCACGGCGCTGGTCGGCAGTCCTCAGCAGATAGTCGAGCGCATTCGCGAATACCAGGCGCTGGGCATTGAAAACTTTATCTTCTCTGGCTATCCCCACCTGGAAGAGGCGCACCGCTTTGCCGAGCTGGTGATGCCTTTGTTGCAGACGGAAGGCGAGAAAACACGCCAGCGTACGGTCAATACCGGGCCGTTTGGTGAAACTATCGGCGGCGATCGTCGTCCGGCTAAAAAGAGTTAAGGAGCGCAGCGTGCCAAAGCAACCGATGCAGTTCGCCTACTGGGTACCCAACGTGTCGGGTGGTCTGGTGATCAGCCAGATCCCGCAGCGCACCGGCTGGGATTTTGACTATAACCGCAAGCTGGCGCGTATTGCGGAGCAGGCGGGATTTGACTACGCCTTAACGCAAATCCGTTTTACCGCGGGTTATGGCGCGGACAATCAGCACGAATCCGTCACCTTCTCCCAGGCGCTGCTGGGCGCGACGGAAAGGCTGAAGGTCATTGCCGCTATTTTGCCCGGCCCATGGAATCCAACGCTTGCCGCCAAACAGATTGCGACCATCAGCCATCTGAGCAATGCCCGCATCGCGGTCAACATCGTCAGCGGCTGGTTTCGCGGCGAATTTAAAGCGATTGGCGAACCCTGGCTGGATCATGAAGAGCGCTATCTGCGTTCCGAAGAGTTTATTCGCTGCCTGCGCGGTATCTGGCAGGAGGAGAGCTTCAGCTTTGCCGGCGACTTCTACCGCTACCGCGACTACTCGCTAAAGCCAAAGCCGCTGATGCCGCAGCCGGAAATCTTCCAGGGCGGCAGCTCGCGTGCCGCGCGTGATATGGCCGCACGGGTTTCCGACTGGTACTTCACCAACGGCAACACGCTGGAGGGCGTTCGCCAGCAGGTGCAGGACATTCAGCAGAAAGCCAAAGAGAACCGGCACCGGGTTAAAATCGGCGTCAACGGCTTTGTCATTGCCCGGCAAAGCGAGCAGGAAGCACAGCAGGTATTACAGGAGATTCTGGATCACGCGAACCCCGACGCGGTAAAAGGCTTTCAGCATGAAGTGAAAAATGCGGGCAGCGCCTCGCCGGAAGGCGAAGGTAACTGGGCGCGCTCCACGCTGGAAGATCTGGTGCAATACAACGATGGTTTCAAAACCAATCTGATCGGCACGCCGCAGCAGATAGCCGAAAGGATCGTCGACATGAAGCACGCGGGGGTCGATCTCATGCTGCTGGGCTTCCTGCATTTTCAGGAAGAGGTGGAATTCTTTGGCCGCGAAGTGATCCCGCTGGTACGCGAACTGGAGCGGCAGACGCAGCCGGAGCTGCACCATGGCTGAGCGGCATATTGTGATTATCGGCGGCGGCTTTACCGGCACGGCGCTGGCAATCCACCTTGCACGCCAGGGAGCCGCAGGCCTGACGGTCACGGTGATTGAACCGCGCGCGCAGTTGGGACAGGGCGTTGCCTATAGCACGCAGGATCCGGCACACCGCATTAACGTTCCGGCCTCACGCATGCAGCTTTGTGCCGCGCAGGAAGGCGACTTTGAACGCTGGTATCGCGCTTCTGCTGCTTATCAGAACGATGCGGCAAGCCGCTGGCAGGACGGCAAGCTTTATCCGCAGCGTGCGCAGTTTGGGGCTTATGTGGCAGAGCAGTTTGCCGAAGCCGCCCGTTTGCAGGTCAGGCTGGTTCACGTTCAGGATCGCGCTGTGGCGCTGCGGGAAGGCCAAATTCTGACGGCGGCAGGACGCGCTTACCGGGCAGACGAGGTCGTACTGGCAATCAGCCATCCGCCGCCCGCCTTGCCGCGCCTCGTGCAGCAGGCGCTGGTGGAGCATCCGGGCCTGATCGCCAATCCGTGGCTGCCGCAGGCGCTGGCGAAAGTGGGCAGTGAAGATCGCGTCGCCATTATTGGCTCTGGCCTGACGATGGCCGATGTGGTCGCCTCTCTTCAGCTACAGGGTCATCGTGGCCCGATAACCGCTTTTTCACGCCGTGGCCAGCTGCCGCGCAATAACGTCAGCGGCGACTATGACGCCCGTCCGCTTGATTATCGCCACATGCCAGCAACCGCTCGCGGCTGGCTACGACGCGTAAGGCAAGAGGTAGCGCAGGCGGCAGAAGAAGGCGTGCCGTGGCAGCTGGTGCTGGACGATATTCGCTTTCATGGCCAGCAAATCTGGCAGCAAATGGCCTTAAAAGAGCAGCGGCGTTTTTTACGCCACCTGCGTCCGTGGTGGGACGTGCATCGCTATCGAATCGCCCCGCAGGTCAGCAAGGCGCTGGAAGAGGGGCAGCACAACGGTCAACTGCGCGTGCTGGCGGCAAGGCTGGTGGCGGCCAACAGCGAAGGTGCAGAAATCGCGCTAAGGCTACAGCCGCGTAAAGGTACGGCAACCACCCTCGTCGTCGATAAACTGATTGTTACCACCGGTCCGGCGCACGGTTCACTGCTGAGCAGCGACAGCCTGCTGGGCCAGCTGGCCGCCGAGGGGCTTATTCAGGCCGATCCGCTGGGGCTGGGCATTCTGGTTGACGCGCGGTCGCGAACCCTGAACCGCAGCGGCACGGCCAATCCGCATCTGCACGTCGTTGGCCCGGCGGCGCGTGGGCGCTTTGGCGAGCTGATGGGCCTGCCGCAGGTGGCGGAACATGCCGAAGCGCTGGCCGAAAAGTTGCTTAACACATCGCCGCCGGTGCCGCGATGTTGTCCTTCACTGCACGCTTCCCGTTAATACTTCAATCGCGGATCCGTCGGCAATAGCTATTGCGGACAGGCCGCGCTTTATCTGCATCAATGCCGTTACGCCCGCAAGTGACGGCTATGGAGACCGCTATGCCGCAACGTGAAATTCGACTGAACGCTTTTGATATGAACTGTGTAGGCCATCAGTCGCCCGGCCTGTGGGCGCATCCGCGCGACCGCTCCTGGCAATATAAAGACTTAGCCTACTGGACGGATTTAGCCCGCCTGCTGGAGAAGGGGAAATTCGACGGCTTATTTATTGCCGACGTCCTTGGCGTTTACGATGTGCTGAATGGCAATAACGACGCCGCCATTCGCCATGCGACTCAGGTGCCGGTCAACGATCCGCTGGCGCTGATTACGCCGATGGCGCTGGTTACGGAACATCTGGGCTTTGGCCTGACCGCCTCGCTCTCTTTTGAACATCCTTATCCCTTTGCCCGTCGTCTCTCCACGCTCGATCACCTGACCAAAGGGCGTATCGGCTGGAATATCGTGACCTCTTATCTGGAGAGCGGCGCGCGTAATATCGGTTTTCAGGCGCAAACCGACCACGATGCCCGCTACGACTATGCCGATGAGTACTTACAGGTCGTTTATAAGCTGCTGGAGGGAAGCTGGGAAGAGGGGGCCGTCCTGCGCGACCGCGAGCGGCGTATCTTTAGCGATCCCGGCAAAATTCATCCCATCAATCATCAGGGAACCTTCTTTCAGGTGCCGGGTATTCACCTGTGCGAGCCGTCGCCGCAGCGTACGCCAGTGCTCTATCAGGCTGGCGCGTCCAGCCGGGGTAAACAGTTTGCTGCCGAACATGCCGAATGCGTCTTTGTCGCCGCGCCGTCAAAAGTGCTGCTGAAGAAAACGGTGGCGGATATTCGCCGTCGGGCAGCCGAGGCGGGACGCGATCCGCGCAGCGTACTGATTTTTAATCTGCAAACGGTGATTGTGGGAGAAACGGATAAGGCCGCGCAGGCCAAATGGCAGGAGTATAAAAGCTACGTCAGCTATGAAGGCGCGCTGGCGCTGATTTCCGGCTGGACGGGCATCGATTTTGGTCAGTATCAGCCTGAACAGGTACTGAAGCATCTGCATACCAATGCCATTCAGTCGGCGGTAGAGACCTTTTCTACGGCCGATCCTGACAAACAGTGGACGGTGCAGGCGCTGGCGGACTGGGTCGGTATTGGCGGTTTCGGGCCGCTGTTGGTGGGTAGCGCGACCACGGTGGCCGACGAGCTGCAAAGCTGGGTAGAGGAAACCGACGTCGACGGCTTTAACCTGGCCTATGCCGTCACGCACGAAACCTTTAGCGATGTGGTCGAGCTGCTGGTTCCTGAACTGCAAAAGCGCGGCGTCTACAAGCAGGAGTATCAGCCCGGCACGCTGCGTGACAAGCTTTTTGGTCAGGGACCGCGCCTGAGTGAACCGCATCCGGGAACGGGCTATCGCCGCCACGGGCAAACGGCCCCCGCCGAAAACGCGTTTGCCACCGAATAAGCTTTGGCGCAGCGAAGGCAAAACGGGCGCTGGCAAAGCCAGGCTACGGGCGCAGAAGGGTAACGTACTTAAAGCCGAATAAGGCGTAGTGCGGCCGGTTAAGTGACGCTGTCACGTTGTCCGCGCCGCGCTATTTCTGTTTCGTCAGATAATAGCCTTTACCGGGGTAGCCGTGCGCCGCTCCGGCATTTTCTGCTGTCTGAAAAACACTATAACGCATTGAATAAAAAGGCATTTATGCGGAATTTTTTGTTGTTTTGACATCATTTGGTTTCGTCTTATAACAGGCGAACACCTGCAAAATAACGAGGCAATAATGAGCTCAATTAACCTGGACGACGACATCACGTCGCCGCCGCTATCGGCACCGGTACGCTCGGTCAGCGACGTGGCGCAATTAATCAACAGCAGAGGCAACAAAAACAGCTACGCGCGCTGGATCGTGTTTCTGGCGCTGGGCGGCGTTTTTCTGGACGCGTACGATCTCACCACGCTCTCTTACGGAATTGATGACGTGGTAAAGGAGTTTGGCCTGACGCCGACGCTCACCGGACTGGTCACGTCGTCAATCATGCTCGGCACCATTATCGGCAACCTGGTCGGCGGCTGGCTGACCGACAAGTATGGCCGCTACTCGGTGTTTATGGCCGATATGCTGTTTTTTGTGGTCTCGGCGATAGTGGCTGGCTTTGCGCCAAACGTCTGGGTATTGATTGGTGCCCGGTTTCTGATGGGGATAGGCGTGGGCATCGATCTGCCCGTGGCGATGGCCTATCTGGCCGAGTTCTCTAAGTTCAGCGGTAAGGGCAATAAGGCCGCGCGGCTGGCCGCCTGGTGCCCAATGTGGTACGCGGCCTCGTCGGCCTGCTTTTTTATCATTTTCGCGCTCTATTTTCTGCTGCCGAAAGAGCATATCGACTGGCTGTGGCGCGCTTCGCTGCTGTTTGGTGCGGTGCCGGCGCTGCTGATTATTGCGGTACGCAGCAAGTTTATGAATGAATCGCCACTCTGGGCCGCTAACCAGGGCGATCTGAGCGGCGCGGTCAGGATCCTGCGTGACTCTTACGGCATTACCGCGTACGAAGAAAAACCCGCAGAGAAACCGAAAGCACCGCCAAAGGTTAGCTTTCGCGTTCTGTTTCCAAAGCCTTACCGCGAGCGCACGCTGGTTACGGCAGTAATGAACGTTTGTATCTCGTTTGAATACACGGCTATCGCCTTTTTCCTGCCGTCTATTCTGGCGCAGTTTCTCGGCGCGGGCGTCTTTGAAACCATCTCCGCTTCACTGGGCTTAAACGCGCTGTTCGCCTTTACCGGCGGGCTGCTGGGCATGCGGCTGGCGTGGAAATTTCCGTCGCGTCACGTGGCGATTGCCGGTTTCGCCCTGCAGTTTATTGCGCTGATCTCCCTGGCACTGGTGGGACATCCACAGGCGGCCGCTGGCGTGGTCTTCGCCATCCTGATGCTCGGCCTGTGGCTGTTTGCCGAAGGCTTCGGGCCGGGTGCGCAAATGATGATCTATCCGGCGCTCTCTTATCCCACGCATATCCGCGCCACCGGCGTCGGCTTTGGCCGCTCGCTGTCGGGTATCGGCAGCGCGCTGGCGCTGTTTATCCTGCCAATCCTGCAGGCCTCTTTTGGCACCAATATGTTCTGGATCGTCTCGCTGGCGGCCCTTATTCCCATTTTCTTCCTGATTATCGTGCGGTTTGAACCGACGCGTCAGGACATCGACGATAACGCTACATCCGGAGAATCCCATGTCTGAATCCACTTATGCTGCGCTGGCGGCGCGTTTCCGCCCGATTTTTGCCCGTATCGCCGAAGGTGCCGTCGGGCGTGAACGACAGCGTGAACTGGCATACGAGCCGGTTCGCTGGCTGAAAGAGGCGGGTTTTGGCACTTTACGCATCCCGCGTGAAGAGGGTGGCCTGGGCGCGACGCTGCCGGAGCTGTTTCAACTGCTGAGCGAGCTGGCCGAGGCGGACTCAAATCTGCCGCAGGCGCTGCGCGCGCACTTTGCCTTTGTCGAAGACCGGCTTAACCAGCCGGACAGCGAATCGCGCCGCCGCTGGTTCCGCCGCTTTGCAGACGGTGAGCTGGTCGGCAGCGGCTGGAGCGAAATCGGCAATCTGAAGCTGGGCGAAGTCTTAACAAAAGTCTCGCCCGCGGCGCAAGGCTGGCTGCTTGACGGCGAAAAGTTTTACAGCACCGGCACGCTTTACGCCGACTGGATTGATGTGTACGCGCAGCGCACCGACAACGGCCGCGACGTCATTGCGCTGGTCAACACGCATCAGCAGGGCGTGGAGCGCGACGACGACTGGGACGGCTTTGGTCAGCGCTTGACCGGCAGCGGCACCACGCGCTTTCGCCAGGCGACGGTTGAACATGAAAATGTTTATGACTTCAGCGAACGCTTTCGCTATCAAACCGCTTTCTATCAGCACGTTCTCTTATCGGTGCTGGTGGGCATTGGCCGCGCGGTAAACCGCGACGTGTCGCAGGCCGTGGCGCAGCGTAAAAGGATCTACAGCCACGGCAACGCGCCGCTGGTCAAACAGGACGCGCAGGTTCTACAGGTTGTCGGGCAAATTTCCAGCCAGGTATTTGCGGTGGAAGCCGCAGTACAACGGGCCAGCCTGTCGTTACAAAAGGCTTTTGACGCGCGCTGGCTGAACGTTAGCGAAGAGCAGCTGCATGAGGCCAATATTCAGGCCGAGCTGGAAGCGGCAAAGGCGCAGGTTATCGCCAGCGAGCTGGTGCCGCGTGCCGCCACCGAGCTGTTTAACGCGCTGGGCGCTTCCGATACCCGCGTCAGTAAAGCGCTGGATCGTCACTGGCGCAACGCCCGCACCGTAGCCTCACACAATCCCGTTATCTATAAAGCACGCAACGTCGGCGACTGGGAAGTGAACGGCAACGATCCAACCTTTATCTGGCAGATCGGTAACGGCGGCTGAAGCCGCACAGGAGCAAAGTATGAGCGTGTCTGAAAATGACCAGGCGCCAGCGGGGGTGATAACCAGCGAAGCGCACGCGCTGGCCGCAGCCAGGGAGGTGGCGGCACTGGCGTTACCCGATGCCGCACATCGCGACAGAGAGCGCCGCTATCCGCTGGAAGCGCTGGCGCTGTTCAGCCGCAGCGGGCTGGGCAGCATTTCCATACCTCGTGAATTCGGCGGCGGTGGGCTGCCGTACCGCACCGTGGCGGAAGTTTTTCGGCTGATCTCCGCCGCCGATCCGTCGCTGGGGCAAATTCCGCAAAATCATTTTGGCCTTATTCAGTTTCTCCGCGATGCCGCCACGCCAGAGCAGCAGCGGGCGCTGTTTGCAGAAATAGTGGCAGGCAAGAGGTTAGGTAACGGCGGCCCTGAGAAGCATACCCGTCATACCCGCGACGTGCAGGCGCGCCTTGCCAGACGCGTGGACGGGCTGTTTTTAACCGGTGAAAAGTTCTATTCCACGGGCGCGCTTTTCGCCGACATCGTGGTAACCACCGCCGTTGATGACAAGGGCGAAGCGGTGATGGCGTTTATGCCACGTACCGCGCCGGGGCTGGAGATCGTTGACGACTGGACGGGAATGGGGCAGCGCACCACGGCCAGCGGCACGGTGCGTCTGACCGCTGTGCCGGTCGATCCGGCGCGGGTGGTGCAGCTACCTTCGGCGGATAAACCTTCACTGCGCGGCCCCGTGTCGCAACTGATCCAGACGGCTATCGATGCCGGGATCGCCAGCGGTGCCTTTACCGAAGCCTGTGAATTTATCCGTCTTCATTCGCGTCCGTGGATTGATGCAGGCGTGCAGCGTAACGCCGACGACGCGCAACTGCTGGCGGATGTGGGGCGTGTCTGGACGGCGTTACAGGCAGCGGAAGCGCTGCTGCGCCGGGCCGCTACCACGCTGGATGAGGTCGCGCTTCAGCCGCTGGAGGGGGCTACCGCCGCACGAGCTTCCATCGCCGTCGCAGAGGCGAAGGTGTTGACGACGAGCGCCGCCTTAACGGTCAGCGAAAAACTGCTGGAATGGGGCGGCAGCCGCGCCACGTTAAGCGAACACAACCTTGACCGCCACTGGCGCAACGCCCGTACCCATACGCTACACGATCCGGTGCGCTGGAAATATCACGCTATCGGCAACTATTACCTTAATGCGATCTTCCCGGCGCGCCATGCCTGGATTTAAGGAAGAAGTCATGAGTCAGGTAACCCCCAAACGGCCCGCCGCCAGACTGGTTTCTGCGGCCCAGGCGCTTGCCGTCGCCCGCGAGCTGGCGCAGCATTTCCGCGAACAGTCGTCCCAACGCGACCGCGAACGGCAGCTTCCCCATGAGGAGCTGGTGACGCTGTTTGCCTCCGGTCTGGGCGCGATTACCGTTCCAGCCCGCTTCGGTGGCGCGGCGGTATCGACCAGCGTTCTGGCACAGGTTATCGCTATTCTCAGCGAAGCGGATGCCGCCATCGGCCAAATCCCGCAAAACCACTTCTACGCGCTGGAAGTCCTGCGCGTGAACGGTAGCGAACAGCAACAGCAGCGCCTTTATCAGGAGATATTGCAGGGCGTTCATCTGGGCAACGCGCTGGCGGAATTTCGCACGCAGGCCGCGCATCTCCGCTCTACATCAATCCTGCACGACGGCAACGGCTGGCGGCTCAACGGTCAAAAATTTTACGCTACCGGCGCGCTGTTTGCCGATCGCATTCCCACCGCCGCGCGCGATGCCGCAGGCAAAGAACAGCTGGTGTTTGTGCCGCGCCAGCAGGCTGACGTCAGCGATGACTGGCGCGGATTTGGGCAACGCACGACCGGCAGCGGCACGGTGACGTTTAAGGATGTCAGCGTCGAAGAGGAGGATATCGTGCCTTTTCAAAGCGCTTTTGAGCGGCCAACCACGGTTGGGCCGGTGGCGCAGATTATGCACGCCGCTGTCGATCAGGGTATTGCGCGCGCGGCGTTTAACGACATGCTCGATTTTATTCGTACCAGGGCAAGGCCGTGGCCGGACTCGGGCGTAGAGAAAGCCAGCGACGATCCGCTGCTGATTGACCGCGTAGGGCAGATGGCGGCGCGTCTGCAGGCAGGCGAAGCGCTGCTGGAAGAGGCGGGCTATGTGACGGACGAGGCGCAGCAGCAGCCGGACGCACAGCGCGTGGCCGCAGCATCCATCAAGGTTGCCGCAGCCAGAGCCTGGACCACCGAGTGTTCGCTGGCGGCGGCCAATTTGCTGTTTGAGCTTTCCGGCACGCGTGCCGCGCTGACTGAGCACAACCTTGACCGCCACTGGCGCAATGCCCGCACGCATACGCTGCACGATCCGGTGCGCTGGAAATATCCGGCTATCGGCAACTATGTTCTGAACGGCGTGCTGCCACCGCGCAGGGGAACGTTATGAAACCGGCCAAAAAGATCCTGCTTAACGCCTTCAATATGAACTGCGTTGGCCATATCCACCACGGCATGTGGACGCATCCCGACGATCGCTCAACGGAATTTAACGACCTCGGCTACTGGCTGGAGCTGGCAAAAACGCTGGAAAAAGGGCTGTTTGACGGGCTGTTTATTGCCGACATTATTGGCGTTTACGACGTCTACCAGCAGGGCATTATGCTGACCGCCAGCGAAGCGATTCAGCTGCCGGTCAACGATCCGCTGATGCTGGTTTCGGCGATGGCCAGCGTGACCGATCACCTGGGTTTTGGCGTCACCGCCAATCTCAGCTACGAAACGCCCTATGCCTTTGCCCGACGCTTCTCCACGCTGGATCATCTGACCAAAGGCCGTATCGGCTGGAATATCGTGACCGGCTATCTGGACAGCGCGGCCAGAGCCACGGGCGAGCGCGAGCTGCTGGCACACGATCGCCGATACGATCGCGCCGACGAGTTTCTCGACGTCAGCTATCAGCTGTGGGAAGGGAGCTGGGAGGAGGATGCCGTCGTCAACGATCGGGAGCGTCGCCGGTATGCCGACGCTGCCAGAATTCATCCGATACACCATCACGGCGAGTTTTATCAGCTGGATGGCTATCATCTGTCACAGCCTTCTCCCCAGCGCACGCCGCTGCTGTTTCAGGCCGGAAGTTCGGCGCGCGGGATTGATTTTGCCGCTCGCCATGCGGAATGCACCTTTGTTAACGGCAGTACGCCGCAGGCGATGCGGGCGCAGTCAAAAAGATTACGGCAGGCAGCGACAGCGGCAGGTCGCCAGCCGGATGACATCAAAATATTTATGGGTATTTCGGTTATCGTCGCGGCCACGGCCCGAGAAGCGCAGGAGAAATACCGCGAGTACCTGCGTTACGCCAGCCCGGAGGCCGGGATCGCCCACTTCTCCAGCTCGATCGGCGTCGATCTGGCGCAGTTCGCGCTGGACGAACCGATTGGTGGTGGCGCCACGCGCGCTATTGAATCGGTCAGCAAAGCCTACGACGGCTGGACGCGGCGGCAGCTGCTGGAGCAGCACGCGCTGGGCGGCCGCTATACGGTCATCGTTGGCGATCCCTCACAGGTGGCGGACGAGCTAATCCGCTGGCTGGACGAGGCGGATATTGATGGCTTCAACCTGACCCGCATCCTCAACCCGCAAAGCTATCTCGATTTTATTGAGCTGGTGGTGCCGGAGCTGCAACAGCGCGGACGCTACAAAACGGCCTATCAGCCCGGCCCGCTCAGAAATAAACTTTTCGGCGATTCCCGCCTGCCGCAGCGCCATCCGGCGGCTCGCTGGCGCGTGGATGCTGCCTCTCACCATAAGGACAAACGATGAAAGCACTGATTCTGGCTGGCCTGCTGGGCCTGTCCACGCTGGCCGCCGCCGCAGACTACAGCGGGCCGTTGAAGGTGGGCACCACTTCAGCCTTTGCGCCGCCGCTGGAAACGGCGGTAGCGGAAGCAAAAAAACAGGGGCTTGAGGTTAAGCTGATTGAGTTCAGCGACTGGACAGCGCCCAACGTCAGCGTCGAAAACGGCGATATCGACGTCAATCTGTTCCAGCACCAGCCGTTTCTGGATAACGCTAACCAGCAGGGCGGTTTTCATCTGGTGAGCTATGCGCCAGCCATTATTAACAACGTGGGGCTTTATTCGCTAAAACACGGCAGCCTGACGCAGATCCCGGACGGCGGCACCGTTGCCATTGCTAACGATCCGATTAACGGCGCGCGCGGCCTGCTGTTGCTCCAGAAAGCGAAGCTGATTCAGCTCCGGCCGGGCGCGGGACTGAAGTCGACGGTAGATGACATTGTGGCGAATCCAAAACATCTGAAAATTCTTGAGGTGGAAGCGGTGCAGCTGTCGCGCTCGCTGGAAGAGGTGGATCTGGCGCAGGGCTATCCGCACTACCTGCGCGCTTCGGGCATTATCGATCCCAATAAGGCGCTGCTGTTTGATGGCCTTGAGCATCCCGAGTACGTTATTCAGTTTGTCATCCGCGACGGACATCAGAACGATCCGCGCCTGAAAAAATTTGTCGCGATTTATCAGCACTCGCCGGTCGTTCGCGCCAGCCTTGACCGCTTCTACGGCAAGCTTTATCAGCCGGGCTGGCGTCAGTGATGGCGATGCTAAACTGGCCGCAGGAGGAAGCGCCGCAGCCGGCGGTGGATGAGCACGTCAGGGTCACCGCGCTGAGCAAGCGCTATCCGGGCCAGCAGGTTGACGCGCTGCATCAGGTTACGCTGCAAATTGAGCGCGGCACCATCTTCGGCATCATTGGCCGCAGCGGCGCGGGCAAATCTTCGCTGATCCGCTGCCTTAATCGGCTGGAAGAGCCGACGGCGGGCAGCGTGGTGATTGACGGCGTGGATATCGGTAGCCTGACGGAAAGCGAGCTGGTGAACTGGCGACGCAGTAGCGGCATGATTTTCCAGCATTTTAATTTGCTGTCGGCGAAAACGGTCAGGGAAAATATAGAGCTACCGATGCGGGTAGCGGGCGTACCAAAGGTGCAGCGGCGGCAAAAAGCCGACGAGCTGCTGGCACTGGTCGGGCTGACTGAAAAAGCGACGGCCTGGCCCGCGCAGCTTTCCGGCGGCCAGAAGCAGCGCGTCGGCATCGCCCGCGCGCTGGTGCACGATCCGCGGTTGCTGCTGTGCGACGAGGCGACCTCGGCGCTGGATCCGGAAACGACCCGTTCGGTGCTGGCGCTGCTGCGCGAAATCAACCGGCAAAAGGGGATTACTATCGTGCTGATTACCCATGAAATGGCGGTGATCCACGATCTCTGCCATCAGGTTGCGGTGCTGGATAAAGGCGAGGTTGTAGAGCAGGGGCCGGTCTGGCAGGTTTATGGCGATCCGCAGCACGAGACCACGCGCCAGCTGCTGAATCCGGGCAGGGAAACGGTCGCGCTACCGGGCCGTCTGACCGCACAGCCGCTTTCCGGGCAATCGCGACCTTTAATCAGCCTGGGCTATAGCGGCGGCGGTGCACTGCCGCAGCTGGCAAAGCTAAGCGCGCTGCTGGGCGACGAGCTGACGCTGGTTGAAAGCACGCTGGAGTGGATTCAGGGCAGGCAAATCGGCCGTCTGGTGCTGCTGGGCAAGACTGACAGCAGCCCGTTCAGAGTAGAAAAAATTCCGGCACAGCTGGCCGATCGCGTGGAGGTATTGGGCTATGTCACTGCAAATTGAACGTTTATGGCAGGGCGTGCAGGAGACGCTGATGATGGTCGGCGCTTCGTCGCTGGCGGCGCTGTTGCTTGGCCTGCCGCTGGCGGTGGTGCTGGTGATCACCGACCGGAAAAATTTGTTCGCCAGCCCGTTGCTCAACCGCGTGTTGGGCTGGGGGGTTAACCTGTTTCGCTCGGTGCCTTTTTTAATCCTGATGGTGGCGCTGATCCCTTTTACCCGACTGATTGTCGGCACCAGCTATGGCGTCTGGGCAGCCGTGGTGCCGCTGACGATGGCGGCCACGCCGTTTTTTGCGCGCATTGCCGAAGTCAGCCTGCGCGAGGTGGACAAAGGGTTAGTCGAGGCTGCGCAGGCGATGGGCTTTCGCCGCTGGCATATTATCTGGCACGTTCTGCTGCCGGAAGCCCGGCCGGGCATTATCAGCGGGTTTACCATCACGCTGGTTACCATGATCAACGCTTCCGCGATGGCGGGTGCTATCGGGGCAGGTGGGCTGGGCGACCTGGCTTATCGCTATGGCTATCAGCGTTTTGATACCCAGGTAATGGTTACGGTGATTGTGGTGCTGGTGGCGCTGGTCACGGTGCTGCAGTTTTGCGGCGACCGCCTCTCTAAAAGGCTGAATCGCCGTTAGGTTCGGAAGGGGCTACATGCTGACCCGCCGTGACAGCAGCGCCACCGCCAGCAGCAGCGCGGTCACCATCAGAAAGGCGATGGGCAGCGAGCTGACGTGGGCGATAAAGCCGATACTGGCGGGGCCAGCCAGCACGCCGATATAGCCCAGCGTGGTCATGGCAGGCACGGCCGTGGCCTGCGGCATACTTTTCTGACGGCCAATGGCGGTAAACATCACCGGCACGATGTTGGCGCAGCCGATACCGATCAGCAGGTAGCCGACCAGCGCGAACTGCCAGGAAGGGATTACTACCGGCAGCGCCAGACCGGCAGCGGCAGTCAGCGCCCCCAGCAACACCACTTTTTCACGGCCAAAGCGCGCGACGATGCGGTCGCCGGTCAGGCGGCCAACGGTCATCGCGGTAGCAAAAAAGGCAAAGCCCAGCCCGCCCAGGGTTTCCGGCATGGCGCGATGTTCAGTCAGGAACACTGCACTCCAGTCCAGCACCGTGCCTTCCGCCAGGAATACGGCAAAACAGATGGCGCCAATGGTCAACACCGCGCCTTTTGGCAAGGCAAAGGCCGGGCCTTCCGGCGGATTAGCCCAGGTAAGCAGACCACGAAAGCTGTAAGCCAACAGCAGCAGCGAAAAGATAGCCGCAACCATGCTGGCCCCGAACGGCGTCAGGCCGCTCGACATCATGCCGCTGACCGCACCCGCGCCCGCAATGCCGCCAAGGCTGTAAAAACCATGAAAGCCGGACATCATGGGCACCGGCGCGGCTTTTTCTACCAGGATCGCCTGCACGTTCATCGCGCAGTCGGTGGTGCCTACGCCCATGCCAAAAATCAGCAGCGCCAGCGCCAGTAGCGCGGGGCTGAGCAGGATCGCCAGCAAAGGCAGCATCAGGCAGAAAGCCAGCGTGGCGAGAGTCATTACCGCCCGGCAGCCAAAGCGGGTTGTCAGATAGCCGGTCAGCGGCATCGCTACCAGCGCGCCGACTCCCAGGCAGAGCAGCAGCATTCCCAGCGTCCCGTCGTTAACCCCGGTATTCATTTTGGCGAAGGGCACCAGCGCGGACCAGCCAGCGGTGGCGAAGCCCGCCACAAAAAACATAATTCGCGTGGCGTTTTGCTCACGCCTGGCGGGCGTTTCTCTGGTGGCGTTTTCCTTCAGCGTGTCGGCGTAGTCGGGCATGGGCAGTAATACTCCAGAATCAGTGGAACAGAGATGGATTTACTATAGCTAAAACTTGCCGACACGGTTCACGCTTACTTCGCCCGTCGTTTCACCTGCGCAGGCAGATAAATTTGCGGTTTTTCTAGTGGCTTGCCGTCGATAAGCGCGGTCATGGTTTCAAAACAGCACCAGGCGAGCTGGCGATTATCCTGCATTACCGTATCGATTTTTACCGACAGCGCGTCATAGAGATAGTGATCGTCAAAGCTGCATAGCCTGATCGGTTCAGCCAGCAAATGATGCTGGCTCAGATAGCGTAAGACGCCTTCCTGAAGACCGCAGGCCGCGCAGTAGAGCGCTTCCGGCAGGCGACCCAGCCGCATGACCAGTTCGGCAAACATCTCATAACCCGAGCTGGCGTTGTAGTGACCGTGCATTATCCACTCCGGCTTTTCCTCCAGCCCCGCCTGCCGCAACCCCTGACGAAAACCCGCCAGCCTGTCGCGCGTAGGGGAAATGCGCGGCTGACCGCCGAAGAAGTAGAATTCGCTCACTTCACGGGCTATTGGCTCAACCAGTTTTCTCGTGGAGTCGATGGATTCTGAAATCACTAACGGCAGGGCCGATTCGCCCAGATGGCGGTCAAACAGCAGCACCGGCAGCTGCTTAGTGAGCTGCTGATATTCGTTGTCGTTAAGCTGGCTGGAAGCGACAATCAGCCCGTCGACCTGACGCTGGATCAGATTTTTCACCGCCAGCGTTTCCTGGCTGCTGTTCTCATCGGTGCAGGCAATCAGCAGCTGCAGGCCCGCGTCGCGGCACAGCGTTTCCAGCGCATAGGCAAAAGTGGCAAAACCGTGGTTCGCCATTTCCGGCACCACCAGCCCAAGGGTATGACTGCGGGAGGCATTAAGGGCGCGGGCGTGGATGCTGGGTTGATAGTTCGCCATGCGGGCAATTTCGGTTACCCGCAGGCGAGTTGCTTCCGCGACGCGCAGCTCTTTTCCCCGGCCGTTAAGCACCAGGCTGGCGGTGGACTTAGAGACGCCGGCCATGCTGGCGATATCGTTGATGGTTACGCGTTTAGGCTTATTCACGGTCTTTTCACGGTGATGGCTGAGCGCGTTATACTACCATGCACGACCTGAGTTGCCAGTAATCAACGCTTAGCGTGGCCTCTCCGTGCCAGACCACCGTGGGTGGGCCAGCGGGAAAATAGCGCGCCGACATCACGCCTTCGCCATCGTTAATAAAAATTTCAATGCTCGAACGATCGCAAAGAATCTCTAGCGCCACAACCTTACCCTGCCAGTAGCGGTGCTCGGTCTCGCCGCTGCGCCGGTTCCGTCGGCTAAGCTGAAGACCTTCTTCACTGCACCGTAGCCAGAGCAGGTTGCCGAAGCAGGCTGACCAGTTTCCTGTCGGGGTGATTTTGAGTTCCGCCTGGCTTATCGCCAGCTCAGGCAGCAAAGCGGCCACGTTCTGTAAACCAGCATGCTGCTGGCGTAGCTGCTGTAGCTCTCTGGCCGGACGCTGTCGTAGCCTGCCCTGTTCCAGCGTCAGCTCACGCAGGCAGGTCATGGTATGGATCCAGCCCTGGCTGATAGTCGGCTGATAAAACTCATCCTCATCCGGCACGCCCATCCAGCCCACCAGCATCCTGCGTCCGTCGTCGCTTAGCGTGGTTTGCGGCGCGTAAAACTCAAAGCCGTGGTCCAGTTCCGCAAAGTCGCCATGCCTGAAGCTGGCCGCCTCATAGTCCAGCCTGCCGATAAAATAGCCGCTCTGGTAAGTGTTCAGCCATGCTTTCTCCTGCGCAGCCAGCCCTTGTGGGCACACTATCAGTACTTCTTTGTTATCCAGCGGAAAAAGATCCGGACACTCCCACATATAGCCAAAATCCGCCAGGCCGTTAAGATGTGCGCCCGCCATCTCGCCCAGCAGCGTCCATTCCTGTAGCGTCTGCCCGCGATAAAGCAGCACTTTGCCCTGCCGGGCCAGATTCTGCGCGCCCAGCACCATGTACCAGACATCGTTATGTCGCCAGACTTTGGGATCGCGAACGTGCCCGCTATACCCCTCCGGCAGACTGATTACCGGACCGGCTTTCGTTACCTCACCTGCGGCGTTGATCCTTGCCAGACATTGCCAGGCGGTGCGGCCATCCTTAAATTTAACGTTGCCGGTATAAATAAGGGAGAGGGTGCCGTTATCTGATACTGCCGAGCCGGAATAGCAGCCGTGCGTTTCATAGGCCTCAGCGGGAGCCAGCGCCAGCGGCCCGTGGCTCCAGTCGAGCAGGTTATCCGAGCGCCAGTGTCCCCAGAACTTTGCCCCGTGCGCGCAGGCCAGCGGATTCCACTGATAAAAAAGGTGCCAGACGCCGGCAAGCTGGATAAAGCCGTTGGGATCGTTCATCAGGCCGACCTGAGGCGAAAGATGCCAGGCCGGACGATGCGGATCTTCGCCCGTATGGCGGTTCATTACCGCTTGCAGCGCGCGGTTAAGCAGTTGCGCTTCCGTCATGCTTTTTCCTCAACGTTATATTTCAACAGCAGCGACAGCGTAAAAGCGACGCTGAAGGCAAGAACCATGCCGATGATATAGGAGAGCAGCGAGCCGGGCTGTACAATCGCCATGCCGGGCAGGGCGGTCAGGCCAACCGCCGTCATGCCCACGTGCATTAGCACGACAAAAGCGCCGCCGACTGACCCGCCGACAATACCGGCGATAAAGGGCTTCATAAAACGAAGATTTACGCCAAAAATGGCCGCTTCGGTAATGCCCAGCATGCCGGATAGCGCGGAGGGCAGGACGATGCTGCGAATTTTAACGTCGCGGGTTTTAAACCACACGGCCAGGCAGGCACCGGCCTGAGCGATATTTGCCATCGACCAGATGGGCAGCAAAAAGTTAACGCCAATATGGGGATTGCCCAGCAGGCCAGCTTCGATAGCATGAAAACTGTGGTGAACGCCGGAAATCACAATCACCGAATAGAGTCCGCCAAACAGCAGCCCGGCCAGCCAGCCCGCATGGGCGATCAGCGTGCTCAACACCAGCGAGATACCGTCGCCCAGCGCGCGCCCGGCCGGGCCGATGATCAGCATCGCCACAAAGCCGGAAATAATCACCGTTAGAAATGGCGTAACGATAATATCCAGCGCGTTCGGCACCATTCGCCGCAATCTTTTTTCCAGCATGCTCATAAACCAGACCGCGAGCAGCACCGGGAAAACGGTTCCCTGATAGCCGACCATCGCGATATCCAGCCCGAATAAGCTCATGGTTTTTACGCCACCCGCCACGCCCCAGGCATTGGTTAACGCCGGATGGGTAAGGATGCCGCCCAGCGTTGCCCCCAGATAAGGATTGCCGCCAAATTCACGCGCGGCGGTAAAGCCAATCAGAACAGGTAAAATGATAAAGGCCGCCGAGCTGAACATATCCAGCATCACAAACAGCGCGCTGCCTGCATTTACCCAGCCATAGGTTTTCATCATGCCCAGCAGGCCCATCAGCACGCCGGAAGCAACGATGGCGGGAATGATCGGCACAAAAATATTGGACAGCAGCCGGGCGATGCGCTGCGCCGGATTCAGTTTACGGGCCGCCACCGCTGCGGCTTCGCTTTTACTGGCTTCGCTGGCACCGGCGATCTGAATAAAAGAAGCATGCACTTTATTAACGATGCCGCTGCCAAAAATGACCTGCATCTGACCCGCATTCTGGAAACAGCCTTTTACGCCTTCCAGCTCGCCGATGGCTTTTTTATCCGCAAGGCTGTCGTCAACCAGCACCAGTCTGAGGCGCGTGGCGCAGTGCGCGGCGGAAGCAATATTTTCTTTACCGCCAAGCAGCGGCAGTAGCGCGCTGGCAATTTTATCAAAATTCATCTTATACCCCGGGTTAAAAGGTTCTCGATCAGAACCAGGTTTCCATTTGAACGCCAAAATTCCATTCGCCGCCGGCGGTAAAGCCGCTGGTGCCGAAAGCGTCATCGCTGGCGTAGCGGTCTAACGCGCGATCCCAGTCCATCCAGCTGACAAAGAAGCGGATTTCCGGTCGGCTTAAAAATTCGCCGATATCGCCGGGCTTGAAGGTGGGCGCGAAGGTCAGCTTGTAGAAACCGCCGCTAACGTTTTGTCGGCTTTTGAAGCCTTCAGGATTGAGATCCATGTACTGATAGCTGCCCTCGTAGGCCAGCATAAAGTTCTCGTTGATTTGTTGCAGAACGCGGGCGTTGGCGGTTACCCAGCGATAGTCGTCGCCCTGGATATAGCGATCTTTACTCTGTTGGGCGAGCAGCGCGGGTGCAAGGCTCCAGGTTTTATTCAACGGCGTCATGCCGTAGGAAGCCAGCCGCCACGTATTGGCGCTGCCCGTCAGGTTACCGTCTGAGCCGATACCTTTTACTTCCGCGCCCAGGCCATGACCATAGAGCAGCGCGGTTTTCGACTGGCCTTCACGCAGGCCGTAGAAGCTGTCGCCGTGCCAGGCAAGCATGGCGTGAACGCCGCTGTCGCCCGCGTTATCGCTACGTGCCGCGCTGTTGATCCGCTGGTCATTATCTTTGGCGCGCAGCCCGCTGAGCATGAACTGCAAAGGGCCGCTAAAGGTGTTGGCCGTAACGATGTAGTTCTGAATGGTGTTATCGATAGTTTCGATATCGCCAAAGTTACGGCCATATACAGAGAAGTTGCTTTTGACGTTTTCTGACCAGTGCAGGTCATAAATCCCGCCGCCGGTTCCGGCCAGAAACACAACGTCGGAATCAAGCCAGTGAATATCAAAGTTGTCGCGGTCAAAACGCTTACCGGCCCACAGCGTGGTGTTATCAAACATGCCGGTAAAGGTGGGCAGATTACCCAGTTCAACGAAGGCCTGACGAATGTTGAGATCGCTGCTGTCTGCCGTCCAGTCGTTATAGTCGCTCTGTCCATCAGCCAGCATGACCTTGAAGCGCGTGGTCGCACCGTTTGCCAGCTCTGTTTTATGTTCAAGGTTAACTTCGACGTAAGTATTGTTTTCATTGCCCAGACGACCGACCGCGCCGCCCGTTTCGCCCGCTGGCGTCAGATAAGGGCCGCTTTGAGTTGAGGAAGCGGAATCATTCATAATCAGGCCGGAACGGGCATAGGCGTGAAATTCAAAGCCGTCTGCCAGCGTCTTCTCTGAAACCGGTTTAGCGGCAGCCGTGGCCCGCTGTTTTTCTGCTGAAGGCGCAACCGGTGGCTGTGGGCCAGTGGGCAACGCTACCTGAGCTGAAGTTTGCGCCGAAGAAGGGGCTGAAGCAGAGGGTGCGGCTGGGGCTGGCTGCGCCTGTGCCAGCCGTTCTTCCGCCAGCCGAGCGCGTTTTTCTGCCCGGTCTGCCCGCGTTTCCGCTTTTTTCACGCGTGCTTCAAGCTGATTTAGTCGTTTTTCAATGGTGCTGAGGTCGGTTTCCGCCATACTTTGCCCGGAAACCGACAGCGCCGCCACGACGGCCAGCGCAAGGGGAGTGACTTTCATTAGTTATTCTCCAGAGGATTGCCCGTTTAGCTAAACCGGTTCGATGAGGAGAATAGAGAAACTGACTCCGCGCTTTCAATCAGTTTCTGCTTTGCTGTTAAGTAAATGTGAACTGCTTAGCACTTTTCCAGCTGCTGAACGCGAGGCAGGGCCGTCATCGCCCCTTTTGCCGTCACCGCCAGCGCGCCGCACTGCTGCGCCAGGCCAATCACTTCAGGGAGGTTTTCCGGTTGCAGAGGGGTTTTCTCACGCATTAAGCCCGTCAGCAATCCGGCGACAAAGGCATCGCCTGCGCCCGTGGTATCGACAACCTCAACCGGAGAGGCGCTAAAATGCGTGGTTTTTCCCTTATGCCAGACGATAACGCCTTCGCGACCCAGCGTGATCAGCAGCAGCGCCGGACGAAAACGCGAACTAAAGGCCGCCAGCGCCGTGTCGGTTTGCTGTTCGCCGGTCAGCAGCTGTAACTCATCCAGAGAAAGCTTGATCACGTCCGCTACGCTAAGCACTTTGTCCATTATCCGCTGCATTTCTTGCCGATCGGACCAGAAATCCTCGCGCAGGTTAGGGTCAAAACTTACCCAGCCCCCGGCAGCATGAATGCGTTCAACGGCGCTGAATGCCGCGCCGCGTGAAGGTTCGGCGCTGAGGGCGATAGAGCAAAAGTGCAGGGCTTCGCCGTGAGAAAAATCAGGAAGGTCTTGCTCCGTTAAAAAAAGATCGGCAGAAGGGCGCACCATAAAGGTAAAGGTTCGTTCGCCTTGCCGATCGAGGCCGACCACTACCGTAGAGGTACGCTGTGCCGGTAGCTGGCGCATAAAACTGATATCAACCTGCTCTTCCTGCAGCTGCTGTTGTAAAAACGCGCCAAAAGGGTCTCCGCCCACCCGGCCAATAAAACCGCTGTTACCACCCAGGCGCGCTACGCCAACCGCAACATTCGCCGGTGCACCGCCGGGACACTGCCGCAGCAGGCCGTCGCTTTCCGGCAGTAAATCAATGACCGCATCACCTAAAACCCAGACTCTCTTCATTGCGCCTCCCGTAAATAGTTACGGTAAGCTAAACCGCTTTAGCGAAATTGGCAATCTCCGATGGCTGAAAAAACGGGGCAGCCGTTGCGCAGCCTAATCCGTTTTTTCGCGATACTCGCACAGATCTTCAATCAGGCAGGAGCCGCAGCGCGGCTTGCGGGCGATACAGGTGTAGCGGCCATGCAGAATAAACCAGTGGTGGCAATCGACCTTGAACTCTTTCGGCACCACTTTCAGGAGCTTCTCTTCAACCTGCTCGACATTCTTACCGGGCGCAAAATTCGTCCGATTACAGACGCGGAAAATATGGGTATCGACAGCGATAGTCGGCCAGCCAAACGCCGTATTCAGCACCACATTAGCCGTTTTGCGGCCTACGCCAGGCAGCGCTTCCAGCGCGGCGCGATCTTCCGGCACCTCGCCGCCGTACTGCTCCAGCAGAATACGGCAGGTTTTGATAACGTTTTCCGCCTTGCTGTTAAACAGGCCGATGGTTTTGATGTACTCCTTCACGCCGTCCACGCCCAGCTGCAAAATAGCGGCGGGCGTGTTGGCGACCGGATAGAGCTTTGCCGTCGCCTTATTGACGCTGACGTCCGTGGCCTGCGCGGAAAGCAGCACGGAGATCAGCAGTTCAAAAGGTGAGGTATAGACCAGTTCCGTGGTGGGATGCGGATTGTTATCGCGCAGCCGGACTAAAATTTCGTGGCGCTTTTCCTTGTTCACAGCGTACTCGGTTCTCCCTTCGGCAGGCTTTCCTGAGCTGCTTTAAAAGCCGCACGCGCCTTCATTTTCTTATCGATCATATATTTGGCGGCCAGCAGCATGCCCAGACCGATAAACGCGCCCGGCGGCAGCATAGCCAACAGCATTGGTGAATCAAAATGCACCACCTGAATACGCAGCACTTTCGCCCACGGGCCAAGCAGCTGATCGGCACCGTTGAAGATGGTGCCGTTGCCGATGATTTCACGCAGCGATCCCAGCACTACCATCACGCTGGTGGCGCCAAGGCCAATAGCCAGGCCGTCCAGCGCGGACAAAGGCACGCTGCTGCGCGAGGCTACCGCCTCGGCGCGGCCTACCACGATACAGTTGGTCACAATCAGCGGGATGAAGATGCCTAACGACTGGTACAGCCCGTAAGCATAGGCGTTGATCAGCATCTGCACACAGCTCACCACGGCAGCGATAATCATCACGTAAATCGGAATACGGATATCGGCCGGCACCCAGCGGCGCGAGGCGGAAATGGCGCTGTTGGTGCAGGTCAACACCATGGTAGTCGCCAGGCCCAGGCCCAGCGCGTTGGTGGCGGTCGAGGTCACCGCCAGCAGCGGACAAAGGCCCAGCAGCTGTACCAGCGCCGAGTTATTTTTCCATAGCCCGCCGATCAGCAGGGTTTTTGCTTCACTCATTGGAGTCTCCACAGGTTGGCAGCGAGGCGAGCTGCGCCGGCAAGGTTTCAGCAAACAGCGTAGCGCGTTTTGCAGCATTGACTACCGCGCGCGGGGTGATGGTCGCCCCCGTAAACTGATCGAAATCGCCGCCGTCTTTTTTTACCGCAAAGTGCGGATCATCTTTACCGTGCAGCTTTACGCCGCTGAAGCTTTCAATCCAGTCAGAAATACGCAGCTCAATTTTATCGCCGAGGCCCGGCGTTTCATGGTGTTCAACCACGCGTACGCCCAGCACTTTGCCGCTAAAATCCGCGCCGACAATCATCTGGATAGCACCAGAATAGCCGTCGGGCGCGGTTGTCTCAACCGCTGCCGCCACTGGCTTATCATCTTTACGCGCCAGATAAAGGTGGTGAACGCCGCTACCTAACGCCGGACTGGTCACCAGGTAGCACTCTTGCTGAATGTGATTATTATACAGCTCTGGCGGCACAACCTGATCTAACAGTACTTTTTGCTGTACCGCCGTTTGATGTTCAATAGTCGGTTTGGTAACGGTATTAATGACCGCCGTCAAACCGGTGGTCACGGCAGCAAACACCGCCAGCGTTACGCCGTTTTTACGAATCGCATCCAGCATCACTTCTCCTTACGATGGCCGTAAACGCGCGGCTGCGTGTAGTAATCGATCAGCGGCACGGTGATATTCGCCAGCAGCACCGCAAAAGCCACGCCGTCCGGATAGCCGCCAAAGCTGCGGATCAGCCACACCAGCAGGCCAATTAGCGCGCCGTAAAGCAGGCGGCCTTTATTGGTAGTAGAGGCCGTTACCGGATCGGTCGCGATAAAGAAGGCTCCCAGCATGGTTGCGCCGGAAAACAGATGGATAGCGGGCGAAACCAGGCTTTCTGGTGAAAAGAACCAGCCCACGGTGGCAAAGAGCGCCAGCGCCGCCAGCATGCTGACCGGAATATGCCAGCGGATGCTGCGGGTAAACAGCAAAAACAGGCCGCCGAGCAGATAGCCAACGTTGACCCACTGCCAGCCCAGTCCGGCAATAACGCCGCTGTAGACAGGCTGAGCCAGCAGCTGCTGCGCGCTGTGTCCGGCGCGCAGCCCGGTTTTAAAAGTATCCAGCGGCGTGGCCTGGCTGACGCCATCAATGCCGGTTTGCAGCTGCTGCATGCTGTGACCGTCGAGCGTTATGCCATGGAAGATCATGTTCAGCGAGTCAAAAAAGTTGGGCGTGATGGACTGAAGCGAATCAGGCGGCAGCCAGCTGGTCATCTGTACGGGGAAAGAGATCAGCAGTACTACATAGCCAACCATGGCCGGATTAAACGGATTCTGCCCAAGGCCGCCGTAAAGCTGTTTAGAGATGACGACGGCAAACACGGTACCGACAACGATAACCCACCAGGGGGCCAGCGGCGGAATACTGATACCCAGCAGCAGCGCAGTCAGCAGAGCGGAATTGTCGCCCAGCGTTTTGCCCAGCGGCAGATTACGCAGCTTCAGGATGGCCGCTTCGGAAGCGAGGCCCGCGACGGCGGCAATAGCAACCTGAATCAGCGTGCCCCAGCCAAAAAAGTAACACTGGGCGGCCAGCCCCGGAATGGCCGCGACCAGCACCAGCAGCATGATGGTGCTGGTGCTGCGGCGGTTATGAGTGTAGGGCGAACTAGCGATGCGAAAAGCCATTTAATCCTCTTGCGTAGAATGCTGCGCCTTGCGCGCTTTAACGCGAGCGATGGCCGCCGCCACTGCCGCTTTGCGGGGATCGTCATGCTCTGACGAAGGTATATGTTCCGGGCTGGCCGGTGCGGCTGCTGTCGCCGCCTGTGCTTCGGCTGGCGCTTCCGCTTCGGCCGCAGCTGGCGCTGCATTTGCTGCCGCTTTCTTCGCCTTAGCTCGCGCAATAGCGGCTTCGACAGCCGCTTTACGCGGGTCAGCAGATGCGCTGGCCGGTGCCGACGCCTCCACTTCAGCTGCTGCTTCCGCTTCGGTCGCAGCTGCTGCTGCCGCTTTCTTTGCCTTGGCTCGCGCGATGGCGGCTTCGACAGCCGCTTTACGTGGGTCAGCAGACGCGCTGGCCGATGCGTCTGGTGCCGCCGCCTGTGCTTCGGCCGCTGCTTCCGCTTTGGTCGCTGTTGGCGCTGCATTTGCTGCTGCTTTCTTCGCCTTAGCCCGCGCAATGGCGGCTTCGACAGCCGCTTTACGCGGGTCGACAGGCGCGCTGGCCGATGCGTCTGGTGTTGCCGCCTGTGCTTCAGCTGCTGCTTCCGCTTCGGTCGCCGCTGGCGCAGCGTTTGCCGCTGCTGCTGCTTTCTTCGCCTTAGCCCGCGCGATGGCGGCTTCGACAGCCGCTTTACGCGGGTCGACAGGCGCGCTGGCCGGTGCGTCTGGTGCCGCCGCCTGTGCTTCGGCTGGCGCTTCAGCTTCGGTCGCCGCTGGCGCTGCATTTGCCGCTGCTGCTGCCGCTTTCTTCGCCTTAGCTCGCGCAATAGCGGCTTCGACAGCCGCTTTACGAGGGTCGACAGGCGCGCTGGCCGGTGCCGCCGCCTCCACTTCAGCTGCTGCTTCCGCTTCGGTCGCCGCTGGCGCAGCGTTTGCCGCTGCCGCTTTCTTCGCCTTAGCTCGCGCAATGGCGGCTTCGACAGCCGCTTTACGCGGGTCAGCAGGCGCGCTGGTTGATGCGTCTGGCGTCGCCGCCTGTGCTTCGGCTGCTGCTTCCACTGGCGCAGCGGCCTTCTTCGCCTTAGCCCGCGCGATGGCGGCTTCCACAGCCGCTTTGCGCGGATCTTCCGCCTGACGCGTAGCGGGTTCGGTTTCAGACTGCGTCTCTGCCTGATGCGCTCGGGCCAGCGCGTGGCGCGCTTCACGTTGCGCAACCGCTGCGGCGCTGTCGGCTTCCTGAGCGTCAGTCGCCGGACTGGCTGTCTGCTTCGCTTTTACCCGCTCCAGCGCGGCGTCAATTTCGCCCTGGTCGCGCTGGCCAACAGTGCGTTTCGCCTGCTGGTGACGCGCTTCGCGCGCCTGTTTCTCACGCTCAAGACGAGCCTGGCGCGCCTCAAAACGCGCTTTTGCCTGAGCAGTACGCTCCGCTTCCAGGTCAATAGCGCGGATCTCCGCTTTTTCCTGCCGGTAATACTGTACCAGCGGAATATTGCTTGGGCAGACGTAAGCACAGGCGCCGCACTCAATACAGTCGTTGATATTGTGCTCGCGCGCCTTATCGTGATCGCCGCCACGGCTATACCAGTAAAGCTGCTGCGGCAGCAGTGCGGCCGGGCAGGCATCGGCGCAGGCGCTACAGCGAATACAGGATTTCTCTTCTTCGCTATTGCCCATTTCGCTGGCGGAAGGGGCCAGAATGCAGTTGGTAATTTTCACCACCGGGACATCCAGCGTGGGCAGCGTAAAGCCCATCAGCGGGCCGCCCATCACCACCATCTGTCCCTGTGCTGGCGTAAACTCGGCCTGGCGCAGCAGGTGGCTGATTGGCGTGCCGATACGTCCCCAGACGTTGCCGGGCTTTTTCACGGACTCGCCGGTCAGCGTAACCACACGCTCGGTAAGCGGCTCGCCATCAATAATGGCGCGCTTTACGGCGTAAGCGGTACCGACGTTCTGCATCAGAACGCCAATATCCGTTGAACGCCCGCCGTGCGGCACTTCCAGGCCGGTAAGGATTTGCGTCAGCTGCTTTGCGCCCCCGGAAGGATATTTAGTGGGGATCACGCGAATCTGCAGATCCTGCGCGCTGCCCAATGCTTTCTTCAGCGCGGCGATCGCTTCTGGCTTGTTATCTTCAATGCCAATCAATACGCGCTCGGACTGCAAAACCCAGCCAAGGATGCGGCTGCCTTCAAGCACTTCTTCTGCACAGTCCTGCATCAGGCGATCGTCGGCGGTGATGTAGGGTTCACATTCCGCCGCGTTAATAATCAAAGTTTTGACGCCGCGCAGGCCGCCTTTCAGTTTGGTGGCGGTAGGGAAACCCGCGCCGCCCAGACCCGCTACGCCGGCCTGATGAATGCGTTCTACGATTTCCGCACGAGGAAGACTGCGGTAGTCGGCCTGCGGGCTTTTCTCAATCCAGCGATCTTCACCATCGGGCGAGATAAAAATACACATCTCCGACAGGGCGGAAGGATGCGCCGTCATGTGTGGCGCAATGTCTTCAACGGTACCGGAAGAAGGCGCATGCACCGGTAGCATCCGGCCACGACCAAAGGTCAGCGGCTGACCGCGCAGCACTTTATCGCCCGGCTTAACCAGGATTTCACCTTCATGGCCAATATGCTGCTTAAGCGGAATAATAAACCGGGCAGGCAGCGGCAGCTGGCGCAGCGGCACGCCGTTAGACTGGGTTTTCATCTCAGGCGGATGGATACCGCCCTGAAAATCCCACAGCTTCTCTTTTTTAAACAGCTTGAACAGATTACGCATGGCTTTCCACAGAAATGACTTTGACCGGGATGGCCTGTAGATCCCACTTCCAGTTGGCCGTGGTGACGGCAACGGGACGCATCTCAATGCAGTCGGTCGGGCAGGGCGCAACGCACAGATCGCAGCCTGTGCAAACGTCGCTTAACACGGTATGCATAGCGCGGGTCGCGCCAACGATAGCGTCCACAGGACAGGCCTGGATGCACTTGGTGCAGCCAATACAGTTTTCTTCGTCGATCCAGGCGACCTTGCGCTCCGGCTCGCGCGCGGCTTCGTCGCCCAGCGGCTGTGGCTCAACGTTCAGCAGCGCGGCCAGCTTCAGCATGGTCTGTTCGCCACCCGGCGCGCACTTGTTGATTTGCTCGCCGTTGTTGCCTACCGCGTCGGCATAGGGACGGCAGCCCGGATAGCCGCACTGGCCGCACTGGCTCTGCGGTAAAATGGCGTCGATCTGCTCGACAATCGGGTCCTCTTCTACCTTAAAACGGCGCGAGGCGTAGCCAAGCAGGCCACCAAAAATCAGGCCCAGCACGCTTAATACGGCAATAGCAATCCAGACGGCGCTCATCAGAATTTCACCAGACCGCTAAAGCCCATAAACGCCAGCGCCATGAGCCCGGCGGTTACCAGCGCGATAGAGGAGCCTTTAAACGGTGCGGGCACGTCGGCCAGCACCAGCCGTTCGCGGATACCGGCAAACAGCACCATCACCAGTGAAAAGCCCAGTGAAGCGCTGAAGCCATAAAGCGCGGCCTGCAAAAAGGTATGGTTCAGGTTGACGCTCAGCAGCGGCACGCCTAGCACGGCGCAGTTGGTGGTAATCAGCGGCAGGAAAATTCCCAGCAGGCGATAGAGATCCGGGCTGGTTTTACGTACCACCATCTCGGTGAACTGCACGACAACAGCAATCACCAGGATATAGGCCATCGTACGCAGGTAAACCAGGTCGAGCGGCAGCAGGATCAGGTGATTCACCAGCCATGCGCAGATCGAGGCCAGGGTGATTACAAACGTGGTGGCGAGTCCCATGCCAATCGCCGTTTCCAGTTTTTTGGAAACGCCCATAAAGGGACAGAGGCCGAGAAACTTCACCAGAACGAAGTTATTCACCAGCACTGTACCGATAAAAAGAAGCAGATAGTTGGTCATGTCTACGCCTGAAAAAAAGAGAAGCCGCTTATTATCGGTCATTCGCGGCCTGAGGACAACATCAGCGCGCCCTGACGGGGCAGTGACCGCACAGGGGATTAAATCTTTGTTTACTTTTAAACCTTAAAAGCGAGGAAGCAGCGCCGTGCAGCGGTCATCCCATGCATCAGGTTTTGTTTTGTCGATAGGTAATGAATTGAGAAGTCACTGAAGGTTCAGACAGAAAGCCGAAACGGGTGGCGGGACGTCGGCCAGGCGAGCCGCAACAGCAGGCAGCCCGCCTGAATAAAAAAATACCGCGGATTTTTAAGCGTGAGGGCCAGGGAACGGCCCGGCGTTGCAGAAAACCGGTTTGTCTGGAGCAGAGTCAGGAGAGAAAAATTTAAACCACATAATGCCAGACGGATTTTGGCACGCAGCCAAGATCGAACAGACGGCCACCGGATGCCAGTTCAGCACGGCGATGGTCGGCGGCGCGATACATATCCATAATCTCTTTACTGTCCGTCAGGGAATAATTGAGATGGTCAAAAAGTTTCTCCAGCGTATCCAGAGAACTCACTTTGCGAAATTTCAACAGATAATCTTGAACTGTCATGGTTGCCATTATGTAAGAATTACGAGGTTTTAGTATATGACCAGGCGGCATGCTGTCTATAGTAGAAAATGCAAAATAGCAGTAAATTCAGAATAAAGAGTAAGGTATTTCCGTATTTTCATACCAGTTTTTGTCGACTTTAAATATCATTTACCCGTCAATTGTTATCGAATGGAAGCAATGTTAATTGTTGGTTGCATTTAATGTGTTCCGGCTCACAAATTAGCATTTTGCTTTCTGCCGTCCCCGCTTATCCGCCGTGACAGATAGTCACCCATTGCTTGTAATCGCTTTCATATTGCCGAGCGATAAGCGCTTATGTTTATTACATTTATTTAACAAGAAGGGCCAGCGGCCGCAGAGGTTTTATCCATATTCTTCAAACGCTTCGCGCAATGGGAATTTTATAAGCGCCTTTATTTGCTAAGTTTTGTGAGCATTGTCGAAAATGTTTTTTTGCGGCTGAGCCACGATTAGCCGGAAACACACTCCGGTTAATAACGCCCGTCAGAGGAACAGACATTATGTGGAAACGTTTACTTTTAACCACGCTTATCGGCGCAACGCTGAGCGGCACCGCCCTGGCGGAAAGCCTGACGGTGGGCTTTTCTCAGGTAGGTTCAGAATCGGGCTGGCGCGCGGCGGAAACCAGCATGGCGAAAAGCGAGGCGCAAAAGCGCGGTATTACGCTGAAGATCGCCGACGGCCAGCAAAAACAGGAAAACCAGATTAAAGCCGTACGATCTTTTATTGCTCAGGGGGTCGACGCTATTTTTATTGCGCCAGTAGTGCAGACAGGGTGGGAGCCGGTGCTGGAAGAGGCGAAGGAAGCAAAGATCCCGGTCTTTTTGCTGGACCGCGCCATCGTGGTCAAAGATAAATCGCTCTATATGTCCGTGGTGACGGCGGATAACGTGCTGGAAGGCAAGCTGATAGGCGACTGGCTGGTGAAAGAGCGCGCGGGCAAACCCTGTAACGTCGTAGAGCTACAGGGAACCGTGGGTGCCAGCGTAGCAATAGATCGTAAAAAAGGTTTTGCCGAAGCTATCAGTAATGCGCCCGGTATTAAAATTGTCCGCTCACAGTCAGGCGATTTTACCCGCAGCAAAGGTAAAGAGGTGATGGAAAGCTTTATCAAAGCGGAAAATAACGGCAAAAATATCTGCATGGTTTATGCCCATAATGACGATATGGCCATCGGCGCGATTCAGGCTATTAAAGAAGCCGGATTAAAACCGGGTAAAGATATTCTTACCGGCTCTATCGACGGCGTACCGGATATTTATAAAGCCATGCTGGCCGGTGAAGCCAATGCCAACGTTGAGCTGACGCCAGATATGGCCGGCCCGGCCTTTGACGCGCTGGATAAATTCCGCAAAGACGGCACCATGCCGCCAAAAATCATTAAAACCGAATCGAGACTTTTCCTTCCGGCCGACGCGCAGGCGCAGCTGGATAAGAAAAAGGGCATGGGCTACTGATCATCTGCCGCCCGCTGGCCGGGCGGTTTCTCTTCGGCGAGGCCGCAACATGACCATCTCTTCTCTCTCTGCGCCGCTGCTCAGCATCAGCGGTTTAAGTAAAAGTTTTCCCGGCGTTAAGGCGCTTGATAACGTTTCGCTTTCTGTGCAAAGCGGCGAAATCATGGCGCTGCTGGGCGAAAACGGCGCGGGAAAATCAACGCTAATTAAAGTACTGACCGGCGTTTACCGACGCGATGCCGGGACGCTTTCGCTGGCCGGTAAGGCTATCGATCCGCACAGCACGGCCGAAGCCCAGCGCGCCGGTATCGGCACCGTTTATCAGGAAGTGAACTTACTGCCCAATATGTCGGTGGCGGATAACCTGTTTATCGGCCGGGAACCGCGACGGCTGGGGATGATCGATCGCCGTACGCTCGTTAAAAATGCCCGTGAGCTGTTGCGCAATTACGGCTTTGAGCTGGACGTGACGCGGCCGCTTGGCCACTATTCGGTCGCCATGCAGCAGATTATCGCTATCTGCCGCGCGGTCGACCTGTCGGCGCAAATCCTGATCCTGGATGAGCCAACCGCCAGTCTGGACGCCAGCGAGGTAGAAATGCTGTTTACGCTGATGCGTCAGCTTAAAGCGCGCGGCATGGGGCTGATTTTTGTCACCCATTTTCTGGATCAGGTTTATAAAATTAGCGACCGCATTACCGTATTACGCAACGGCCAGTTTATCGCCACGCGTGAAACCCTCGATCTGCCGCAAATTGAACTGATTAAGCTGATGCTGGGACGTGAACTGCTGGAGACGGCGCTACAGCGTGCGGGCAGCACTTTAAAAAGTGATCAGCCGGTGGTGGAATTCAAAGACTATGGCAGAAAAGGGACGATAGAGCCTTTCAGCCTTAGCGTTCGTCCGGGGGAAGCCGTGGGCCTGGCCGGTTTGCTGGGGTCTGGCCGTACGGAAACCGCAGAACTGCTGTTTGGCATTAAGAGCGCCGACAGCGGCAGCGCTTTTATTCGCGGAAAAAAACGCGCCATCCGCACGCCCGCGCAGGCTTCGCGCGCCGGTATGGGCTTCTGCCCTGAGGATCGTAAAACCGACGGCATTATCGGCGCGGCCTCCGTACAGGAAAATATTATTCTGGCGCTTCAGGCGCAGCGCGGCTGGCTGAGGCCGATTAGCAAACGAGAGCAGCAGCAGATAGCCGACCGCTATATCAAAAGCTTAGGCATCCGCACGCCGCACGCCGGGCAGCCGGTTGAACTGCTTTCCGGCGGCAATCAGCAAAAGGTGCTGCTGTCGCGCTGGCTGGTGACCAAACCGCAGTTTTTGATCCTTGACGAGCCAACCCGCGGCATTGACGTGGGCGCGCATGCCGAAATTATTCGCCTGATTGAAACGCTCTGCGCCGATGGCCTGGCGCTGCTGGTGATCTCTTCCGAACTGGAAGAGCTGGTTGGCTATGCGGACAGGGTAATTATCCTGCGCGACCGTCGCCAGATAACGGAAATTCCGCTGGCATCGCTTTCGGTTTCGGCCGTGGTGAAAGCCATAGCGGCGGGAGGCGCAAATGCTTGAGACGCAGCTAATGAAAAAGAGTGCCGGACGGAAAAGATTACCGGGAATGCCGCAGATTGCCGCGCTGGTTCTGGTGCTGATTGTCGACAGCCTGGTGGCCCATAACTTTTTTGCCGTGCATTTACAGGACGGCAGATTGTTCGGTAGCCCCATCGATATTCTTAACCGCGCGGCGCCGGTGGCGTTGCTGTCAATAGGCATGACGCTGGTTATCGCCACGGGCGGCATCGATCTTTCGGTCGGCGCGGTAATGGCGATTGCTGGCGCAACGGCGGCCACGCTGGCGGTTTCCGGCCACGGCCTGGCGACTATCATTCTGGCTACCTTAGGCAGCGGCCTGCTGTGTGGTTTATGGAACGGCGTGCTGGTGGCGCTGCTGAAGATCCAGCCTTTTGTGGCAACGCTGATCCTGATGGTGGCGGGGCGCGGCATTGCGCAGCTGATTACCCAGGGACAGATTGTCACCTTTGACAATGCGGCGCTGGCCACGCTTGGCAGCGGCACGCTTGCGCTGATGCCGGTGCCGGTGTGGCTGACGCTGGCGATGGCGCTGCTGGTCTGGCTGCTGGTGCGAAAAACGGCGCTTGGCCTGTTTATCGAAGCGGTCGGGATCAACCTGCGCGCTGCCCGCAATGCTGGCGTCAACGGCTGGGCCGTCGTGATGACGACCTATTTGATTAGCGGGCTGTGTGCGGCGGTGGCCGGTCTGATAGTGGCGGCGGATATTCGCGGCGCGGATGCCAATAACGCCGGACTGTGGCTGGAGCTGGATGCCATCCTGGCGGTGGTTATTGGCGGCGCTTCCCTGATGGGCGGCCGCTTTAATCTGCTGCTGTCGCTGCTCGGCGCGCTGATTATCCAGGCGATGAATACCGGCATTTTGCTTTCCGGCTTTCCGCCAGAGCTGAATCAGGTAGTCAAAGCCGTGGTGGTCATGGCCGTGCTGCTGATCCAGTCGCCTGCTTTTCTACAACTTTTTAAACGAGGCCGCCCGTGATTAAACGCCATTTGCCGTTAACCATTACGCTGCTGGTTTTTGCAGCGGGCTATCTGTTTTGCCTGACGCAGTATGCCGGTTTTGCTTCCACACGCGTTATCGCCAATATCCTGACCGATAATGCTTTTCTGGGCATTATCGCCGTCGGCATGACTTTTGTGATCCTGTCCGGCGGCATCGATCTGTCGGTAGGCGCGGTGATCGCTTTTACCGGCGTTTTTCTGGCGCGCGCTATCGGTGATTTTCATCTCGATCCCTGGCTGGCCTTTGCGCTGGTGATGGTGATGGGATCGGCCTTCGGCGCGCTGATGGGCTGGCTGATTGACGCGCTGAAAATACCGGCTTTTATTATCACCCTGGCCGGAATGTTTTTTCTGCGCGGCAGCAGCTATCTGGTGTCGGAAAGCTCGGTGCCGATCGACCATCCGCTCTACGGGACGCTCTCCTCGCTGGCCTGGAAAATTCCCGGCGGGGGGCGGCTTAGCCTGCTGGCTGTCATCATGCTGCTGGTGGTGATCGTGGGCATGGTTCTGGCACACCGTACCCGCTTTGGCAATCAGGTTTATGCTATTGGCGGCAATACGACTTCTGCACGGCTGATGGGCATTTCGACGCGCAGCACCACGATACGCATCTATATGCTTTCCTCGGCGCTGGCAACGCTGGCGGGTATTGTTTTTTCTGTCTATACCTCGGCCGGGTACGCGCTGGCGGGCATGGGCGTAGAGCTGGACGCCATCGCTTCGGTCGTTATCGGCGGCACGCTGCTTTCCGGCGGGGTGGGCACGGTACTCGGTACGCTGTTCGGGGTATTGATTCAGGGACTGATCCAGACCTGGATCAACTTTGACGGCACGCTCAGCTCCTGGTGGACCAAAATTGCCATCGGCATTCTGCTGTTCGCCTTTATCGCGCTGCAAAAACTCTTTACGGTAATCTGGGATCGCCAGCAGAACGCACCGGTAAGACGTCTGGGCTAGCACGAAATTTTATATTCGGCTTTGCCTTCGGCAGTTTTACTTGCCCGAAATAATAAGAAGAAGGTCATTCTCGTCAGTATCTTTAATACGGGAATGACAGAAAGAAGCGTAATGGGGGGATTTCTATGGCTGCGGTGTTATAGCATGAGGCTCAAACTTCTTTAGCAAACTAAGCCGCCGCGTTAACCGCGGCAGCTTCCGTCTGTTCGAACCCGCGCCTAGCGCTGATTCAGCCGATAATAAGCCTCGTTCCAGCGCAGCGCGTCCTTGAAGCCGTGCAGCGTGGTTTCTTCATCAATCACTACCACTTCGATACCGTGCATTTCACCATACTGGCGCATATCGTCCACCGTCAGGGCCTGGCTGAATACCGTATGGTGCGCGCCGCCGCCCAAAATCCAGGCTTCTGAGGCGGTAGCCAGCGATGGCTGCGCGCGCCACAGTGCACGGGCGACCGGCAGCTTAGGCAGCGGCTGCGGCTGTTCCACCGCGTCCACCGCGTTGACCAGCAGGCGGAAGCGGTCGCCCATGTCGATAACGCTGGCGTTTACCGCGCGGCCGGCTGGCGTAGAGAAAATCATGCGTGCCGGATCCGCTTTGCCGCCGATACCCAGATACTGTACATCAATCAGTGGACGCGCTTCGCGGGCGATAGAAGGGCAAACCTCCAGCATGTGCGATCCCAGCACCAGCTCGTTACCTGGCGAGAAGTGATAGGTGTAATCCTCCATAAAAGAGGTACCGCCCGGTAAGCCGGTCGCCATTACTTTGAAAATATGCAGCAGCGCGGCGGTTTTCCAGTCGCCTTCACCGGCAAAGCCGTAGCCCTGGCCCATCAGGCGCTGTACCGCCAGGCCCGGCAGCTGCGTCATGCCGTGCAGGGTCTGGAAGTTGGTCGTAAACGCCATGCAGCCTTCAGCCTGTAAAAAGCTTTTCAGGCCCAGCTCAATTTTGGCCGCATCCAGCACGTTCTGCCGCTTATCGCCGTTAACCGCGGCCGCAGGCGTGAAGTCGTACAGGCTTTCATATTCATCGACCAGAGCGTTGACGTCGCCATCGCTGATGCCGTTAATGACCTCAACCAGATCGCCCACGCCCCAGCCGTTGACGGCGTAGCCAAACTGAATTTGCGCCGCTACCTTATCACCTTCCGTTACCGCCACTTCCCGCATGTTATCGCCAAAGCGGGCAACCTTCAGCTGTGCGCTGGCCTGTTTAGCGGCGGCGGCGCGCATCCATTTACCTATGCGCTCTTGCGCGGTTTTGTCCTGCCAGTGGCCGGTAATGACGCTGTGTGGCAGCCGCATCCGCGCGCCGATAAAGCCGAACTCGCGGCCGCCGTGCGCCGTCTGGTTCAGGTTCATAAAGTCCATATCCATGCTGTCCCACGGGATCTCCGCGTTAAACTGGGTATGGAACTGCAACAGCGGCTTGTTCAGCACCGACAGGCCGCCAATCCACATTTTGGCGGGCGAAAAGGTGTGCAGCCAGGTAATAATCCCCAGGCACTCTTCGGCATAATTGGCCTCGCGGCAGAGCGCCAGCGCCTCGTCCGGGCTTTTTACCAGCGGCTTCAGCTGTAGCCGGAAAGGCAGATTGCCTTGCTGGTTAAGCCCGTCCACTACCTGCTGCGCGTGCTGCTCCACCTGACGAAGCGTTTCCGCGCCGTACAGATGCTGAGTACCAATAACAAACCAGACGCTGAGCGCGTTGAGCTGAGCCATAATTTCTCCTTAACTGTTGAGCTGGCGCGGGGCGAACTGCGGTTCGGCCACTTCGCACCATTGAAGGTAACGCTGATAGAGCTGCTGATAGCGCTCGACGCGGCTGGCGTCAGGCTGCAGCGTAACGGCAATCGGGCTGGCCATTTTTTGCTGGGCGGCGGGTACGTCGGCATAGACGCCAGCGGCCACGGCGGCAAAAATGGCGGCGCCAAGCGCACAGCATTCATCTGAGGTGACGATATCCAGCGGGCGGTTCATCACGTCGCAGCAAACCTGCATGATGGCCGGGGACTTACGGGCAATACCGCCCAGCGTCAGGATGTTTTCTACCGGAATAGACTGACGCTCAAAACATTCCATAATGGCGCGTGCGCCAAAGGCGGTCGCGGCGATAAAGCCGCCAAACAGCGTCGGCGCATCGGTACCCAGATTTAAATCGGTAATCACACCCTGGAGACGCTGGTTGGCGAAAGGGGTGCGGCGACCGTTAAACCAGTCGAGCACTACCGGCAAATGGTCTAACTGCGGATCGGCTGCCCAGGCTTTAGTCAGCTCGTTAAGCAAATTTTTCTGCACGTTTTGCAGCTCCTGCTGCAAATGCGGCTGCTGCGCGGCGGCCTGCACCAGCGGCCAGCTAAGCAGACGGCTGAACCAGGCATACATATCGCCAAAGGCCGACTGGCCCGCTTCCAGACCGATCATGTCCGGCACGACGCTGCCGTTAACCTGACCGCAGATCCCTTCAATAGCGCGATCGCCAACGCGTTCGACGTCGGCAATCAGGATGTCGCAGGTAGAAGTGCCGATGACTTTCACCAGCGTATAAGGCGTTGCGCCAGCGCCGACCGCGCCCATATGACAGTCGAACTCGCCGCCGGAGATGATGACGGTAGTCGGCAGGCCAAGGCGTGCCGCCCAGTCAGCGGTAATCTGGCCAACGGGCTGCTCGGCCGTCCAGGTTTCCGTGAACATGGGGGTATCAAGATGTTCCGTCAGTACCGGATCCAGCGCGTTGAAAAATTCCGCGCCAGGCAGGCCACCCCAGGCGGGATGCCACAGTGATTTATGACCGGCGGCGCAGCGGCCCCGGCGAATGGCTTCAGGTTTGGTGGTGCCGCTAAGCAAAGCCGGTACCCAGTCACAAAGTTCTACCCATGAAACTGCCGCTTCGCGTACCGCACGATCTTCACGGCTGACGTGCAGGATTTTTGCCCAGAACCATTCAGAAGAGTAGATGCCGCCGATAAAGCGCGAATAGTCCTCAAATTTTCCGCTGTGGCACAGGGCAGTTATCTCCTCCGCTTCTTTTATTGCTGTGTGATCTTTCCACAAGACGAACATGGCGTTGGGGTTTTCGCTGAACTCAGGGCGCAGCGCCAGCACATTGCCGTCACGATCAATCGGCGCGGGTGTTGAGCCGGTGGAATCGACGCCGATACCAACAACGCTGGCACGCTGTGCGGGAGTTAATTTAGTGACAACGTCACGAATGGCCTGCTCAAAAGCGTCAATGTAGTCCTGCGGATGGTGGCGGAACTGGTTAAGACGGCTCTGGCAATAATGTCCGGCCTGCCAGCGCGGGTAGGCAACCACGCCGGTTTGCAGCTCTTTGCCGCTGGCACACTCTACGGCCAGCGCGCGCACCGAATCACTGCCAAAGTCCAGACCTATGGTGATGGCTTCCAACTGCATTTTTCTCTCCAGGCGGTCAACAATGTTATGACTACCCTAAGAAATCGGCTGGCCAGGGGGTTAGGCTACGCCCGCTGCAAATATGTACTTTTCTGTCGTTAGCTGGCGATTTGTGACCGGCTTCAAATGTTTGATTTGTGTTAAATTTGCTAAATATATGGATCAATCTGCTAATAACTCAGGGTGTGATAACGCTCTCTATTTCTCCCTCTTTTTCGCTATACAACTAGCGCTACCCGGCGCAGATAAGATGTTGTCGCGCTGTACATACTGGCGTTTCTAAGCCGTAAGCCGTTACTGATACCGTTTACACTAAACCGCTAAAAAGCGGGCACTGAGCCGGAGAGCCTCATGCACAAAATCACTCAGGCGTTAGCCATCGCAGGCCTCGCCGCCGTTATGTCACATTCAGCTATTGCCGACACGATGAAACTGGGGTTTCTGGTAAAGCAGCCGGAAGAACCTTGGTTCCAGACCGAATGGAAATTTGCCGATAAAGCGGGCAAAGAAATGGGGTTTGAGGTAATTAAAATTGCTGTTCCCGACGGCGAAAAAACCCTGAACGCTATCGATAGTCTGGCGGCCAGCGGCGCGAAAGGTTTTGTTATCTGCACGCCCGATCCCAAACTGGGCTCCGCTATCGTTGCTAAAGCACGTAGCTACGATCTCAAGGTTATCGCCGTGGACGATCAGTTTGTCACCGCCAAAGGCAAGCCGATGGATACCGTGCCGCTGGTGATGATGGCGGCGACAAAAATCGGCGAGCGTCAGGGCCAGGAACTCTATAAGGAGATGAAAAAGCGCGGCTGGGAAGCGAAAGATACCGGCGTAATGGCGATTACGGCCGATGAGCTGGACACCGCCCGTCGCCGTACCTCCGGCTCGATGGACGCGCTGAAAGCGGCAGGCTTCCCGGCGGCACAAATCTATAAAGTCCCGACCAAATCAAACGATATCCCCGGCGCTTTTGATGCCGGTAACTCGCTGCTGGTTCAGCATCCGCAGGTAAAACACTGGCTGATTGTCGGCATGAACGATAACACCGTGCTGGGCGGCGTGCGTGCGACTGAAGGCCAGGGCTTTAAAGCGCCGGACGTTATCGGCATTGGCATTAACGGTGTGGATGCGATTAGCGAACTGTCAAAAGGCCAGGCAACCGGCTTCTATGGTTCATTGCTGCCAAGCCCGGACGTGCACGGTTATAAAAGTATCCAGATGCTCTACAACTGGGTAACCAAAGACGCCGAGCCGCCGAAGTTCACCGAAGTGACCGACGTGGTGTTAATCACCCGCGACAACTTTAAAACCGAGCTGGCTAAAAAAGGCCTGATGTAGCAGAGCGGGGCCGTGCGCGGCCCCAACGCAACCCTTGTCGGAGTAACAACCATGCCATCTCCGTATCTGAGCTTTCACGGCATTGCCAAAAGCTTTCCCGGCGTAAAGGCGTTGACGGATATCAGTTTCGACTGTGAGGCCGGACAAATTCACGCGCTGATGGGCGAAAACGGCGCGGGAAAATCGACGCTGCTGAAAATCCTTAGCGGCAGCTATCAGCCAACCAGCGGCGAAATCCGCCTGAAAGGCCAGCCGGTTAACTTTAACAATACGCTCGACGCGCTGAACGCGGGCGTCGCTATCATCTACCAGGAACTGCATCTGGTGCCGGAAATGTCGATAGCGGAAAACATCTATCTCGGGCAGCTGCCGCAGCGCGCGGGCTTTGTGAACCGTTCATTGCTGCGTTACGAAGCCGGTCTCCAGCTGAAAAATTTAGGGATGGATATCAACCCCGATACGCCGCTGAAGTCGCTGTCGCTGGGCCAGTGGCAGATGGTCGAGATCGCCAAAGCGCTGGCAAGAAACGCCAAAGTTATTGCGTTTGACGAACCAACCAGTTCGCTCTCCGCCCGTGAAATTGAGCATCTTTTTCGCGTCATTCGCCAGCTACGGGATGAAGGAAAGGTGGTGCTGTACGTTTCGCACCGTATGGAAGAGATTTTTGCGCTTAGCGACGCCATCACCGTATTTAAAGACGGCCGCTACGTGCGTACTTTCCAGGACGTGGCGTCAACCAGCCATGACCAGCTGGTGGCGGCCATGGTCGGACGCGATATTGGCGATATCTACGGCTACGCGCCGAGAAAAACCGGTGAAGTGCGTCTTGAGCTGGATAACGTGCAGGCGAAAGGCGTCCGTACGCCTGTTTCGCTGGAAGTACGCGCGGGTGAAATCGTCGGGCTTTTCGGGCTGGTTGGGGCGGGACGTAGCGAACTGCTGAAAGGGCTGTTTGGCGCCACGCGCATCAGCGGCGGCACAGTGCGGCTGGATGGCCAGGCGCTGACTATCCGTGAGCCTTCTGATGCTATTCGCGCCGGAGTACTGCTTTGCCCGGAAGATCGTAAAGCAGACGGCATCATCCCGGTACATTCCGTGCGAGACAATATCAATATCAGCGCCCGTCGTAACAATTTGACGGCAGGGTGCCTGATTAATAACCAGTGGGAAAGTAACAACGCCGCCAGCCATATCCGCTCGCTTAATATCAAGACGCCTTCCGCCGATCAGCTGATTATGAACCTGTCCGGCGGCAACCAGCAGAAGGCAATCCTGGGACGCTGGCTGTCGGAAGAGATGAAGGTGATCCTGCTGGACGAGCCGACGCGCGGCATCGACGTCGGCGCGAAAAATGAAATTTACCGGTTGATCTATGCGCTGGCGGAGAAGGGCATTGCCGTGCTGTTCGCCTCCAGCGATCTGCCGGAAGTCATGGGGCTGGCCGACCGTATCCTGGTGATGCGCGAGGGTGCCATTGCCGGCGAGCTCAGCCATGACGAAGCGACCGAAGCCCTGACGCTGGGGCTTGCCATGCCAAAAACCACTCAGCATACCGCTGCCGCTTAATTTAAGGAGTAACCATGTCTATGACCTCTTCCGCTCCGCCGCCAGCAAAGCGCGTTAACCTGGGCCGCATCTGGGATAACTTCGGCATGCTGGTGGTGTTCGCCGTGCTGTTTATCGGCTGTACTCTCTTTGTGCCAAACTTTGGCACGCTGATTAATATGAAAGGGCTGGGCCTGGCGATGTCGATGTCCGGCATGGTCGCCTGCGGTATGCTGTTTTGCCTGGCCTCCGGGGATTTCGATCTCTCCGTGGCTTCGGTTATTGCCTGCGCGGGCGTCACTACCGCCGTGGTTATTAATATGACCGAAAGCCTGTGGATCGGCATCGCGGCCGGGCTGCTGCTAGGTGTGGCCTGCGGTTTTATCAACGGTTTTGTGATTGCAAAGCTTAAGATTAATGCGCTGATCACCACGCTGGCAACCATGCAGATCGTGCGTGGCCTGGCCTATATTTTCTCTGACGGTAAAGCCGTGGGCATTGAGGACGAGCGCTTTTTCGCGCTGGGCTATGCTAACTGGCTGGGCGTGCCTGCGCCGGTCTGGCTGACCATCGGCACCATGCTCATCTTTGGCTTTTTGCTGAACAGAACCACCTTTGGCCGCAACACGCTGGCTATTGGCGGTAACGAAGAAGCGGCTCGGCTGGCTGGCGTGCCGGTGGTGCGCACGCGCATTATTATCTTTATTCTTTCCGGTCTGGTTTCGGCGGCCGCCGGGATTATTCTGGCTTCACGCATGACCAGCGGCCAGCCGATGACCTCGCTGGGCTATGAGCTGATCGTTATCTCTGCCTGCGTGCTGGGCGGCGTTTCGCTGAAGGGGGGCATCGGCAAAATTTCCTATGTTGTCGCGGGCGTCCTGATCCTCGGCACGGTAGAAAACGCCATGAATTTATTGAATATCTCGCCGTTTT
>Ga0153980_1000096_pt1 | contig 52434 bp, 49 predicted proteins | sample TSGA064MetaG_FD_104722 | JGI IMG/M metagenome (GOLD analysis project Ga0153980, IMG submission 104722) | Attine ant fungus gardens microbial communities from Georgia, USA - TSGA064 MetaG | ecosystem: Host-associated > Fungi > Mycelium > Unclassified | place: USA: Georgia, Magnolia Springs State... | reverse complement strand
CCCTTTTGTATGCAGCCTGCAATCTGGCGAAGTAAAAGCGCTGGAGCATGCCCAGGCAATATGGGTAGCCATAGATCAATTGCTTGACTATGACTGGGCAGAAGCTGACCTGCCTATTGTAAACGAGTATATCGCTTACGCTACATCAATCAAATAATAGCAGCTATCTGCGTACATAAAAGCCTAAAACAAAAAGAGCTTCCCCCTAACCGGCAGAGGGAAGCAATTTGGCAATTTTGTTGGTTTAACTAGCCGCAAACCAGCGAGTGGTTCTTCAATACATAAATATAGGTATGTTCTCTGAAATTGTTGTTGATCATTTCCGAGAAAAAGTTGATCAAACCGCAACTTTATAGGTCGTAAAGAAATGATATCGTTGAATAAACTACAATATTGGCCAACAAGATCTATTATATATCATGTAACAGTATTTGTATTTTAGCTTTTTACGAGGTCAAATCATTACTCGGTACAGTAATTGGGGTATATATACTGGGTCGGCCTTCTGCTGTACACACCCATGCATTGACTTTTCCAACTATTGGAGTAAATAACTCGACAGTATCACCAAGCTTTCCCCCTGCTACCTGAAAGCCACTGGCGATAAATGGAGAGGAAATTTTATATCTATTTTTAGGCAAATTCGAAGTAATGTACGCGCTTAGATCTACGCCATTTCCAATAGAAATAACTTTATTAACCGATATAAATTTGATATCCAAAGATTTCGTTGAGGAGTTATTATTGCCAAGATATATTTTAAATTTTGTAGCTCCGGGAGCAAGCCTGAAAAAACAGGATTGATCTATAAATCCTGTATTCCCTGCCACACCTACCGCATACCTAAAACTAGACATTGTAATTGTTGATACTAACGTGTCTGTATCATTATAACATCGAATATCAATATTTCTAGAAATCTGAGAGCTGTCCATTAAATAGTTCCCACGGCCATTTAGAGATATAAGAAAAAGATCATTTTCATTTCCACTGATGTAATAAGGGGTGGTCACACTTGACACTTGGGCTGTATTTTCAAAATTAATGGTGGAATAATCTTTGCCAACACGATCTACTCGGTATGTTCCGAGCGCGGATACCCAATGCCTTGTCGTATCAGCAACATGCGTATCGTAGAGATATGGATCTGCTAATAAATTGCTTTCCATATTGACCTGCAAACGCAAGTTACCCAGAATCTCCGTATTCGCAGTTTCAATATTACGGATAACTGTATTATTAAAGACAACATCTGCCCCTTTATACCTAAGACTTTGTATTACTGCTCCACTAATAACACAAGATTTGATGGTATCAGCCGTGAATGTATTTAATAAAAGTGTCATTCTTCTATACAGTCCTCCTATTATATTGATACCACTGTTGATTAAATTGCCATTTGGTTCAATGTTTAAATAAACACCATTTTCCGTGAGATTTGAAGGACTAATTATTGTTATGTTCTCACAATTATCGACAATAGCAATATCTGACTGTGTGTTACTTGAAAAATCACAAGAATCGATGGTTACATTCTTTGCATTTTTTAAATAGAGCCCCCAAGAGTTGATATTTGTTGGATTTTGAAAATTGTAAAAACCGCAATGTTTTATGTAGCAATTTTCTGCTTGTTCTACTCCACTTCTGCTGAAATTGAGATCAGATTCAGTAGAGTAAAACTTAACGCCCTCTATTCTCAGATTTGACCCCAATTGAACCATCGTGACCGTTGTAGAATATTTAACATAAACATTTGCCCCATAGCCTTCGACTTTTATGTCGTTGAATCTTCCAAATCGGGATGTAAGTGAATCGCCAGAGGGAATCACCATCTTACATTTGTACAATTTGCAAGCTTCATATAGTTTGGTCAATACCGAAACATTATCTGTACCTACGCCATTAGCAAAATCACATTTATATCCAAAATAGGAAGCATGGATACTGTCTATAAATGCAGATTCAAATTTGGTATTTCGAATGATAAGAAATGTCCCTCCATTGTCCGCTAGAGATTTCTCGGACAGATAATATTGTATGGGCGTCGGTGTATCCCCCTTCTCGTAATAGCCGAGGAGTTCTACTCCAACATAGATTGGATTGTCACCTTTCAATCCATCGATTTCACTAGCAGATAGACTTCGCATAGCTGCCATCGTCTCTTTAATTAAAAATTGATTTGCCATATTCTTTTGTTTTTATGTGTATAGCAAATGTATGGTTGCTACGGTGGGTATGCGAGGAAAACAAGGGGTATGTAAGCGGTATATGGGAGATACCGAAAAGTCTGTGCTTTCTCTTTTATTGTTACGATGTTGAACAGAAAAGCAGTATTTTAGAATACTGCTTTTTCTGTTACCTTTAAAATCCCTAAGGGGCCAGGATGCCTGCGATTCTTAATTTCGTCTTTAGGTCGCGGAGCTCTGTTAGGATACCCGAAACTTCTGATTGTGTATATGTCGTGCTTGGTAAAGGTGCTGAATCTGCTGATGAAGCAGATTGGTTTACTAAACCTTTCTTTGTTAAAGTAGCATTTTCACTAGAGAGTAAAACATATCTCCATGTATTGATACCACTGCAGACCAGCATTAAAACATCATTCATTTTGGTCATTATTACACCATTATGATTAGAACTGGATTGTATAGTTACACCTGCTCCAGCAACCAGCCTAACATTTTGATTTGTATTGTTTTTTATAAAAAAAATGGTCCCTTTTTTATTTACAGACGAAGATTCGACCCTAATGATCGCTTCTCCTACCGTATAATTTTGTTCAATATATTTGATTCCATCAGTATCAGGAATAACATACGATTGTGCATTGTTCGTGCTATAACTCGAGCTAAATAGATCCGTCCAAGTATTCCCGTTATAGTAGCTATAAGAATTTGCTATAGTATTGTAAAACCAATTGCCTGCCCTCAAGTCTCCAGTCGGTCGATCTGCGGCTATTCCTCTTTCGAGGTTTCGACCAATATTTTTTGTTTTAATTTTAAGTAAGCTTCCTACAATTTTATTGGCTGCAGGCCAGCCATCTAGATTTAACCCATTAATTTCGCAGTTTACAATCTGATTGGGATCCAAATTATTTGCATTTATAGCCCGCTGTCCTCCCGAACCAACTTTAGCAAAAGAAAAATCACCGCTGAAAGTACAGTTGATTATTCTTTTTCCACTTTTTAGATTAAAATAAGTACAGAAATTTTTAATATCTTGGGTTTGGATATTGGGCGAAAATGATCCGGTTATGTCAAAATCAACGCCATCAACGCCATATAACCTATACATGTTTTCATAACAATTGATCACATTTGCTTTAATAGATCCTCCTGTTAAATTATCTAACATCATTCCATACAAACAGGTATCTATAATTGCATTTTTAATATTAAGATTGTAGACGGGCTTCTCGTCTCCAGCTATACCTACATGTACAGCATAGGAGTTTGGAGCACTTTTGATATAAATATTATCAATACTTACATTAGTTGCCCCTGTAATTACTAAAGTTCTAACGGTACTTGTATCTCTCGTATTTTCTAAATAGGCATTATTTATATGAACATTCTTAATGGCCTCGCCCTGCAGGTTTTTCGTTGTTATACATAAGCCGCTCATTCCGAAACTTCTATTATATAAGTATCCGACATTTACAGTAGTAACCTTCTGTCCTCCGGGAACCCCGTTTAACGGATTAGGTTCAATATTTCCTCCACTGGGCATAGTGGCATGCCCTATTCCATTGGAGGAAATTAAATCAATGGCATAGTTCGTACCCTCAATGATAGACAGTAGATTTCGACCAATTGGAAAAATATTACCATTGGTGTCTAAACTTTCACCGCGAATACTCTTAAAATAGATATCCTTTGTAAGAGGTCCTTTAGAGTAGATACCATCTCCTGATGGATTTTTTATAAAAATATTATCAAATATTGCTGAACCACAGTTTTCAAGATATAAACAATGTCTAAATTCCTGGAGATAATTCCCCCAGTTATAAGACCCCTTTACTGTTCCTGTCGTTAGACAATTATTATTTTGCCCATTGCCATCAAAACACATATTTATAACCTGAAATTCTGAACAATTTTCAAACCGGAAAGTACTTGTTGCAGCTGTCATATCTACGTCCTCGGGATAAGCAGGCATGTTATCCATTCTTCGAAACATTGCTTTTGAATCAACTTTAAACTTGGACTTATCCCTCAAAACAACATTGTCCATTGTATAGGTTTTATCAGCAGTTCCCTTTATCGTTAAATGATTGTCTGATCCATATTCAAAAACTTTTAACATATCTTCCGAAACATCACTACCGTCTGCTTTTATTCCGAAATATTCGAAATAAACTTCCGATATAAATTTGTGTTGCAATTTAATCGATCCTGCTTTGATGATACTCCCACCATCATCGGGTCCCGGATCAGGCTGGTTTAGAAGATCAACATCATGATAAATAATCGGTGCCGGTGTATCCCCTTTTTCGTAATAGCCCAATAACTGAACACCTTCATAAGTTCCGTTCTGTAATGCCATAATTTCAGCAGCTGATAAGCTACGCATAGCTGCCATAGTCTCTTTAATTAAAAATTGATTTGCCATATTTTTTTGTTTTTATGTGTATAGCAAAAATATGGTTGTAGGTTAGGCTATATGAGGGAAACAAGGTGTATGTAAGCGGTATGTGGGAAATACCGAAAAGTGTAGATTATTACGCTCAAAATTGTATTATTTAAAAACAAAGTAGTATTCAATATGAATACTACTCCTTATAGTGCTAAATTACTTTTTTCCTATTCAGCTCATTGAGAACAACATGGTCACAAGCTCAAACAGCTCTTTGTCCGCTAACGCGTTCAGTGGTTAATATCCCGTTAATTGTAGTTCTATTCTCAGCCACATATTGTCTCAAAGCATTGTATTTGGAGATCAAATCATTCAAATCAGAAACAATTCCCGTCATATCCATTGCCTCCGATGATTGCTTGGCAGCGGGCAAGGGATTTGTGCTTGCGTTAGCCACAGCTGTTGATTGCTGCATGGGAATCATCAACAGCCAGCCCGTATTAAATGTCACATCGGTAGTTTTATAGTATATGCCCATTTGGGTATTACCTCCATAAAGATAAATAGACCCTTTACTAGCAAAATAATTTCCTTCGGGCACTATCTGTCCTGCAAATATTTTAGTATTACCATCTGTTCCTATGGCATATTCCTTTGCCCTAAATTTCCCTGTGTTATACTCCAAACTAGCTGTTTCTTCCATACTACCTGGTGTAGGGTTAAACCATTTTTCAATAATATTTCCGGAAGTATTAGTAAATCTGCCGTGCCGTATATTAACCGAAGCTGTAGATACATCTGGCATATCAAAGTCTATATCGAAGGCTGTATCTTTATTAGATCCATCCGCTAACACAACAGGTGAACAGTATGTAATTTTATTCGTTATAAGTCCCTTGTCTTCTATATTTTTTGAAAAAATTGCTTTATTCCATTCGGGTCTTAGGAAATTAACTGAATCATCATTTTTACTAAACCAAGATGCAAGTACAGAAGGCCTGGAATTAACTGGATAGTACATTTTTGTTTTGGAGGTGTAGGAGTATTTATTATTATCTAGCAGTACCTCTAAATAGCTCGGATAGTTACATCTCACCAGGTATGTCCTGTCGTTCGCGGAAATATCCTTGGTTAACAATGTCGCAGGGATCGTGTTTTCTATAATCGATACGTTTATGTTACCAATTGTTGGGGAATTTGAATGCAGGGCATACACCAGTTCGCAACCGTCTCCGACTGTCATTATATAGTTTCTTTCCAAGGCAAGCTTAGCAGGTGTATTTAGATTATTTACATACGCGCCAAATATGATCTGTGCCCTTATTCCTGAGAGCACTTCCCCTACGCTCGCGTTATTTTCAATATATGACCCTTTAATATTCACTAATCTCGCGTTATTGACATAAACTGCAGCTCCTTTGTTTCCCTCTAAGAAGCAATCGATAATATTGATACCATCACCTATCTGCGGAGCCCTAAGTCCTACTAATTCGGAAAGTGAAATACGACACTCTCGAAAAGTAGTCATATTTGCCAAACCATTTAGATACACGTTGTATCTTTTTGCATGTGTAAAGGAACATTTATCAAAAACAGTATAATAAGTATCTCCGTTGACAGAAAGGTTGTCCCTGAAAAGAATTATTGAAAAATTCGACATCTTATTGGATCTGTAGTTTTTCATTACCAATCCATCAACATCCGACCTACCGCTGGCATTTATTAACGCAATATTGTTAAAGTCTAACCATGATTGTTTACTATCCGACCGGATAGCGGCATTACCAGTTACTCCTGTATAATGCAATTGAACAATCCCACTGTTCGGTTGCGTCAAGGGGCCTCCTGAACTAAGTTTTCCCTCTCCATTAAAAATCAATTCAATACTATTTGCGTCTGAGTCAACAGTCGGTATAATAAGTGTTTTGGAAAACCCGTAAGCGCCTTTAGCAAAGGTGATTTTTCCCTTTCCGATAATTTCTAAGATTTTTTGCAGGATGTCAGCATTGTCAAAATATGTACTAGAATTGATATAATTCCCTCGAGCTCCAAAATATGAGACATTAATATCCCCATTAAAATCATGCACGAATTTAGATGATCCGACTGTAATGATACTACCACCATCATCCGGACCTGAATCAGGATCAGTTGCTAGATCAACAAGATGATAAATAATCGGTGCCGGGGTATCCCCTTTTTGGTAATAACCTAGCAACTGTACTCCTACATAAGTTGGATTGCTTCCTTTCAATCCATCGATTTCCGTTGTTGATAGATTGCGCATTGCATCCATCGTTTCCTTAACTAAAAATTGATTTGCCATATTCTTTTGATTTTATGTGTATAGCAAAAGTATGGTTGCTATAGAGGGTATCTGAGGAAAACAAAATGTATGTAAGCGGTATGTAGGAGAAACCGAGAAGTCTATGCTTTGGGAAGTAAGGGAGGAATTATGCGAAGAGATATCCGCAAATTCACACATTTGCACAGGTACAAATTAAATAGAATACTTAACTTTAATATGATTAACGATCTGATTATCGCAATTAATTATAAACTATAACTAAGAAAAAAATGAGAAAACTAATTAAAGCATTCACGGAATTATTTTTAGAATATTATCCATTGTTGAAGGAATTCAATGCAATTATCACTACTACCAAATATTTACTAGCATTTTACAACTTTATAAAGAAAAGGAATCTTCTAAAACCGATTTCTAGGTTATTTTCAAAGCTTAACGCAGCGCTAATCTATACATTCCACATATCTTCAAAAGCAGTATCTCAATTCAAATTACATAATCTCACTCCTCTATTTTTACGCAATGGTACCAAGATAGATAAAATCACGGGAGGGGTTATGCTTACAGGAATTATTGTATTAATTCCAATAAGCTTTATTGGTGCATTTCTAACTGGCTTATTGCATTTCACTGAAAAACAGAATGTTTTAGCGGCAGTTTCAGTTGCTATGCTGTATTTTAGCTTTATTTCAGCGTTTGCTTATATGCAGTACAGAATTTTAAGAAGTACAGCTGTAGCTTAAGGCTCGTCATTTCAAGTCATTAAAATTTTCATGGAATTGTAAATACTTTAGGCTGTATTTTAGCAAAATACAGCCTAAATATTTTTCACTCAGTTAATATTTCAAAGAGGTTATTCAGCTAATAGCTTTGCAGCTCTCAAGCTTGTCTTTAAGTCACGAAGTTCGTTCAGTATACTTTGTACTTCGGCCTGCGAATAAACTGAGCTTGGGGTAATTGCTGAATTTGGCACTGATAATGCTTGTTTGTTTATAGGATGCCATTTCAGGCCTTCGCCTGATGGATTGTAATATTGAACATAATGTGTTGTATTTGATGAAAGATTAGGAATAAACAGAGACATACTTCGCTGAAAAGTTGCTCCTCCAAACGTAAACACAGCTCCGCCTGAACTTACCGGATAGCCAGTGTGGCCCGTTGTCTGTATGGTGGTACTTGAGATAGTCCCGGCTATTAGCGTCCCTAATAATTTTGTTCCATCGGTAGCTGCTAAATATACTCCTTCTGTGCTCACCTTTTTTCCATAGGGTATCTCTTTCCATATCGAATTATTAGAACCATTAGCAGTTGCTATCCAACCTAAAATAGACGATGAGTTATCGTGATAAACAATATCGCCTTTTTTGTAATTTCCTGAATTAGGAGGTTCGATGGCATAAAATTTATCATCTGCAAAAATACTGATATTGCCGGTGCTCCCCTCGCCATCTAACGATAAGATCTTGAGGGATTTTATTTTAGTATTATTGAGTCCTGAGATTATTATCCGCAATTTCTTAACATCATTGGATAAGGAAATAAATCTAACCGAACTTTTAATTTTCAATTTACCCTCTTCAGAATAATCTGTTGCGCCATTAGTACCATAAGTATCCACATTTGTTTTAGACAATACACCAAATATATTTTCAGATGGAATCAATGTCTCACCGTTACCACCATAAGTGTAATAAAAAACTTTGCTGGGAGTTGTATTTAGATCTTTCTCATCAGGGTATATTGCAAACCGCTTACAGTTTTCTGTATCTATTTCCAAAAACAGACCGCCACCGCTTGGTATATTGAGGTACCCCTCCATGTCAACATGATAATATTGCGGCAAGCTATTAGGTGGTAAATCTCTAAATGAAGTACCTGTACTATTAACTCTTCCAAAGTTTTTGATCTGACATCTACCTGTAGAATCGTAAGGAATGATATTTTTGGAGAACAAACCGGAATCGAAAACAACACTATTATGATACAAGCTCTCTTTTTGAGCTAAATTTCTCCGGGAGATAACACGATTCCCCTGTTTTAAGGAGCTCATATCTTCCAAAAAAGCTGAATCCTTTAGATTTGATTCGCCAGTGGTACCTTCAGGCACTACGATTGTCAGCGTGGCTAGATTACCTTCCCCATTTTTCACCTGCAAAAATGTAGGCTTTTGTGATGTTTTGAAATTACTTTCGTGTCTAAAGTTATTAAAAGTATTTAAGCTGCCATTGTTAATTTGAACGGGTATCCCTCTATATTGATCCGGTGTATCTGTATTTACCAGCCCTTCAATAATACCGCAGTCAAAAGTCAGTGATTCTGGCGCGTATCCTTGAGAGCCCTGGAAGCCTATCCTAATACCGATTCGATCAAAGGCTTTGGTTGCAGTGAAGTTGGAATTCCCCATTCGACCATATATGCTTGTTACCGTTGAAGTAATATAACCACTTGAATCACCTAGCGGAGAATAAGAGGTATAATCAGCATGGATTCTATTATCAGAAAGGTTTCCTAAATTAATTTTTGAATAAGCAAAACCTGCATTATGCCCCTTAAACTGAACGCCAATATCAAAACCTTGACATTCTATGATATTAATTGTGCTTCTTACAATATTATTCAATTTAATACCAATAAATTCGATATTATTCCATGTGATCGTTTTGTTTCGTGCATTCAATTTGTAAGTCCTATTGGTCGTAGTGAGTCTTTCGCTCTCGCTATAATCGCCTATATCTAAAAATGCACCGGCCAAACCGTTTTCTCCAGTATAAATTAAAGGAGCTTCTATCGTGATGTCGTAACCGCTTCCAAATTTCAATCGACCATTAACCCCATAACCCAGATAGGGATTTGAGGTATTGGGGAAAATAATATTAAACTTACAAGATACACTACGAGCAATTGAAGTTATACTGTTTGCGTAGTTGATCAAATTAATTATGTAGGGTGTATTATCAAAAAAACTACTAAGAGCATCCTTATAATCTGCTTTACAACCAAAGTAGAGTACATTGATGTCACCAATAAACCTATGCTGAAGTTTGATTCCTCCAATCGCAACTACACTCCCACCATCCTCTGGCCCAGGATCTGGATCTGTTAATGGATTAACATAGTAGTAAATAATCGGTACTGGGGTGTCCCCTTTTTCGTAATAGCCCAATAATTGGACACCGTTGTAGGTTCCATTTTGTAAAGCTGTGATTTCAGCAGTCGATAGACCTCGCATAGCTGCCATCGTATTTTTAACTAAAAATTGATTTGCCATATTCTTTTGTTTTTATGTGTAAAGCAAAATTATGGCTGTGTGCTTGGCTTTTTGAGTAAAACTAAGTGTATATAAGCGGTATGGGAGAGATACCGAAAAGTCGAAGTTTGAAATATAAAATCCTATAGATATAATATATTCTTTTTAAATTGTAGTGGAAATTGCGAAAAACAATGAAATCAGTTTTCACCTTAAAGTAAATATTACATACTGGAGGCTGGGCCGCTCTTGAAATTGGCAATATAGAAAAGACTGTCACACTCAATATTTCCTTTTTTCACGATTCGTTGAAGGAATTGGCACAATCTGCCATTGAATTAAGAACTAGAGGTGAAAAATCAGTTGTTTTTATGGATGAACCTGGCGAGCATAAACTTATATTGAAAAAAAATGGCTCTGGCATTTCCTATGAACTGCAATGGTACAAAGATTGGGATAGTTGGAATCTCATAAGTGAAGATAATTTTGAGACCGTACTTTCGGGAACTACTACCCTGCCGAAATACATTAATTTGGTACGGGAGAATCTGATCAGCATATGGAATGAGGAAGGATTAGAAGGCTATATGAAAAAATGGTCTAAACATGATTTCCCCCTCAGTGAATATGAACTGCTGAAAGGATAAAGAGTTTTAATGAAGTTGTATATGATCAGGTTTAATACATATAAAAATGATAGATAATTCTAAATATTTTCTTGGAATAGAATTAAAAATTTGATTAATAACTAGACGAGCGGCATTCCACAAGGCAGCCGAAATTATTAGAATAGCTACAGACATTTTGAGGAACTCTAGATAGCCAATCACATTATTAAGAGAAACAACAATTGTAAAACAGATTGCTACAATACCTAAAAAATAGTCCATGAAGTATAGCGGTATGTGGGAGATACCGAAAATAGAGAAACTGACATTCTACTGGGTATCAACCACATACTTACTGCTAACAGCATTACCACCAAACTTGTTTATTATTTTGATAAGTAAAAATCCGTTCCTCTGTGCCTTTTGTTTTATTATGTAAGAGGAAAAGAGCGTTTAGCGGACAATCGCTAAATTCAACTGATATATCATCTGCTTTTTTTTCACCTAGTGATCGCCATACGCCATTATTCCAATACATCAACTGATATTCATCCCCTACCTCAATGTCATTCCCATCACCTCTCATGAAACATACCACTCGACCGATTTCTACCGGTTTTTCATAGGACATTCCTACCCAGCCTCCTGACCCTTCGGGTGCATCAAAAAAAGTGAGTAAATCGCGATCAAAAGCGGCTCCTTTTTCATATTTCTTTTCTGGAACAAATGATCCTGCTGTTCCAATAATCTGCCCGACGGAAGGTTTTCTATCACCGTTTTTATAAAAAAATAATTCCGCAATATTGGAATGCCCATTTTCAGCAGATAGTACTCTCCAATATCGAAACGATTGACCCTGTTTATTGATTTTAATATCTGTATCAAAATTATCAAATACATGGAAAGTAACCGCATCATTAAAATCGCTTCGGTTAGCACCTTGAATTTTCATACCGAGCTTTCTCAAGTTCGAAACATATACATTTTCTAATATCGGGTATTTTCTAAATAGTTGTAAATCTTGCTTTTTAGAGGTATCAGGTTGTATCAGCTCTATCGTGCCATTGAGATGATGAATAAAGGGAGTACCAATCGCCTCTACGCCGAGATCAGCTTGTCTAACTGGTAAAAATAAGGCGTCTTTACCAATATTCTTAAAATAGGCTGTTCCATTATTGTTTTTGGCAAAATCTAGGATTTTCCATTCTGCATTATCAAATACTGCTAAATAAACATATGGATCGTCGGAGTTTACATTCACTTTAATGTCTGCGGTTTCCATATATTTGTCAGTTACATCTCGCATATAGGGACTTGAAAAAATTACCGGGACGCTCTTTTTTTGATTTTTTATCAATTCCTCAATATCCTTATTTATTTTATATGTCTTGCGGAAGACTTTGACCATAATATGATCTAACTTATGAGGGCTCCCTACCTTATCGCCTGCAGCCTCGAAGACAACTTCTTTTTTGGTATTATTAAGTAAAAAATTCCAAGAATGCCCCTGGCTTCTAAATGGCCACTGTGGGGTAAAATCCATTCCTGAGGGGATACCATTGGCTCTCATGACAGCATTTGCTAAATAGGTGTAGCTATCGCATGGACCTGAAGTAATCTTGGCTAATGCTCTCATACTTATGATCGTATAATTTTGGCTAGAATTTAGCTGAGGGCTCATATCTTGTCTTAATGTCTCATTTAGAATGTTACACGCAGTATATGAGCTTCGGGACGGTAAAGATGTGTATTTTAAGTTAGCTAATTTATTATTATATTTTTCATAAAAATATTCTTTCCAGTTATCCAATATTTGACCATCATAGACCTTATATGGTAAAATAAACTCACAGAATTCATCGAATGATAGATGTCGACCCCAATTATCATTCTGCCAAATTTTGAAGGAATTTTCAATATTATTAATCAGGAATTTGGATGTGATTACTTTGGTATCATCGACTCGTTCGAAAGGAAGCTTCTCATACTTCGCTAGCATTTCTCTATAAATGCTATCCCTTAAGGAATTGGAAAGACTTGATACACTATCCATCACTATTTCAATCTGATGTAGGATACTGTCGATCTTCTTATTAGATTTATAAGAATAATGATAGGTCATATTCTCTAGCAGATATCTGGCAGATCGATATTTTAGGCTATCCTCATCATGCTTTGAATAATAATCCAAAACATATTCAAGTTCTGGTCTATTTTTACCAGCGCTCTTTAAGGCATTTTGCAGATCTGTATCTGCGGATTGAGAGCATGCATAGCATAATACAATAACAAAAAATAAGAGAAACTTCATGATAAAGCGGTTAAATCAGTTAATAAAAAAACACTAATCGAGAATTGTTCTCGGATCATCTATTCAACGAGCACAATAGTATATTCACTAAACGCTGTGTCTAAAAAGTACTAGTAATGCCTTCTTTCAATAGCCTCAGCCTAATCCTAGAAGAGAAAAAAAGCGCAGCGATAAAAGCCAATACAATTGGAATGTAGTATAAAAATAAATCATTGCTAAGGGTGGCCAAAAGACTATCCTTATAAGCTACGTTTGTGATGCAATAATAGAGCGGAACGCCTAAACAACCTGTAAGTATTAGAAAAGTCGCTACGATAATAATGGAGTCAAATCTTTTATCAGATTCCATTTTTGCCATTTCAAATTTATTTATTTCTGACATGACGGCTGTAGTCAATTGAGGCCCTGGGGTAATAGATTCTTTCATCAAATGTTTCAATTGGGAATGAGCGGATTTGATCTCCTCCAGTTTATCGGCCAACGTTTTATTGACAGCGCATTGCTGTAACAAATCGTTTTTTTGTTGCTCGGAAAGATTGCCATCGACAAACTTCCAAAGCATATTTTCGGTGTACTCGTTTTCAGACATCTCGGGAAAATTTATATTAAGAGTTTTTTTAATCGTGTTCTAGCGCGATGCAGTCGGGTTTTAACCGCGCTATTCTTGAGATTTAAAATCGTGCATATATCGTCAATAGACTGTTCATTTAGATAATATAATGTTATGATCAAGTTGTCGGCTTCATCGAGCTCGGATAGTGCTTTTTTAAATGCCATATTTAACTGCCCTTTATCGAGCCACTCAACTTCGGCCTCTTCTTCATAAATCTCATTAGAATAGTGTTGCTCAAAATCTTCAACTAAAAATAATTTTGACGCTTTTCTATTGGCAGAAATTGTAGTAGTATAGGCCACTCGATACAACCAGGTACTAAATTTAGACTTGAACTCAAATTTATGTAGGTTTTTATAAACCTTGAGCAAAATATCCTGTGTAATCTCTTCTGCAAATTCTCTATTACCGGTAATCTTGATAACAATTTGAAAAACAAACGAACTATACCGGTCTATTAAAATCGAAAAAGACATAATATTTCCATTAAAAACTTCCTCAATAAGTTTTTCGTCACTCGTTTTATTTGTATCAGATACCATTTGTGTTAATACATGATTCTATCAAACATCTCTTCCTTGATTTTTATCTTAGGAATAACTGCTTTCTTTAAATACGCTGGTATCTCGCTGCTACTTATTTTTGCACCCGCAAATTCTCGCTGCAGGGAATCAGATTTGGATCGTTTCTCAACCTTAGTAGCAAACCAGGTGACGTGGTCATGTGGCAATGCGACTCCCAAAATCATCCCGGGCAGACCATTGAAATGCTCAGGTCCTCCGGACAACGCGATATCTTCAGTATAAAACGCCACAACATAGATTGAATCACCAAATACGCCGTTGGCTCGAATACAATTATACCCAGCTATATTGCGTGTTTCATCTGTCAGTTTCCATTTAATCGCCATTGGCTCTTCATCCATATTAATTTTTTTGTCAAAAATGGTCATAGCCGAAACAGCATGTTTTTGATCTAGGTCTGTAAAAACAGTATTTTGAGCAGTAATTTCGCTTAAAATGTTTTTACTTTCAAAGTAATCTTCGGGTTTGTACAACGTATTATTGTCTGCATACTCCAATGAAAAATGAAACGTATCGAATGGCTCTGTCATCTTTGTAAAATTATCAACCAATCTTTTACCTTGCGGGGTCTGATCGTCGAACATATTTTTAAATTGTGCATGGTTATTCACCTTCTTTTGAAAATGAATGATACCTGATGTCGAAACGTTTTGCTGGCCCTGGGACTCCCCAAAGAAGGAAAATAGGGCGATAGTAATTAACACTATTCTTTGAATATTTATCATATCATTTTCGTTTTTTAGTACATTTTGTGGTTCATTTTAATTTCCCATTTTGTTAATCTCCCAGATCAAACCAAGTGAAAAGTTTCTTCCAATCGAGGAGTAGGTATTTTCAACAATCAAATTATTATTTACAGATCTTGAAAAGCCCTTATTTTGATTCAAAATATCATTTGCAGATACTTTAATCACCAAATTTTGATTTTTAAAAAATGATCTAGAAGTTGAGAAATTTATAATACATCGTTCCAACTTTCTACTAAATACATTAATAGGCTCCTGGTAATCGTAAGTACCATTTAATGAAAGCTCATACCTCTTGGATGGATAAAATAAAAATTCTGGAACAATTAAATATGTCCAATATTTAGCATTGAGATTTTCATCCAATGAAGACATGATCGTATTATATTTTGTATTGAATAAAATTGAAATATCATATTTTTCGGGATTTCTTTTCGAAAATTTTAATGAGAAATTAAGCCTTTGCACTTTATTTTCATTCAAAAACTCATTAATATAATTAGCAGTGTGGGCAAATCCATAACCAATATCACTATTAATTTTAATATCAACCGGCAACAGTCGAAAAGAATAAATAAGGTAGCTGTCGAACGATTTTTGTTTAATATCTGAAAGATTAGCAAACTCATAAATACTTTTACCAACTGAATCTGTCGTAATTTTCGGAACTATCGAGTGTTGTTCTACTGCATATAGGCCATTTAATAAGATGGTTTTATCTTCCATTAATAGGTAATCCCTATAATTTAAATTAAATGATTGCTTAAATGCTGGTTTAAGCGACGGATTTCCGACAAAAACATTCAAAGGATCGTCATTTATCTGCATGGGCTGAACCTGATTTATATTAGGCTGTACGGTGCCGCCATTATAGGAAAATAATAGTCTATTTTTTCTTGGAAATATATATTTGGTCTCAAAATTTGGATACCAGTTGACAAACTTTCTATTGAGATTATTATTATCTAAAAAGTCTTCTTGATCTTGCTGATTGAGTTCAATACCAGGAGCAATTTTCACCTGAATATGCGACTGTGAATATTCAAAGGACGTCCTTAATTTATGAGTATTTTGTTTAAGCCTATATTTTATAGCATTATGAACGCCTAACGACGTGCTGTCAATATTGGAAATTTCAGTAGTATTATCAGATTGTTGTGATGATATATCATATTCGGATATTAAAGTTATTGTTTTCCCAAATTGATTGATATATGCAATCTTCCCACCATATTGTCGGGTAGTTTTCGTATCAAATCGACGTTCATTCAGCTTTATTAGCTGATCTTCTTCATCCGAAAGATTATAAAATATATTCTTTGCATACAGATTGCGTTCGGCCTCTGTCCTAGCATTCGAGGTGCTTAAGCGAATGGAAATAGAACTCTCATGACTGAATTTCCTATTCCACACGAAGAAACCATTAAAACTAGAACCGTTTCCGTTTAGATAGATATCCCGTTGGCTCTCATTTATTTTAATTCCACTTTTTCTTACACTGCTATCCGAAAATACGCTTTGAACATTGTTTTTATTTTTTAGCCCTTCTAAGAATAAATTGAATGTGTTGGCTGAATCTAGCGCCATTTTTATTCTCAAGTCGGCCTTATTTCTTAAATTATTTGTATTGAATTCTTCTTTAGAGAAACGTGTGAAACTGTTGTCAGGTTGAATGTTCTCACTAGTAGAATTTTCAAAACCTCGCGTATTATAATCTGCGATTTTGTAATTGGCATTTATGTAATACTTTTTGTCCACAAAATTTTCATCAAAATGTGCTCCCCCAGTTTTCACTGTTGGAATTCCTTTACCACCGAAATTACCTCCACTGCCATCAAGCTCGTCGATTCCGAATTCACTGTTACTAAAATTGCTTTTATCTTCCCAACCCAACCCTGTGATTCCGTTATTACTTAATATGCCGTAGCCTGCAAGCTTGCGTTTTGAACTGAACGAATTTAACATTGCTTGGGAATCATATATTTTCGGGGTACCCCCAGATATCTGCATCTTGCCGAAGTATCCATTTTTCTTATTCGCTTTTAAAGTCACATTAACGGTTTTCTCTTTTTTACCAAAATTATTTCCGCCAAGTTCAGTTTGTTCGCTATCGCCATCATACAATTGAATTTTTTCGACAATATCTGCACGGATATTCTTAGTAACCAGAGTTGGATCATCTCCAAAAAATTCCTCTCCTTCCAATAGCACTCTTTTTACCTTTTCTCCATTGGCCGTAATATTGCCCTTCTTGTCAACCTCAAAATTTGGAAACTGACGTAATAAATCTTCAACTCGTGCGTTTTCTCGCACTTTAAAACTATCAGCTTGGAATTCTAATGTATCTCCCTTCTGGGTAATGGCAGCGATCTTTTTCGACTTGACAAGCACTTCATCAAGTTTTATGCTTTTCTTTTCGAGTTTTATCAATTCCAGGGTTGGTATACTTCCATCGCTTGTAACATTTAATCTCGTTTTGTATGCAGTATACTGTAGATGCGAAACAGATAGTAAGTAGTTACCAGGGCTCAAGCTTTTTATTGAAAAACTACCGTCTTCCTTTGTCCTAGTACTATTAATCAATATCGAATCTTTAGATCTAAGAATAGTAATTGACACATTGCTTAAAGGAGCGTTATCAACGGAATCAACAACTTTTCCTTTAACCTCGGAATGCTCTTGTGCAAATAGGTTTCTATTTGACATAATGAAAATTGAGATGTAAAGTAAAAGCAAACATATAACCCGCGATATTAATCCCCTAAGCATATTCTATTTTAAACTTTTAAAATAATAGTATATAACTAAAAGAGCGATTCCGCAGAAAAATGATACGCACAAAATATATAACAATGCGCCAGGTATAATTTCGGCATTTATGCACGGTCTTAAAATCAAGCCAACTGTAACACCAATACATATCCCCAATAAAATTAACCCACTTGAAAAATATCCAGATATATTAGGTTCTTGTTTTAAATATTGATTTCTGCGGATAAGAAACATGTTTTCCCTATGTTTCAGATACCTGACTCCGAAAATTGAAATGAGTACACTTATCGCAACTGCGATCCAAATTAACTGTTGAAAGTTCATAATCTAAATTTTTAATCTTACTTTTCTTGTTAGACGCAAGCAATAAATATCGGTTACCTTATTTTTTAAAAAATTATTAAAATTTGAAAAATCCGACGCTTTAATTCCGGGGTGTTCTTAAATACCGATTAACTTCTTTCAAAATCTCTTCTGTGAGGCTTGTTCTAATTTTAATTTTTGAATGCATAATTTCTGTTGCAATTTTTCGGCTTTCGTCCTCTAAATTATTGTCGTAATACAACTTAAAACGTAGGTATTTTGGATAAAGATGGGAAGGGTTGATAAGCATTGCCTTCTTATAGAAAAAGTCACTCTTGTCAATATTTCCCTCTTCTTTATAAAGATTTCCTAAATTTATATGAACCATAGGGTTATAGTCGAACGAAAGAGCAGCTATAAAAATATGCTTAGCCTTAGTTAGCTTTTTATTTAATAATAGACATTTGCCATAATTCAGAAAGTAATCTGGGTTACCAGATTGAGAATCCGCTAGCTTCTCAAATATAATTTCTGCTTTTATCGGATCATTGTTGACTAGTAAAGTTTCAGCTTCTAACAAGCTGATTTGATCCTTTCGCATATGGAATGCCTTTGAGCATAAAAAGACGCTAACTCCGACGAGCAGGAAAACAATGGATAATGAAAAAAAGCGATTTAGTTTAATTTCTTTATAATCACTGTTGGCTATGACAATCGCCAATAAAAATGTAAATAGAAAAAGGGTCGGTAAAGAATAGAAGGGATAGGAAAATAGTCCTGTTATTAAAATGGAAATTATCGAATAAAAATAGCCCAAGGTTTCGCTACCCCTATAACTTTTTATATATCTCAGAATAACAATTGATAGTATAATAATAAAAATAAGGAAGCCTATTATTCCTTGCTCCAAAATCATTTCCAAATATTCATTATATGATATTTTGACATATCCCGCAATATCTCTTACACGTAGATCACTCAAATATTTTTCATTTAAAAATTGTGGATATTTTTCAAAATATGCTACCTGCCACTTGGTATAATTGAGCTTAAACGAACCATAACCTGTTCCGAAAAACGGGTTTTGAGAAATTATATTGGATGATATCTTCCATATTAATAGTCGGCCATCAGAAGAAGCAACTTTATATTTAATCAAATAAAAAAATACGGCTATGACCAAAGTGAAACTTACTGGTAATACTATTAGGTAGGTTCGTCTTCCAATATCCCTCAGCTTATCTGCAAATTGATAACGATGAAAAATCATTATTGATGATATCACTAATACAGTTATAAGAGATGCTCTATTCTGGGTGAGAAACAAAACCCCAGTGGTGAAAAGAACGTTAACAATCGATAGTGTTTTTAAGGAACTATCATTCGTATAAAATAAAGCTGCTAACGAGACGGGAAAAATAGCACAAAGAAACAATGCTAAAGGCGCTGGATTTTTAAAAGTTCCTGTAACCTTAAAATTATCGTCAAAAACAGGAAAATATCCCAGATATTGTAGCAGCACTATGATCAGTTGAAATAAAGACAACAAGATAAGCGCACGATTTAAAATCCCTTGGTATTTTATTTTTCTACAAGAGGGTATTATAAGCCTCACAAGAAAATAAAATAAAACGGCGAGCGAAAATGTGTAGAATTTATCATTATGTATTATATCAAAGTATACTACTCCGATTGTTAAGTATAATGCCCATGTTGCCACTATCATGTCTACTACATTCACTTTAGGCAGGTGGAACTTTTGAAGTCCCTTAAATGTGAGTTGGATTGCAATTGTAATTATACACACTACTATTGAAAGTGTTGCATTAATCACTTTTTCCGAATTAAGATAAAAATCGCCTTGGCTTGAAAAAGAGAGTACTAACGAATAAAGTACCAATGTAGGGGCAATAATATATATAAGATTCAATAAAGCTGAATTTGAATATTGTTTCAACATAATGACAGAATAGATATTGATTGATTATAGATACATTTTAGATAATTTTAATCACTTTACCTATCAGGTTTATTTCTGGAACGAGCCCCCAGAATCTAGAATCCTCGGAAGAATAAAAATTGTCACCAAGAAAAAAATAGTAATTATTTTTAAACGTATAATGATTAACATACTCGCCATTTAAAACGTACTTTCCACTACTGCGGATAATTGAATTTCCTTCATACTTCATTATGGAACTATACAACGCAAGGTTTTTCGGATTTAATAAAATTTTCCCACCTTTCTTTGGTACCCAAAGCGGACCAAATTGGGTAGCCGACCAACGGATAGTAGAATCATGCGGAAATATATTCTTATTGAATTGACCTTGTAAGTTCCTGACTTTGTGACTAAGGTCTTTTCTTGAAATCTTAACCGTGTCTCCAGGTATTCCATAGCAACGCTTTACGAAAACATCTAATTCAGCGCCCTTCGAAATGAGCGTGTCTTCAGTAACAGGCCTTTTTATAACCAAGATTCTATTTTTCAATAAAGAATTATTGCTGATCGTATCTGTATCGCGGCTAAATTCCTTTACCAAAATGTAATCACCTGGTTTTATAGTAGGTAGCATAGATTCAGTTGGCACTATGTAATAATCAATTCTCGCATATACTATGCTTATTATGATAAAAGCAAAAACCACACATAGCCCCAAAAAAATGAAGTACCTTTTTTTATTCATGAGCTAATTCACTATTGCAGTATTTTTTAATGAATAGAATTTCTTTTTAGTATTTGTCACCAAAACAGTATACTGCTCTATATTACCGTGTTTGTGAAACGTATTTATGTTTAGCTGTACCAACGCCGTATCATTGGGTGCAATTTTAAACTTTGAAACATAGAAACTCGTACAGCTACAATCGGGTTGTATATCTGTGATTTTTAAAGTATCACTACCTGTATTTTTGATTTGATATAATGCCGTTACTAATGTGTCTTGTGGTATTATTCCAAAATCAACTTTCTCTTTATCAAATTGAATCTCAGCGTTAGATTGTGTATTAATATTTTGAATAGCATCTGCTTCTGGCTTTTGACTATTCTGTACGCAAGAAAATAAAAAAAATGTAGCTACAACTAGAACTAAAAATTTCATTTTATGTGGCTTAATTAGTTAATTTGAATTTATAAATCTTAATGGCATTTTTTGACTGGTCAATGAAGGCGTTGGAATAAACTTCGTTATCAATTATTCCTGACATTCGAAACCCTCTGGGAACATCTATATCTGCTATAAGCACATTGTCTTTATAGATCTGAAGTCCGTCACTAGCTTCGCCAATCCCTTTGCTATATCCTCTAAATAAAAGATCTTTATTTTCAAAAAATTCTAGGAAAGTATAATGGCCATTTAACTTTGACTGTTCATGATAGTTAGAATTAAATAGTTCCATATCTGAAGTATTCTTAAATTCTGTCTTCATATTTCTCCCTTGAAACCCAAAAGATTTTTTAACGTTCATGTTATCGTCAATCTCATAAATAAGGCTATCCGCACCAAAAGAAACTTTATAATTATTCTTTTGATCAATATCGAATATTGGGAATCCAAATACCATGAAATCAAAATTTTTAGAAAAGAATGGGGGGAATCCGCCATATATATCCTTAATATATCCGTTTTTTAAGGACATACTAGCAAAAATCCGGGCTTCTGCCGCGTAAGTTTTCATTGTTGGATTATATGCTTGGTGTTGAGATACAATCGGAAAGATCAGATCATCACCGTGTGCTCTTACTTTTCCTCCGTACACTAGTGAGTACATTTCGGGTAATGATGGATCTGGTTTGTCTAAAAGCTCTTCGTATGTATGCGTTGGACGCCAATTGACTGCATAATCATTTATCCTTTCAAATTTTTCGTTAAATATATAACAGTCATATCCCGTACCCATAAAAAATGAGCCTCCGTTGGGAAGGAATGAAAAGAAGGTCACGTTTTTCACTGGAAGCTCGTTCTTACCACTTCCTTGTCCAATATATGAATGAACAATGCTTCCATCTTTCTGAAATTCATGGAGGAAACAGAATCTGGAATCTAAAAAATATAAAGAATTATCCTTAATATATATTTCTCCGACATATGATGTATTGATCGAGTCCAATTGAATAGAATCAATAGCAACGTCATTAAATTTTATTAATTTTTCACTCTTGTTTTTTGCAGTTGAATAGTCCGACTTCTTTTCTGACTTACAAGAGTAAAAACAAATAGAAGCAGCAAGCACTGAAAATTTAACAACGGGTTTCATAGAATATTTTAGCATCTTTTTCATTTCATAATAAAATAAGAGGTAATAATTAAATCACCTCTTACCTTCGAATTAGTTCAAAATCTTAACCTTCACAATTAGAATTGTAAGAAGAACAACTTGACGATCCTGCAGGAGCACATTGACTTCCTCCATTATTTGCTGCACAGTTATTATTACCACCCCAAAAAGCACAGTAACAGCTAACGTCAAATGCTGCGCGTGCAACTTTCGGACTCAAAGAACTTTTAAGTGTATTACTTTGTGCAAATCCAACACACATCGTAACTGCAGCAAGGCTTCCTAAAACCGCTTTCATAATTTTTCTTTTGTTCATAATAAAATGATTTTAAATTGAATTAATAAACATTAACTACTCTAATATAACGTTATGTTTTTTCACTAGCCCAACAATAACAATAATTTTCGATGAAATAGATATTTTTTAGGTTCAAATAGTATTTTTATATTTTTTTCAAGACAAAAAGAATAAAAAACGATTTAGCCAAACAAGAGTTTACCTCCAAGAACATATAAAACAGAAGTGGTTTATATTTTTTCGAAATAACAGTAATAAATCACTTCATACAATAGTACCACTTCAGTAGACTCTTATAAGCCCATTATACTATATAAATTAGCCCTATATTTAAGACCGATATCTAATTTGAAATTATTTTTTAAGCTCACTTGAATAGCTTCAACGCTCTTTATTTGGTTTACATTGACAATATGAGATTTATGGATCCTTATAAATCTATTCTCGTTTAGCCGTTTTTCAAGATCCTTAAGCGTTGTAGAAACTGTATGGTTTTCATCTTTTGTAATAATCTGAGCATAGTCTCCCATTGCTTTGATATAGAGTATATGATCAGAATTGATAAAGATTGATTTGTGCCCATCTTTAAATTTGAGAATTTGATCTAATTGTTTCTCCTGTTTAGAAATGATCAAATTTCGGACCTTGCTTATAGCTTTTTCGAACCGCTCAAGCGTTAGTGATGGTTTGAGAATATAATCTACTACATCGAGTTCATATCCATCAACTGCGAATTCACGATAATTGGTAACAAATATCACAAAAGGAGGGCTGGATAATGACCTCAAAAATTCCAGGATTTCACTTCCTGGTGCTTGAATATTTGAGATCATTAAATTTACATTCCCTGATTCTAAAACTTCCTTTGCACTTATTAAATTCCCATAACTTCCTGATAGCATTAACCACTCAACCCTTTCAACCATACTTTCCAATCTCTTTAGCGCGAGAAATTCATCCTCTATAATTATCACATTAATTTTATACATTTCGAAAATATTTATAATACATACTCATGCGCCAAACAAAAACTGCAAAATAGATTTCCCTGTGTCCGTTAACAAAAAGTCAAAATGATCGCCATAATTTAACTGAAAGCCACCCTACACCTTTAATTATAGCCCTGAGATATATACTTTTGGACTGTTGTTGATTTTTGTTCAAAATAAACTTTATACAATATCAAATGATTTATTTGATATATATCCAAATATTAAAGGAATATTGATGCGACAATTCAACTCTTTAAGAAGCTAAATAAACACAGCTTATAATTGATTAAATAACATTAATTTATTTATAAATTTTCTTTCACGTTTCTTTATTATATAATAACAGTATAAATAAAATAAAAAATATTTCACACTAATAAGCATTAAATTATTTTGAGACGATTTGTATGAATATTGAGAAAAATAGTGATATACTGAAGCTAAAATCTCGAATATATTTCTTTAAACTGTCAAAATAGTACTACCTCTAAATTTAAAGATTGTATTTTGGGCTTGCGCTATTAAAAGGCTCTTAATTTCATCTGTGTAATCGGCGGTCATGTTTCCTATGATTCCAAAATAAGAAACATGAATAAATTTTTTGAAATCATGAACCAGTTTAATACCGCTCGCTATAACTACACTTCCACCATCTTTTGGCCCAGGATCTGGATCTGTTAATGGATTAACATAGAACCTCCTAGCAAATTGTTACTTCAACTCCCTGCGACTGGCGGTGGATAATAGCTGCACAACAATTGCTTTTCCGAATATCAGCACAGGAATATACAGGTTCCCTAAGGAATTGGCTGCCCAAATAACGATGAACGCGATAAATCAGTTTCTTGAATCAAATACAACAATCAAACGAATTACAATAGTTTGTTTTGATGATGAAAATTTCCAGCTATTACAACGATTACTTAGTCGGTAATCTTGTTGTAGCTATCGTTCTCACATTAGCTCTCCATTCATTTCGGCAACGAAATAATGATGGAATTGCTTTCCTTCTTACACCATTTTATGTATAGAATACAACTATCCGCAACAATTCAACGTTTAATTATTTAGCGATAGCTTCAATCCGATGGAAAGATTTCGTCCCGGAAGGGGTGCAAGATATTTGAGTATGGAATTTTGCGGGCGTGCTTCTACATTCAATAGATTATTTCCTGAAATATAATAGACAAATTCATATCGTTTTATATTCACCTTGTAACCCAATTGTCCTGATAGCAAGGAATAAGCGGGCATAGCCGGTTCAACATTGATATTTTTGCCTAAATAACGTTGTCTCAGATAGCGGTCGAAATTGGCGTTCCCAGAAAACCTCTTATATTGCAGTGCAATAGATATCCCATATCTACTGGTCGGTAGGTTGGGCATATAGTCTCCTTCGGCCCATTTGCGCATGCTATCATCCGATGTATTTATATTTTTGACCAGATCGGCGAAAGCATTTAACTCTACATGACGATCTGCTGTCCATACATACGTATAGCCTCCCTCTACCTCCCAGCCCTGAATCTCGGTGTCTGATCCACGCCATTCCTTGACCAAAAAGCCGCCAGAACGGGAAATGCCGGTATGGGCCAAATAGAGATAATTTTTAAAAAAACTGCGGTAATGAGTCGCGGACAATTTTAATCCGCCATATTTTATCCCCCCAGATAACTCATAGGAATCTGAGCTTTCCTTGTCAAGTCGATCATCTCCATTTTCTTCCACTAAGATCGCAAAATGGTCATTTCCAGCATAAAGTTCATTGACCCCCGGAGCACGTTCTGCATGTGAAAATTTAGCTTGTAAATAGGCAATGTCAAAAATTGAATAGCTGATATCGCCCGAAAAATGATTTAAGCTAAAATCCCGGGCCGAAAGATTACCTCCGGCCAGTCCCCTGCTTCGCCGGTATGCAGGATCGCTCAATGTGCGTCGGGCAACCCAGTCATGTCGGTAACCTAAATGAAGCGCAAGTGGATGAAGATCTATTGTCTGCAAGGTAAAGATACCGCCCTCCCGACTTAAATTCTTGGGAATATAACGCCGATCGCCCTCGCCCTCCAAAGCTACAAATGAAAAATCAAATCCGCTCACCCCAGACCAAAAACGAGCGAATTGTTGGGTTATCTCCGATCGAACCGCATGCCGCTCGCTATCAAGCTTATTGACACGATAGCTGCCTAAAATCTCCCGATCATCAGATAGTTCACCTCTATAGCTAAATTTAATCTCCGGGATCAACTGTGTTTTGGGTTTAAAAGCAGATTCTAATTGCCAGGCATACGAATATGTGCGGGTATTGATCGCTTCATATATCGGGGTCCAAACCGTGGTATGACTATGCACAGGCTTGTTACGCTGTGCAAAACCGGGGATACCATAATAACTCTCAAGAGCATAAAGGCCCAGTCCTACCCGAAAGTTGTCCCTGATATAACTGGCTCCTGCGTTGACAGATCGTCTCTCGGCATGGCTATTGGGCATAACTCCTCGCTTGACGGGGACATAGTCCGTGATTCCATGTACTACTTCAGTATACAGGGGCGTATTGGGATCCTGTCCAGCGACATATTTTTCATTTTGAGGATTCAATACCTTTACCCCATTGATAAAGGAATAATTGTCAAAAGTATATAAATCAGCCTCGGATAGGCCCCACTTTGGATCTGCCATATTATCGAGTACAAACTGGCTCAGATAGGGATAGAGCGTTAGATTCCTAATCGTTTCACGGTCGACATTTACCTGCGCCATCGCGGCAGTTAAATGATCTATCTTTGGATCATAAGCAATCGGTGCTTTTGGATTACCGGGGATCTTGAGGTCTCCGTGTGTGAGTCTCATTGCGCCAATATGCCCTACCCAGTACTTGCCCATGTTTGTATTGAAGGCCAGCGACTGCCTATTTCCACTATTGGTTCCCAATTCTGCACTGGCCTGGCCTGAAATCCCTCTTTGTAAACGGGTAATCGGAATGCTGTTGTCGCTGAGATTGACAGCTCCACCAATCGCCTTTCCACCAAATAATACGCTTGCTGCTCCCTTGTACACTTCTATTTCTCGTAGATTATCCATATCAAAATTTGGGTTGAGATTTGGGCTTATTCCCGATAAATCATTGACCGAAAGACCATTGGACAGAATACTCACCCTGCTACCACTTAAACTGCGTATCATTGGAATCCCCGAATTGGGGCCAAAAGAAGCATTTTGTATCCCAGAAATATGGCTCAACGTTTCGCCGGTGGTTTGCGCCTGTATACGATCAAGCTGTTTACGATCCAACCTTGTCTTTTGCCCATAGCCTGGCACAAGGCCTATTGCTACTGCTGTGGGCAACTCGATAATGCGCAATGTGTCGACAGTTGATTTGGTCTGCGCATGTGTAGAGCTTGCTGTCAATAACATCAGCAGAGATACTAAAAATAATTTATTCTGATACTGTAACATTGTGTAATGTATTCCTGTTTGAGCTGCAAAAATAGAAAAGAAAATATCAATTGCAATATTGTTGCATTAATAATTTACAATCATTACCTTCGTCAAAATTTTACACGTTATGAAATACATCAACAAGCAAATCCTTATTGCGGGAGCACTGATCCTAGTGCTCGGCGCTGCATCATCCTGTAAAAAAGAGACAGCTCCTACGCCTACTGAAATCTCGCTTTCGTTACCTTCACAGGTCAGCCTCCGCTACGGCGAAACACAGGAAATTAATCTACCGAAAGACCTTTCTACAAATACAGGACTTGTATTCAGCTTTGACTTTTCTCAAACGGCTGAAATCAATTTGGGAAATGGGAGTAAACTCAGTGATAAATTGAACCAGGCTATTAAATTTGACAGCAAAAAACAAAGTATCCAGATTAACAGTGCATTTCTCTATCCAAATGGAGCTCAATCCAGCAGCACACGGATTCCCGATGAATATAAAGTCTCTGTAATAGCCAAAGAATCTCATGGTACTGTGGTAGCAAAGGAAAGTTTTTCGATAAAGGTAACAGCTGGATCTATTGCTATTAAAGGTTTAAAAGACGGCAACGAGTTACCTTATTCTTATGTACTGTATAATGACCAATCTACTGATTTTGAAATAGATCCACTTGGTCTGCCGATTGCTGGTACCAGCTTTCATTTGAAAAAAGAAGATGGACAGGAAAATATTGCTTCAGTATCGGGTACGCATATCAAGTTATCAAAAGATGCTGGCGATCCGGAAAAGAAAGCTGAAACGTCGTTCGAGCTGACTCCCGAACTGAGGAAAGATGGCTTTCCTGTCGCTTCCACCACTTTTAGGGTCATTCTGATCCCACAGATTAAATTTTTGTTTGGACAATATTATCCTGATCTAAACCTTACGATCGACTTTAGCCTGATACATATCGGTCTTTCAAATGGTTATGCCTCTGCGGCTCCAACATTATATCCGGAAAAATATAAATCTACATTTGAACTGGTTTCAATACAAAAAGATGGAAGTGCATTTGCTGATAGCGAAAAGCTGTTTAGTGTAAATACCCAAACAGGTGCAGTTTCCGTGAAAAAAAGCGACAGCTTAAAAGCTGGTAGCTATAAGATGACAATAAAGGCGCTGACAACCACTGGCCTACAATTTACGACTAACCTCACCTTAGCAATGTCTGAAGGGTAGTAATTCAAGCCCGAATTCTCTACTTTTAATTGCTCCAGTTTTTTGGGGAGAGGTCATCCTTTTTAATCATTTTATAAGATTTAACATTATCTTTCTTGTAATCAAATTAATGGTCTTGCAATAAGCATCAATATCCATAGAAATTTCCAGTGATCATAACTTATAGTTTGAAAAATTAAAAATCCATTCTCCTTTATATGTTTATACAGAGAATGGATTATCAAATAAAATTTATTAGCAATGCTTAAAACTTCACTAAATCAATGAAATTTTAAGATTGTTTAGACAGATTTTTCAACCATATAATTCAATTCAGTAACCCCACAATTAAATTGTCGGGAATTTAGTAGTTCTAATTTTATTTTCTCTTCGATATCGGAAAACAATCGAATTCCCTTGCCGAGAACAATCGGATTCACAAAAAGCCAATAGCCATCGATTAAGTTCAGTTTCATAAGTGACTGTGTCGTTGTAGGACTACCAAATATCAAAATGTCTTCCCCTCGCTGCTGTTTGATTTCATTAATTCTTTCAACGAGGTTGTCACTGATAATTTCAGTGTTCTCGGACGGCTCATTGGCAATTGTTGTTGACAGAACAACCTTATGAACTTTTGCGTACCAATTCGCATGGTTAACTTCAAGTTTTGTTGCTGTTGGCTGATCACTTATAGTTGGCCAATATTCTTCCATCATTCGATAAGTTACTCGTCCATAAAGAGCAGTGTCACTTTTGCTTATGCGTTTGCTTACATGACTAAAAATTTCTTCGCCGACCATAGCCCAGTTAAGCTCACCATTTACTCCTGCTACAAATCCGTCAAGCGAAATGTGCATAAAGGAAATTATCTTTCTCATAGGATTACATTTAGTATTTATTGAATAGGGTTAGTTAGGTATCGACTAAGCTTATTAAACATCTCGATCCAACCTTGATAAGCGCCTGTTTTCTTGGATTCAGCCTCTGATACAGTTTCGTGAATGGTAACTTCGGTTTGATCACCAATGGATTTAAATTTAACTGTAGTTAGGATCTTCTCTGGCCACCCTTGTTGCCCATTCTTTCCCGATTGATCTAATAGATCTCCGTTTTCATTAGATAGTTGTATTGTAAAAACGAGCTTTTCTAATGGAACGATTTGTAAATAAGTACCAATAATCCAGGCAGTGCCATGTATAGGACTTTGAATGCAATAATGAAACTGACCGCCTTCATGAACTTCAATGAATCTAAAGTTGATCGTACATCCGTCTGGCGCATACCAATGTTTAAGCTTTTCAGGATTGGTCCATGCATCAAAAACCACTTCAATTTCATCATCAAATAAATGGGTAATTATCAATTCTTTGTCTTGTGATTTCATATCTTCTGTTTTTTGGTTTCTTCTAAAAATCTATCTAATTTTACAAGGCGTTGATTCCAAAGTTTACGCGACTCATTGACCCATTCAACCACCTTATCTAATTGTTCCAATCGCGCTTCACAAATTTGCTCCCTACCTTTTTGAGTAAGTGTAATCATTTCACATTGCTGTAACACCCTGAGGTGCTTGGCAATCCCCTGTCTACTAATTCCAGAATCCTCTACGATTTGGCCAATGTTTAATGCTCCACCTGAAAGTTTTTGAATAATCATTCTTCTGGTAGGATCAGCAATTGCTTGAAAAATGTCTCTACGTTCTATCATAATACAACCATTTGGTTGTCAAAAATAATAAAACCATTTGGTTGCACAATTTTATTTAATGTTTTTTATGAATAATTATAACCCATCTGACAAAAACATGAACCTCCCCTATCCCTTCCAGGAAGGAAGATGTAAGAAAATATAAGCATCCCATCACTTTTTATTCATTGTTGCTAACGTATATAAACAATCGTATATTAATCCGCTTGTTCCACATCGTGAACTTGAATTTTAAGCAAATGTTAATTAAGTTTGATAAACTATATTCTAATTCTATCCTTGAATCAATACAATGGAAAACTTCACACACAATAAAAGAATTTATTACAGTCCATGTGAATTTGCAATGGCTCATATAGAGACGTAGGCTACGCGTGTTACCTCCTGAACAAGGCCTACGACCGCGCCAAACAAAGCAGAATCTGTATAAACACTGAGATATCACGAATGTGATGACTATAAGTACCCGTTTGTATCGTTTAATTTAAGACAGTAAAGTTTCCAACGATTGATAATTTTTGATGAGGTTTGCCTAATTTACTAAAATTTAATTCCTGTAGTGAAATGAAGATTTTTGAAAGCCTCATCATTTAAATTTGATAGTTCTAATTTATATACGGCAGGAACTCATATAATGGGGGCCCATATGGCGTTTTTTCTTGGCGCTTTGTAGTTTCTAGATGAGCTAGTATATTATACAATACTTAGACCATTTCCCTTTTCTGTCCGAGATCAATATTGTACTCTCTCTCAGTAAGCATTTAATAGGATTGATTCGTTTTATCAAGGACAAAAATCTACTGCAACCGTTATCTCGTATATTTTCAAAATTTATCAAAGCGTTTTCATACGAGTTTAATAAATTTTTGAAGGAACAGACTGAACTTATAATTTCGTTCATTAGTAACCATGGAATCACAGGCCTCGTCATGATCATTGGGTTATCACTATTAATGCCGTTGGGTTTCATTTTTGCCTTCTTCTCTGGATTATTACATTACATTGAAAATCAGAATATAATTTCTGCAGCTTCAATAGCAATGTTATACTTCGGCTCAATATCCATATTCAGTTTATTGCAATATAGAATCTTAAAAAGCACTTAAGCAGCTTAATCCCTTCCTTTTAAGTCATTCAATTATTATAGAATCGTAAACTATTAAACCTGCATTTCGTTAAACAGCAGGTTTAATAGCTTACATTATCTACCACGATTATTAATTCAATTGTTATTTATCCCCAAAGTTTTTGTTAAAAAAGAATCAACTGCGTGCTGATCCTGAGGAAAATTAAACACTTCTTTAATTTTACCGCCCTCAAATTTCCATAGTAAACAAGATAAATTATTTAAATTCTCTATATTTTCTAATTCACTCCAATTTTTATGACAGTCAATTACATAATCATTGCTTACCCCTAATACGACTCCCTCGGCTCTAAAGTTAAAATTACCTAATTGATTAAGGTATTCTACGATCTCTCCAACCCCATATTTAACTCCACTTAAAGGGTGCCTGCCAGGAATATGCCATTTTACATCGGCATGGAAAATATCCTGCAATTCATCGATTGAATTACTCGAATATGCATTGAAAAATTTGTTAACTAAAACTAAGTTTGGATGTTCATTCATGATTTTTAAAATATAATTGTAATTAGTGCTCCCGACTAAATCAAATTCCGGAGGTCGTTATCTTCAATAAAACGTTTCTGATCTGCCAAAACAAGAAATCGGTTATAGATATTTTCAAAATGTTCAGCAGGGAAATCTATTTTCATACTTTTTAACCGATCTTTTAATGCTGCACGCCCACTCCTTGCGGATAAAAACAATTCAGGCAATTTCCCCCCTATTATTTGGGGATCAATAATTTCATAGTTTCTACGGTCTTTCAATACGCCATCCTGATGGATGCCGGAAGAATGCGCAAAAGCATTTTTCCCGACAATGGCCTTATTGGCCTGTACAGGATTTGACATCGCCCGTTCGACCATACTACTTAGTTCCACAATATATTTTGGATCAATTCCGGTCGCAAACCCTAGATTTTCTTTTACAATGAGTGTCAAAATAATTTCTTCTAGGGCTGCATTTCCAGCACGTTCTCCCACACCATTAATCGTTCCTTCCACCTGAAGTGCCCCCGCCATTAACCCAGCTATACTATTGGCTGTAGCCATACCTAAATCATTATGACAGTGGACAGAAAGAATTGCGTTCTCTTTTTCCCTTCTATTTTGATTCACATAAGCTATCTTTTCAAAGTACTCATAGGGTGTACAAAAACCATTGGTATCAGGAAGATTCACAACTTTTGCACCCGCTTCAACCACCGTATTCGTCATTTGAACCAAAAAATCATTGTCTGCGCGACCAGCATCTTCGGCAAAAAATTGTACTTCATCACATTTATCCGAAGCATAAGCCACCATTTCATAAGCTTTAGCCAAGATTACCTCACGAGTGGTATTAAACTTATATTTAATATGAATGTCGGATGTTCCAATTCCGAGCTGAATCCGTGCCACCTTTGCCTTACCCAAGGCCGAAGACGCCTGTTCGATATCTTTCCTATTGGCCCTAGCCAATGCACAGACTGTTGCCTTTTTCACCAGTTTACAAACCTCTGTTACTGCCTTAAAATCTCCAGGTGAACTTATTGGAAACCCTGCCTCTATCACATCTACCCCCATTGCATCGAGTTTTTCAGCGATTTCTAATTTATCATTCAGTGTCAACTGGCAGCCCGGCCCCTGTTCTCCATCGCGTAAAGTAGTATCGAAAATCTTAACTTGTTTCATATTCAACTTATTTTTATAGTTTAAAAGTACCGGAACTACAGAATTTAATATATTTGAAAATAAAACAATTGTTATTCAATAATGCCAAAATCCACTATTCCCTTTGTTCAATGTGCCAAGAACTTTCACGATGGTACAATTGAATTACGTAACTATGGACAATTCAATACAGAAATGCATGCTCATGATCAAGTACAGGTACTTAGCCCAACAAATGGTACCCTCTTTATCTATACAGAAAAAGCCAGTTACTGTGTGCCTAATACTTTCTATGTATATATCCCAGCACATGTCCCACACAAACTCATTTCCCGTTCCCTGCAACTGTCATTAAAAACCATTTTCTTGGATATGAACAATATGCACGAGGAAGTTAAGGTGTATCCATCAAATGAATTGTTGAATCATTTTTTGATTTTTGGCCAGCGACATTGGAAGCTGAAAGACCAAGACACGTTGACAACATCTACTTTGGAGGCGTTGAAGTCTATGCTCCCAATACTATTGGCAAAACCGACCCTGTTACAAATCACGCCGGCAAAAAGTGAATTGATGATCCAGGTAAGCACGTATATCCTCCAACACCTCGACAATAAACTGTCAATCGCTGAGATTAGCGCTAATTTTTTTCTATCGGAGCGAACGCTTTTCAGACAGTTTAAGGAAGAAATGCAGATCACCATATTCCAGTTCATAAAACAGCATCGCCTTCTAAAGGCACTTCAATTATTGGAAAATAGGGATATGCATATCGCTGAAATCGTTTATCAAATTGGGTATGAAAGCGTACCTAACTTTTCCAATCTATTCAAAGAATATTTTGGACTATCACCACAGCAGTATAGGGCAAGGCTATAATAGAAATCTTATTGAATTATTCCATTGACACTGGTTGCGTTACAGTCTGGATTCTTACATTCGAATCGCTAGGATTACTAATATACCTACCCATCATTGTTTTAAATCTCCGCTCCCCTTGAATATTGACATCTGTCCCCCATCTTCAACGCCAAAGGTACATTTTTAGTTACAAGATTGGAGCAACCCGGTCATGCCCCAACAGTAAGCTTAGCGATCAATCTTTCGGATAAAAATATATTAGCTACTTTTTCTTCCGCAAAATCCCAGATTACTTCGACAGGCGGACTCGCATCAAATGGTTCGAAATTCTCTCTGACAATTCAGAGAATTTAAAAAGGGATGGTTTTCCTCATAAAACGTGTAGCTACTTCAGATGCGGGAATACCGTTTTTTCCACCAATGGGTGCCGAAAATTCCCTGTCAACTAAGGGAGTCATAAGTTAAAAGATCTTTACTGTTGAAGAAATGTTATCGAGAGCTATTCTTAACGACTGTGTATAAGAATGCGGAGAAGCCTTACTAGCTGAATATCTCGCAAGGTTTCTCGGCAGATAGGCAACAACAGAAGAAACGTTAATTATTGCCTATTTTTTTCGCGCTTTTTCCTCTGCCGTGTTGTTTTTTGTGTTCATATTCTTATTTTTTGAGTTTAATTTTATTAATGATCGGCTGCTGCAACTACAATTTTTTTATTGCTTTTCCGCGTGGAGAAAAATAGCAGAAGCGGTAGTGATAATGCAAATGCCGTCCCGATGAAAAGATAAGCGTCGATATAACTTAACATGAAAACCTGTTTTTGCACAATCATATCCATTAGGCCGATGGCCCGATGCTGCGCATCAACATGCCCAAACCCTTTAGTTTGAAAATGAGCTGTATACTTATCCAGCCTTTCTACCACTGAATTATTTGTGTAGGTGATGTTTGAAACTAAATCCGACCGGTGCTGGGCCATTCTTCTGACAATAAACGTATTGATGATAGAAATACCAAAAGACCCGCCCAGCTGTCTCATCATATTATTTATGGCTGTTCCCTGTGGTATATCTTCGGGTCTTAATGACGAAATAGCAAGCGTAGAAAGGGGAACCGTCAGCAATGCCATTCCCAGTGCCCTGAAAATCAAATTAACTGATATGGTTGTGAACGGGACATCTAGAGTTACCCTGGACATCGACCAATTGAAATAGATGAAGCAACAGAAGCCGATGAATACAATTAATGCAGGTGGTACCCCCTTTTGTAGCACACGTCCTGTAATTATTAGCGCAAATACGGCTATAATAGATCCCGGAAGGAGCATTAAACCAGCCATTGACGGGGTAAACTGTAAAAGCCTCTGCGCAAATACAGGGGTCAAATAAATAGAAGTAAACATCCCCATACCTGTAATAAAAGTGAGTAACGCAGAAATACTTAATGAAGGGGATCTTAAAATAGATAATTTCACCACAGGGTGTGCTGTGGTAAGTTCCCTATAAACAAAAAGAAGAAGTGAAAGAAATGCAATAACTGCAAGTATGGTGATATACCGGGTTTCAAACCAATCTTCTGTTTCCCCTCGTTCAAGAATGGTCTGTAAAGAACCGACCCCTGCGATCAATAATAAGATTCCTGCCCAGTCTATTTCTTTGACCTTTTTTCTGGTTGGAGATTCCGGAAGTATCCGATAACAGATAATAGCAGTTATGATACCGATAGGAATATTAATATAAAAAATCCATTCCCAGGAAAAGTTATCAATTATGTGTCCGCCAAGTGTTGGCCCGATTGTCGGTCCGATAAAAACACCGATACCAAACAGGGCACTCGCAATATTCTGTTTTTCTTTTGGAAAGCATTCGTAGACCACCGTCGCAGAGACAGAGAGTAATGCTCCTCCGCCGATACCCTGAAAAAAGCGAAAAGCCACCAATTCCCAAATACCGGAGGCGTTGCCGCACATAAAAGAACATAACGTAAACAGTACAAGGGATCCTATATAGTAGTTTCTACGCCCCAGGTTATTCACAAGAAAACCCGTCATCGGAATAATGATAACGTTTGCGATGCCGTAAGAAGTCACAACCCAGGAAGTATCTTCCAATGTTGCACCCAAGCTTCCGCTCATATGATTGATTGCCACATTGACAATGGACGTATCAATCAATTCCATGATAGCCGCTGATATAACGGTAATGATGAGGAGTATTCGATTCATGTTTTTTATTTTTAAATACTTAAGATACAATATACCAATCGGTATATTGTAGCTTAAAAAAAATCCTTAAAATAGTTAAGGTTGTCTTGTATTGTTGTCCTGTTACAAATGTAACCATTCCATCTGCCTTGGTTCAGCAAATTTGCGAACTACTTCAGCACAATATCCATTACATTAACGACGACCAGGACTGGCTCAGGTTGAACACTTGTATTATCATCGTTACGGATAAACACCTCTCTTTTGGTTGGAAACTTTATACCTTGTACCTCTGTATAATCATATAGATAATGTGCACTTGCAACATTTTCAGAAATTTCCACATTATAATCGTGCCTGCGTATAAGCCCCTCCTTGTCGATGTAAAATGTCTGAATACGACTATGGCTTTCAATTATCTCAGGAAAAACAACTCGTAACCTACGGAATGTTTCGCCGCCTTCTTCCCAAGGATCAATTTCGGCTACCTCAAAAATGGGATCCGCAAAACAAAACGGCGCGTTGAAATAAATCCATATCGCATAACTTGCAAAATAAAATGCCTGTAAGCGCGTCCAAGGCGTTTCTCTCTTGTGGTTAAAAAAAGACTGCCTAGGACTGTAGAGTTCTTCAATTATTTCATTATCCAGCGTTAAAGCAGCAACATGATCAGGTTCAAACGATGTCTTCCAATCTGCATAGACCGGTTGGAAAGACACAAATTGTCTTTTTGTATCTACAGACACGTAGGTATCGTTTATTATTCCTGGCTGTTGCTTCCGAATCCAAGTTAGCCCATCGACTTTTAGATGTGCAGATATGTTAGTAAACATATTCCAATTTTGAAGCCCCCCATGTGCCTCGATCGTTAATTTTAATAGATTGTTCATAAATTATTACCATATTATTTTGTAGCCATACAAAGTCGAAGCATCATTTATGCATTTACTGATTCGGTTGAACACAATCGAGATGTTATGCTGAAATGATGCAACTGCCAATTCGTTCTTGTCTGAAAAATTACCGTATATCGCTCGATTAGTCAGTTTAGTCGCTTCCCGGATATCAGCTAACGAAGTATTTTCATATCCTTTAATATTGAATACCTGTGCTGATTTCTGAATGATAAACTCTTTTGTTTTTTCTGCTTTGGCATCTTGCTCATTACTATTGACAAAAACTTTAATTGTGCACAAATATATAAAAATATAATACCGTTCGGTATATTTTTATATATTTATTGATTTGTTTAATACGTTTATCAATTATAATATCCTTTTGAAACCGCTTTTTACTATCTAAAAAACTTTTAAACTCAAGTAAAGGAAACTCTCGGTTTGTTCAACCCACTCTGATTCTGCATTTTCATTTGAGACTAAATCTCTCGAGCCCAAATTAAAAGCAACATTCTGAGGTTATCCGCGTCTCGCCAACGAGGATGTACAATTATTATCAATTATAGCATATCATCCGCTGAGGCTGAAGAAATCACCGATCAGATCATAGCTGGCGGAGGCCGTGCTATAGCTATCCGTGCCAATGCTTTAAAACACGATGATGTTACGAATTTATTTAATGAGATTCGATATCAGACCGGAAATGCGGACATACTGTTCAACAATGCCGTTATGAATCCAATTATTGAAGTTAATTAAAAACTCCACATTTGAGCCTTTACCCACCTATTCTTAAAAAAAAAGACCGGTTGTTCTATTTTTTTATTTAACTTTGTCCTGGGCAAGAATTATTACTCATGAAAACTCAAAAATCCGAAAATACCAAACAGCTGATCATAGAAAAAACTTCGACCGTTTTTAATGTGAAAGGCTTTGCGGGTACATCGATAAATGATGTAATGAGCGCCACCGGTCTTTCGAAAGGTTGCATTTATGGTAATTTTGAGAATAAGGACGAGATTGCATTAAGCGTATTTGACTACAATTTTGGTAAGGTAACGCAGCATATGAAAGAACGTATTTTAGCAAGTGAAGATTCAATTGAAAGATTGCTGGTTTATCCCCATACCTACAAAAACTATTTCAGGTATCCGTATTTACAGGCAGGCTGTCCTATTCTAAATACTGCTACCGAGGCTGATGATACACACCCGTCACTCCAAAAACGTGTACAAAAAGCGCTTGATTTTTGGAAAACTTCCTTAGAAAATCAAATCAAACGTGGTATCAAAAGAAACGAAATAAAGGTAGATACCGATCCGACCGAAATTGCAGTCGTGATGATTTCAATGATCGAAGGTGCATTTATGCAGGCAAAGGTCAACAAGCATATGACAGAACTTAATATAGCGATGTCCTTTTTAGAGAGGCTGATCAGGAATTTGAAAGTATAATTTTTTTTGTTTTTAAAAAGACCGATCGGTTTATTTTTAGATTATTAAGAATATTTAACAATAAAATGGAAACATTTGATATTACGGTTATCGGGTCAGGTCCCGGCGGAAATGTAGCAGCGATCAGAAGTGCTCAATTAGGATATAAAACTGAAATTAGGCTTGCAACCAGCGGAGATTACCCCAGAATTATGGAAATTTGGGAATCTGCGGTTAAAGCTACTCACGGCTTTCTTGCCGAAGAAGATTTTATTTATTTTAAAGAAGTCATCCCGAAGGATTATCTGCCCAATCTCGAAGTATTTCTCCTTATTGAAAATAGGGAATCTGTCGGATTTTCATCAGTATCAGAAGGAAACCTCGAAATGCTTTTTATTCACAATGAATACCGTAGTAAAGGTTATGGAAAGAGCTTATTTCAATTTATGGATGAGACAAATGGCATTACAAAGGTTGACGTCAACGAGCAAAATTATCAGGCTATCGGATTTTATGAAAAATTAGGGTTCAAAAAAGCAGGAAGATCCGAAAACGACGGCTCAGGCAAAGATTATCCGATTATTCATATGGTAAGATGAAATAGTCGTTATTATCAAAATACTATAATTATTAATAATAAAATATGTAAAAATGATTGAAGGATTATATGAGACACACATTCAAGTAAGCAACTTGGAAAACGCAGTTCAGTTCTATACTCAAATATTGGGACTTGAGCTTGCACATTATGATGAAACCAGGCCGATTGCCTTTCTCTGGATCGGAGTAAATAAAAAGGCAATGCTTGGACTTTGGGAACAACAGGGTAATCTCCAGACAAGACATTTTGCATTCAGCTGTTCCAAAGATTTTATTTTAAAAGATGCAAATACTTTTTTAAAGAAAAACGGCTTAAAGGCGTATAATTTTCTAAAAAATGGCAGCAATGAACCGATGGTTTTTGCCTGGATGCCCGCACTTGCTCTTTATTTTGACGATCCGGACGGAAATCAACTGGAGTTTATCCATATTCTGAAAGGCAAAAGTCAGCCAGAATTCGGTGTAGTCAGCTACGAGGAATGGCAAAAAATCAATTCACCTCATTAGATAAAACATATGAATGCAGAAGACAATTATTTGGAAATAAACAGGGAATCCTGGAATACCAGAACAGAAGCTCACATCAATTCTGATTTTTATAACCTGGATGACTTTTTGAAGGGGAAAAGTTCATTAAAAGATATAGAACTTAATTTACTTGGAGATTTGACAGGTAAATCAATATTACATTTACAGTGCCATTTCGGACAGGATAGCATCTCATTAAGTCGCATGGGAGCGGACGTAGTCGGCGTTGATCTTTCGGATGTAGCAATTGATCGTGCACGGCAACTGGCAAAACAGAGTAATGTTTCAACAACTTTTATCTGTAGCGATGTTTATGATCTGCCCTATCATCTGGATCGTCAGTTTGATATCGTCTTTACAAGTTATGGGACCATCGGTTGGCTTCCGGATCTCGATCGGTGGGCAAAGATCATTTCGAAATTCCTGAAATCCGGTGGTAAATTTGTATTTGTAGAATTTCATCCGGTTGTCTGGATGTTTGATTCGGGGTTTGAAAAGATTGAATACAGTTATTTTAATTCCGGGGCCATTATAGAAACCGAAAAAGGAACTTATGCCGATAAAGAAGCGAAATTTGAAGTCAAATCAATTGGCTGGAACCACGGCTTAGCCGAAGTAATAAGCAGTCTAATGCAAAATGGTTTAGAAATAAATTCCATTGAAGAATTTGATTATTCGCCATACAATAATTTCAATAATTCAGTAGAATCTGAACCCGGTAAGTTCAGAATTGATCATCTGGGCGACAAAATCCCTATGCTGTATGCATTGACAGCCTCAAAAAGGCATCTTGTGGATAAGGAACAATAAAATCTGATGCTGTCTCTAAATAAAATGGTCTGTTTTATTCAAATTATATGTTTCTTAGGTTAATATTTCTTTATCTGTCATTTCTTCCGTTTGCTACTAACGCTCAAAATAGTACTCAAAAAAAGTATGTCTTTTTTTTGCATAATAAATTTTTGGAAGGACATTCACTAAATGAATCCCATCCTAAATACGGACCAGCGGCATATAAAGCTATTTTAGAAAAGCTTCAATCCACTAATTCTGTCATACTATCCGAAAAAAGAAAGCTCGACACTGATCCTAAAATGTATGCAAAAAAAGTGATCCTTAAAATTGACAGCTTACACAGCTTCGGAGTTCCGTATGACCAGATTTCAATTGTCGGAACGTCTCAAGGGGGATACATTGGTCAATACATCTCCTATTATGCTAAAAATACAGATTTGAAATTTGTTTTTATCGGCTCAAGCTTTAAAAACGATTCAATGAATGAAGATCGAAATTTCCGACTCTACGGGAAGATTTTATCGATTAATGAAAAAACTGACGTCGGCGCTGAGTTATTATTAAGGCAACTTAGGTTTAAAAATTCTGATTTAAAAGTTTTTAAAGAAATTACCCTCAACACAGGTCTGAAACACGGTTTTCTGTTCAGAGCATTAGACGAGTGGATAATACCTGCCAAAGCATGGATCAATAGTAATAACCTATAAATGGATACTAATGAAAGAAGTAAAGCCAAAGTCATTTGTCAGATGGTTCGATCGACAATTTGATTCAAACACGCGTTCTGAATATTTTGACGAATTTCTAAAACGACTCGAGCATTTTCCGGCTCTTTTAAAAAAGCTGCTAAAAAACTGCCCTACAGAAGTCTCAACCCGAAAAATGGGAGGTAAATGGTCTGTCAATGAGAATTTGGGGCATTTAATACTTTTAGAAGATCTATGGCGAACCCGTTTTAGAGATATAAGGGAAGAAAAATCGGATATGTCCCCTGCCGATTTAAACAATACAGCAACCGATCAGTCTTCTTGTAACAACATGTTGATCGACGAGCTTATTAAGAACCTGGTCAGCGAAAGACACAAAACAATTGCAATGCTGCAAAATTTGAGTGAAGAAGACTTATTGAAGACAAGTATGCATCCGAGGTTACAACAGCCAATGAATATCATCGACCTGATGCATTTTGTTGCAGAGCATGATTTGCACCATTTGCACACCATACAGTCTATAATAGGAAACATGGAAAACTTATAATTTTTTTATTAATAAAAAGACCGATTGGTTTATTTATATAAATATAATAACACCGTATATGACAAAATTATCGATATTAGATTACCTAAATAAATTGATAAAAAGGGAAATTACCGACGAAATACATACGCATATGCATTACCCGACACCAATATCAAAAACATTGGGCATAAACATTATAGAAGTTGGTTTAGGTACAGCGACCGTACAGATCAATACTAGAAAAGAACTGCACAGTAACCAACAGGGAACCATTCACGGTGGCCTGCTTTGTGAACTGGCAGACGCAGCCATCGGAACCGCACATTCAACCCTCATTCAGGAAGGCGAAACGTTTACTTCCGTGGAATTGAAAATCAATTTTTACCGGCCTGTTTTTGAGGATATACTCACTGCCAAAGCATCACCCTTACATAGTGGAAAAAACTTAAGCCATTATCAATGCGGAATTTTTCGTAGCGACGGTAAAAAAGCCGCTATGATAACAAGTACGGTCATGACTTTAAGAGGCGATAAAGCAACAGGACGTTAATATATTACTGAATTACAACCTCATAAAAATCATCATGAATAAATCAATCTTTAAAAATCCTGAAGGAAAAAATAAAATTATGCATGCCTACGACTATGCCATAAAAAATACGCCTTTGCATTTGAAAACCGGTGTATTGAAAACAACTTTTGGGGACACTCATTTTTTGGAGGCCGGAAGTCAACATCAAGAAATTATCATCTTATTGCATGGCGCATCTTCTAATGCAACGTCATGGTTATCGGACATTGCAGAATATTCAAAACAAAATAAAGTCATAGCAATAGACGTTATCGGAGAGGCGGGAAAAAGCGCAGAAACCAGACCTTCTTACCAAACGACAGATTTCGCAGAATGGTTAAAAGAGGTTTTCGACAGGCTCAATATCAGCAAGGCAAATATAGTCGGATTATCGCAAGGGGGATGGTTGGCATTGCGTTTCGCAACAAGTTATCCTGAACTAGTTGACCAGCTGATTTTGCTGGCACCTGCAGGAATAGTTCCGACCAAAACAACATTTATCATAAAGGCCCTACTTTATTCCTTTTTTGGAAAAAATGGACGTGTCAGGATCAATAGACTGATCTTGGGAAGCCAGCCTGTGGACAGTAAGATTATTTCATTTATGGATTTAATACAAACCAACTTTAATGCGAGGATAGAAAAGGAATATATTTTTTCAGATGATGAGCTCAGCCGTTTGACAATGCCTGTGTTACTCATCGGCGGAGAGCAGGATGTAATACGCTCTACCCAGAAAATTGCCAGGAGATTGCAACATATTGTGACAGACTTTACCATAATAACCATTCCAGAAATGGGACATGTTTTGGCTGGATTAGCACCACGAATATTTCCTTTTTTAAACAAGACCAAATGCTAATTTAATCGCAGTACTCTAGTAAATATGCAAACAAACTACAGTCACCTTAAGATTCCATTTGATAACCTGGAAATCTATATTCTTTCCGATGGATATTTTGATATAGGACCATATCAACCCATTATTGCAACGGATGCAGCACCTGCAGATCTTCAAAAAGAGCTAAGCCGACTGCATTTACCTGCCGATATCTATGAAGCTCCTATTAATGTGATGCTTATCCGAAAGAATGAGCAATTAATACTAGTAGATACAGGAGAAGGCTTTTATGATAAAAAAAATGCAGGAAAATTATTACACAGTCTGAAAAGTGCCGGATTCGGAGCCAATGATATTTCCGATGTACTGATAACGCATGCTCACCGGGATCACATTGGGGGCATATTAACCGAAAATGATAGTCTGGTATTTCCAAATGCAAGATTCTATATTTCACGGATTGAACTGGAATTCTGGTTTGCGCAGGAGCCGAATTTCCCCAACAGCCGGAGGCCTGAGTTTGGTCATGGTTCTGTTTCACTGGTTAAGCAGATATTAGGGGCCATTAGCCACCGTTTAGAAATATTTGATGCAGGTGACGAATTATTTTCCTGTATTAAAACGCAGGCAGCTCCAGGACATACTCCCGGACACATCATATTTACGGTTTATTCGGGTAAGCTATCCATTACGCATCTGGTTGATCTGGTTCATAGCCCTGTGCTGATCTCTAATCCGGTTTGGGGGACACAATGGGATATCGATTTTTCTTTGGGGATCAACGTCCGAAAAAATATATTGGAAAAATGTAATGAGCAAAAATTGCTAATTTGTGCATCTCACCTTCCCTGGCCGGGAATAGGGTTTATTGACAGATCTCATGATCAATGGCAATGGACTCCAAAACCATATATTTCACCATTGCTACTTACATTTTGATCATGACTTTTCATCCAGTTTTAGCAATAAAATTTGAAATGTCTTTCACCAGTGACGGAAACAGTGAATCCGGGATAGCGTGTCCCATTCCTCTTTTTATGATCAGCTCACAGTAAGGAATAGTATTTTTTAAATCAACAGCATGTTCCATATTAAATAACGGATCTTCATCTCCATGTATCGTCAATGTGGGTACATGGAGACTACTAAGAACATTTGAATCATATTGATAACTCAGCAGGGCAATCATCTGACGAAAAGGCCTAACGAACGGAGACTTTCGGCTTTCGTCTTCGATAATTAACCAACGTTCTTTTTCTTCATTAAAATTATATTTATTTCCATAAATAGCTTTCATAAAATCAACTTTTTCATTTATATGAGCTTGCTTATTATCGTGAAAATTTGCAGTGCTGTTTGTCATTTTGCCTATCAATGCGTCATCTGCCTTCGGAAGAGCAGGATTAAAGCTTGAAGACATCAATAAATTCAGTGTCTGAGTCATTGCCGGATACCGTGATGCAAATAACTGTGCAATGATGCCTCCCATCGACCGCCCTACGATATGTGCGCTACGAATGGCAAGTGAATGGAGCAAATCTTTTATATCATCCGCCATATCCAATAAAGAATAAGGGACAGGATATTTTTCTGGATGCTGCAGAAAATCGTTCAGCGAAAAATTGATTGTATCATTAGGGTCACTTGTTTTAAAAGTACTTTTTCCACAATCCCTATTATCAAAACAGATTACACGAAACCCTTCCTCTGAAAGCATCTTAAGAAACGGTGCTTCCCAACGGGTCATCTGGGTATTCAGCCCACTAACCAGTACAATGGTCTCCTTGTTTTCTACGCCGAATGTTTCATAATAGATGGTAGCATTTTTTAGGTCAATATATCCCATAAATTACAATGCAATTTCTAAAGGTAAAAGTCTGGAATCCAATATAGCAGCTGAGCGATGGCCCGTAATCTTCATATAATCCGGATTCTGCTCGAAAGCAAAAAAGTCTGATACACTTCTTTGTCTAACCAGCATACAGATATCCCAGTGTTCGTCCGGAGGACCTATCAAAAAGTGGTCTCCTTTTCCAACGAAAAGAATCTGTCCACCACCCTGCTCTAGAAAAGGTTTGGCAAGGTTAATATAGCGCATAAAAGCTTCATAACCTGAAATTTCGCTGGCAGGTGCAATTTCAGGAAACTCGGAATAGTCAGCAATTTTCTTTAAACGTATCAGATTTAAATTTACAATTGACCCTTGAATATTTTTTAACATAAGATCCCGGCCGGCTTCGTAAGTTGGATATAAATAGGTTTTGTTTTCCATATCAATATATATTTTTTAATTTACTTTGCTCTTCTTGCAGATCATTTTTAACTTTTTGCACCCTCTTTTTATAGTCTATGATTTTGTTCTCTTCCCATGGAACAATGATTGCATTTTCAAAAACGAAACTCTCCTCTCCTAGCCGGATCCAATCGGACTGTAAGTTCCTGTTATCAAATAGCCCGTTGTTCAGTTCAAACCGGATTCTGTTGGAAAGTGATCTTAAATCTATACCCTCTTTGATAAATATTTTATTTTCTGCATTATTCAGAATAGTCAATACTCCCATTAACGGTTTCATCTCTAAAAACTCAGCGTTTAATTTCTTTCTGTACTTTTTGTCCATGTTCATTTTAATTTAAAGATCACCCCCTAAGATTTTCAATTGTCCTGCGAAAACATCTAAGTTTTCCGTTACAATTCCTTCTAATAACTTTTTGGATATGTATTCTGCTGTAGTGGTCGCCTCTGCAAAAATTTTTTCTCCGGTAGAAGTGAGTTTTACATAACTCACCCTAGCATCCCGATCGCTGTTTTCTTTCTCTACAAGTCCTATTTTTTCCATTGGTAAAATAATCCGCGTAATGCCAGAGGCGGTTAAACCAATGTTCTCAGCAAGATCAATTCTTTTTAAACGATTACCAGGTGCATTATTTAAAATATAGAGGATCATATAGTCAGTAAGGCTAATACCATGAAGACTTAAACCGTCAAACTTTTTCGTAATGACAGATTGAACTTTTAAAACATTCAGAATTGTACTTATTTCTTTCATTGTATATTTGCAATATACTTGATTAGTCAAGTATATTGCAAATATAAAGAATTTGCTTACACTTGCAAAAGCTATCGCTAATTTCTAATTTTTCAGGATGAAAAAGTCGTGATTTGACTCTTTATTGTATATCCACCTATATTGATGCCTTTGAATTTGCAGCAGTGATTTGCCACCTTTGCTGTAAACCCTACAAAATATTTTAGACTGTCTTTCCTTATTGTCAATGTGGATTATATAAATGAATTATAAGGATCAGTGTATATCCCATTTTTATTAATTTTAGTCAATGGGACATGATTAGTGAATAAACCTACCTAAAAATAGGTATCAGTTCATTTTAGTCTGTGATATACAATTCCTTGTGAAAATACAACCGATATATAGGATATAAGTATTGTAATTATTAATATATATTTCTTTTTCATGATTTTTCAATTTTGTGTTTTTATCTTCTTCTATAATAGATTCTGGACAACTAAGTTTGCCCGCCAGATTGGAAGGTGGTATTTGTTGGCCCATAACTCGAAGGGTGATACGTTATGATTTCATACTCAACCATTTTACTTGTTATTTAAGGAGCTTGATAGCGTACAATATCTCCAACTTTGACATTGCTTGTGACCTGAATGAAATTTGCTTCCTTGATATTTATTGACACTACCCAAAGTGGATTCCCATCAGATGCTAACGTTCCAGTTATTGCACTTTTATCTGTTTTACTAAATGTATAATAATGGCAATTATAGGCATCTGGATTAGACTGGTCAACTGCAATGCCACCTCCGAGGTCAATGGTTTTTATTAGCGGAGTGGTCATTTTTAGATATTTTGAAAAATCTTCATCAAGTTTACTTCTCCAATAGTAACTGCCCCTTGGCATGAAGAATTAAATCTTAACATGATAAAGATGCTTACGCATGTCCACCAATTGCTGCCTCAGCTTATCCTGATCCGGCACTGCCGGGAGTAAACTGTGCAAGCAGAGCTCTTGAACTTCCTCGAAGAGCGTGTGCGACCAGACAAAAAGTTCATCTTAGCTATAGGCGCCATCCTTGATACCTAACAGTTCTTCTCTATTGGAACGTTGTACCTGTAGTTCTCTTTTGCATAAAATCTCTTTTGCCTGTTGCAATAGACGGATGGTATGCATCATATTTTTGGCATCATAGCCTTGCCCGTGGTTCATTGTCCCCTCAAAGCGTGCCTCATTGCGTGCTGACACCCAGCTAAAATATTCATTATAAGCCTTGCAATAAGAAGAATAAGCTTCGTGATTAACAAAGAGGTATGCACAAAGTGTTTCTTCCCTGCGAGTAGAACTGCAGGAAACCTCAGTACTATCTAGTGTAGCAACTATACCTTTATAACCCAAAGTCTGGGTCTGATCATAATAGAGGGCATACATTCCCTTTGCATGTTCGATCTTTATTAAACCACAGTTTTCCTGTTTCAACTGCCGGCTGCTTAACCATGCTATTAACGGTAAACTACCATTGCCAGCTATGATAAAGCAGAAATCCAGCAAACTTTTACGTTCACGATCCATTGGATTGTTGATTTTCTTATTCAATCCTTTTGCCTTCCGCACCTGTACCATGGCGTATTGCGCAAAGGTCATAGCAGCCTCTCGCGTAATAAAATCCTGCATTTTAAATTGCTCCATGATTGGATCTTGGTATACGATGCAATCGGCAGGACTAGCCAAAAGCTCCAATACAGTCGGGTTACTCTTTGAAAGGAGTTCGACGAAACGTCCTAGCTCATAATACACTTCATCATTGCTGGTATTAGCCACTTGGGCAATATATTGACCGCCCAAGTAAGATTCCAAAGGCAGATAAAATACTCCCCTGATATCGGTATCGGAAGATGCTGTGGCCAATCCATATGCCCGGCTGCCCACAACGGCCTCAAACAGGATCAGCCCGTTCTTTCGAAGTTCGTCTATAGTCATCTTAATATAGTTTTAAAGTAATTCTCCAGTCCTTCTTTATCCGATACGGATACGGGTACCTGTTTTACTTGATGCTCTAAATGTATTTACTTTGTTTCAATATAACCCCTTATGGTCGCTGAACAGCTGTATATAAACCCTTCATCTACCTGCCCCTTCAACTGCTGCAATTCCATCGCTTCGATTTTAATAACATCAGGCAATAATACGGATAGTCCTGCCAATGTCATGGGCGCATAACTACGATAGGTAATACACCAATCTGCTGCAAGTAAAGATCGTAGGATATAAAATAAGCTCTTGAGCTTCATCGTTTCCCGTTGAAGATCTTCTAATTTACTACGGACAATCCCTAAATAATGATGGGCGTGCCTACGTGCGTTAAAATAATTTTCCATCATTATCCTAAAACTTGTCTTGAATCCGTCAAACTCGTAGTAGACCACGGGTGACTGGATCCATTCAAATGGGCTCACATTGCTCTTATACAGTAATGTGAGTACTTTAAACAGATCCCAACCTGCTATATCAAGGTCATCGATTATCGGAAATCGCATTTCGGTAGGCAGCGGAAACAAACGGCTATAGTCTTCCGGTTTTCTTATATAAATAAACCGAACGTCGTAATCACTGTCGATTGACGGAAATCCCCAACCTCGACTTCCTGACTCACAGGCAAAAAGTATACGTATTCCTTCGTCCGCCTCTACCTCCATGAGCTTCTTGATGATATGTGCTTTCATTTCTTCGTGCTTTTTTAATTTCCATTAACACAAAGCTCGGTTGTGCCACTGAAGCCTTTTTGCGCATTAAAAAAAGAGAATAAAAACAGTGTTAGACTACTTATTATCAGGCAGATAATTTTCTAAAAAAAATTGAAGCTTACACAGGAATATAAAAGTACGCAGATATATTGCGTAGCTTAACAACAATCAAAGCATTATATATTATAATTTCTATCATCGTATTTTGAAAGGGAAAATTGAATTTCAATCGAGCGTCCTCAAAAAGATTTATTCAGCATAGATAACAATTAAAATCGGAGTATCGGTCGATATGTTTATGTTGGACCTTTCATCGCTCGAACTGTTTTCGCTGCGCATTGCTTGTCAGAAGAGTCATTTATTTGGATTTGTCATAGAATGATTGTAACTCATCTTTAGATTCCGTGAATTTAAAATATTTTGGCTCGTGTAAAATAGAATTGAAATAAATTTCTTGCATCCTTTTCTTGTCCTTTACTTCACCAGATGCACTAAACTGTGCAATCAATGTGCTGTAAAATTCTCCAATGTGCCATCCATTGTATGCTACTTTTTTATCGTATCCAATCCAATCAAAGTCTGCATAATCAAAGTTCTTAAAGTAGAAATATTCCTTGCCATTAAACTTTGGAAGCTTGTCGCAAAACTCAAGTATCTTTTTATTGTTTTTCATCATCTGTAGAACTTTGAAGCGTGGTCCAACCAAAGCATCCATCACATTCAAAAAAAAGATTGCCTTTTCAGTTTCGTCCTTAAATCCCAAACTCTCTATATTGAAATCGTACTTACTCAGATTTGCTTCATTAAATAGTGAAGATATACCACCATGGATACGATAGTAATAGTTATCGAGCAACCATCGACTATCAATCTGCTTGGAAAGTACTTCATTTGCTACAGCTATAACTGGCCTTGCCTTGACTTTTTTCGTTTGTCCTATTGTAATGGATTTCGCGGATGGCATACCACAATATCAACTCTTCATCATTTGGTCTTGCAAGAAAGCGTGTCTCCAAAATTGTATTATCGCTTTTACCAAGTGCAATTAAAGCATCAACGATATGATTCAGCTTAGGTGTCCGTAATGAGTCAATTGATTTGGCAAATTTAGCTCATCTTGCATCTGTATTATAGGAATAGAGTTCAGCAATAGCTATTAAATTATTGAGGTTAAATTATTGAGGTCTTTCTGATCCAGCTTTATTTGGGCTTTAATAAAAGTCGTTGCTGCCAAAAGGATAAGACTTAAAAAGTATTTCATCACTATTCGTCTATGTGTTTGTATATTTTTTCTATCTGCTTCCAATTAAACCCGGTCTTGGTACGCAGGTAATTGACAATATTTTTCTCATAGAGCTTAAGCATGCGCTTGTCCCAGTTCTCTTCCTTGATACGGTTGAGAAAAATACGATAGCCTGATCCTGTTGCTAGCAGGCTTTCAATCTTATCTGCATCTTGCGGCAGCTGCAGGGCTCTTCCCTCCTTTGCCCCCAGTTGATGGGCATGCTGATCGGCGCTTTCCTTGTCATCATAAGGCGTGAGTAGAAAGCCTGTTTTCTCCTTAACATCGGGCCACTCAAAACGCTGCAGCACAAAGTCGAAATAGCCGGACTCGACGAGCTCGCGAAAAGAATTTTTGGTGACTTGTTCAAAGGGGTTGTACAGCATAACACTAAAATAGAGTTTATATCACAAAAAAGGCCGCTTAGACAATATCCAAGTGGCCTTAAAATCTTATATTGCAATCCGTTTTATTTTCTTTTAGCCTTCTCTGCCTCGATCTGCTTTACAAACTCTAAAGTGACGTCCGCTAATTCGGCAATTTCCGAATTCGAAAACTTATTCAGAGACAAAAGGTTTTTTATTACATCTGATTTCCCTTTAGCTTCTCCCTCTGCTTTTCCTTCTGCTTTTCCTTCTGCTTTTCCTTCAGCCATTGCTTTTTCGCGCGCTCGTTTCAATAGCTCTTCTTGACTACTTCGGATACTCTCCGCATCCCATTTATTTCTTAAACTTACGTTGTACATCTCTCGTTCCTCCGGTTTTAGTTTGCTATACTCTGCTAACTGAAATAACTTTTCAAAAATAGGCTTACGCAAATAAGTGGAAAGTCCATTTAGCGAAGACATATTTTTGAGTACGTAAAGCCAACGATCTAAATCATTAACTAACTCTGCCTCAGCTTTAACAAAGTTAACCAATTCTATATATATAAAGCCTAGATCCCCATAAAATATTTTACCATGATCTCGATAACATAAACAAATATCGTGCAAAAAATACTTCTCCTCCCCCGCATCAGGCATTGCAAATCCATCCATCAACACAATGATATAGACTTCACTAATTTCATAATTCCAAGCCCTTCGGTTTCCTTTGGGTGCTTGGTCTGCAATCAATTTACTACTGTAGTATAGCATGCGCTTTTTCAAATTAATCTGAGACGTGCGCTGCACTTCAATAATAAACCGTTCCCCATTGTCTGCCGTACAGGTCAGATCAAAAATAACGGTACCGATATCCTCTGTATCCCCGACATGTTCATTTTTGTTATAATAAAGGTCAGCAATAACCTTGCGACCTCTAAAAAGTTCGTTTAAGAAAGCAATGAGAAGATCTTTATTGGTATCTGATCCGAAAACTTTTTTAAAGCCATAATCTGTCGTGATATCGATATATTTCGATTGTTTTAACTCACTCATAATACATTGTTTTTAAATTGGTTAACAATGCAAATATAAGTAAATACATATTTAAATACTAATATTTTTAGCATTAAAATATTATCCTGTATATGAATTAAAACTAGGTCCCCGATCAAGAAGGTCATGTCCACCTTACTCACTCCTCGGATCGGGCTTTAAAGGCATCTTAGCACAACGGATCACCTCAATGGAAGGGCAACCATATTCTAAAACGACTTTGCCTTCAACCAGATAGATTCCCGCACCACGGAGTGGGTATTTTACCAACGTTTGCGGAAAGTGTACGGTATCAAAAAAACGCCCCTCGGCATCAAGGAAAGTACCGAATTTCATCAGGTCCCCACGCTTGGTCTTCACAAATTTCTCACAGACAAAATCCCCTACGACACGGACTATTTTTCCTTCATGCAGATGAAGTTCGGTAGCGGGCATATCGCCCCGGTAATCGCTTTTGGTGAGGTCGAAAAGCGTCCCCGTGACGCAGAAGCCAATCAGCTCCATTTCATCGTAATAGTCCTCCAAGATATCTTCTTCCAATGGCGGCAGAATAGGCTTGCGGCTCTCGGTCTCAAACAGGGCCATGCCGACCGCCACAGGCTTATGCTTGCTCATCATCAGATGTGCTTCCCAGAGTAATTGCTTCTTCCCTGTTCCCGTAAAGCGCAAGGCGCCGACACGGATCAAGATAACGACCTGCTCAATACCGGCCTGCGTTCTTTTGACAAAGTTTTCCAGACTACTGTACCTGCCATTGGCTTCGCGCTCCTCGATGATGCGATGGGCCAGTTTCCCTTCAAAATTAAGCAGGCAGTCAAAACCCAGATAAATATCTTTGCCCTGGATAGAGGTGTTAAAGACCGATTGATTCACACAGGGTAGGCAGATATTCCCTCCAGAAATACGCGCTTCATTGACATAAACCTTGCGGTTGTAAAACCCACCATAATTGTTGAGCACCGCAACCATAAACTCCAGTGGATAATAGGTCTTGAGAAAAAGACTCTGATAACTCTCTACCGCAAAGGATGCTGAATGGGCCTTGTTAAAGGAATAGCCCGCAAAGCTTTCCATCTGCCGCCAGATCTCGCGGCTGATCTTCTCGTCATAACCCTTGGCCTTACAGTTGGAAAAAAACTTATCCTCTATTTCGATCAGGTGGTCTTTGCTACGATATTTACCCGACATCATGCGCCGCAGCACATCTGCATCGGCCATATCGAGCCCACCATAGGCATTGG
>Ga0153980_1000095_pt1 | contig 52684 bp, 46 predicted proteins | sample TSGA064MetaG_FD_104722 | JGI IMG/M metagenome (GOLD analysis project Ga0153980, IMG submission 104722) | Attine ant fungus gardens microbial communities from Georgia, USA - TSGA064 MetaG | ecosystem: Host-associated > Fungi > Mycelium > Unclassified | place: USA: Georgia, Magnolia Springs State... | reverse complement strand
TGGCGATCTGCTGCTGTTTCAGCCAAAAACCTCACACTATTATGGCCGTTCACCGCAGAGCGACTGCTGGCACCATCGCTGGATCTACTTTCGGCCACGCGCCTACTGGAGCAGCTGGCTGGTCTGGCAGGACGAAGTACAGGGCGTGGGCAGGCTCCGGCTACCGGAGCGGCTCTGGGGAGAGTTTGAGCGGCTGTTTACCACCATCGAGCAGACGCACACTTCCGGCAAGCGTTTTGCCGAGGAGCTGGCGATGAACCTGCTGGAAAGGCTGCTGCTGCGCGCGGTAGAAGAAGATCCGCGCTCGCATCAGCAAATTCGCGATCCGCGCATTATCGAAGCCTGCCAGTACGTCACTAACAACCTGGCGGGCGAGCTGAAAATCGACGAGGTGGCGAACCACGTCTGCTTGTCGCCTTCGCGGCTGGCGCATCTTTTTCGCGAGCAGATGGGCATTAACCTGCTGCGCTGGCGTGAAGACCAGCGCATTATCCGCGCCAGGCTACTGCTGCAAACCACCCAGGAGCCTATCGCGACCGTAGGGCGTATTGTGGGCTATGATGATCAGCTCTATTTCTCCCGCGTGTTCCGCAAGCGCGTGGGCGTCAGCCCCAGTGATTTCCGCCGCCGTTCGCTGGATGCCGATACGCTGGTGACTCGCGAAAGCTGGGATCTGCTGCGCGCCAGTCAGTAACTATCTTTTAACATTCAGCACAATCCGGCTTGTCCTTACCCGGTCGATCGTCTTAAATCAATCGGGTAAAGACAAAAGGAGCTGCAATGAACGACACTATTCGTACTGGCCTGGTCGGCTACGGCTTTGCCAGCAAAACTTTTCACGCGCCGTTGATTAACGGGACGCAGGGCCTGGAGCTGACGGCCATTTCCAGCAGCGACGCTGGCAAGGTACACGCCGACTGGCCTGCTGCTACCGTGGTGGCCGATCCGCAGGCGCTGTTCGACGACCCCTCGATCCAGCTTATTGTTATCCCCACACCAAACGACACGCATTTTCCACTGGCGAAAGCCGCCCTAAATGCGGGAAAACACGTGGTGGTAGACAAGCCGTTCACCGTGACGTTGTCACAGGCGCGCGAGCTGGAAGCGCTGGCGACGGCGAAGGGGCTGCTGCTGTCGGTCTTCCACAACCGCCGCTGGGACAGCGATTTCCTGACCTTAAAAGCGCTGCTGAACGAGGGCACGCTGGGCGAAATCCGCTATTTTGAATCGCACTTTGATCGCTTCCGTCCTGAAGTGCGCAATCGCTGGCGCGAGCAGAAAGGCGCAGGCAGCGGTATCTGGTACGATTTAGCGCCACATTTAATCGATCAGGCTTTACAGCTGTTCGGCTCGCCGGTGGCAATTAACGTGGATATGGCGGAACTGCGTCCCGGCGCGCAAACCACCGACTATTTTCACGCCGTGCTGACCTATCCAAAACGTCGCGTCGTGCTGCATGCCAGTATGCTGGTCGCCGCCGAGTCGCCGCGCTATCAGGTTCACGGCACGCGCGGCAGCTATGTGAAATTTGGTCTGGATCCGCAGGAGGACAGCCTGAAGGCAGGCGCGCGTCCGCCGCAGGAAGAGTGGGGCTACGATATGCGCGACGGCGTGGTCACGCTGGCAAACGGCGAGATGATGGCGGAAGAGACGCTGCTGACTACGCCAGGCAATTATCCGGCCTATTACGCCGGTATTCGCGATGCGATTAATGGCGACGGCGGAAACCCGGTCACGGCGCAGGAGGCGATTCAGGTAATGGAACTGATTGAGCTGGGGCTGCAATCGGCAGAAAAGCGCCAGACGCTGTCACTGAAATAGAAGAGTGCCCGACCGTGGTCGGGCACTCTGGACGATTGACAAACCCGAAGCGCGTTAGCCCTGGCAACTCAGCCATGGGCTGTTAATGGCCGTCAGGCCGCGACGCTGGCGCGAATCGCCGCTTTTTCTGCTTCGCTTAAGAAAGCAATTTTCAGGCCGTTTTCCTGTGCGGTGCGGATCTGCTGCTGGCTGAGGCCCGCCTGCGGCGCGGCAATCTTATATTCATGCCCAATCTCAATGCCCTGTACGGCCGGATCGTCCGTGTTGATCGTGGCCAGAATGCCGTGATCGAGGAAGGTTGCCAGCGGATGATGCGGCAGTGAAGAGACGGTGCTGGTCTGAATATTTGACGTGAGGCAGGATTCAATACCAATCTGCTTGTCGGCCAGATAATCCATCAGCTTCGCATCTTCCACCGCCTTGACGCCGTGACCGATACGTTCTGCGCCCAGCTCGTGGATCGCCTGCCAGATGCTTTCCGGGCCTGCTGCTTCGCCAGCGTGCACGGTAATGCGCAAACCGGCATCGCGCGCGCGGCTGAAGTGGCTCAGGAACTGGCTGCCGGGAAAGCCCAGCTCGTCACCGGCCAGATCCAGCGCGGTAATCCCTTCGCGGTGTGCCAGCAGCGCTTCCAGCTCCAGTAAACAGGCCTCTTCGCCAAAGGTACGGCTCATAATGCCAATCAGGCGCACGGTAATATTATGCTTTTCGCAACCGGCGCGGACGCCATCAATCACCGCTTCCACCACGCCCGCGATCGGCAGGTTGTGGGTCATCGCCATATAGCCCGGCGAGAAGCGCAGTTCGGCATAGTGAATACCGGCGCGGGCAGCATCCTCGACGTTTTCCTGCGCCACGCGGCGGCAGGCGTCCAGTGAGCCAAGCACCTTGACGCCCCAGTCGAGTTTCTGCAAAAAGCTGACCAGATCCGGCTCGTTTTTCATTACCTGAACGTGCGGCCTGAGCGTTTCCAGCGTGGTGGCGGGCAGCGTCAGGTTAAATTCACGGCCTAAATCAAGAATGGTTTGTGCACGAATGTTGCCGTCGAGATGACGGTGGATATCGGTAAGGGGGATGCGGGAATCAATCATGTCGGTGCACTCTGTCGTGGTTAAAGTGCAGAGTAGTATAAAAACATTTTGCGCAACTCCGCCAGCGAATTGCGCAACAGGCGGGTTAATCGGTGACTATTTATCCTGAAAGAGAGAAGGAATGGCGTTTAAGAGGTTAAAAAACTGCACCGGCGAGGGACGTAACACCTTGTCGCCTGCCGGTTGCAGTTTATGCAGAGGGAAAATTTACTGCTGAGCTGGAGCTGGAGCTGGAGCTGGAGCTGGAGCTGGAGCTGGAGCTGGAGCTGGAGTCGGCGCTGGCGCCTGTGCCTCACCGCCCAGCATATAGCGGCCCAGGAACTGCTCAAGCGTCATTTTTTCGCCGTTCATCGTCACCTGGCCAGAAGCGTACTGCAGGCTGGTAACGATATTGTTGTCCTCCTGCTTAGTCAGGCGGAACATCTGCCCCATCGCGGCCACGCCTTTCACCTGCTGATCGGCAAGCTTAGCGCCTACGTCCTGCTTATAGCCTTCCGCCATTGCCACGCGGGTCATGACCTCTGTTGCCATCGGCATAGAAACAGATAGCTTACCGTCCAGCGTCTTCAGCACGTTATCAACCGCCTGCGTCACGGTTTGCGGCTGCGCGGCACCTGCGGCCGGATCTTTAAAGTGAACGGAAAGGTTGAAACTGCTTTCACCCTTATCGTTTTTCCAGCTCAGTGGCGCAATGGTAACAACCGGATTACCTTTTAACAGCAGCGGCAGGTTAGCGCTTAATATGTCGTGGATGCGCTGTTGATAAAGCAGTGGGTTGCTGGCAAAGCCCGGCTCGTTAATCACCGCCTGAACCTGACGATTATAGTTGTCGGAGAACGCCTTCATGCCGTTGGCATCAAACTGGGAAAGCTTGAGCCCCAGCTTAACCTGACCAAAATTCTGGTCCTGAATTTTCAGGGCGTTCAGCGTGTAATCGATATTGCCGGAAACCAGATCTTTCACGGTGTCAAAGGACGATTTCACGTTGATTCCTTCCATCACCGCGGCCTGCTGACCATTGGCGGAGACGGTGAATTTTTGCAGGTCAAGGCCCTGATCGCCGATGCGCAGGCCCTGCGCGTTCAGGTGGGTATCGCCGCTGATTTTCAGTCCGTTAACGGTAAACATAATCGGGATGTTGAGCTGGTTGCGAGCCGTTAACACCAGGCTGTCCAGGTTGCCGTCGTAATCGACCTTATCGCCATTTTTATCCGCTTTGATGTGAACGGTGCCGCCGTTGGAAGCAAAACGTTCGCCGGTCTGCGCGTTGTTATAATCCATCGGCAGCAGCGCAATGGCGGAAGCGGTCGCGCCGCTGTAGCCCACGCGCGTATCGGCCTGGATGACCGACTGGCCTTTGGTCATGGCAAACAGTTTTTGTACCGCATCGGTATTTTCCAGCTGGGTGTGCACTGAGGCCAGGGAGGGGATCAGATTAAACTTTTTCAGCTGTGCGAAAGGGAAAGGGCCATGGTCGATTTTTTCGTTGAAGACCACGCTCTGGCCTGGCTTCAGTAACGCATTATCTTCCGTTTGTGAGCTGGACTGCAGAACCAGACGAACGGTGCTGCTGAACACGCCGCGATGCCAGTCCTGATAGCTCAGCTTAAGCCGGCTGTCTGGCGCTAGCGCATTCATTTGCGTATTCGCGTTTTGCACCAGCTGATCCATATTCTTTTCCAGCTGTTTACCGGTAAACCAGGCGGTTCCGGTCCAAATTACGCCCAGGGCGACAATGACGCCCACGGCTATTTTTGTTTTCTTCATCTGTAAAGTCGTCCTTTTGTAAGTCAGCGATGCCAACAAAAGCATCCAGCCCAATCCGGCTATAAAAGCGTTTTAAGTTTAACAGGTTAATTATGATAGCAACTGCGGCTGTCGGCGTCAGCCGTAATCTGATTTACGACGCGGGTAACGCGAAAGGGCGAAATGGGGTAAGGACGCCCGGCGCGTTAAATGTTAAATTATTGTATGTCATACTGTAGCCCACAATCACTGCCCGGATGGGCAAGCGGGTTTAATTAACCATTAAAGGAGAAAGACATGGCCGCCAACCGCATTGAAAAAGATTCAATGGGTTCCATCGACGTTCCGGCTGATAAACTTTGGGGCGCACAGACGCAGCGCTCGCTGGAACATTTCCGTATCTCCAGCGAAAAAATGCCTGTTGAGCTGGTACACGCGCTGGCGTTGACCAAGCGTGCTGCGGCAAAGGTAAACAGCGATCTGGCGCTGCTGCCGAACGAGCGCGCTCAGGCGATTATTCAGGCCGCCGATGAAGTGCTGGCCAACAAACATACCGCAGAGTTCCCGCTGGCAATCTGGCAGACCGGTTCCGGCACGCAAACCAATATGAATATGAATGAAGTATTGGCTAACCGCGCCAGCGAAATTCTGGGCGGCGAGCGCGGCATGTCGCGTCTGGTGCACCCTAATGATGACGTTAACAAGAGCCAAAGCTCAAACGACGTTTTTCCTACCGCCATGCACGTTGCCGCCGTCATTGCACTGAAAGAGCATCTGATCCCACAGCTGCAGGTACTGCAGAAAACGCTGGATGAGAAAGCTGAAGCGTTTAAGGACATCGTTAAAATTGGCCGTACACATCTTCAGGATGCGACGCCGCTGACGCTGGGCCAGGAAATTTCAGGCTGGGTAGCCATGCTGAAGCATAACCTGATCCATATTGAGCAGAGTATTCCGCACGTTGCAGAACTGGCGCTGGGCGGTACGGCTGTAGGTACAGGCCTGAATACACATCCTGAATATGCTGTACGCGTGGCAAAAGAGCTGGCGGAACTGACCAGCCAGCCTTTTGTTACTTCGCCAAACAAGTTTGAAGCGCTGGCGACCTGTGACGCGCTGGTTCATGCTCACGGGGCACTAAAAGGCCTGGCGGCTTCATTAATGAAAATTGCTAACGACGTGCGCTGGCTCTCTTCCGGCCCCCGCTGTGGTATTGGCGAAATATCTATTCCTGAAAATGAGCCGGGTAGCTCAATTATGCCGGGTAAAGTTAACCCGACGCAGTGTGAAGCAATGACCATGCTGTGTTGCCAGGTGATGGGCAATGACGTCGCCGTCAATATGGGTGGCGCTTCCGGTAATTTTGAACTGAACGTTTATCGCCCGATGATTATTCATAACTTCCTGCAGTCCGTGCGTATGCTGGCCGACGGGATGGACAGTTTTAATCATCATTGTGCGGTAGGTATTGAACCGAACCACGATCGTATTTCACAACTGCTTAATGAGTCACTGATGCTGGTGACGGCGTTAAATACCCACATCGGCTATGACAAAGCAGCCGAAATTGCTAAGAAAGCGCATAAGGAAGGTTTGACGCTAAAAGCTTCGGCGCTGAAGCTGGGCTATCTTAACGAAGAAGAGTTTGACCGCTGGGTACGTCCGGAAGATATGGTTGGCAGTATGAAATCGTAATCCTGCCAAAAAAGAAAAAGAGCGGCGTTCTGGCCGCTCTTTTTTTGTTCTGCGTCAGGCCAGTCGGTCACTGTAGAGATGCAGGCGAGGAATAAGCGAAAAAAGCCTGGCCGCTTCCGGCTTAAAACGATGCACAACTTTACCCGCATCGTAATTTAATAATTCCCCCAGCTTAGGCACGGATAAAGCATCCTGGCAAAGCACCAATAAAGGAGAAGGGCAGGCAAGCTGAGTTTGTTTTTGCTGCTGCTTATTCCATACGCGGGCAATCGGCTGAACCTTAACGGGCCGCTTAATTTTTAGCTTAGCCGTAGCGGGAAGCGAATTAAGCATGGCTATTTCATCCTGCAATTTTTCACCCCACTGTTCGCGGGTCCAGGGAGCCATCGCTCGTCCGGCGCGCAGGCTTTTTTTCAGCTTATCGATAATCTCATCACGGCTGACATTTTTAATAATGTGCTTATTTGCCCAGCCAAAACGTACGGAGTCGGGCGCGTCAAGCAAGGTTACGGAACGGTAAGCATTAAGCGTAATAAGCCCGCGCAAATGGCTGTGAACAAATTCAAAGCGCTCTTCGCTGGACACGCCTGATTCAACGGTAATAATCTGCTCCAGCCGTTGCTTAAGCGTATTCACCAGGCTTACCTGCTGCTGGATCGCTTCGGCTTCCTGCGGCGTGGCTTCCAGGCAGATTGCGCCAGGCAGGCGTACCGCAGCTTTAGTGCTGACGGTTTCTGACTGATGCTGCATATAAAGACGGCCGTAGTGGGCAAGCGCCATTGCAAGAGCGGGTTTAGCAAGATGCTGCACGACAGCAATTTCAGTTACCGGATCGTGCTCCTGACCTTTTTGAATAAGCGGAAGTTCAAACACGCGCGCGGCCAGTAGACGCTGCGCAGCCAGTCGGCTAGTCAGCTCGTTCAGAGCGGCCTGCAGATCTCCGGCGGTACGATGAAGGTTTTCAACGGCTTCGTAGCGGCTCATACATCATCCTTAATTACAACATACCTGTAATCGTAGCAGAAGAAAAAGCGCGAGAGAAGTAAGCGGAAATAAACAAAACGAGCGGCAAGAAGAGAGGGAAATAAAAAACGACCACGCCGAGAGTTCGGCGTGGCTGAAGATTTAGATCAGAAAATCTTCCAGTTTTTTACCCTGATCCAGCGCCTGCTTAATCACCGCTGGCGTACGACCCTGGCCAGTCCAGGATTTCGTTTCGCCGTTTTCATCGATGTATTGATATTTAGCAGGGCGTGGCGCGCGCTTAGCACGGGATTTGCCAGAGTTATTTTCAGCAGCGGTCAGCTCGCTTAAATCGATACCGTCGTCCAGCAGCATCTGACGATATTTAGCCAGCTTCTCTTCTTTTTCTTTGATTTCAGAAGCGATAGCGGCTTCGGCGTCACGGCGTTCGTTAACCACCGCTTCGAGTTTTTCCAGCATCTCTTCCAGTTCAGATAAAGAAACTTCACGAGCCTGCGCACGAAGAGTTCGAATGTTATTTAATACTTTCAGAGTTTCGCTCATAAAGGAATCCGTAGCGTTGAGTTAGTTTAAAAATTATCGGTGTATGTATCGTAGAACAGTGTACATAGAAATGCAGTAGTGCAAAACAGTAAATCTGAAAAAAATTGTTTATTGAGAGCCTTTTTCTTTTTTTTTGCAAAATAATGCCGGGCGCCAGCCTATATATTTCTTATCAATGAGAAAAATCTTAGCTTAATGTGCGACCTTTAAATTGACAAATGCATGCCGCTCTGTCGATGGCGATGATAAATTCAGCGAAAGCTGTCGGGTTATAAGTTATCTTCACTTTTTACGCTGCCGCATTTTTTCAGATGACGAAGCAGACTATTCCATCCATTAACACCTGATATGTACAAACTCAATAAAGTTTAAGTAAGAAAATCATTAAGCGTTTTTTTAGCCGTTTGCAGGATTTTTTTTGTCGTTATCCGGGGAACTTATTAATGGCAGGCGTGCCGGGTAAAGATAACAGTAAGAAGAAGGCGTTATAGATGTCGGTAAATAGTTACAACATACCATTAAAGCCAGCGTAGCATTGCGGTTAGCCCGAGCATTATTAAGCCACGAAGGTTGCGGTAATAACCTACTAAAAATGCTTTTTCTTCAAGAGGTTAAAGGACCCGCTTTTGTGAGTGACCTGTTGCTGTGCCAGAATAGAAGGGCTAATTATCCAGGAGTTAATAATGAAAATTGCCGGTTTGCGCTGGACGGGGCTGATTCTGTTTTCTGCGCTGGTTGTTATTGGTCTTGAACAGTTTCACCTGCCCGCCGCACTGCTGCTGGGCCCGATGCTGGTGGCGATAATGTTTGCCGCTCGTGATAAGCCCCTGGTTATTCCTCGCCCTTTATTTTACCTGGCGCAGGGCGTAGTAGGGTGCATGATTGCCCGCTCTATGCCGCCCACGGTATTTTCTGAAATAGCCAGCAATGGACTACTTTTTGCCGCAACTATTTGCTCAGTGATTATTGCCAGTACGCTCTCTGGCTGGTTGCTTACTCGCTGGCAGGTATTACCCGGCTCTACCGCTATTTGGGGATCGTCGCCCGGTGCGGCCACGGCAATGACGCTGATGGCAGAAAGTTATGGTGCTGATGTCAGGCTGGTCGCCTTTATGCAATATATGCGCGTGGTTATCGTCGCCGTGCTGGCCACGCTGGTGGCGCGCATCTGGACGCCAGTCACCTCTGCTGCGCCTTCCAGTTTCGCTATTATGCAGCCGGTTGACTGGCCCTCTTTCGCGTTCACGCTGGCCCTTATTCTTTGCTGTGTTGGAATAAGCCGGCTACTGCGTCTGCCTGCTGGCGCGCTATTATTAACGCTGGCTGGCGGACTTATTGCGCAAAATATGCATTGGCTGAAGCTGGAATTGCCGCAGGCATTGTTAATGGTCGCCTATGCCATTATCGGCTGGAGTATTGGGCTGCGTTTTAATCGCGCTATCCTGGCTTATGCGGCTAAAGCGTTACCCCGGCTTCTGCTGTCCATATTTAGTCTGGTAGCCGTTTGCTGCGGTCTGGCTTTTTTACTGGTGCGCTTTGCCGGTGTCGATCCACTAACGGCTTATCTGGCAACCAGCCCAGGTGGTGCCGACTCCGTGGCCATTATCGCCGCCTCAAGCCATGTCGATCTCTCATTTGTGATGTCAATGCAAACCGGGCGCTTTATCGTGGTGTTATTAACCGGGCCGCTATTGGCAAAGTGGGTGGCTAAACGGGTGCATAATACAGCGGAGCAAAAAGAAGAGGGGAAAAAGCCGGATTAATATCCGGCCTCGAGGGTTCAGACTTCCGGGAATGGCATCGTACTGCCCGGCGCTTCGCGATGGATATGCAGGAATGTTAAATGACGTTCGTACTGGTCAAGAATGTCATTAATGATCTGCTCTTTGGTGTAATCCATCAAATCGTTCCCCTGGGTGCCTTCCAGCAGGAAAGTCTCCAGACGGAAATAGTCTGACTTGCCGCTGCGGGCGCGATAGGTAAATGCCGGAACGGAATAACGCTGCGGCCAGATCTGATAAAGGAAGCTCTGCTCATCGCCCAGGTTAACCACCATTTCAAGATGGTTCAGACGCTCATCTTCCAGCGGCGGCCGTTCGCTAACCTGTACTTTCGCGCCACGGCGTTCCAGCTCAAGCGCCACTTCTTCCATTGCTGGTCGGCAAACGTTATCCAGCATCTTTTTAGTGTGCGTGCTGCCCGGATAATTCATTACGCGCGAAATACGCTGTTTCCAGTTCAGGCGATCTTCGCGGGAAACCGGGGCAGGCGGCGTGCTGACAATAGTACTGGCTCGACGATGATCTTCAACGCGCAGCGACTTATAAAGGCCAGCCATCACGAAGAAAATCACGAAGCTAAAGGGCAGGCCCATAATTACCGTGGTTTTTTGCAGCGCCGTGACGCCGTTGACCATCAACATACCCAGGGTCAGCAGGCCAATGGCCAGTGACCAGAAGATACGCAGCCAGTTAGGCGCATCGTTATTGATGTCGCTCAGCTTTGAAGTAAAGTTGCCCAGCACCAGCGAACCGGAATCCGCCGAGGTCACATAGAACAACAGGCCGGTAATGGTGGCTACCGAAGCGCTAAAGGTAAAGGCCGGGTACTGCGCCAGCAGGCTATAGAAGCCGCGTTCCGGATGCGCCAGCGTTTCCTGGGCGAGCGCGGTATTGCCGTGAATGATTTCATACAGCGCGCTGTTACCAAAGATCGACAGCCACAGCAGCGTAAAGATAAACGGAATTGTCAGCGTTCCTACGACAAACTGGCGAATGGTACGGCCACGTGAGATACGTGCCAGGAACAGGCCAACAAACGGTGACCAGGCAACCCACCAGGCCCAGAAGAACAGCGTCCAGTTGTTCATCCATTCGGTCGGACGATCGAAAGCGAAGCTGTTCAGCGTCATGCCCATAAAGCGATTGATGTAGTCGCCGACGTTAAGCACCAGCGCGTTAAGCAGGAAGCTGGTATTACCCATAAACAGAACGAACAGAATCAGGCCCAGCGCCAGCAGGACGTTTAGCTCCGACAGAATACGGATGCCTTTATTGACGCCTGAGGTCACCGAAATTGTGGCCATAATCACCGAAAGCGCAATCAGCGCAGCCTGCGCCGTTAAGCCTTCCGGCACGTGGAACAGGACTTTTAGCCCATAGTTAAGCTGCACCACGCCAATACCGAGCGTGGTGGCGATACCAAAAATCGTTCCGACAACGGCAGCGATATCTACGGAATGGCCAATTGCGCCATTGATACGTTTGCCAAAGATAGGATAGAGCGCGGAGCGAATAGTCAGCGGCAGGCCGTAACGATAGCTGAAGTAGCCAAGCGCGATACCCATCAGAGCGTACATGGCCCAGCCGGTCAGCCCGTAGTGGAACAGCGTCCAGACCATTGCCTGACGCGCGGCTTCCATGGTCTGCCCGTGGCCTTCTGGCGGCATCATATACTGCGTGACGGGTTCAGCAACCGAGAAAAACATCAGGTCGATGCCGATACCGGCCGCAAACAACATGGCGGCCCAGCTCATCAGGCTGAATTCAGGTTTAGATTGTTCCGGCCCCAGTTTGATTGAGCCAAAGCGCGAGGCGGCAATCAGTACCACAAAGACGATATACACGGTCGCGGCCAGCAGGTAATACCAGCCGAAGGTGTTAGAAACCCATTCAAGCGTATTGTTTATCCAGCGATCGGACAGGTCGGTGAAAAAGATCGTGGTGACAGTAAAAACCAGGATCAGGGCGGCAGAGGTGTAAAAGACCACCGGGTTAATGGTGTCTTTTTGCGGCTTTGCTGGTATTTCAGTGGTCGGCATAGATTCTCCGAAAAATAGCTCAGAAATAAACCCGATTTTCGCAAAGCGTGCCTTAGCGCATACTGGGAAACGTCCGCCGCATATCCGCTAACTACACTGGGGAAAAGACCGGGAGTCATTTATCATACTGATTTTACAGTTTTAAAAAGTGATGTTCTCGCCTCCGTAGCGTTTGTGTTAAAAAATGAGCTTAGCATCATAGTTTTTATTGATTGAGCATTCAATTAAAAATAATTGTAGCATCGGTGTTGCGGAATTAAGTCTTACAGTTTCTGTGGTTTATTTATTTGCGCATGAAAAGTTAATTGGGAGAGCGGCAAGCGCGTAGCATTAATGAAAAACTTATGCTGCAATGATTACCGGATCTCGCATCGAGAATGAGGAATAATGATGACCGAATATGCAATTATCGCCGGCGGCTGCTTTTGGTGCACCGAAGCGGTTTTTAAACAGATTAATGGTGTGGAGTCCGTGGAAAGCGGGTATATCGGCGGCCATGTTGCCCAGCCAACCTATAAGCAGGTTTGCACGGGTGAAACCGGCCATGCGGAAGCGATTCGCCTGGGTTTCGATCCGGAAAAAATCAGCTATGGCGAACTGCTGGACATCAGCTTTGCCACGCACGATCCGACGCAGTTGAACCGTCAGGGCAACGATATTGGTACGCAGTACCGTTCGGCAATTTTCCCGCTGAACGAAGCGCAGGCGGTAGAAGCGAAAGCGGCAATCGCACGCGCTCAGGCAGAGCTGAACGAGCCGGTGGTAACGACAATTGAAGGTGCCAGCGAATGGTATCCGGCGGAAGATTATCACCAGAACTACTGGGAAGGCGAAGGGCAGGAGAACCGTTACTGCATGGCGGTTATTCCACCGAAACTGCAAAAGCTGCGTAAGCGCTACGCCAGCCAGACTAAATAAGTAGGGTTTTAAAAGCGGGCCTGGAGCCCGCTTTTTTTATCCGCTGTCGATTGCAACTTTGGCTTTAAAGGCGCTGTAGTAGCAATGTAAGGCAGTGAGGCTTCTGCGTCGCCGTCCCACTTTTACAGCTTTTTACTACGTAACCGCCATCCAGCTATCAGCGCCAGTGCCAGCAGCATCACGATAAAGGCGGTGATGCCGTGCCAGCCGAAGCTATGCCAGAAAAAGCCGCCCAGCGTCCCTGCCAGACTCGATCCCAGATAGTAGCTAAATAAATAGAGCGAAGAAGCCTGGCCCTTGGCGCGTCTGGCGCGTGGGCCAATCCAGCCGCTGGCGACCGCGTGCGCGGCAAAAAAACCAGCGGTAAACAGCATCATTCCGGGAAAAATCAGCCATAGCGAGCTGAACAGCGTAATGACTACGCCCACTATCATTATCGCCGTAGAAAATAGCAGCACGGCGGAGCGGCCATATTTTGCCGTCATCGCCCCTGCCTTGGGCGAACTCCACGACCCGGTCAGATAGACCACAGAAAGTAGTCCTACCACAGCCTGGCTGAGCGACCACGGCGGCGAAAGCAGGCGATAGCCAATATAGTTAAACAGGGTGACAAAAGCGCCCATCAGCAAAAAACCTTCGGCAAACAGCAACGGCAGGCCGCTGTCGCGCCAGTGCAGGCGAAAGTTAATCGCCAGGCTACGCGGCTTTAATGAGGCGGGGCGAAAATTGCGGGAAGGGGGCAATATTTTCCAGAACATCAGCGCCGATGCCAGGGCAAAACAGCCGATAGCCGTTACCGCAATGCGCCAGCTGGTATAGTCAGTGATCACGCCGCTCAGTAGACGACCGCTCATACCGCCGATAGAGTTACCGCTGATATAGAGGCCCATCGAAAACGCGGTCACGCTGGGATGAATCTCCTCGCTCAGATAGGTCATGCCTACGGCAGCTACGCCGCTTAGCGACAGGCCAATTAATGCCCGCATCAGCAGAATACCGTGCCAGCTGGTCATCGTAGCGGAAAGTAGCGTAAATAAAGATGCCAGCATCAGCGCCGTCACCATCACTCTTTTGCGGCCAATCGCATCTGAAAGCGGCCCTGTCACCAGTAGCCCCAGGGCCAGCATGCCGGTGGCGACGGAAAGCGAAAGGCTACTGGTCGCGGGTGAAACGCCAAACTCCTGCGACAACACCGGTAAAACAGGCTGCACACAGTAAAGCAGCGCGAAAGTCGCCAGGCCCGCAGAAAAAAGAGCCAGCGTAACGCGCATAAACTGTGGCGTGCCGCGTTTGATATGGCTGCTGCCAGACTGAGGGGTTTCAAGACTTTTATCCGGTACGGCAACCCGCGAAGAGGTATTCACTGCTTATCCTTTCGGCTATGAAAAACATGTTGTTAACTTTATGTAAACAAGAGTATGTTGTCTAATCTATTAATAATCTTGAATGATACTTTTAAGATATGAATATCGAGCTTCGCCATTTGCGCTATTTTATTGCCGTAGCGGAAGAGCTGCACTTTGGGCGGGCAGCGCAGCGGCTGGCCATTTCTCAGCCACCGCTTAGCCAGCAAATTCAAAGTCTTGAGCAACAAATTGGCGCACGGCTTTTCGCCCGTACTAACCGTAGCGTGCAGTTAACGCCTGCGGGTAAGCAGTTTCTACAGGATGCGCGGCAGATTATGCAGGACGTGGCAGCGGCAGCAGCCAGAGCGGCAAGGCTTCACCGGGGAGAAGAGGGTGCGCTAAGAATTGGCTTTACCTCGTCAGCGCCTTTTATTACCACGGTATCCGATGCGCTTTTTACCTTTCGACAACGCTATCCTGACGTACATATTCAGATGCAGGAAATAAATACCCGCCAGCAGCTGGCTCCTTTAAATGAAGGACGGCTGGATCTTGGCGTGATGCGCAATACACCTCTCCCGGAAACGTTAAGCCACCAGCTTATGCTGCGTGAACCGCTTTATGCCGTTGTTCATCATGCGCATCGTCTTGCGCAGCGCGGCACCATCTCCGTTAACGAACTGGCGTCGGAACCTTTCGTCTTTTTTGACCCGCAGGTGGGGACCGCGCTGTACAGCGAAATTCTGGCGCTGCTGGAGCGCTATGCCGTGCGGCCTGATATTGCCCAGGAAGTGGGCGAGGCGATGACTATTCTGGGGCTGGTGGCGACTGGCCTGGGCGTCTCCATTCTGCCAGCCTCCTTTCGGCGAGCGCGTCTGGAGCAGCTTAGCTGGCTGGCGCTGGAGGAGGAGGATGCCTGGTCCGAGGTCTGGCTGGTCTGGAAAAAGGGCGGCGAGCTGAGCGCACTGACCCAACACATGCTGGCATTGATGCTCAGAACCAACTCTGAAAAATAAGCAAGAAAATATTGATTGTTATGTGCAGTTAATCACACTAAAAATCAAAGCGTTGACGCATCAGCGGAACTGTTTCACCATGGTTAAAGATTTATTTTGCAGCGTGAAAATAAAGGTACAAAGGTGATAGCGGAGAGCCAGCCTGGCCATATTGACCAGATTAAACAGACGAATGCGGGCGCTGTCTATCGCCTGATTGACAGATACGGCCCAATATCACGTATTGCGTTGTCAAAAAAGGCGCAGCTTGCGCCAGCCAGCATTACTAAAATAGTGCGTGAAATGCTGGACGCCCACCTGGTTCAGGAAACTGAATTTCAGGAAGCCGGAAGCCGGGGCAGACCGGCGGTCGGACTGATTGTCGACAGCAAGGCCTGGCACTATCTTTCTGCACGAATTGGCAACGGCGAGATAACGCTGGCGCTGCGCGATCTGAGCAGCCATCTGGTGGTGGAAGAGGTGCGCCCGCTGCCCGTAGACCATCCAGACCCGCTTTTACCCCGTCTTATTAGCGAAGTTGACCAGTTTTTCATCCGCCATCAGCAAAAGCTGGAGCGGCTGACGGCTATTGCCATTACGTTGCCGGGCATTCTGAACGCTGAACGGGGCATTGTGCATCGGATGCCGTTCTATTCCGTCAGCGATATGCCGTTAAGCGAGGCGCTTTCAGCGCGTACCGGCCTGCCGGTATTTATTCAACACGATATTTGTGCCTGGACCATGGCCGAGGCCCTGTTTGGCGCTTCGCGCGATCTTAATGATGTTATCCAGGTAGTGATTGACCATAACGTTGGCGCAGGCGTGATTACGGACGGCAGGCTGCTGCACGGCGGCGGCAGTACGCTGGTAGAGATTGGCCACACGCAGGTAGAGCCCTGGGGCAAACAGTGCTACTGCGGCAACCATGGTTGCCTGGAGACGGTTGCCAGCATGGAAAGCGTGCTGGAACTGGCCGCGCAAAAAATGCAGGCCGCGCCGGATTGTCTTTTGCATCAGCAGCCCCTGACGATTTCGTCGCTTTGTGATGCGGCGCTGGCGGGCGATCCGTTAGCTAAAGATATTATTACCGGCGTGGGTCATCATGTAGGCCGTATTCTGGCCATTATGGTTAATTTATTTAATCCGGAAAAAATCGTGATTGGCTCGCCGCTCAATCGCGCCAGCGACATTCTTTATCCTGCGATTGCCGACTGCGTACGTCGCCAGTCGCTGCCAGTTTATGGTCACCAGGTGGCCATTGCCTCCACGCAATTCTATAACCAGGGCACTATGCCGGGCGCGGCGCTGGTCAAAGATGCGCTGTATAACGGTACGCTGCTGGTCAAACTGTTACAGGGCTGAACGGACCCTTATTGCCAAAACCTTGCGCTAACGCAAGCCTCATCCCTGGCCGCTCTTCTAAGATGTTGCGTCTTAATTGTTAATTATTGTTTATAAATTATCGCAACAACTGGAGCGTGGAGAGGCTATGTTACAGCGTTTATTCGTCACTGGTACCGATACGGAAGTAGGCAAAACAGTGGTCAGCCGCGCGCTTTTGCAAAAGCTGTCCGAAGGCGGCAAACGCGTTGCCGGCTTTAAGCCTGTCGCGAAGGGGAGCCAGCAAACGGAGGAGGGGCTGCGCAACAAAGACGCGCTCGTTCTGCAGGCTTCTTCATCGGTGACTCTTCCTTATTCCGCGATCAATCCTCTCACCCTGGTGGATGATGAGATCAGCACCAGTCGTGATGTGGTGATCGACTATCCGGTATTGAGCGCTCACCTGCGGACGCTTTCCGAACAGGTTGATGCCGTAGTGGTAGAGGGAACCGGTGGCTGGCAGAGCCTGATGAACGATCTGCGCCCGCTGTCCGCCTGGGCCGTGGATGAGCAGCTGCCGGTAGTGCTGGTGGTGGGCATTAAGCTGGGGTGCGTCAGCCATGCGCTATTGACGGCGCAGGCCATCATCAATGACGGACTGCCGCTGTTGGGATGGGTGGCAAACCGTATTAATCCGGGGCTGGCCCACTATGCGGAAATTATCGACGTGCTGAGCCAGAAAATTCCTGCTCCGCTGTTAGGCGAATTTCCCTATCTGCCCAGACCCGAACAAAGAGAGCTGGCGCACTACCTTGATTTGAGTACGCTGCGCTAATTCTTCTGTCGGCGGCAAGCCCATGCTGCCGCTCGTTTTTCCCTCATTCTCCTCGTTACGCCAGCCTGTTCTGAAACTTTTTGACTCTTCAGCGCACAATCAGGAAACTTCCGCCCGCAATCCAGGCCAGAATAAGAAGAATTGCAACAGGGAGCACTATGACAGAGACAGCGCAAACCGGAGCGAGTCATCGCCACTGGATCCTTATCGCCGTAATGCTGGCGATGTTTATGGCCGCCATTGAAGTAACAATTGTCGCTACGGCTATGCCAACCATCATTGCCGAGCTGGGCGGCTTTTCCCAGTTTGGCTGGGTCTTTTCCGTCTATTTGCTGACCCAGGCGGTGAGCGTACCGCTGTACGGCAGGCTGGCGGACTTATGGGGCCGTAAACGGGTATTCTTTATTGGCACTTTGCTTTTTCTGATTGGCTCCGTGCTTTGCGGTTTCGCCAGGCAGATGAGCTGGCTGATCCTGTTTCGCGCGCTGCAGGGGCTGGGCGCTGGCGCGATTATGCCGCTGACCTCTACTATCATTGCCGATGTCTATTCGCCAAAAGAGCGCGCCGCTATTCAGGGCTGGCTTTCCAGCGTCTGGGGCGTGGCGGCCATCGTTGGGCCATTAACCGGTGCCTGGCTGGTCGCGCATTTTAACTGGGCGCTGGTTTTCTGGGTTAACGTACCCATTGGGCTGATCTCAATGTTGTTGCTGGCGCGCTGGTTCCCGGAATCGCGTAGCGAAAAGCGGCAGCAGCTCAATCTTGCCAGCAGCGGCCTGCTGATGTTAACGCTCGGCGCGCTGCTCACGGCGCTTCTACAGGCCCAGGCGCTGGGTTACTGGGCTATCGTGTTGCCCTTTATTGCTCTGCTGAGCGGCTATGCGCTGGTAAGACATGAAAAACGATCGTCAGAGCCGCTGTTTCCGCTGGTGCTGTGGCAGAACCGGACAATCAGTGCGGGTAACGCGGGCAATCTGATTATTGGCGCGGCAATGATGGGGATCAGCGCGTTTCTGCCAACGTGGATCCAGGGGGTAAGCGGCGGAACGCCGCTGCAGGCGGGCAGCGCGCTGGCGATGATGTCTATCGGCTGGCCGCTGGCCAGTACATTAAGCGGCAGGCTGATGCTGCGCACATCTTACCGTTTTACCGCACAGCTGGGTTCACTGCTGCTGGTGGCAGGGACCGCGCTGCTGTTAACGCTGCAAACCGACAGCCCCATCTGGCAGGCAGGCGGCGCGGCTTTCATCATTGGTTGCGGGATGGGAATGACCAGCACCACTTTTTTGATAGCGGTGCAAAACAGCGCGGAATTCTCGGTTCGGGGAATTTGTACCGCCTCGGTCATGTTCAGTCGGCTGCTGGGTTCCGCTCTGGGAACGGCAATCATGGGTGCCGTCCTGAACTATAACCTGATGGTACGGCTGCCGGGGCATAGCGACCCGGTACAGCAGCTTATGTCACAGGACCAGCGGGAAGCATTAAGCGGACAAGGCTTACATCAGCTGTTGAATGAAGTGGCTGCCTCGCTGCACTGGGTATTTGCCGTTTCGGTAGGGGTGGCTTTTACCAGCCTGGCGGTTGCCTGGATGATGCCAAAGAAAAGGCCGGAATAACCGGCTGGAATAGCAAAAAGGGCCGCAAAAGCGGCCCTTTTTTATCAGGATGAAGGCGCATCCTGTGACGTTCCCGCGCTGGCGGGCACCGTTTCACTGTCGTCAGCCTGACCGCGCTTGTAAACGATCTTCTGCGTGTCGTTGTCACAGTGTCCAACAACCTGACCGCCAGCCTTATCGGCCTGATCGTTAGGCACGATATCCAGCGTAAAGCCGGAAGCAGGCACGCCGTTATTAATAATTTTCTGGTTAATATCCGCTTTTACCGTTTCACAGGAAGCTTGTGCCGCCAGAGGCGCGGCAATAATCAGTGCAGGTAATATCCACTTCATCGCTTTCATCATCCTTTCCTTTTGTCCTGAAAATTATCCTGATTATAGCAGCGATTTTTTATCACGGCATAATGGGGCGACCGGTACGGCGGTCAAGGCAGCGCAGCGTATTAGGTTCCCAGTAAGCGTTAACGTTCAGGCTCTGGTCACAGGCATCGCGCGTATCGATTGCACGATCGCCTTTGTCGAAATTTTTCTCGTCGCGCTGGTTCATTTTAAGGCGCAAACGTCTGTTCTCATCCCACTGCTCTTTTTGCTGACGTGCCTGCTCGTTGGTCAGGGCGCTGTCGCCATCCTGGATAATCAGCCTGTCCGTTTTTGCCTGGGCATGATGCTGAAAGGAAAAAAGCGCGCCAAAAAGGACCAGCGGCAGAGCGGCCTTGCTCAACTGTTGTTGCCAGGTGTTCTTCATCTTTTGCTCCTCAAATAACCATTTACAGCCGCATGGCTGCGTCGAACGCAGCAACTAGTATATCATCTGCGCCGGTGGGCTAACTACCTGACTTATGGCGTCGTTTAACCAGCAGAGAGGAAATATGCTGCTCAAGACCGTGATGCTCTTTTTTCTGACGGCGCTGGCTGAAATTATCGGCTGTTTTCTTCCCTGGCTGTGGCTGAAGAAAGAGGCGTCGGTTCTGCTGTTGCTGCCCGCAGCAGTGAGTCTGGCACTGTTTGTCTGGCTGCTGACGTTGCATCCGGCAGCCAGCGGCCGCGTCTATGCGGCCTATGGCGGCGTGTATGTGGTGACGGCGCTGCTGTGGCTGCGTTTTGTTGATGGCGTGAAGTTAAGCCACTACGACTGGATCGGTGCGGCCGTCGCTTTTTGCGGCATGTTGATTATCGTTGCGGGCTGGGGGAGAGGATAATACCGGGCGACGATCGGATATATCAGCCAGCTAAAGATGATGACCGGTTAATGAGCCAGCTATAAACCGTGCGCGCACGGAGCAGGCGTGACCACCACTTTATCCATCTCCATGACCAGCCTGTAAACCGCGCGGGAATGGAGCAGGCCTCGCTTTTGTGCAACCAGGCTAAGCTGTTAACTCTTCCTGCGTACCTTTTACCGACGCAGGTGCTTGTGGCGAATATGGGTAGACCGATGGCTGATAACATTCCCTCTGACCAGCGTATCGTGCTTTACGATGGCGTTTGCAAACTTTGCAACGGCTGGGTCAATTTTCTTCTCCGCTACGACAAAACCCGCAGCGTACGTCTGGCCGCAGTGCAGACCAGCAAAGGTAAAGCGCTGCTTGAAGCCGCCGGGATGTCGCCGGATGAAATCAACACAATTGTGCTGCTCGATCGCGGACAGGTTTACCTGCGCGCCGAAGCGATTTTCAGGGTAATGAAAGAGATGCCGTGGCCGTGGCGGGCGTTCTCCGTGCTGCGTTTTTTCCCAAAATTCATCAGCGACCGCTGCTATAACCTGATTGCTAAAAACCGCTACAGGCTGTTCGGCCGCTTTGATGCCTGCCAGAAGCCGCAGGCGGATTATCCGGGACGGTTTATTGACAGAGAGTAAGCGCTGGTTTCATCTCCTCTTTTCATTCAGGATGTCAGTTCACGTTGGTAAAGGAGATGAACTGTGTCCGTCAGACTGAATGAGTATCAACAGCCGGTTGGCGAGCCGTTGCCGGACTGGACGCCGCGCTCTTACCCTGAACGCGTTACATTGCAGGGACGTTTTTGTCGACTGGAACCGCTGGAGAGCCTGCGGCACGGTGACGAGCTGCTGACCGCATGGCGTAAAGCGGAAGATGGCCGGGACTGGACCTATCTGTTTTCCGGGCCTTTTACAGACGAGGGGTTCCGGGCTTATCTTGCTCAGGCCGAAGCCAGCCGCGATCCGCTACATTTCGCCGTTATCGACAGGCAAAGCGGCCAGGCGGTGGGAACGCTGGCGCTGATGCGTATTGAGCCTGCCCACGGCGTGCTGGAAGTGGGTCACGTTACTTTTTCTCCCGCATTAAAACGTACGGCCGCCGCGACGGAAAGCCACTTTTTGCTGATGCGCTATGTGTTTGAGCAGCTTGGCTACCGCCGTTACGAATGGAAGTGCGACAGCCTGCATGTTCTGTCGCGCCGGGCGGCAGAACGTCTGGGGTTCAGCTATGAAGGGCTTTTTCGCCAGGCAATTGTGTATAAAGGCCGCACTCGCGACACGGCATGGTTTTCCATTATCGATAGCGAATGGCCTACTTTGCGTCAGGCTTTCGTGCGCTGGCTGGCTGAAAGTAACTTTGATGAGCACGGAACGCAGCGCCAGTCGCTGAGCGTGTTACGTCAGCAGGGAGCTGACCGCTAACAAGGTAAGCGTAAAAAACCTGCCACCGCAAAGGCAGTAAGACCCACAGCAGGGTGGCCCGCTGACCACCTTGTTTATTTTTCTTCATATTTTCAAACAAGATGTTATTAAATTTACTAACCTTTTACAGTCTGCGTGGACGGTGTTCTGGTGCCGCGTACGTTTACCCTGTTTAAGGAGCCGTTCAATGACATCCCAGGCAACATCCCGCCATTCAACTTTTGCGGTGGCCATTTACTCTTTACTCCATCCCGTTCCGCTCGGCTTTTTCGTCGCCGGTTGGATCTTTGACCTCATCTACGTTTCCAGCACTGAAATTTTATGGACGCGCGCTGCCAGCTGGCTAATCTCCATTGGCCTGGTTATCGCCATTCTTCCGCGACTAATCAATCTGGTGCAGGTTTGGGTTGGCGTTTCTTATCCGCAGGGTTCGGCGGTTAAAGTGCATTTTTGGGCATACCTGCTGGCGATGGTTCTGGAGATTTTTAATGCCTTTATCCATAGCCGGGATGCTTACGCCGTGGTGCCTGCTGGCGTCATTTTATCTACGCTGGCGGTGATTTTGATGCTGTTCGCTAATGTACAGCTTGCCGTGCGCGACCGCACCGCTTAAGGAGGAGTTATGAAAACTTCATCAACGCTGTCGCTGTTGGCCGTTGCGGTATCTTTACTGCTGAGCGGCTGTGATGACGGCGCAAAGATCGATCCCGCAAAGCAAACTGGCGCTAATCCTGAACTGCCAGCCGCTAAGAATTTCCTGATACCGCCGATGAAGGTGCCGGGCGGTACGCCGTGGAAAGAAAATGAAAAACCCAGAGTAGCCGAAGGGCTAAAGATTGAGAAAGTTGCGGACGGCCTGCTGCATCCGCGTCAGCTTTATACACTGCCTAACGGCGATATCCTGGTAGTGGAGGCCAGCGGTCCGAAAGCCCCCACCAGCCAGCCCAAAGAACTGGTTACCGGTCTTATTAAAAACGCCTCCGGTAAGAGCAGCCCCGGCGGCAATCGGATTACGTTGTTAAGAAGCAGCGACGGTAAAAGCTGGCAAAAATATCCGTTCTTAAGTCATTTGCGTTCGCCGTTTGGCGTTCAGCTGGTGGGCGATACGCTCTATGTCGCTAACGCTGACTCACTGATGAAATACCACTATGAAAGCGGCGCGACCAAAATTACCGATCCCGGTACGGAGCTGGCCGACCTGCCTGGCGGCCCGATTAATCACCACTGGACAAAATCCCTGCTGGCCAGCAAGGACGGTAGCAAGCTCTACGTCGGCGTCGGTTCCAACAGTAATATTACCGAAAACGGCATCGGCGCCGAATATCGCCGGGCCGATATCCTGGAAGTTGATGCGGCAACGGGCGCCAGCCGCATTTATGCCAGCGGACTGCGTAACCCAACTGGCCTGCAGTGGGAGCCGCAAACCGGTAAGCTGTGGGCGGTTGTTAACGAACGCGACGAGATTGGCGCAGATCTGGTGCCGGACTATTTGACCTCGGTGCAGGCGGGCGCTTTTTACGGCTGGCCATACAGCTATTACGGCCAGCACGTGGACGAACGCGCGCAGCCGCAGCGGCCAGATTTGGTCAAAAAAGCTGTTCGCCCTGACTATGCGTTAAGTTCGCACGTTGCGCCGCTGGGTTTGTGGTTCTATACCGGCAACGGCCTGCCCGACAAATATCGCGGCGGCGCTTTTATCAGCGAGCATGGTAGCTGGAACCGCGAACCGCTGAACGGTTACCAGGTTGTCTGGGTAGCGTTTCGCAACGGCAAGCCGGAGGGACAACCGCTCCCTGTGGTGACCGGCTTTTTAACGGACGACAAGGAAAGCGTACGCGGTTTACCTGTTGGCCTGACAGAGGACAAGCAGGGCGGGCTAATGTTTGCTGATGATGGCGCAAACGTAGTCTGGCGCGTCACCCGTGCGGATGCGCCATAACGTCGTTTGCCGCACCATTCCTCATTGCCTTTACCGCCTGTGCAGAAGCCAGGCGGTTTTTTTGTCGGTTTTGCAGGCCATCGCTGCCGCGAGTCCTTATGTTTCCTTAATCTTTGGCGTGTACGATTTGTGCCGTTTTAGCGCTAACAGCAAAATCCGCTTGCGGTGAAAATATATCATAGATATATTTTATGTCGTTAAAAGTGCTTTCGATGTCTATTACGGGTATCCCCCGTCAGGAGAATTGTTTTGACCGAGAAAAAAGCTCGCGCGCCGTATCGCGTCAAAAATGAGCTGCGTTTTCGCCCGCTGGAAGTGATCGCCAAAACCTGCATCGCCAAAAGTTTTTACCGTATCGAATTTGGCGGCGAAGCGCTGGTGGGATTTAACTCGCCAGGTTTTGACGACCATATCAAAGTCTTTTTCCCCGATCCTGCCACGGGTGAGCTTTATCTGCCGCGAGTGACCGAAGAAGGTATCGTGTGGAAAGACGGTATTCGTCCACTGTCGCGTGACTATACGCCGCTCTGTTTTGACGCTGAAAAACAGCGCCTGACGGTGGATTTTTACGTACATGAAGCTGGTGTCGCCAGCGACTGGGCCTCCACCGCGCACCCCGGTGACAGGTTAGCTATCGGCGGTCCACGCGGTTCGCTGATTGTGCCGGAAGAGTATGCTTTTCAGCTTTACGTTTGCGATGAAACCGGACTGCCCGCGTTTAAGCGTCGTCTGTCCACGCTTTCTGACCGCCACATCAAGCTTTTTGCTTTCGTTGATGAAAACGTTGGTCAGGCTTACCTTGACGATCTACAGGGCGTAGAGGTTCACTGGCTGGGCAGTGGCAAAATGCGTGAAAGCGTTACTGGTCTGATTGCACAGCTGCAGGAAATTACCCTGCCTGATGAAGACTATTTTATCTGGCTAACGGGCGAGGGCGCGGCGGTAAAAGAGCTGAGCGACTACTTTATTACCCAACGCGAGCGCGATGCAGACTATGTCCGCGCAGTAGCCTACTGGCACCATAAGTAGTCAGGTTGTATTTTCGCTAACGCTACCTTACTATCCTTTTCCCAAAAAACAGCGGCCCGGACGGATAATGAAACCTCAGCACTCTTCTCAACGTGACTTTCCTGGCGGGGCCGCGTGCGGTATGCGTAAAAAACGCCGTGAAAAAATGCTGGATGCCAGCGATGTCCGTCTGCTGCTGCTGCATTTTATTGCGCAGGGTGCCGCGCATGGTTATGAGCTGATCAAATCAATTGAAGAGCTTTCCCGAGGCGAATATACGCCAAGTCCCGGCATTATCTATCCCAATCTGACGCTGCTGGAAGAGATGGAGTGTATTGAAATACGCGATGCGCAGGCGTCACGTAAAGCTTATAGCCTGACGGCAGAAGGCCAGCGCCAGCTGGCTGAATATCAACCCAATCTGCAAACCATTATCGGCCGGCTCGGTTCGATGGCGGTGTTGGTCAATAACCGCAGCCTTCCGGAGGTTGAACGCGCCGTTAACAATATGCGTACGGCGCTGAATACGCGGCTTTCTCAGGCCAGTCTTCCTCAGCAAACCCTTTACGATATTATTGATGCGCTGGACGAGGCCGCTCGCAAAATAGAGCGCAGTTAACGCCAGGCGCTGGCCCCTTCCATCCTTAACGCACCTTCAAAAGCGCAGTGCCATCAAATTCTACTAATGTTACCGGTAACTCTGCCGATACAAGACACTTCTGAATCAATAATCAGGTGTGGCTATGTCCGTCTTTACTCGTATCAAAACCTCCTCGTTTTTGCTCAGCACTATTATCGCCTTTGGCACGCTACAGCTTGTTGCTGGCATCCTTTTTCTGAACGCACTCGGTCATAATAAAGACAGCTTTGAAAGCGCTTCTACCGCCAGCGACCAGGTTACCGCGCTGACCAATGCCTGGTATGAGCTCAATGCCGCGCGCGCAGACGTCAACCGTGTACTTATCTGGCTGCAGAAGGAAGGGCCGACCAGCGGCGTTGTCGGCAGTATGGTGCAGCATGGCAAAGAGCAGCTGGCATTAGCCGATCGCGACTTTAAAAAATATCAGTCCGGGCCGACCATTCCCGGTCTTAATCCGGCGCTTAACGAGCGGCTGGCCAAAAGCTATCAGGTCTATGCCGGACAGTTGACGCAGCTGATGGATATCGCTTCTCGCCGTGATATGCCGGGCCTGTTCACCATTAACGTTGCCAATAATCAAAAAATTATGCAGGGCGACTACGATCGCTGGCGCGCGGCGGTAAGCCAGCTGGCAAAAGATACCTCGGCAGAAAGCCAGCGGGTATTTGGCAACATGCTGTGGCTCATCGGCACCATTATGCTGGTTGTTATCGCCTGTATTCTGGTGAGCTGGTCGGTGATTAAAAGCGTCCTTATTCAGCCGCTGAATCGTGCGCTGGAGCATATTAATACCATTGAGAAAGGCGATTTAACTGAGAGAATTGCTGTCGACAGCAGCGCGCGCAATGAAATGGGCCACCTGCTCTCTGGCCTGGCTGTGATGCAGCAGTCGCTGGCAAAAACCGTCGGTAACGTACGTCATGGCGCGGATACTATTCTTTCCGGCGTCAGTGAAATTGCCACGGGCAATAACGACCTCTCTTCCCGTACTGAAGAGCAGGCTGCTTCGCTGGAACAGACGGCGGCCAGCATGGAGCAAATTACCGCTACCGTGAAGCAGAACGCGGATAACTCTCATCAGGCGGCCAGGCTGGCGCTTTCGGCCGCGCAGACGGCAGAGAAGGGCAGTACTATCGTCGATGGCGTCATTAAAAGCATTTTCGGCCTGCAGGAGAGTTCGAAAAAAATCGCTGAAATTACCGGCGTGATCGAGAGCATCGCTTTTCAGACCAATATCCTGGCGCTGAACGCAGCGGTTGAGGCAGCGCGAGCAGGTGAAAATGGCCGTGGCTTTGCCGTGGTGGCGGGAGAAGTGCGCAGCCTGGCGCAGCGCAGCGCCGTTGCCGCAAAAGATATTAACGCGCTGATTGCCGAATCTTCCTCACGGGTGGAAAACGGATCGCGACTGGCCGGGCAGGCTGAAGAATCAATGCAGGGCATTCTCAGCTCGGTGCAGCAGGTTCGCGATATTATGGATGAGATCTCTTCGGCTTCGGAGGAGCAGAGCCGCGGCATCGATCAGGTTGGCCTTGCCGTATCGGAACTGGATCAGGTGACGCAGCAGAATGCCGCGCTGGTGCAGCAATCTTCGGCCGCTGCAACCACGCTGGAGGAGCAGGCCGCCAGGCTCAATGCCGCTGTTGCGGTATTCCGTGTTGGTTCGCATAGCCCGGAGAACGCCCGTCCGCAGGTTGCCAGGAAATTGCCAGCCCGTACACCAGCGGTGGCTGGGCTGGATAACTGGGAAACCTTCTGACGTTCCCTGTCGGTAAGGCTAAAAGCCAGATAAGCTTCAGGCCCGACTTACTGTCGGGCTACTTTTCACCGTAACGAACCGCTTCAAAATCTTTGCAAAGCTTTCGGTCCAGGGCCAATCGCGTAATTCGCGCAGCACGGTTAACTCCCTTTCACTTTCTTCCATCTAGTTTCTGATCCGGCGTCTGGTGAAAACTGGCTCTGTCCGAAAGGCTTTAGCGCCTGTTCGAATTGATTGCAGGTGCTTTCTTAATAGGATATTTCTTATTCAATTAAGCGGGTTTTTAACCTTCAGGCTGTTTTTAGACCTATTTAAAACGCAAAAGATCTAGCCGGTAAAAACAGATATATCTTAATTACAAATGCGCGTTTCTTTCTGCTTTTTTTAATAAAAAGAGCGGCGTTGATACGTTCGGTAACTCATTAATGCTACTGAACTAATTAATAGTTGAAACCTTGCATAAAAAAAGGATTTTACCGCTGAAAAATTTGCTGCGTATTATATTAGCTATCGTTAAGCATTTCGCCTGGAATGGCTTTTATTTTAACTATTCGTTTACTTTTGCCTGATAAAAAATGGCCCTGCTTTTTGGCCTGTTATCGTACGCTTTTTTATCGATTTTCGCCAGGGATGCCGTATTTACTGGCTTTTTGGCTCAGGCTAGCGACAAAATAGACGTCCATTGTAAGTAATCATTGCTAATGGTGTTAATTTATTTAATAAATTGATACCAGATTTAATAATGAAACCGTAGCAATTTATTTCCAAATTTTAACGTTATATTAACTTTTCCTGCTGTGTCTTTCGATAAGGGTTAAACCTTTTACCCCGCACTGGCGCATATTAAGAATATGTCTGTATTTACTTGCTGGAGCTGATGTGGTGGAGTACCGGGGCATCATGGAATGAAGACCAGGGCAAATTTGAATTTTAATAACATTACTCAGTGCAGTTAGCATTAATTTCTATGAGGTAGCGGTATGAGAGTCGGCGTATCAAACGATAACTATCCAGAAAAAAGAACAATAATTGTTGATGCTGGCGTGGAATACGTGAACTTCAAAAAGAAGAATATTTACTCTTATATTAATCTTCTGAATATGAAGTTTTTTAAAAAGAATAAGATTTTTCTGTTTCGCCCGCTGATGGGCTCACAGGAAAAAAATATTGATATATTCCACGTTTTCAACGAGATAGCTATTACGGATCGTAAGTGGGTAGTCACTTTCGAAACCGAGTTGCCGCGTATCCTGCCAAGGAAAAATGCCAGCGACGACAGCTTTGACGCAAGGCTGAAACGTCATTCAGCCGCGCTGATGCAAAAAAACTGCCTGGCGCTGATTGCGCTTTCCGGTGCGGCTTATAACCTGGAAATGAAGCTGTTTCAGGATAATCCGGAGCTTTTACGTACGCTGCGCGAAAAGCTGGTGGTGTTACATCCCCCGCAGAAGCTCTATGTAGAAGAACGCAAGCCGCGCAACGCTGCAAATCCTGTTCACTTTGTCTTTGTAGGACGTGATTTTTATCGTAAGGGCGGCGGAGAGATAGTCCGGGCTTTTGATGAGCTGCTGAACGAGAAAAAAATTCGTCCGGAGCAGATCAAGGTAACGTTAATTGGCGATCTCAATAAAACCAATAACTATGCCTTTGGTAAATATCAGGACGACGCGGCTTTTGCCAGAGAAACAGAGGCCGCTATCGCGCGTTACTCTCTCTTTGATCATCATAGCGTTATGCCTAACGATAAAGTTATGCAGCTATTGCAGGAAGCGGATGTCGGTCTTTTACCGACCTGGGCTGAAACATACGGTTTCTCCGTCCTGGAGATGCAGTCCTGTGGTTGTCCGGTTATCACCACCAACGTGCGTGCGCTGCCGGAGATCAATCCGCAAGAGGCAGGCTGGCTGGTTAAGCATGAGCTAAACGAAGACTGTGATTATGCGGTCACCTCTTTCGAACAGCGTGATTCGGTGCGGAGAAAGACTGTCGATCAGATGAAAGCCATCATCGAGGATATTATTCAGAACCCAGAGCAGATCGTTGATAAAGCCAACGCCTCTATCGCCAGGATCAAAAACGAACATGACGTAGAAGTCTATCAGGACAAACTGAGAGCGCTTTACAACAAGTAAATCGTCAGACATCTGCATGAGCCAATGGCCAGGCGTACATTCGTATGCCTGGCCGTTTGTTTTATTCTCTCTTTCCGGCGTGCCGCCATTGTGCATGCTTGTTCACAGTCGCCATGCGTTTTTAACCCGTTACTTCTTACGCTTATTCTGCCCTCTGGCCGCTATTTCTACGCGCTTATTCTGTTTTTCGGGCTCTCCTGATGGATATTCGTCGCCTGACTCTTTCTTCCCGAAATAATCACCCAAAATACATAAATTAAATGCTCTTTTTTTTCATGTAAAAATTAGTTAATTTTATGTTGTTAAATTGTAATTGATAAAAGAAGTTCATAACCCGTTGTCTAATTCGAGAGACTAAAATGACAAAATTAACGAGTATCGTTATAGCGATTATTGGCCTCGCTATGCTTTACATGGGTGGAAAACTGCTGCTATTAGGCGGCTCACCGTTTTATGTCGTCATGGCTATTGGCTTACTGCTTACGGCCGTGGCGCTGTACAAAAAGAAACAAATCGCCTTGTCCATTTACGCCATTCTGATGTGGCTGGTGGTCGGCTGGACGCTGTATGAGGTCGGGCTTGATAAATGGCAGTGGATACCGCGCGGCGATATTATTGGCCTGATCGGTGTCTGGCTGGCGCTACCCTGGATTGTTCGTCCGTTGTCCAGGGCGCATAACCCGGCGAAACCCACCAGTTTCCATCCCTTTTTGGGCACCACGGTTATCGTTATTATCGCCATCGTTATCGGATTAACCTTTTACGATCCGTTGCCGCAGGAAGGCACGCTGGGTAATAAACGTAGCCCGGTTGAAACCAGCGTAGCCGGCAACGACTGGACTGCCTATGGCGGCACGGCTAACGGGCTGCGTTTTTCCGATCTTAAGCAGATTACCAGCGATAACGTGAGCAATCTGGAAGTGGCGTGGACTTATCACACGGGCGATCTACAAAATGATAAGGACGCAACGGAGTACACGTTTGAAGCTACGCCATTAAAAGTAAATAACACCGTATATTTCTGTACGCCGCATAACGAAGTGCACGCGCTTAATCCTGAAACGGGCGAGCTGAAATGGAAATATCAGCCAGCTAAAGATCGTTCTTATTTACAGCAGCATCAGACCTGTCGCGGCGTGAGCTATTATGCGCCGGATAGCGTGGCTACAGCATCCTCTGCCAACGCGCCAGCCTATTGCCGGAAACGTATCTTTAACGCGACAACGGATGCAAAACTGGTCGCGCTGGACGCTGACAGCGGCAAACCGTGCCAGGATTTCGGCACCAACGGTATTGTCGATTTACGCGCCGGTATGGGGAATATTCGCCCGCACGCGCTGATGCAGACGGCTGCGCCACTGGTGGCAGGTAATCTGGTTATCGTTGGTGGCTCGGTAATGGATAACGGCTATAACAGCGGCAATCCTTCCGGCGTCATTCGGGCTTATGATGTTACCACCGGCCAGCTGGTATGGAACTTCGATCCTGCCAATCCGCAGGACACTCGACCGCTGCCAGCAGGTAAAACCTATCCGCAGGATACGCCGGTTGCCTGGGGTACCCTGAGTGCCGATCTGAAAAATGGTCTGGTTTACGTGCCTTTTGGTAACGCCTCGCCGGACGAGCTTGGCCGTCAACGCGATGCGAACAGCAATACCGAGAAGTTCCGCGACACGCTGGTCGCGCTGGACTTAAAAACAGGCACCTTTAAATGGCGCTTCCAGTCGTCCAGAAACGATCTGTGGGACCGTGATAACCCTTCGCAGCCTTCGCTACTGGATATCGATTATCAGGGCAGCCGCCAGCCGGTGGTTATTCTGCCGACCAAAACCGGTAACCTGTTCGTTCTGAACCGACTAACCGGTCAGCCTGTCTATCCTGTTAATCAGCAGGATGTTTCTACTCAAGGCGGCGTGCCGGGTGAAACCTTCTCGCCAACCCAGCCTGTTTCCGCGCTGAACTTTATTCCGGAGCCGCTGAAGGAAAAATCGATGTGGGGCCTGACGCCGTTTGACCAGATGGCGTGCCGGATCACGTTTAAATCAATGCGCTATGACGGTAACCCGTGGACGCCATCTACCGAGGGCGGCACCATCGTGTTCCCTGGCAATATCGGCGTCTTTAACTGGGGCTCCGTAGCCGTCGATCCGGAACGGCAGATCCTGATCGCTGCACCGGTTCGTTTGGCCTACAAATATAACCTGATTAAGCGCACCCCTCAGACCGAGGATAAGCGTCTGTTCACCAAAGACGGTACGCCTTACTGGAATGAGAACTTTGAAGGCGACTATGCGATTCATATCCAGCAGTTTGCCTCTGGCCTGGGCATTCCCTGCATTGCACCACCGTGGGGACGCATGGTTGGCGTCGATCTGACCACTGGCAAAACCGCCTGGCTGCGCCGGGTTGGCACGACCAAAAACCTGAATACCACCTTCCTGCCGGGCCGCTTCCCAATTGGTTTCCCGATGGGGATGGTCGCGCACGGTGGCCCGCTGACTACGGCTGGCGATTTGGTGTTTCATGGCGCAACGGCGGATAACTTCTTCCGCGCTTACGATATCAACAGCGGCAAGCTGCTGTGGCAAACCGAGCTGCCAGCGGGCGGTCAGGCAACGCCTGCCACCTACATGGGTGCTGATAATAAGCAGTACGTTATTATCGCAGCGGGCGGTCACGGCTCGTTAGGCACCAAAGAGGGGGATAGCGTTATTGCTTATCGCCTGAAGTAAACCTTGTAGCGGGCGGCAGGACGCCGTCCGCTGTTTAAGACGTTTAAGACGTTTAAGACGTTTAAGACGTTTAAGACGTTTAAGACGTTTAAGACGTTTAAGACGTTTAAGATGTTTAAGACGTTTAAGACGTTTAAGACGTTTAAGACGTTTATGACATTTATAACGTTTTTAAGTATGAAAGCCGTGAGGTTACGGTTTTGTAGCATCTGTCACCGTTGGTTAAGGCGTCAGGGGAAAAGCATTTTTGCGGCTGCAAGGCTAAGACCCGCTACGGTAAACATGCTTGCCGTTGACCATACAATCTGATTTCTTAGTCCCTTATAGAGCTCAACCCGTAAAGACATAACTTCATTTTTGACCGCGCTAACTTCTTCACGCGTAGTCAGCTCCAGCTTAAGAAGGTCGCTTTTGGTCGCAAAGGTGTCTGCCCGGACATTCAGTGCATCGATACGCGCGCTCTGTTCAGCTGAGGTAGCGATGGTCGCGCAATTATCCAGACGCGCCGCCAGCTCAGTGAAATCGCTTTTTGTCGCGCAGTTATCCAGACGCGTCGCTAGCTCATTAAAATCGCTTTTTGTCGCGCAGTTATCCAGACGTGTCGCCAGCTCATTAAAATCGCTTTTTGTCGCGCAGTTATCCAGACGCGCCGCCAGCTCATTAAAATCGCTTTTCGTCGCGCAGTTATCCAGACGCGCCGCCAGCTCAACGACATCGTTTCTGGTTGCAAAGGTATCCGCCCGACTATCCAGTGAATCAAAGCGAGTGGTCAGGACGGCCAGATCGATCTTTATCTGATGCGTATCCTGTGCAAGCCGTTCAAAACGGTTAATCCTTTTATCCATTTGCGCTACTCTCCCGTTGACGCTATTAGCCCTGTCGATAAATTCCTGGCCAGAAAAGGGCGGCATGTTTCTTTGCAGACTTTTTTCCTGGTACATAGACAACACTCCATTTCTTCCTTGCGGCTGATATTACGCCGCTGCGGTGAGAAAAAAAACAGGAAAAGAACGATCGCGGCATGAAAACGGGGGGGTATTTTCGAGTATTTGAAGCTCGTTCCAGCCTGGCATTAGTTTTATGTAATTTGCATTTTTTTTCAGAGATGCATCGCATAATTATACCAGGCGAACGCGTAATAAAAATAAAAGAGAATAATAAAAAGGCAGGCTAAAATTCGCCTGCCGAAATGAATAGCGATAACGCTAATGCGTAACATCAAACTTTAACTGTTTTCAGCATATAGTCAGCAAGCCGCAGGCTTAACGCCGCGCCGGTAAGCGTGGGATTCATGCAGGATGCGGAGGGCATCACGCTGGTTCCGGCGATAAACAGGTTAGGGTGATCGTGGCTCTGGCAATGACGGTTAACGACCGAATCTCTCGGGTTGTCACCCATAATCGTGGTACCCATAATATGCTGTCGATCCTGATAGCTCGTATCAATTTTTGATATTTTTGCATTAAGCAATTGAGCGAAATTATCAAAGTCTCTTAACCCCTGAGCTTTCCCGGCATGCCAGTAATCGGTTACGCTATAATAGATTTCCGGTACCGGAAGGCCTATCGCATCTTTTTTATTTTTACTGGGGATAATGCGGTTTTCTGCTAAAGGTAATGTTTCAAAGTCGATGGCAAAATTAAGCGATCGGGCTGACATCAGCTTTAATTGCTCATCCAGCCTGGAACCCAATACGCCTTTGGCAATTAATGAAGCGGCATAATCCGCAGTCGGTACTGTATTACGCACCTTAATTTTATAACTGGGGAAATCTTTGCGGAAATCACCATCGCGATTATTCAGATATACCAGCAGTTCGGTAGGTCCCTGGCCAGGCCAGACGTCTTCGTTCATCATGACGTTCATGCTGATACCGGTATGGCCCATCAGATTGCGGCCCACCTGATCGGAACCATTCGCCACGCCGCGGGGATAGCGTTCAGAGCTGGACATGAGCAGCAGCTTGGGCGACTCAATGCCGTAGGCGGCCAGCACAAAATAGTTAGCGGTCAGATGATGGTCAGAACCGTCGGGTTTGCGATACCAGATGCCGCTAATTTTCCCGCTGTCGTCCGCTTCAATTTTATAAACCACCGAATTATCCAGTAATCTTGCGCCGTGCCTTTCTGCCTCATCAATATGCATTGAGCCATCATATTTAGCGGCAATCGGGCAGACCGGGTTGCAGTTATTGTTGCCAGCGCATGCCGGGCGCTGGCCATAAGGACGAGTTGCCCGGCCGTTAGGCTCCATTACCGGGTTATAGCCGCCTTTGCCCAAGAGTTCAGAGAGCCTTTTAAACAGATAGCTCGGCTCCAGACCTTTCATCGGAAACGGCGTTGAGCGCGGTGGCCAGGCTTCGCCGCCGTGTCCGCTTTCATCCTGACCATCCATGCCGGAAACCCCCAACTCCTGCTCCGCTTTGCCATACCAGGGTTCAAGCTCCTCATAGCCAAAAGGCCAGTCGCGACCACGGCCATACAGACTTTGCAGTTTGAAATCGTTTGGGATCATGCGCCATAAAGCGGAACCAAAATGCCAGGTTGTGCCGCCCACTACGCGCAGATATTTTGTAGGGTATTTTACCGGGCCGCTTTGCTGAAGATAGTCGCCATAGGTAGAGGGCACGTGCGGCAGGTCAGGATAGGGCGAGCCAACGCCCTGCAGTTTCATATTGGTCAGGGACATCTTAAAAGGCGAGTTGCGAAAGCGTTCAACAATATCCTGTCGTTTGATACGCGGCCCGGCTTCCACAATAATCACTGATTTTCCCGCTTTTGCCAGCTGCGTGGCGACCAGTCCACCCATGACGCCAGAACCAATAACAATCACATCTGCATCCACTTTCATACTGACCTCCCTGAAGGGTGTGTATCGGGATTGTTGCCCCAGGAATCCGGGCCGCTGCCATAAGTGGGCACGACCAGAATGCCGCGCGTAGGTTGATACATCAGCGCGTCGGCGTAGGCGATCAGCTCGCTGTTGGCACCGTCGCCGACCACGCCCGTATACCAGCTGCCGATAATCAGCGAGGCGGTCTGGAACAAGGGCGATGCCATGGCTGTCGCCTGCAAAAAGTCATCAACATGCGGGAAACGTTGCGCGCGCAGATAATCTGCCAGTGCCGCCAGCCGCTGCGGAAAATCAGCGTGATGATGCGCTAAGGCGGCGTAATAACGCTTGCTGAGTACCGCACTGACGGCACGGCTGACCAGAAACTCAGAAACGGCTGTAAAATCCGCAGATGCCACGGGTTGAGCGGCCAGCCGCCCGGGGAATAAGGTGGCGCAGAGGGCGCTTACCGACAGCGCCGCCATGCCTTTAAGTAAGCGGCGACGGCTCAGCTTATCTGGCTGCATATAGCCTCCTTTTTCGGCGGATAAAGAAGATACCTGGCGCTATCACAATGATGACAGCGAAACAAATCAGCACGGCGGGTTGCGTTAGCTTAATCAGCAACGGCGTATCACCACCTTCGCGCAGTTTTTTGACGCGTTCAGCGGTAACGGTAACGGCCGGATTACCAAAATTCTTCAGGACGTAGTTACTGACGTCGGCAATCTGCCGATCGCTTAGCCGGTTGGCGAAATCGGCGTCCGGGCCAAAAGCAGGCATGGCTACGCTCTCGCCATTAACCGTACGCTGCACGCCAAATAAAATAGCGGCAACCAGGTTGTCGGGCTGCCCGGCACCGGTAGCACTGTTATGAAACAGAGAGGGGTAGCGCGTATTGCCCTGACCTTCGGGCTGGTGGCAGTTGGCGCAGCTGCCGCTGAACACCTGCCAGCCTGCGTCCGTTTCTGCCGTCTGTCCGCGTAGCCGCTGTTCGGCATCGGAGGCCTGGCCAAAACCATCGCGTGGCCGGGCACTGTCGGTGTTGACGACCGGTAACTGGCGCAGGTAAGCGACCATTGCCCGGATATCCGTATCGCTCAGGTACTGGAAACTGTGCTCAACGGCTTCCGCCATTGGCCCGGCGGCCTGAGCTTTCGCGATATGGCCGGTTTTCAGATACTGCACCAGCTCGGCGCTGCTCCAGCTGCCGATGCCGTTTTGTGCTGGCGTAATATTGGGCGCGTACCAGCTGCCCAGGCTGCTACCGGAAAAAGCGCGATCGTTTTGCTGAGCCATCAGAAAATTACGCGGTGTGTGGCAGGTATCGCAGTGCGCCAGCGCATTAACCAGGTAATCTCCACGATTAACCTCAGCCGATTTGCCCGTTGCAGGCACAAAGCGCTGGTCGTCAGCGAACAGCAGATTCCAGACCGCCATAGAAGCGCGAATGCTGAACGGAAAAGGCAGATGCGTTTGCGGCGCGGCAACGTCCACCGGCGCGACGCCCTGCATAAAATAGCGATAAAGCGCATGAATATCCTTATCGCTAATTTTGTTATAGGCGGTATAAGGCATAGCCGGGTAAAGATGATGACCATGCTTATCAATGCCTTCCCTGACCGCGCGTGCAAATTCCTGTTCGCTGTAATCGCCAATGCCGTAACGTTTCGAAGGCGTGATATTGCTGGCATAGATAGTGCCCAGCGGAGAATGGATGCCGTAGCCGCCGGCCATGGGGGCACCCTGAAGAGGCGAGCTATGGCAGGCACCACAGTCGGCAGCCGTAGCCAGATATTTTCCCGCGGCGATAAGATCTTTATCAGCGGAATCAGGCGCGGTAGCGGACGCCATTCCGGTCATAAGGATCAGGCTCATCGTCCAGGATCGACAATAGCGTCTCACTTGACATGCTCCTGTAAAATAAAGAAAAAGTTATTTTTATAATGTAAAAAGCCGCATCCATGGGTAAATCCCGGGCGGGCCGCCCGCTGGCAGGCGGCCTGTAAGAGTAACAGTGATAAGTCCGGCGCTTAATCTACGGGGCTGGCCTTAAAGCAGTTCGTAATCGTTGAAAATCAGCGGCGTTTCACCACCGTTGGTCAACTCGACTTCGCCTGGCTGGGTCAGTACGGCATCGCCGCGATGCAGCCAGACTTCTTTATTGCGGTTCGGCTGGCCGGGAATCGAGGTCAGCAGGCGGCCTTCGGTAAAGAAAACCCGTACGCCAGGTCCGTGTTGGGTGTAGAGCGTGGTACTTTCGCCCGGTTGCAGCGTAACCTTCCAGCCTTTGACCGTTTTTTGATCCAGCACCTGCTGGAAGGCGGCATTAGCGGGACGAGACGCGCCGCCGAAGTTTTGCGGGCCATGCTGCTTGATTTCAAAAGCGACCTGATGATTCAGCGTGGTGCCGGTATTGGTGACTTTATCGGTTTCGGACTTGTCCTGATGCGCGCCAAACTTCACGTTGCCGCTTTTCATCTCGGAATCTTTGGCCGGTTTATCGGGATAGGCGCTGCGTACCAGGCTGCCGTCGATATGGGTGTTCACATAGTCAAGATGCTGTTCATGGAACAGCGTGGACTGGCCCGGACGGATCATTACGCGCATGACGGTAACGTACTGGTTTTCCAGGATGACGTGATGCAGCGGCTCCAGATTAGTTGCGACCACTTTTTCCGCCGCGCTGACCGCGGGGGAAGCCGCAAGCGTGAACAGGCCCGTGGCACAGAGCACGGAAAGTAGGGGGTGTGTGCGTTTCATAAAGTCTCCAGTTATTGCCTGCCAGGCCGGGCCATCCGGCCCGGCATTAAATTACTCCACCAGCGTCACCCAGTTAGCGCCTTTTCCGGTGGGATAGCGGCCCGCCAGCGACAGCGCGCCGGTTGATTTATCAATGGTATAAAGGGAAAGCTGCGTTGATTTTTGTCCGGACTCAATCAGAAACTGACCACTGTTATCAATGGCAAAGCCGCGCGGCTGCTGCTCTGTTTTAATGCTGCTCAGCCAGGTCAGATGCCCATCGTCCGGGCTGACGGAAAAAGAAGAAAGGGTACTGCTGGTGCGCTCCGTCGAGTAAAGGAAACGCCCGTCCGGGGTGAGATGGATATCCGCCTGCCAGATACGCGGCTTGTGCGAAGGCGGCAAATCGTCATCGCCGGTTAACGGTCGTGCTTCACCACGCTGCATATCTTCCTGTGGCGAAACGGAATTGACTACGGCAGCTGGCGTCGTGGTGCCGTTAGCGTTGAGCGTCAGCTGGCTGATATTGCCCGCCATCTCCGTCAAAATATAGACGCTGCGTTTACCCTGTTTATCGGTATTGGGCGCAATAACAAAGTGTCGTGGGCCGGTTGCGGCTTCGCTTTGAATATTCACAAACGGCGGATCGTTTGGCGTTACCTTGCCGCTGGCCGCATCAAAACGATACTGCAAAAGCTGATCGGCACCCAATAAAGTGACAAACAGGAAGTGATTAGAGGGATCGACCTGAATCGCATGCGCGCGTTTACCGGTATGGACAATCTGCACCGGTTTGGCTTCAACTTTACCGTCGCTATCAATGCGGTTGATGCTAAACAGATCGCCGCCGTAGGACGCGCTCAGTAAAAAATGTCCCTGTCTGTCGGTAGAAAGGTAAGCCATGCTTTCCGGCAGCGGCGACTGGCTGGCTTTGACCAGCTGCCCGTCGGGCTGAATATGATACGCCACAACGCTATAAGGTTTGCTGCGCACGGAGACATACAGCATTTTTTTATCGGGTGAAACCACGGAGGACATTGCTTTTGCACCAGCTGGAAAGCTGCCAATCGGCACCAGCGCTTTTTTGCTTTTATCCAGCTGGTAGCCGGTAACGGTGCCGCTGTCGGCGTTAGAGACATAGACCAGGCTTTGCGCCTCTGCCGAGCCTGCCAAAGCCGCCAGCGAGAGCAGCATGCCACAGATTTTTTTCATTATTATTTCCTTTGTAGGGGAGAGAAGTTTGTTACCAGCGGGTGGAAAAGACCTCGCAAAGTTCCGCTACATCGCTATCCGCCAGCGGCTGGGGTTTGCTTACCGCCTGCCGCCATAGCCTGGCGGTCTCCTCCAGCTCTTCCAGCGCAAAACAGGCGGTCAATACAGAAGCCCCCCAGACCACCGGGCCAAGCCGTTCGAGCATGACGCCGCGAACTTCGCAGGCCAGCGTGGCGACCTGTTGTGCAACCTGCGGTGCGCCGGGCCGACAATAGCCAATCAGCGGAATGCGACCCACTTTCATCACCTGGTAAGGGGTGATCGGCGGAAGAATACTGTCTGTTTGCCAGACGCCTTCCAGCGTCAATCCCACCAGGTTGGTGGAATGAGTATGCACCACAGCGTGGACTTGCGGATTACGATCGTAAACCTGGCGGTGCAGCAGCAGCGTTTTGGATGGCTTATCGCCGGACAGCCACTCGCCCGTGCGGCTGACCTTGGCAATCTGCTGTGGTTGCAACCGCCCCAGACAGGCGTCGGTTGGCGTAATCAGCCAGCCATCCTCCAGGCGGGCACTGATATTTCCGGCGGTGCCGACGGTATAGCCTCGTGCATACAGGCTCTGGCCCGCCTGACAGATCTCTTCGCGTAGCTGTTGTTCCATTTTTCTCTCCGGCTTACTCGCGTTAAACATCAGAATCGGCAGCGGCTGCGCCAATCGTATTCACTTCTTTGATCGCCAGCGGCTCAACTTTACCCATTATGAACATGAAGTTAAGCGCGCCGAACAGGCAGATACCGCCGGCCACCAGCAACGGCACCACGAAAGAGCCGTGGCTGAGGGTCAGCATCAGGCCGGTAAAGGAAGCGGTAACGATACCGGCCAGATTACCGGCGAAATTCTGGATGCCGCCGAGCGTGCCGACATAGCCTGAATGGGGTGCGACGTCCGCCGGTAACGTCCAGATATTGGCGGCGGTGAAGGCCAGACCGGCGTAGGTCAGTGAGAAAAGCGTCAGGATCAGCGCGACGCTATTGGTAAAGGCCGCAAAGGCAATCACGGAGGAGAGCAGCATCCCGGCAATTAAACAGGATTTGCGGGCCGTGGTAAGCGAGAAACCTTTGCGATAGAGCCAGTCCGAGGTGATACCGCCCAGTAGACTGCCGGGAATACCCATCAGCGCGGGAATAGCGCCCAGCGTGCCCAGCTCTTTGAGCGAGAAGCCGTGCGCCATGGTCAGATAGGTCGGGAACCAGGTCACAAAAAAGTAGGTGGCAAAGTTCATGCAAAAAAAGCCAATCATCATTCCCCATACCGTGCGGTAGCGGAACAGGCCGAGAATATTAACCTTTTCGCCTTTACCCTGCGCTTGCGCGCCACGGTCGGCCAGCAGGTTTTGACGCTCATCCTCCTGCACATTTTTCATTTTTTCCGGTTCGCGGTAGAACAGCAGCCAGATGGCTACCCAGACCAGGCCTAACGCGCCGGTGACGACAAAAGAGGTTTCCCATCCCCAGGTGCTGATTAGCCAGCCGACCAGCGGCAGGGCAAGGGCGCTGCCCGCGCGCGGCCCGGCATCAAAAATACCGCTGGCGGTAGCTCGCTCTTTTTTCGCAAACCAGGAGTAGACCACTTTTGCACAGCCCGGATTACCGCCCGACTCGCCCAGCCCCAGCATCAGGCGCGAGAGGAATATAGAGGTGAAGCCCCGACCAAAGGCGGTAAAGACGGTGAACAGCGACCACCATCCAACGGCAATGGCCAGACCGGCGCGCGCGCCCATCCGGTCAATCAGCCGACCCGCGGGGATCTGCATTAACGCATAGGTCCAGAAAAAAGCGCCTAAAATCAGCCCCATGCTGGTGTCATCCAGGCCAAGATCTTTTTTAATATGGGGCGCGGCAATAGCCAGATTAATACGATCGATATAGTTGATGGCGATAGCAAAAAAGCAGAACGCTATCATCAGCCAGCGGATTCGTGGGTATCTACGCATACTAAATTCCTTTATTATCCCGATGCTTTTCCGGACGGCAAGGTCCGGGCGATTGTTATGGTTTGGTAAAATTTCTGCGGTTTCTGATAATATGATGTTAAAAGTAAGCGATTACAAAATTCAGTCAAGTAAAAAGTAAGCGCTTTCAATTTGGCTTTTTATCTGTCTGCGAATTTTGTGGGCGGTATCACTAATTTCACTCTGGAGTCTGAAGATGTCCGATAAGCCTGCGCTGTCTGGCCGCGTATCGCTGGAAGATGTTGCCCTTCTGGCGGGCGTATCCACCGCCACGGTATCAAGAGTGCTGAACGGCAGCGCCACGGTGCGCCAGTCGCGCCGGGAGGCGGTAGAACGAGCCTGTGAAGAGCTGGGCTATGTGATTAACCGGGCTGCCCGCACGCTGGCTTCGCGCCGTAGTATGTCTATTGGCGCAGTGGTGCCAACGCTGGCGACGGAAACCTTTTCCCGCCCGCTGGCCGCCTTCCAGCAGAAAATCCACCAGTCTGGCTATACCATGCTGCTGGCAAATTCAGATTTTGATCCCGATACCGAGCTGAAAGAAGTTAATAAGCTGGTGGAGTACGGTATTGATGCGCTGATGCTGGTGGGCAACAGCCACCATCCGCGCCTGTGGGAGCGGATTGAGCAGCAGGCTATTCCCTGTATACAGACGTTTTCCGTGGATGAGCGCTACCCTGGCGTAGGCTACGATAACGAGCAGGCCGCAGGCGTGTTAACGTCGCATTTGCTGGCGCTGGGTCATAAAACGTTTGGCGTGATTGTCGGTACGCCGCCATCAAACGATCGCGTTTCGGATCGCCTGACCGGCACGCGGCAGGCGCTGGCAGCAGCCGGGCTAAACCTGCATGAAGCCAATCTCATTAACTGCGCGTTTACCATGAACCAGGCGCGTCAAGCGATGTTCCGGCTGCTGGACGGGCCGCATCCGCCGACGGCGGTTATCTGCGGTAACGATCTGCTGGCGTTTGGAGCGATGCGTGCGGCCAGCGAGCGCTATCTGCGTATCCCTGGCGATATTTCGATTACCGGCTTCAACGACTATGAATATGCCGAACATCTGGAACATCCTCTGACCACCATGCGGGTGGAGCTGGATCGCATTGGCGAGATTGCCGCCGACTATCTGCTGGCCACGCTCAATGGCGAGCGCGCCGCGCGGCAGACGCTGCTGCAACCGGAACTGATCGTGCGTGGCAGCACCGGCTCTGCGCCCCGTGCCGCCATCCGCTAATCAAACGCGCGCCGTCAGCCCCCAGGCGTTAAAAGCCTGCATCGCTTCCGGCGAACGCAGAAAATTGAGCAGGGCGGCAGCCTGCTGTGGCCTTGCTGCCCGGGTAAACACGCCGCCGGAAAAAGAGAGTATTTTCTGCGCGCCTTCCGGCAGCGGGCCGATGACTTTGATGCCTTCGACCATCAGCAGTTCGCTTATCTGCTGCACGGCAATATCCGCTGTTCCATCCAGCAGCTGAGCGGCAGTGAAACCTTCGTTAATGGTAGTGGCGCGCGCGTTGATCTCCTGCTCAATAGCCAGTTCTTTCAACAGCTTTTGAAAATAGATGCCGCTTGCGCCGCCCAGCGAGTAGGCCACGGATTTTGCCTGTAGCAATGCCTGCTTAAAAGCGGCCACGTTGCTGATCTCGGGCGCGACGGCATCGCGCAGCATGGCCAGCCCCAGCGGCGAGTCCACCAGCTCAACCCGGCTGCTGGCCGCGACATAACCCCCTGCAATCAGTTTGTCCATCGCTTCAGCAGTCACGATTACGGCATCTGCCGTTTCACCTGCGGCAATCTTTTTCTCAATCACGGAGGTCGGATTCCAGTCGATAGCCAGCGGCAGGTTGCTGTGTGTGCTTTGCCAGTTTTTTTTCAGCCCGACAAAGGGCGCGCGTATCGCCAGTACGCTAAACAGGCGGAGTGTACTCTCTTTCATCACGTTTTCCTTTTAGCTTATTTTTCGTAGGTAGCTGGCATCGAGTTCGCCCGGCGTTCGCACGCCAATCAGTGCCAGATCGCGATCGATCTCGTCACGTAGAATATGCATGGCGTGTTCCACGCCAGCCTGGCCGCCAATGACCGCGCCATACAAAAAAGGCCTGCCCAGAAAAACGAAGTCCGCACCCAGCGCCATCGCTTTCATTACGTCAGTACCGCGCCGGATGCCGCTGTCGATGATGACCTTCATCGATCCTTTTTTCGCTGCGATTTCAGGGAGCGTCACCAGCGGCGGCACGGTGTGATCAAGCTGGCGTCCGCCATGGTTAGAAAGAATCACCGCGTCCGCGCCCAAATCACGAGCGATAAAGGCATCCTCCGGCGACATCAGCCCTTTAACGACCAGGTTTCCCTTCCATTTTTTGCGAATCGCCTCGACATGTTTCCAGCTGAGTTTGTCACGCGCGTTGGTATTGCGTACTTTGCTCGACATCATCGGCGGGCCACGTTCCGCATCGGTGTTTTCAAAGTGTGGCGCGCCGTGACGCAGGAAAGTTTGCGCCACCGTGCCCAATAGCCAGCGCGGGTTCATTGCGCTTTGCAGTGCGACTTTAGGCGTGATCTTAATCGGCATGCTGAAGCCGCTGCGGGTATTGTGTTCGCGGTTGCCCAGCATTGGCGTGTCGCCAGTGACCACCAGCGTCCTGTAACCCGCGGCGGCAACGCGATCCAGCAGGCGATCGATACGCGGCTGATCGCCCGCCAGATAGGCCTGAAACCAGGCGTCAGGATTGGCCGCGTGGACATCTTCCAGTTTTACCAGCGAAGAGGCGCTAAGGATCATCGGGACGTTCATGGCTTTTGCCGCTTTTGCCAGTGCAATATCCGCCTGATAGGCGACAAAAGAAGCGCCGCCAAGCGGGGCAACGCCAAAAGGATGGTGATAAGCGTGGCCAAACAGTGTGGTGTGCTGATCGCGGCCTGAAACGTCGCGGAACATGCGCGGGACAAAAGTGTACTGACGGTAGGCTTCAAAATTACCCGCGATACCGCGTCCCGTTTCGACGCCGCCAGCTACGTACTGGTAGATCATCTCCGGCAGTCGGCGACGAGCATGACGTTCAAAATCATCCAGCGCCAGCAGATCGCGAAAATGACGCGGTACTTTTTTCAACGCGGGATTCCCCACGGTCGGTGCCGCGCCGGGTATGGCGTGCAGTGAAGAAGAATCAACAGGTGAAGTCATAGGCGTTCTCGCTTCCGTAGAGGGGTTAACACACAGCGCCATGAATAAGCATGACGAATAACGCACTTTATTTTGTAAGCGCTTTCAATCATGGCTAATACCTTCTAACATTTCAATAACAGTTCGGCCAGCACAGAACGGTTTTCTGTGATCAACTTCACTTTACAACCGCATTTGTAAGCTCTTACATTTGAGTATAACCGTTCAGCCCGTTTGCTGAACTTCATCGGGCATATGCCTTTCAGGAGATCAGGATGAGCAGAATTGTATTACTCCACGCCACGCCGGTAGCGATGGCGCCTATTCATACCGCCTTCAGCGAGGTCTGGCCCGAGGCCGAAACCGTTAACCTGCTGGATGACGGGCTCTCTCTGGATCGTGCGAAAGAGAGCACGCTTTCTGAGGAGTTGCGCGATCGTTTTGTCAGGCTGGGCCGCTACGGCTATGAGATGCAGGCACAGGGTATTCTGGTGACCTGTTCCGCTTTTGGGCCAGCCATTGACCAACTGGCGCAGACGCTGCCGATTGCCGTACATAAACCAAATGAAGCGATGTTTATGGAGGCGGTAGCCCAGGGGAAAAATATCGGCATGCTCGCAACCTTTGGCCCGGCGGTGGAAACCATGACCGAGGAGTTTAACGACTATGTTGCACAGCACGGCTCACCGGCAAAACTCACCACGCTGCTGGTGGCCGACGCTATCGATCTGCTGAAGAAAGGTGATGCAGAAAGCCATAACCGTCTGGTTGCAGCCCGCGCGCGTGAGCTGAAGCATTGTGATGTTATTATGCTGGCCCATTTCTCTACCTCGCGAGCGGCGGCCAGCGTGCGCCAGCTGGTTGATATTCCGGTACTGACCGCGCCGCACGCGGCGGTAAAAAGAATGAAGGCCAGCGTGCTGGCTACAAAGGGGTAAGCTATGTTGATTGGCGTAATAGCAGATGATTTTACCGGTGCCAGCGATATTGCCGTAACGTTGGCGAAAGGCTTGCCCGGCGAGGGCGGCCTGCAAACCACACAGTATGCGGGCATTCCCTGTGAACCCGCAGCAGCCGACGTTGAAGCAGGCGTTATCGCGCTTAAAAGCCGCTCAATTCCCGCCAGCAGGGCGGTTGAGCAGGCGCTGGCCGCCTGTCGCTGGCTGCTGGAGCAGGGCTGTGAACAGATCGTTTTCAAATACTGCTCCACGTTTGACTCTACCGACAGCGGCAATATTGGCCCGGTGACGGATGCGCTGGCCGAGTTGCTGGCGGTACAGAGTGTGGTCATCTGCCCGGCTTTCCCGGCTCTGGGCCGTACGCTGTATCAGGGACATCTGTTTGTGCAGGATCGCCTGCTTAGCGAATCCGGGATGGAACATCATCCACTAACACCGATGATGGATGCGGACGTGCGGCGCGTACTGCAACGGCAAAGCGTTAATCGCGTTGCGCATATTCCGTGGCAAACGGTGGTTGCTGGCAGTGCCGCGCTGCAAAAAGTGCTTAATGACCAGCCGATGCGTACTTTGCTGGTGGTTGATGCCATTAGCGAGCACGATCTTACGACGATTGGGCGGGCCTGTAAGGGCGCCAGGCTGGTTACCGGCGGGTCAGGAATTGCGCTGGCGCTTCCCCATAATTTTATTGCGCAGCGACGAGCCTCTGGCAAACAAGCCCGTGCGCCGCTTATTGAAGGGCCTGAAGCCATTCTGGTTGGCAGCTGTTCCGGCGCAACCCGGCAACAGATCCTTGAGCATCAAAAAGCCCATCCGGTCATGAAAATTGAGGTCAGAGACGTACTGGAAGGCAACGTCGGGCCGGAGCAGCTAACCGCTTTTATTCATCAACATCAGGGTAACGCGCCGCTGGTTTACTCTTCTGGCGATCCGGCTGCCGTACAGAGCATTCAGCAACAGTATGGCCGTGAAAAGGTGGCTGAGGCGCTGGACAACCTGTTTGGCAAGACGGCGCAAAAACTGGTGGCCGAGGGCACGCGCCGTATCGTGGTTGGCGGCGGTGAAACGTCGGGTGCGGTGGTCAGCGCGTTAGGTTTGGTTGCGTTAACGATTGGCAAAGAAATTGATACTGGCGTACCGGCGATGGTCTCACCAGGCGATAAGCCGCTGGCGCTAGCGCTGAAGTCGGGAAATTTTGGTGAAAAAGACTTTTTTGCACGCGCGGTAGAAGCGCTGCGGGGGAGCGCAGAACGTTCTGCCGTTATAAATCAGGCATAGTTAGCAGGTAACCAAAAATAAACCCCCGGCAAGCCGGGGGTTTCAAACTGCTTAAAAATCTAAAGCAATGGGGTATGCGGCTACGCAAAATTACAGCGTGCCGGTACCACCATCGGAACACCATACCTGACCAGAAGAGTAGCTGTTTTCAGTCGAAGCAAGGGTTACATACAGTGGAGCGATTTCGGCTGGCTGGCCAGGACGGCCAAGCGGAGCAGTACCGCCGAACTGTTTCACTTTTTCCTGTGGCTGACCACCGCTGGACTGCAGCGGCGTCCAGTATGGACCTGGCGCTACGGCGTTAACACGAATACCTTCTTCACCCAGCTGCTGCGCCAGCGCTTTAGTAAAGGCGGCAATAGAAGCTTTGGTCTGCGCATAGTCCAGCAGGATAGCGCTTGGGCTATAAGCCTGTACGGAAGAGGTATTGATGATAGCGCCGCCGCGTGGAATATGATCTACGGCCGCTTTAGTGATCCAGAACAGTGCATAAACGTTGGTTTTAAACGTAGCGTCAAAATCTTCCGTGCTCAGGGTACGGATCGATTCGTTGTACTGCTGGCGTCCAGCGTTATTCACCAGAATATCAAGGCCGCCCAGCTGGCTTACGGCATCGCTGACCAGCTTCTTACAAAACTCTTCGGAACGGATATCGCCCGGCAACGCAACGGCTTTACGTCCTTCTGCTTCAATCAGCTTAATCACTTCCGCCGCATCTGATTCTTCTTCAGGCAGATAGCCAATAGCCACGTCGGCACCCTCACGGGCATAGGCAATAGCCACCGCACGGCCGATACCCGAGTCACCACCGGTGATCAGCGCTTTACGACCCTGCAAGCGGCCGGAGCCACGATAGGTTTTTTCACCATGATCGGGCTGTGGGATCATTTTACTGGCAAGACCTGGAGCCTGCTGCGGCTGTTCCTGGAACGGAGGTGCCGGATAATCAACGGTCAGTAACGATTTTTTTGTTTGTTCGCTCATGATGTGCTCCTTCATCTTGGTTAATTCACTCAACAAGCCTGGCACAAATGTGATGGTTGTCACGTTAGACAACGAAAAAAATCAAAAGGGAAAAAATGTTTTTGCTGTAATTTATATTTTTAAAGTAACGTTTTCTGGTAATATCCCCGCCGGATTAGTAAACCTAAAATAAAAAAATTCTTATATTTCACTAATGGCAACCCGCTGTTAACTATTATTAACTTTTTGCTAAAGACAGGTTTTTCAGGTTAAAAATGTATGATTGCAAAAAAAGGGATAACCCGGGGTTTGACGACGCCGCTGCGCGCTCGCTCACTATTTTGTTAAGTTGGCTTAATCTTATTGTTCATTTTGTTGCGATATTTAGTGTATTGAATAACATAACCTACAGTGACGCGTTCCTTTTACCGCTGACCATTGTTATCCTTACGTTAGTTATAGCGTTAACGTTACTGGCTTTTTGTTGTCTGGATATCAAAAGATTAACATTCAGAATCAAGGGTTTATTTGGTATTATCCCTTCGCTGGTTATTTTGGTTTCTTCACTTTATATGCTGTTTGTACTTATTGATTTAATTTTATATTAATTTATCTCGCCAGCAATGTTAGCGTTTGCAGGTGGATTTATCGAACGGTAGCGCAATTTTATGTAAAAGAGAATCATTATTAAATAACCGGATGGCTTCTTCCATGTTGGCTGCTGGAGGATGGTTGCTAAATGAAAAGGATAGCGGAAATGGATATTAAAGAAAGAGTGCGGGCTATGTCCCTGGAAGAGAAGCTGGGACAAAAAATAATGCTGGATTTTCGTTGCTGGAACGCATCCGCTCACGTGCCGATAGCAATGACGCAACCGGAAGCGGATATCGCCGCTATTCTTCTTGATCATCATATCGGTGGCATCATTCTGTTTGCCGATAACCTGATAAATAAACAACAAATAGCCACGCTTACCGGTTGGTATGCCGCGTTAAAAACAGCTGGCGCGATCCGGCTGTTTATTGCAACCGATAACGAAGGCGGTGCCGTTTTTCGTTTGCCTCGCAGCGACTACGCTTCCTTTCCCGGTAATATGGCGCTGGCCGCTGTGCAGGACTGTACAGAGAAAAAACTGGCATTTGAGCAGGGAGCCTGTATGGCCCGGGATATGCTATCACTGCATATTAATACCAATTTTGCACCGGTAGCGGACGTGAACAGCAATCCTGCTAATCCGGTTATCAACGTGCGCGCCTTCGGTGATAGTGTGTCACAGGTAACTGCGCTGGCACAGCAGGTAGCTGCAGGCATGCAACAGCAGCAGTTAATGGTGGCTTATAAACATTTCCCCGGCCACGGCGATACCGCAACCGATTCCCATACTTCACTACCGCGGGTCAACCGCAGCCGGGAAGACGCACTGGCTATTGATATTGCCCCTTACAGACAGGCGATAGCGTCTGCTACGCCGCCGGATATGATTATGACGGCGCATATCCAGTATCCGGCGCTTGATAACAGTCTGGTCACAAACCAGAACGGCGAGAAAATTATTGTTCCGGCCACCATGTCCAGAGAGATTCAAACCGTTATCCTGCGCGACCAGCTGGGTTTTCAAGGGGTAACCGTTTCTGATGCGCTGAACATGGGAGCGATCGCAGATAATTTTAATCAGCAGGACGCGCTGCTGAAGGTTTTTGCCGCAGGGGTGGATATCGCTCTCATGCCCGTGAGCGTGACGTCGTCTCAGCAGGCAAAAAACCTGACGGCGTTAATCGCCAGCGTGGTAAAAAAAGTACATGAAGGCGTGATTAGCGAGGCGGAGATTGACCGTTCCGTTGAGAGGATTTTGACCTTAAAGCAGCATTATGGCCTGCTGGCGGATGAAAAAACGTCGCGGGGCGTTGATGGCAATAAGGGTCGCGAGCTGGAGAAGCAGATCGCCGATGGCGCTATTACGCTGGTCATCAATAAGCAAGCAGCCCTGCCGCTAAAGCCGACGCAGCGCTGCTTTATTCTTACGCCCGCGCAGGAGCAAGGCGCAGGCATTGCTGCCGTCATGGCTGAACAGGGTTATCAGGTGACGGCAGCGGACTTCAGCAGCCTGAACGAGGCGAATATCAGAGCGCAAATCGCGAGGTGTGACGTCTTTCTGTTCGGCACGCTGTCAACCAGCTATACGCCGGTTGAAGCCAGTGCCGATCGTATCAACGCGGGCGGTAACGGCGTGTCCGGCTGGCTGAATTACGCTGCGGAACAGCACAAAAAATGCGTCCATCTTTCGCTACGCGCGCCTTACGATATCGCTAACTATGCCGATCGAGTGGATGCCGCGCTGGCGGTTTATTCTTTCTATGGACTGGATAACGGCGTCTGGCGCGGCCCGGCCATGCGTTCGCTGGCTGAAATCCTGACGGGAAAGCGCGAGCCGCAGGGCAGGCTGCCCGTTACCGTGTGGAAAGAATGGGATGCAGCAACCGGCAGTGGCACCGTGGCTTTCCCACGAGGATATGGGCTTGGCTGGGAGCATCATAACAAGCTATAAGGATACGCTTTGTTATACGTTAAACAGCCTGTCCTCTTTAGCGTTATACGTTAAACGGGCTGTCCTCTTCGGCAGGTACGGCAAGCTGGAGCGCGCTACAGCGTTGTCCGGCTACCCGAATCGGCGATTGTTTAGTGCCAGATATTACTTTTTAAGCGGTCGCGATCTGCCAGGGAGGGTTACTTCGCTCCAGTCCGGCTTTCCACCCGAAATAATAGCTTCACGCTGCTGCTTGCTGGGTTTGCCGTTAATGACTGGCTGAGAAGGTGGAGAGCCTGGCCGTACGCTTTCCGGCTTAAAATTTTCTATAGCGCAGCCGGAAAACAGCAAAGGGGTAAACAGTATGACGGAAAAGAAGCATTTCATTCAGTTATCCTTATCTGAACGTAGAGTTATTTTTTTTTCATCGCTGATGGTGAGCGAAATATCTGCCTGTTTTAAAACGTCCGTGATGCCGGTAGCCATTTTCTTTGCTATAGCCTGTCTGGCATTTAACAGGACGCTTGACGATTCGCTGTAAACCAAAGCATCTGTTTCGCTATCGCTTAAATTAGTACACTTCTTATAAACGCTTTTGAACAGCTGGTTGCTCCGATCGTTCATTTCTTTTAATCGCGCAAGCTCATCAGGTTTCAAATACTGCCGGTTGATATTTTCTACCGAAGCCGGGTGGAGTAAAAACATAGCAGCAGGCATCACGAGACGCTGCTTTGCTGCACAGTACATCAGCGTGGCGGCGGAGGCCGTCATTGACAGGTTTACGGTAACAACTGGGATAGCGGAACTTTTAACGGCCTGAAAAAGCATATAGCCACTGTCCATGTCGCCGCCATAGCTATTGATGTAAAGGGTAATATCTTTGAGCGCCGGATAGTTGTGGTTCAGTTTTTCAAGCGACTCAATCAGCTCCAGAGAGTTATCGGCTTCGATGGAACCGTTGAAAATTATTCGGGCGTGCGTAAATTTGGCAGGTTTAATATCCGTTCGTTGCGAGAAGGAAAGCGCCGCGTTGGCGACGGAGGTAAAAGTGAGGATAAGGCCGGAGATGGTCGCTATGGTTGTTTTCCATTTCATATTAATCCTTAAAGACTTCTTTTTAGCATCCAGTTTCGGGTGCAAAAGAGTAGCATTGAAGCGTTAATATAAAGTGTGATGGCGAGCCAATATTATTTTTTCTTTTTATTGCTGTGGGTAACAATAGCAGGTGATGCTAAAGCATAAAGCGATAGCCTATGCCTGTTTCCGTAAGTAAATGGCGCGGCCTTGCCGGATCGGTTTCCAGCTTCTGCCTTAAATGGCCCATATAAATACGCAGGTAGTGGCTGTGTTCGGACGCGTTAGGTCCCCAGACCTGTAATAATAGCTGGCGCTGGGTCAACACTTTGCCATGATTATTTAACAAGACGGTTAGCAGCCTGAATTCGGTCGGTGTTAAATGTAGCTCCTGCCCGGCGCGAGTAATACGCCGTGCGGCCAGGTCAACCTGCACATCGGAGAAGGTATAAAGCGGGTCCTGCGTATCGGAAAACGTGCGGCGCAGCGCCGCGCGTAGCCTGGCCTGCAACTCGCCAATGCCGAAAGGTTTACTCAAATAGTCATCTGCGCCAGCGTCCAGCGCGGCAATTTTATCCTGTTCGTCACTGCGGGCAGACAGAACAATCACTGGCCGTTGGCTCCACTGACGGAATTCCCGGATAAAAGTCAGGCCGTCGCCATCCGGCAAGCCTAAATCAAGAATGACCAGATCGGGTTTGCGGGTGGCGGCTTCCAGCAGGCCACGCTGCAGGGTCGGCGCTTCAACGACGCGCATCTCGTCATTTTCCAGCGCGATGCGCAGAAAACGGCTTATCTCTTTTTCATCTTCAATAATTACAATGGTTGTCACAGTTCTTCACCTGGGCTGGCAAACTCCGGTAGCGGCTCCTGCGGCAGCGTAATAACAAAGCTGGCGCCGCCCTCGGGTCGATTATGCGCGACAATAGTGCCGTTGTGTACTTCTACGATTGCCTGACAAATTGCCAGCCCCAGCCCGACGCCAGGGATCGCGGATTCCTTATCGCCCCGCGAGAATTTTGCAAACAGCGCCTGTTCCTGTCCCGGCGGCAGGCCGGGGCCGCTGTCCCACACCTCAATCTGCATCTCGCCCGCGCGGGTATAGCCTCTGATACCCACGCGGGCCTGTGGCCCGGCGTATTTCAGCGCGTTCTCCAGCAGGTTTAGTAAAACACGCTCAAACAGCGGCCCGTCAACGTGGATCAGCGCCAGCGGGTCGGGCATCTCCAGTTCAATGTTATGGCTGCTGCGGCCTGGATCCAGCGTCGCCAGCGCGCTGCCCAGCATCTCTTCAAGCGTTAGCCACTCCTTGCGCAAATAGATGCCGCCCGTTTGCAGGCGTGCCATATCCAGTAGATTGTTAACCAGGCGCGTCAGCCTCAGCACGTACTGACGGATCTCGCTGGCCTGTCTGGCGTGAACAGAGCCTTCAGCGGCCAAATCCAGCGTCAGAATTTCCGCCTGGCCAAACAGTACGGTCAGCGGCGTACGTAAATCGTGAGAGAGCGCCGCCAGCAGCGAATGGCGCAGCTGTTCTCGCTCACCGGTCATGCGCGCCTGCTCTTCGCTGGCGGTGAGCTGTAATCGCTCCAGCGCGCTGGCGGTCAGCAGGATAACGGTATCCAGCAGCCGTACCTGTTCCGGGATCAGCTGCGGCTGCCTTTTCAGTTCAATCACCAGCACGCCAAAGGTCTTTCCCTCCGCACGCAGCGGCAAGATTTGATAAGAGACGCCGGGCAGGGTGTCGGTTCCCGCCCCGGCTGGCTGACCATGCTCATAGCTCCAGCGGACAATACCCTCATCCCATTGCAGATCGGAAGGCGGCGATTGCGGCACTAAACGGTCATGTTCATCAGGCAGTAGCAGTTCGCTGGTGGCCTGAAAGAGGGTATAGATAGCCTTCTGGCTTGCCGTGGCGATAGCCTGCGGCGCACGCGCTTTCGCCAGCGAGCTGGAAAGTTCATAAAGTTGCCAGGTGCGTCGTTCCCGATGGCGGGCGATGCGGGCCTGATAGCGCACGCCCGCCGTCAGGTTCCCTACAATCAGGCCGATGCTTAGCATCACGCCGAAGGTAAGCAGATACTGTGCGTCAGATACGGCCAGCGTGCCTTTTGGCGAGACAAAAAAGAGATCGAAACTGGCCACGTTGATCAGCGAAGCAAATACCGATGGCCAGCGACCGGCCAGCAGCGCCACAATTACTACCGCCAGCAGATAGAGCATTACCAGGTTGGCGGGGTCGAAGGCGGATAGCCACCGGCTGGCGACAAAGGTTATTAACGCGCAGAGCAGCACCGCCAGCAGACAGCCGCGGATCCCTTCCTGCCATTTCTGGGCCGTCCTTGCCGTAT
>Ga0153980_1000094_pt1 | contig 53548 bp, 58 predicted proteins | sample TSGA064MetaG_FD_104722 | JGI IMG/M metagenome (GOLD analysis project Ga0153980, IMG submission 104722) | Attine ant fungus gardens microbial communities from Georgia, USA - TSGA064 MetaG | ecosystem: Host-associated > Fungi > Mycelium > Unclassified | place: USA: Georgia, Magnolia Springs State... | reverse complement strand
GGCCTGCACCCGTGGAGCCCGTTGCACCTGTAGGTCCTGTTGCGCCGGTTACACCGAAGCCGGTTACCCCTGTCGCTCCTGTCGCTCCCGTGGCTCCCGCGCCAGCCAATAATGTGTAATCCGTGGATGTTCCCGGCGTGCCTGTTGGTGATGCGACATTTGCAATATACGTGCTGCCATCAAACGTCACTACTTGACCGGCTGGATACGTTGGGGCTACCGCCGGATCGAATGGAACGACGCCAGTCAGGCCTGCACCAGTGGAACCCGTTGCACCTGTATCTCCAGTTACACCGAAGCCGGTTACCCCTGTCGCTCCCGTGGCTCCCGTGGCTCCCGCGCCAGCCAATAATGTGTAATCCGGGGATGTTCCCGGCGTGCCTGTTGGTGATGCTACATTTGTAATATACGTGCTGCCATTAAAAGTTACTACTTGACCTGCTGGATACGTTGGGGCTACGACCGGATTGAAAGGCACGATCCCACTCAAACCTATTCCAGTCGTTCCCGTTACACCCGTAGGTCCTGTTGGTCCTGCGCCTGCAATCAATGTATAATCCGGGGATGTTCCCGGGGTTCCCGTTGGCGAAGCCACATTTGTTATATACGTACTTCCGTTAAATGTCACAACCTGACCCGCCGGATATGTTGGGGCTACTGCGGGGTCAAACGGCAATGCTCCATTCAAGCCCACACCCGTTGCTCCGGTTACACCGGTGGCTCCTGCACCAGCAAGCAAGGTGTAGTCTGGTGATGTACCTGGAGTTCCAGTTGGTGAAGCTACATTAGTAATATAGGTACTACCGTCGAATGTCACTATTTGACCCGCTGGATATGTTGGTGCTACCGCCGGATCAAACGGTAATATTCCACTTAAACCTAACCCAGTGGCTCCCGTCGCTCCAGTAGGTCCTGCACCAGCCAAAAGTGTATAGTCCGGTGAAGTTCCGGGGGTTCCCGTTGGCGATGCCACATTTGTAATGTAGGTACTGCCTTCAAATGTTACGATCTGACCCGCTTGATATGTTGGTGCTGCTGCTGGATCAAAGGGAACGGAACCATCAAGTCCCACACCAGTTGCCCCGGTGGCTCCTGTATCGCCAGCCGCTGCTAACAAAGTATAATCCGGTGATCCTCCCGGTGTTCCCGTTGGCGATGCCACATTCGTAATGTAGGTACTACCGCCAAATGTTACAATTTGTCCTGCCGGATAATCTGATGCAAGCGCCGAATCGAATGGAACAGAGCCCGTTAAACCTGCACCTGTTGCTCCTGTTGTTCCGCCTGACACAAACACACTATAGTCTGGTGAACTTCCCGGTAAACCCGCGGGTCCATTCACATTAACAACATAAAGACTGCCGTTATACGAAACCACTTGACCTTGTACATAACCAGGTGACTGAGCTGAATCAAACACGGAAATATCATACAATCCAACTCCTGGCAACCCCTGCGGACCTGGTACGCCTTGAGGGCCCACAGGTCCTACAGGTCCCACGGGTCCTACGGGTCCAGCTGCTCCACCTGGCCCAGCTGGACCTGGCACCCCGGGTACACCCGGAACCCCTGGAACTCCTGGGGGACCTGGAGGACCAGGGGCTCCCGATGTACCAAATGAACTGGTAGCACGACTTAATGATATGGATATGGACCGAATCACCCCGACCAGTTTGTCTTTTTCGGCAGGCGGAACTTCTAAAAGCAACGACACACTTAATAAATCATCGAGCAAATTTTGCAAGTTGCCTGCTAGATTAATAATAGCTACAGGCACAACTTCAGAACCTGCAATGGTTAGTTCCAGAACGGATTGCAACTCTGCTTTCACTCCAGCTCGGAAACCAGAGGTATTAACAAAGTTGAGCAAGCTCCGTAAACTGTTTTGCAACGCAATTATATTAGTCGCAGTAGGCTGACTGACAGCTGCAGGAATAGTCACTACCAACGCTTTTAATATCGATTCAAACTGCTCCACTTCACTCGATGTTATTGGAATAAAGGGTGATCCGGCTCGGAACGATCTTCCTTCCAGAAAAGCTTTAATATTGACCCGTTTTCTTTCATCAGACATGCGTAATCCAATCCTCCTTTTACTTCCTTGTTTTTCAAGCTTATGTTACATAAGAGGCAAAATTATCTTGGACACACTTTTTGACACAAAAAAAGTGAACATACTGTTCCACGTTGAACAAGATTAAACGGTACTGTTCAACAAAAAAGCACCCTCATGTTGAGAGTGCTTTCGCAGTTTTTGTATGAAATCGGGCTATTTCGAGGAATCCACAGGAAATTGTAAAATAAACTCTGTACCTTCGCCAAGGACACTGTTAACGATAATGGTGCCGTGATGCGCATCTACAATGTTTTTTACAATGGCAAGACCCAGTCCTGTACCGACACTTTCACCCCGAACACGAGCCTTATCTGCTTTGTAGAATCGTTCAAAGATGAATGGCAGATCGGAAGACGGAATGCCTACACCTTCATCTTTTACAGTCACTTTAGCTACAGGTGTCCGGACATCGGTTAACAGCTCTGCCGAAATGACAACATTTTTGCCTGAGGGAGTATGCCGAAACGCATTATCCAGCAAATTGGTAAATACCTGCTCAAGTCGATCCTCATCAGCCTGGTGAAGTTCAATGGAAGACTGTTTGCACTCAAACCGAAGATGGATATCTTGTTCTTTGGAACGTACCGAGAATTTTCTGTATACTCGTTCCAATAGTTCAACTAGGTCCACTTCTTTCACGGCCATATCTGTATGACCGGCTTCCATTCGGGCAAGATCAAGCAGATCTTTAACCAACCTGCCCATACGCAAAGACTCATCATGAATCACTTGGATTAATTCTTCACTTTCTTCTGGAGAAGCCGCCATCCCATCCAAAAGAGCTTCACTATACCCTTGCATCATGGATAGCGGAGTACGTATTTCATGAGATACGTTGGCGACAAAATCACGACGCATCTTCTCCAGTCGTACTTCCTCTGTTACGTCACGAAGCACAGCAACGGCACCCCGTACGACACTATCTGCGTACAAAGGCGCCATCTGAACCGACCAAACACCCTGCTGAACATGCACGTTAGAGTTCTGATCGCCGCCTTGTTCCATCACCATCTTGAACAAAGGAACGAGTGGTTCTGGCACTTCTCGTGAAGAACTCACAGAATTCTCCGAATCCTGTCCATCACCCAACCGTGCCCAGTCCAAATCACACCATGCCTGCATGATTTTCTCACCAGGAGGGTTCGTCAATATAACTTTCCCCTCACCATCAAATGTAACTACGGCATCGGTCATGCTTCGAAGCACGCTCGCCAGATGTTCTTTCTCATGGTTTAGGTTGCGAATGTTATCTTCCAGCTGGGCAGCCATATGATTAAATGTATTACCTAACTCTCCAATCTCATCACTCGTTACAAGGGAGAGACGTGTACCGTAATTTCCTTTCCGAATCGCATTGGCTGCCTGAATTAACTGCTGCATCGGCTGCGTAATTTTTGTAAAAAGAAACAGCGCAAAAAAGGTCGTCAAGCTGAATCCGATAATACAAACATACGTGAACAAACGTTTGATATCTCTCGACTCAGACTCTGCAAAGTTCGTATCAATATACGGCAGCAAAAAAAGACCCAATGCTATGAGTACACAGCCCACAAGGCAAATAATCGTAATCCATAACTTCCCGACCAACGATTTCCAGAAACTAAAACTACTTCGGTACTTCCAGTTTATAACCCACACCCCACACCGTCGTAATCATCGCCGCTGATTCTGGCGAAACCTTGTTTAACTTCTCGCGAAGACGCTTCACATGTGTATCCACAGTACGAAGATCACCAAAGAATTCGTAGTTCCACACATCCTTCAGTAGCTCTTCTCTGGAGAAAACTTTATCTGGAGATGTCGCGAGATAATGCAACAGTTCGTATTCTTTCGGTGTTAGACTAATCTCTTCCCCACCTGCGGTTACGCGGTGAGCATCATGTTCAATGACCAAGTGAGGAAACACGATATTGTTGCTTGAATTACTCTCCTTCGACAGATAAGCTGTCGCAGAAGAACGACGCAGAATCGCCTTTACCCGGTAAATCACTTCACGTGGACTGAAAGGTTTCACGACATAGTCATCTGCTCCAACTTCAAAACCCTGAACGCGGTTAATCTCTTCACCTTTTGCAGTAAGCATCAAAACAGGAGTTGATTTTATCTGACGCAGACGGGTACATACTTCAACACCGTCCATTCCAGGCAACATCACATCAAGCAAAATCAGACCGTAGTCACCTGCCGTTGCTTTTCGCAGCGCAGTTTCCCCATCCTCTGCTTCATCGATTTCATAACCTTCTTTTTCGAGATACATTTTCAAAAGCCGTCGGATTCTTTCCTCATCATCCACGACTAGTATGCGGTTCTCATGTTCAGCCATTCCACTCCAGCCCCTTTGCAATAACTCCTCATCACTTCTATTATGTTCGATCTGGCGAACAATATTTGAATACCCCATTGGACGTAGGGGCTTACGTATGTGTTTCATGGATTTCTCTCAGGAACTTCACGAAACTACCTATCCTAGTCTGCCCCTGCGTAGGAATGCAACCCGGCGATGATCAAATTCACTCCAACGAGCGTAAACATAACGACCAAAAATCCAAGTACTGCAAGCCAAGCAGACTTGCGGCCCTGCCAGCCTCTGGACAAACGCAAATGCAGGTACACACTATAATATAACCATGTTATCAGTGCCCACACCTCTTTGGGGTCCCATCCCCAGAAGCGGCTCCAGGCAATCTGAGCCCAGATCATAGCAAAAATTAATGCTCCCAATGTAAATATCGGAAATCCGATAGCAATTGCACGATAACTAATCTCATCAAGATCGTCGGCATCAATGCCATCTAGCATCGGTTGCAAAGCTTGTCCAAGCGGTCTTCTTACAATTAAACGAATAAGTCCATATAAGATCAGCCCTACAATCAAAGACCAGACTACCGTATTCAGTTTACGCCCAGCATTAACTCCGTTCATCCAGGAAGGTGTTTCAAGCAAAGGTTCCTTCATGCCAAGAAACGGTTTTATGCTCTCCACTTTGCTATTATAAGGTGCAAAAATAGGAGGCATGCGATAAATCACTTTCTCTATTGTACTATTTTCCTGTACCTCTGTGTCAATGCTAGCAGTTTCTTGAACAAAAACCGCTTCATATCCGGATGCACGAAAAGCAAATACCGACCCGATAAATCCGACGACAACGACGATAGTAATTAATGTAAACTCAACCCACCCGCGCTGGCGTCTGGAAGACTTATCTTTGCCACTAAAATCGACTGTACGTAACAAGTACATGAATCCCGCTGCAAACCCTACGGCGAAGAAAGCCTCACCAAGCGCTGCTAACGTCACATGGATTTTGAGCCATATCGATTGTAAAGCAGGAATCAGCGGCTGTACTTCCTGAGGAAATACGGCTGCATATGCCATAATAATAATGGTTAGTGGCAATGCAAATAGTCCTAGCAGCGATTTTCGATAAATTGCGTAAACTACAATAAATGCCACCATAATCATCATGGATAGAAAACTCATAAACTCATACATATTACTTACTGGAATATGTCCTGCTCCAGCCCAACGTGTACCAAAGAAGATAAGATGTGCAGCTAGTGCAACCGTTGATGCAATAAAAGCTCGCTTTCCCCACCGTTCTACATGAGCTTGCGGGTCGCGATTACTCCATTTTTTGCCCATGACGGCAACGCCATATAACATAAATGCAGCACAGTATAGAAAAAAAGATACGATAAATGCGTCGCTGCTGAAATCCAATAAACTCATGTTTGGTTCCCCCCGTTATCCAACGACTTCTCATCCACTTCCACATTCATATGTTTTAACACAGCTGCAACTTCACGCCTAAATCCAAACCAGTTTTTGTTCGTATGGCCGCCTAGAGTGAGCAGTCCATCATCAATCCGAATCCAAATACGTCGATGGTGCCAGTAAAAGCCCATAACCAGACCCAACATAACAATGCCTGCCCCAACCCATACAAAAGGCATGGCCTTATCAATACGGATATTGAGGTAACTCACGGACTGAATGATGTCCACCTTATCCATGCTATCGACTTCTAGCTGCAAAGGAATTTCTCCACCATTCAGCTGTTTGTTAATTGCGTCCTGTTGAAAACGCTGTTTATCAATCTGCTTCGCAAAATACAAGTACTGCATTCCCTCTTCAGGTAAATTAGGCCCCTTGATGTTAAATAGAAAGGCAGGCGCATTAGGCGAAGGGGACTTTGATTTGGGCTCTCCATTTTCATCCAGCCCAAAATCCATATATTTTTCTTTTACAGTCAGATCATAGGGTCCCGCTTCAAATGTTCGCTGCGTATCCACCATAGCAATTTGAATTGCTCCATATTTCTCACCCGTCTTGGCATTAACCAAATCAGGTGTTACCGAACGAATCGTTGGAGTCAGATCATAATCAAACTGATACGCTTTCAATCCGTTATAATTCAATGGGTGATTTACTCGAACGTCATGTCTGGCGACCTCAGACAATTGAGGTTTCTTCGAAGGATCCGAACACTCAGCAGTACATTCGTACAACACCACTTTGGTTTCGAACAGCTTTGGAACCGTTTTGTTCAGGTTACGAAATTGTTCAGGCACTTCATCTTCTGCATAAAACTCTACGTTGAATTGATCATTCTTCAAATACATGGATGTATTCGGAATTTTCTTGATTTCCCCTTCGGGAAAAGCAACATGCTCATCGAGATTTAGGCCAGGAAGTCCACGGGCAAGCACTGCCAGTAGAAAGATAATCAGTCCGATATGGATAACATAAGGCCCCCAGCGACTGAATCGCTGTTTCTCAGCCAGCAATGCAGCACCCTCGGTATGCACACGATAACCCTTCTTTTTAAGTGGAGTAACCGCTTTCTTTATCCAATCTTCCGGGGCATCTTCGATGGAGCCTTGGTATACCAGACGCTGGCGTGTAAGAAACTGCATGTGTTTGCGTATTTTTTGTTTATTCAGCGCTTTGTATAGTGGAAGTACCCGGTCTAGACTACATATGACCAATGAAGCGCCGATGAGCACCAGTAGTAATATAAACCACCAGGATTCGTATGTATGGGATAGACCCAGCAGATAATAGATATGACCCAACTGACCGTATGTGTCCTTGTAATATACGGATGGATCAATATTCAAAAATGTACTTTCTTGTGGATAGATCGTACCCAGCATAGAACCTACAAGTGTAAAAACAATCATGTACACAGCAATTTTGACCGATGAGAAAAAGTTCCATATACGGTCAATAATTTTGGGATTCGTACGCTGCGAACGACGCGCCATGCCATCATAACGCATTTCCAATACTTCATCCGATTTGACCTCGGCCTCCAGCAGCGGCTTGCCGCATGCTTCACACAGCACAGTGCCCACCGGATTCTGATGTCCGCACTCACACTTCGTATTCTGAAACACGACTAGACCTCCTGTCAGGGCTGCTTCGCCAGTTGTGAAATTTGAGCGTCAAGCGTGTCCAAATCTAGTTGGCCGATATGAATGGTCGAGATTTTACCCGTGTCGGAAACAAAGAATGTGGTTGGCATTGGAGATATGCCGAAATCCCGGATCGAATTTTTGTCCCGGTCAAGCATAATTGGAAACGTTACGCCCACCTGTCGAACAAAATTTTCCACGGTCATCTGATCTTCCCCTACGTTGATACCAACAAATTGCACACCCTGGTCCTTCCATTTGTCCGCTTGCGCTTGAAGCGCAGGCATCTCTTTGACACAAGGCTCGCACCATGTTCCCCAGAAATTGATCACCATGGCTTTGCCTTTGTACTCCTCAGACGTATGAACTTGACCATCCAGGCCCAGCAGTTCGAAAGAAGGAGCCTTATCTCCTTCTTTCGGTTTGCCATTCGAGCCGGATACCGATGTAGTAATCGCATATCCGCCCAACACCAGGATCAATAACAAAATAACGATTTGCACCGCTCTTCTTGATTTCCCCATGTGCTGCTCCCCTTTTAAGTGACTTGCATTCGCATATAATGGTCTCGGACAACTGTGAACATCCTATGAACAATTATAGCGAATTTCGTCACAAAACTGCGGCGCTTTTATGAAAATTATGTGTCCTCACATTACCTTTTTTTCATTTTTTTGGCGGGTTCTGATTTTGCGAGCGTAATCAGGTTGTTGACTTCTTCTTTGGTTAGATTTCGTGTGAGTCCGCGTTTCAGGTTTTGAAGCAAAATGCCACCAAACGAAATCCGTTTCAGACGTGTTACCGGATGGTTAATCGCTTCGAACATACGTCTAACCTGGCGGTTACGCCCTTCATAAATCGTGATGGAAATTACAGCTTCATTCCCTGCCGTGTCGACATCCTTATATTCAACCTCTGCAGGAGCGGTCATGCCGTCATCCAGCATAATGCCTGTCTTTAATTTCTCCAGGGCTGTACCATGGGGAACCCCTTTAACGGTTGCCAGATACGTCTTCGGTACGTGATGCTTCGGATGCGTCAGCAAATGAGCAAATTCCCCATCATTGGTCAGAATCAGCAAGCCTTCTGTATCATAATCCAGACGACCAACGGGATACACACGTTCTTTGACACCTTTAAGATAGTCGGATACAATTTTCCGACCTTCCGGGTCTGATGCACTTGTGATAACACCCTTCGGTTTGTTCAACATCATGTACACTTTCTTTTCACTGCGGATCGGTTTACCATTAACCGTAATCATATCCTCTTCGGGGTTCGCTTTCGTACCCAGTTCGGTTACGACCTCCCCGTTAACTTCTACTTTGCCGGACAGGATCAGTTCCTCGCTCTTGCGGCGGGATGCAATGCCTGCCTGTGCGATAATTTTTTGTAATCTTTCCATGTTTGTCATGTCACCTCACACTAATGATACCCATCAAGACCGGAAATCACAAGGATAATCCATCGATTTTGTTAACGCAGGGGTTGTAAACACCTTTTGAGCTGCATTTAGCTATGAATTTAGACCAAAAAGCTCACCCTATCACTGCCTGTGTACAACAGGAGCGTTAAGGTGAGCCATTGACTTTCAACCGTATGTAACCACTGCAAACGAATAAGGTTAATTGGCTACTTTACCTACAACAACGACCTGTTTTTGCGCAGGGGCTGCACTTTCTTTGATGAACGATTGCAACGTTTTGGAAGTAATATAATAAGTACGTCCTCCGTATACAAAGGTCATCATGCCAATAACCCGATTGTTCTGATCCAGAACAGGCCCACCTGAATTGCCTTGTGCTACTGATTTTACGATACTGCCAATGCCCTTCTTGCCTGGAACGTCCGAGTCTTGTGAATTAAAAACTCGGCTCTTGGCGATTGTATTGTAAGTTGAAGGAAAATCCTCATCTAACAGCACAAGTTCCCCGGCGGAATTTTTAGGAAAACCGATGGTATAGACGATTTGATTATCTTTCGCATTTGCAAACGTTACCGGTTGTGCGTCGATTTCTTTGTCCAGCTTCAGCAATGCCATATCTGTCACCGGATCTGTTTTAACGATTTTGGCTTTAACTGGCTTGTCCAGATGACCAGGGCTTGCTACAGTAAGTGTGCCTTTATCCCCATCAGACAGTTCAGCAAAATCCTGAACGACATGATAGTTGGTGAGTACTTCATCCTTGGAGACTAGTATTGAGGTACCCACATCATAATATACCGTATCGGGTTCATTCTGTTTTTCTACACGTACATTCACAACTGGAAAAGAATCCGCTGTAACGGCCAATTGAGCACGTAGTTGTTTATCGAAGTAACCCGTAAAATGAATCGTATTAACGGCTTGAGCAGCGGCAAGCCCCGTCTCTCCTGCAAGCAACGCAATGGCAACCATACCTGACATCCCAAAGCGGAGCATTCTTTTCCAACTCTTTTGCATAGTTCTCACTCTCCTCCGCTATCATTCTAGCATAATTCGTATATCGGAAGGAGAGGGCTTATTTTTAACCAAATACTATCAAACATATGACCAAGGCAGCAATAAAACCAACCACATCGGAAAACAACCCAACTTTGAGCGCATAGCGACCATTACGTATACCTACCGCTCCAAAATAAACAGTCAATACATATAGTGTTGTATCCGTACTCCCTTGAATCGTGGAAGCCATTCGGCCAATCATCGAGTCGGGGCCATAGGTTTTAATTAGGTCCGTTGTAAAGGCAAGCGAGCCTGTCCCGGTCAGAGGACGCAAAATACCGAGTGGCAATACTTCTCCCGGAACCCCCATCCAGGACACAAGTGGTGCGAATAGGCTGATCACATAATCCAATGCACCGGAAGCACGGAATACACTGATCGCTACCATCATACCTACCAGATGAGGAATAATGCTGATTGCCGTAGAGAAGCCGTCTTTGGCCCCATCAACAAAGGATTCGTAGACCGGGACCTTTTTGGTAAACGCATATAATGGAACAAACGCGATGATAACCGGAATGGCCCAGACGGAAATCCAGTTGATGAAGGTTAACAACGTTGCTCATCCTTTCATACCGGGATTGTCACTTTTATGTACACGCGGCGGCCTGTGAAGTGCCCTGTTTCGGTACCAACGATCGGCTACGATGGCTGCAAATGTCGCAATAATAGTTGCCATTAGCGTGGTGCCTACAATTTCCGTGGCATTCGCGGAATGATAATTAAGTCGAATGGCTATCAGGGTTGTCGGAATAATGGTGATACTCGCCGTATTCAGAGCCAGCAAAGTGCACATGGCAGGGGAAGCCGTCTGTTTATCTGGATTCAGCTCTTGCAGTTGCTGCATGGCTTTGATCCCCATTGGGGTTGCCGCATTGCCGAGTCCGAGCAGATTGGCACTCATGTTAGATAAAATATAGCCCATGGCTGGATGATTCCGTGGAACATCCGGGAACAAGAAGCCAACAACCGGACCCAGCAGCTTTGCGATTCGTCCTAGTAGCCCGGCATCCTCAGCCATTTTCATCATCCCCATCCAGAACACGAGCACACTGATCAGCCCAAAACATACCGTTACTCCGGTTGCTGCTCCATCAAAAGCCGCCTGTGTAACAACTTCAATTTTGCCCTGTGCTGCTGCAAAAGCAAATCCGGTTACAATCATGAGAAGCCAGATTAAATTGATCAAAGGATACCCCTCCCCTCATTATGGAGATAACAAATGGCTTAATACTGCACGCCATGCGGAAGCCCAGGTAGAAATTTCACCGATCCCGCCCAGAGTTGAATCCTCTGTCTTCGGCTCTGGAGGAATATAACTTCCTTTGCGATACACAGGAATTGAACCCACAAGTTTCCCGTCAAGCTGCATATCAATTCGGCCGGCCAGTCCAAAGGAAGGATCTGTCGATTTTGCATCTCCCTCCGAACCCTCTTGGGCACGGTTTTCGAGTAAAATCAGCTTTTTCGTCAATGAGGATGTCTCACTCTTCGCCAGAGGGTAGGTGAACCCGCGGCCTGTGACTACATCCGTGTTCTGCACAGCCTGTTCCTTTTTTGCAATTTCTACCAAAGGGAAGTTTTCAAAACCGAAATCCAGCATACGTGCATGGTCATTCCAGTCATCCCCGTCATTCAGGGTTACCGCAGCAAGCTGTTGCCCATTGCGAGTAGCAGAGCTGACCAGACAACGGAACGCCTTTTTGGTATATCCGGTCTTTACGCCATCGGCTCCCTCGTACAACCGCAGCATTTTATTTTTGTTTTGCCAGGAGTAATCCCAACTCTCATTCGGATTTGGAGCCGACTTGTTCTCCGTCGCTACTATACGTTTGAATACCGGATTCTTAAGCGCATACGCGGTTAAACGTGCAAGATCATTAGCGGTAGAGTAGTGACCGTCTGCGTCAAGTCCATGGGGGTTCATAAAATGGGAATGGGTCAGACCAATTTGCTCTGCCTTTTTGTTCATTAAAAGCACGAAACCTTCTTCAGATCCACCAACATGTTCAGCAATCGCCGACGCCGCATCGTTGCCCGATCGCAGCATCAGCCCATACAGCATATTTTCCAGCGTCATTTCTTCACCCAGCTTGAGATAGATGGACGACCCTTCTTTGGCAAAAGCTGAAGAAGTTACCTTTACTTTGTCATCCAGTTTACCGTGTTCAATCGCAACAATTGCTGTCATGATTTTGGTCAAGCTGGCAATTCTGAGTTCCTTATCTCCGTCCTTGCTGTACAATATTCGGCCCGACGTCACATCAATGAGAGCAGCGCTTTGCGCATGGTTTGAGGGGCCGGGTATGGTTCCCTGGGCTTCAGCAAGCCCAATTGAGGGAAACAGAAACAAAGGTACAAGCATACATGCCACAAATTTCATTAATTTTCGCATCGATTCATTCCTCCGGGTCACTTGGAATCTTGTACTAGCTTATGTCTGGACAACCCGAAGTATGTCCCAGTATTTGAAAACAGCAAAAATCCCTCTCGCATGAGCTGCGGAAGGGATCTTAGCTGAACATTGTTTAGCTGTACGTAGAAGGATCAGGTGTGACAGGTATACCGGACTCGGCAGATTGTGCTGTATTACGATTGCGGAACATGTCCTGAATTCTGTCCATCACATACGGTGTGGAGTCGATCAATTTTTCGAACAGATGCGTTGAGTTGTCAAGCGGCACGATATGAACGCCCTGTTTGCCAACTACCAGGAATGCGATAGGACGAATGGATACGCCGCCCCCACTTCCGCCTCCAAATGGTGAGGCAACCGATGCGGAGCTGGCATGTTCAGTAGTACTGTTTCCGCTGCTATTACCGTTTCCACCTTTGCTACTTCCATCACTCACATGAAAATCACTGCCACCCGCAGCGAATCCGAATCCCACTTTACTGATTGGCAAAATTACTGTACCATCAGGTGTTTCAACCGCATCGCCCACGATTGTATTGACATCCACCATGGCCTTGATATTTTCCATTGCGGTTTCCATTAAGCCTTGAATTGGATGATCTGACATTTAAATTCCCTCCAGTTTCAATTTAAGCTAGGTTTGATCTAACCATATCATCCCCAAACTTGAAGGGACTTATGTAAGCCAGCCATTTAACTAAACCTTAATACTTCAAAACGCTGACTCGGTAAAATAAAACCCAGTAGTTCAAGCAAACTGTAGAAAATTATCGCATACTCCGTTTCACTTTAACTACCGAATAGATCCAGCCAAGAGGCATTGTTCCACTCGCACCCGCAATCATCTTCATGAAAGCTATATAACAAGTGGACAATACATACAATTATATGTGCGATTTACTGTGTCGTTTCTTGAGCTTTAGCTTGCGTCTGCGCCGTTGTTCTTGAAAGAGTTTGAACCACATCCTCCATCCTCCCTCTACTTGAAGCACACGGGTTAACAACGTAATTCCTGCGACTAGTACTGCTGTAATCCGAATCTTTAGTTTCCAATCCATCTCGGTTTGGAACTCCATCTCGTCTTCCCACACCGGCACAACTTGCAGGCTTGGCGTTTGTTCGAAACGGATTTGATAAGAAAGGTATCCAATAATGATCGACTTGATACTCCACACCCATCCTATGAGAACAGCCGTATATGATGCATCGCCGACGCCAATGCGAGTAGACCAAGACAAATGAGTCATATGTACACGAGTGAGCGTTTGCTTGATCCAGAGCTTTAAGGCTTCCGTTGCCCTGAGCATGATTTTTACATCCTTAGCCCATTTTTTGACTTTACGTTTGTTAACACGCTCGCTGCTTTGGGCTTCCCCCCTCGAATGATTCATTCGCTGCTCCGTCTTCACCAGGAAACCTTCCTTCATATTACGAAAGACGATACTAGGAATTTCATAGTTAATACGCACAATGCCATACAGCAAACGAATCGTAATCTTGGCATAATCATCATGATTGTGTTTCCTGAATGTAAAATGCACATGAACATACGAGATGAGGACTGCGACAAGAAGCAGTGCGATCAACAAGCCGATTCCTCCAAGCCAAATCCACACAGGCCTTACCTCCAAGCCCTCAATTCTTTTCTCGTCTAGTATGACACTCTATATAGGAAAAAATTCACCTCTGACCTGAAAATTCCATTTAATCTTTGCACAAGCACCTTGCAATCCATTCCGTTTACCACGTCAAAAAAACCGGCCCTTCGACAGGGTACCGGTTTTGGATTGATCCAGACTGAAAGTTATGAGTTCAAAGGATCATCTTCGTTATTAATATCGTTTGCACTTGCATCATCTTCAAGATTTGAATTATCAAGATCCATGTCTACATGCTGCACGTCCAATTTTTCAAAGAGCAGCTGTGTTTCTTCTTCCAGGTTTTCGGAATCTTCAAACAGCCCTGGCTCCGGCAGATCTTTGAGCGAAGCCAAACCAAAGTAGTCCAGGAAGGACTTGGTAGTGCCATATAAAATTGGGCGTCCAATCGCCTCAGCCCGTCCCACTTCCTGAATGAGATCCTTGTTCACAAGGGTATGGATAGCACGTTCGGATTTAACGCCACGGATCTCCTCAATCTCTACCCGCGTGATAGGCTGACGGTACGCCACAATAGCGAGCGTCTCCAAAGCTGCCTGGGATAGAGACGTACGTGCAGGTGAATAAGCCAATTTCTCAAAATAAGCCGCATGTTCCGGCAAGGTACCCAGTTGAACTACCCCTGCAATTTTAAGAATTTGTACGCCTCGTTCCTGCTTGGCAAATTCAGCGATCATTTCCTCAATCGCATCCGACACCAGTTCGGTTCGCTGATCCACGATTTCGGCGATTTGTTTGATGCTCAGACCTTCTTCTCCGGACAAAAACAGCAGGCCTTCAATAATCGATTTCAATTTCGGAAAATCCATGATTCTTTGTTTCCCCTCTCCACTCCATAACGATATCCTCAAACATCCGCTCCTGATAACAGACAATCTGCTTCATCTTCATCAGCTCCAGTACCGCCAAAAAAGTTACGACAATCTCATGCCTGTAAATTTGATTATCCAGCAGCTTGGAGAATAACAGTCTGCCTCCCGGTCCCATACTTTCCAAAGCCCCGATAACATCCCGAATACGATCCTTAACAGAGATTTCATCCCGCTGGATCCGAGTTACGGTTGTCCGCTTCTCCGCCTTGCGTAGCGCCTTCTGAAAGGCTGCAATCAGATCCGAGGTATGCAAACCCTCGACCGGATTCGATTGTGCTTCTACAGGCATATAAGGCCGCAAATCCTCGGGTTCTTTGGAGAAAATAAGGCTGCGTTCCCACTCCCGTTCGTGCAAGTGACGCGCAATTCCCTTGTATTTGCGATATTCAATCAGACGTGCAATCAGTTCCGCACGTGGATCATAATCTTCATCTTCCATATATGCATAATCCTCAAAGTCCTCGATTACCGGTGGTTTGGGCAGTAATAGTTTGCTCTTGATCGACAGAAGTGTTGCCGCCATTACCAGAAATTCACTCGTAATATCCAGCTCCAGCTCCTGCATCGAATGCAGATACGCCATATATTGATCGGTAATATCGCTGATGGGAATATCCTGGATATGAATCTCTGCCTTATCGATCAGATGAAGCAGCAGATCCAAAGGCCCTTCAAAAGTCTCCAGTTTGTATGTAACTACCGTCACTAGACGAATCCTCCCGCCAGAAAAATAAAAACCCCCGCTAAGCCGCCGAATCCGGTCTCCCGTTTTCGTCTGCGCAGAGCAGGGCACTATATTAAATAAGCACTATTTTAGCTGTTTCGTCAAGTTCGCCATTTCAATAGCGGCAGTAGCTGCATCCCAGCCTTTGTTTCCTGCTTTTGTTCCGGCACGCTCAATGGCCTGTTCAATATTCTCTGTTGTAACCAGTCCGAAGATTGTAGGTACGCCTGTTTTCAGGTTAATTGCGGCTACACCCTTAGCCATCTCATTGCACACATAATCATAATGTGTTGTTGAACCACGGATAACCGTCCCCAACGTAATGACTGCATCGTATTTTCCACTTTCAGCCATTTTTTGAGCAATTAACGGGATTTCAAAGGCTCCTGGAACCCACGCTACATCCACTTCATCATCTTGTACACCGTGACGTTTGAACGCATCCAGTGCTCCGCTGAGCAATTTGCTTGTAATGAACTCGTTAAAACGTCCTACGACTACTCCATATTTTAATCCTTCTGATACCAAATGTCCTTCAAAAAAGTGTGGCATTCAAGTCATCTCCCTAATTGTATTATATGATGTACACAGCTGATCTTCGGCAAACATATTCACCCTGTTTAACCTTAGAAAAACTACTCAGTTTTTTTCTTCATTCTGCTCGATATCGTCGAACTTTAGCATATGACCGAGCTTCGCCTGCTTCGTGTGCAAGTAGACCGTATTATCCTCGTTCTCTTCCATCTGAATGGAAACTCGTTCCACCACTTCAAGTCCGTACCCTTCAAGCCCTTTAATTTTGCGTGGATTGTTGGTTAACAACCGAATTTGACGAACGCCTAAATCCTTGAGGATTTGGGCACCAATGCCGTAATCACGAAGATCGGCAGCAAACCCCAGCTTCAGATTGGCATCCACGGTGTCCAGACCTTCCTCTTGCAATTTGTAGGCTTTGAGCTTGTTGATCAGTCCAATGCCTCGTCCTTCCTGTCTCATATAGAGCAGAACGCCATTGCCTTCGTCATGAATTTGTTTCAATGCTGCATCGAATTGTGGACCACAGTCGCATCGATGAGAATGGAATACATCCCCTGTGAGACATTCGGAGTGTACGCGAACCAATACAGGTTTCGATCCGTCAATTTCGCCTTTAACCAAAGCGACGTGCTCCTTGTTGTCCACCGCATTGGTATATGCCACCGCCTGGAATTCTCCAAAGTCCGTTGGCATGCGTACAGCTACTTCACGTTGAACCAACTGCTCCTTCTCGTTCCGGTACCGAATCATATCCTGAATGCTGATCAGCTTCAGATCATGCTTGAGGGCAATCTCCTGTAGATCCGGAAGTCTGGCCATTGTGCCATCTTCCTTGATCACTTCACAGATTACACCTGCCGGATAGGAACCGCACATAATGGCGAGATCTACAGCCGCTTCCGTGTGGCCCGCGCGTCGTAACACCCCGCCATCTTTGGCGATAAGTGGGAACATGTGGCCCGGCTTGCGGAAATCTCCGCTCTTCGCTTCGGGGTCGATTAGACCCTTAACTGTAATGGAGCGTTCATGAGCCGAGATGCCCGTTGTAGTATCTTTATGATCTACAGAGACGGTAAAAGCCGTCCCATGAAAGTCCGTATTTTGCTGAACCATAGGCTTCAGGTTGAGTTCATCAGCACGTTGCTGCGTAATAGGAACACACACTAGACCTCTGCCTTCGGTAATCATGAAATTGATCACTTCAGGTGTAGCCTTTTCCGCCAAAGCGATAAAGTCGCCCTCATTCTCCCGATCCTCATCATCCACCACAATAACCGGTTTACCCTGCATGAGATCGTAGATGGCTTCCTCAATAGAATTCAGAATAGATTTCTCTGACATAGGTCCACCTCCAGTTTCTATTTCAATTTATATTAGTAGTTAATCAATTACGATTGGTTATGCAAATCCGTGATTCGCGAGGAAATCCTCACTGATACTTCTCGGCTTGCCCGCACCTGTCTCCTGATGTCCCTTACCATAGTGCAGCAAATGATCCACATATTTGCCCAAAATATCACACTCAATATTGATGGTATCACCTGTCTTTTTCACATTTAATACGGTCTCGCCAATGGTGTGTGGAATAATGGATACAGTAAATGCGGTCTGTGAAGTATGCACAACAGTCAGACTAATTCCATCCAGGGTTACAGACCCTTTGGGTATCAGATATTTGAACAGGTGCGTATCATCAGGTTTGATCTCGAAAACAATTGCATTCTGGTCACGTGTAATGCTGCCAATGACCCCAGTGCCATCGACATGGCCCTGAACGATATGCCCGCCAAAACGACCACCTGACAGCATGGCTCGCTCCAGATTAACTTTGCTGCCTGATTGCAATTGACTAAGATTGGTATGTCGATATGTCTCGGGCATCACATCGGCAGTAAATCCGCCACCCTCCAGGGTTGTCGCAGTTAAGCATACCCCGTTCACAGCTACACTATCGCCAATCTTCAAGTCGTTCATGATGGCGGAAGCTCCGATATTCAGGACCATCGCTTCGCCTTTCCGACCTATACGCCGGATCTGACCGACTTCTTCCACCAAACCGGTAAACATGCTACCGCCTCCTTTATTTATTTCGTTATTGTTAATTCAATCAATTCATTTATTCAGGCCAAACCGGAATTCCGCCAATGCTAATATTATCTCCAACTTGCTCAATTTCCAGCTGATGCAATTGAATCGCCTGACTCATGCGCTCTACACCCTCGAAGCGGAAACTGCCTGGTGTTTCGTATCCTCCGACAATTTTCGGAGCAATGAACATGAGCAGTCGATCTACCAACCGCGCTTCCAGCATGGCACCATTTAGAGTGCCCCCGCCTTCAAGCAGAATCGAACCAATTTCACGCTCACCAAGCTTGCTGAGTGCACTCAACAGATCAACTCGTGGTCCTGGACCACAACGTATAATCTCCACCCCATAGGCTTCCAGCCGCTCAGCCGCCTCAGGGCTCGCCTCATCCGTTGTAAGCACCCAAGTTGGTGCAAGGCCATCCTTGACCATTTTGGCTCCTACAGGCAGACGCAGCTTGGAATCGACCACAATTCGTACCGGGCTGATCCCTTCCACTTGCAAGCGAGTCGTGAGTTCGGGATTGTCTGCAATGACCGTTTCCACACCAACCATAATTCCTTGATGGCGATGACGAAGCGCGTGTACAATCTCGCGAGCTGACTCGTTAGAGATCCATTTGCTGTCACCGCTACGCGTAGCGATTTTGCCATCCAGAGTAGAGGCCGTCTTCAAAGTTACAAAGGGGAGACCTGTTGTAATGTATTTGATGAATTTCTCGTTCATCCGTCTTCCACGCTCACGCAGCACTCCAACTTCAACTTCGATCCCTTGTTGACGCAGCATGCTGATCCCTCTGCCGGAGACTTGCGGATTCGGATCTTCGCAGCATACGACGACACGTTTCACTTTCTCATGAATAAGACGTTCACTGCATGGTGGAGTCTTGCCATAATGGCTACAGGGTTCAAGCGTAACGTATACCGTACTGCCTTCAGCATCACTGCCCGCCATGTTCAGTGCATGAACCTCTGCATGACCCGTTCCCCGTTTGAGATGACTTCCGAGGCCCACGATACGCCCTTCTTTTACAACGACACAACCGACTACCGGATTGATTCCGGTCTGTCCTTGTGCCCGCTCTGCCATATCCAGTGCCAACGCCATATAAAATTCATCATTAATCATTTCCAAGTCCGTTCACCCCACGGTTAAAATCTTAATTTATATAGACCTCCCTTCCAACAGAGAGGCATGTTCCATATCCAATAAGAAAAACGTCTATCGAAGTACTCCAAGGAAGCCAGACCGCGTTTAGCGGAATTTTTTCTTGCAATATCAGGAGCATCATACTTCGGAGTTTTTACCTTACTGATATTATAAAAAATCCCCGTCGAACAAACCGTTCGATGGGGATTTTGAGAGACATGTGTCACCAGCAGTACTATTGATACATTGCCAACAACACATCGCCCAAAACTTCATTTCAGGCAAGTGAAAGCAGACACATACCTTAATGAACTTCAATTACAGGTAAAGAGCTTCTATGATGTGGCATATGTATGAAGATTGCCGGAAGTAACCGGATATCTCCCTGCACAGGAAATGAATTCATCAAAAGCTGTACAGCAACACTCCTGCGGAATGCGGCCCTTAAGGACTGCACCCTCTCCTTCTCCCATCCAGACTATACTGTCGGTTCTGGAATTACACCAGATCAGCCATCTGCCACAGGCAGACGGGTCACGGACTTTGCATCAATGCTGGATAGATATCCTCACATACTGCATCACCGCCGGTAGGGAATTACACCCTGCCCTGAAGGATTCGTTGCGTTATTAATTGGATGTTAGCACTTTAACGTCAAAAAATCAATTGTTTTTTGTTCCTTTTTGTCACATACTAACTTTTAATAAGCTTAAGTGTAAACAAAAACCGCTTCGCTAATTGCGAAACGGTTTACATACGATTATTGATTAAGCTTCTACTACTTCAACAGTTTCCATTTTGTCGCGACCTTCGAAAGCGTCTACAAACTCCATACCTTTGGTTACTTTACCAAATACAGTATGTTGTCCATCCAAATGTGGTTGCGGTTGGTAGCAGATGTAGAACTGGCTTCCGCCTGTGTTACGGCCTGCATGTGCCATAGCCAATGTTCCACGCTCGTGTTTGTTTGGGTTGATTTCACAGTTGATTGTGTAACCAGGGCCGCCTGCACCGGAACCGTTAGGGCATCCGCCTTGAGCTACAAAGCCCGGAATAACACGGTGGAATACAAGACCGTTGTAGAAACCGGAGTTAGCCAGTTTCTCAAAGTTTGCTACTGTGTTTGGAGCTTCTTGATCGAACAAATCGATTACAACTTCTCCGCCGTTTGCCATTTTGATTTTCGCTTGTTTCGCCATATGTAAATGACTCCTTTCGTATTGACCATCGTTAATGGTGCCAGAACGCATGACCCTGGGCCAAGCTTTATAGCACTTTTCTTAGTGTACACCGAAAATGGATTGATCGCAAAATAATCAACAAGATTTTTTCAAAATCCAGCCCTAAAGATGCAAAAGAAGACAAAAAAGGAGTGTCCTTTTTTGTCTTCTTTTTATTATGAACTCCGCTATTTGGACTTAAATTAACGGGTAACTGGCTGTTTTGCAATGCGCTCAGGTACCAGATCATTCTGGATAATGTCCTGATACGTCTCACGGCGTACGACAACATCCCCTTGACCGTCTTTGACAAATACAACTGCCGGACGACGAATCCGGTTATAGTTGCTTGCCATGGAGTAGTTGTACGCGCCTGTGCAAGCTACTGCGAGCAGATCGCCGCTCTGCACTTTAGGCAGGTCCAAATCCCAGATCAGCATATCGCCGCTCTCACAACATTTACCAGCAACAGATACCGTTTCCTGAGCTGCCTCATTTGCACGGTTTGCCAATACAGCTTCATATTTGGACTCATACAATGCCGGACGTGGATTGTCTGTCATTCCACCATCCACAGCTACGTATTTACGAACCCCTGGAATATCTTTGCTTGTGCCAACGGTGTAGAGTGTTGTTCCCGCTTCACCTACGATGCTGCGGCCTGGTTCAACCCAGATCTCAGGCACGGCATAGCCGATTTGAGCAAAATGATTTTTTACCGCATCCGTGATAGCTTTCACGTATTGTGAAACTTCAAGCGGTGTATCTCCATCAATATAGCGGATACCGAAGCCACCACCCAGATTAACCACTTTGAATGCCACGTTAAGACGCTCATACACAGCTGCTGCAAACTCAGCAACGCGTTGAACTGCCATTTGGAAACCTTCAACTTCGAAAATTTGTGATCCGATGTGTGAATGCACACCGAGTAAAACTAAGTTCGACTGTTTGGAAGCCAATTCAATGGCTTCAAATGCGGTTCCGTTTCCGATATCGAATCCAAATTTGGAATCCGTTTGTCCTGTCGAAATATATTCATGCGTATGCGCTTCAACACCAGGCGTCACACGCAGCAAAATGTTAACTTTGCGATTTTTGTCTGCGGCTACAGCTTGAAGCAAGTGCAGTTCATTGAAGTTATCCACAACGAAGCAGCCAATCTCTGCATCAAGCGCCATTTCGATCTCTTCCAATGTTTTGTTGTTGCCGTGGAAGTGAATACGCTCTGCCGGGAAACCGGCTTGTAGTGCTGTGAACAATTCACCATCGGATACTACATCCAAGGAAAGTCCTTCTTCCGCAGCAAGGGCACACATGGCCATTACGCAGAATGCTTTACTTGCATAAGCAACCTGGAAACCCAGGCCTGAAGCACGGAACGCTTCCATGTACTCTCTGCAACGCTCACGAACTAATTGCTCGTCCACAACATACAAGGGAGTTCCAAATTGTTCTTTCAGGACGGTAGTATCGACCCCGCCAATTTCCAGATGTCCCTGTGCATTTATTTTACTTGTACCATGTAAATACATATCTGCATTCCTCACTTTTTATATACTGGAACAGCTGTTATTCCAATGATTTTACACCAGTATATCAAATTAGTGAATGAGAAGAATGGATTTTTCGGCAGATCATTTGTGTTTTTTACTTTTTTGCAATTCCCCGTCCGGATCACTGTCCATTTTCGTATTGTCACGCGTTTTGTTGATCGAAGGACGTTTTTTATTCTCCAACAGTGGCAAACGGAATAAAAAGTTACCCAAAGCCTTTGCATTAAACGGTATGAATGGCCAGAGATACGAAGAGTTGTAGGAGCGATGCAAGGTGAGCGCCACAATAATGAACGTCGTCCCGACAACGAAGCCAGGAACCTTGAATATCGCCACAGCAACGAGCAAAAACAACCTGACCAACCGATTCGCCAAACCAAGCTCATAACTGGGTGTTGCAAACATACCAATGGCGGCAATCGCCATGTAAAGTACAACTTCATTCACAAAATAACCTGTTTTCACGGCGATATCCCCGACCAAAATGGCCGCAATCAAACCCATGGCCGAAGCAAGTGGCGTCGGGGTATGAACTGCTGCCATCCGCAATAAATCCACCCCGAATTCAATAAGCAGGAACTGCAGAATCAGCGGAAGCTGTGCATTCTCGTGAGGGCCGATGAACTCCATTCCTGCTGGCTTAATGGCAGGGTCAATAACCATCAGCAACCACAACGGCAACAGGAAAAGTGAAATCAGAATACCTCCAAATCGTACCCAGCGCAGATAGGTTCCCATAAAGGCGGTCTGTCTGTTCTCTTCCGCATGCTCACATAGGTCAAAAAAGGTCGTGGGCAGAATCATCACACTGGGTGAAGTATCTACAAATACAACCACCCGTCCGTCCATCAGATGTGAAGCTGTCACATCCGGTCGTTCCGAATACCGAACCAACGGATACGGGTGCCAACCCTTGTTAATAATCGCTTCTTCAAGCTGCTTATCGGCAGCGGGGATGCCGTCGATATTCACCCGTTTTATTTTTTCACGAACGGAATCTACCTGAACCTTGTCCACGATATCATCAATATACACAACACAGACATCCGTTTGCGATCTGCGTCCGACCTGCATAATTTCAAACTTTAATCCAGGGTCCCGTATTCTTCGGCGTACTAACGCCACGTTGGTCAGAAGTGTCTCTGTAAACCCGTCTCTTGAACCACGGACCACTCTCTCCAGCGAAGGTTCCTCTGGTGAGCGTACCGGATAGCTGCGGGTATCCATAACAATAACGGAACGATCCCCTTCGACGAACATGGCACTCATACCTGTGAGGACTTTGTTAATGACGGCGCTCATCTTCTCCACTCGCTCAACTTGAATATGAGGAATGTAACATTCGAAATATGACTTCAGCGCATGTCCAGACACTTGCTCCGGTGTAAGATACGTTAATCTTTTTAACACTTCGAGCAAAATTTCATCCTTCGCAAATCCAGTCAGCAGCAGTAATCCAACGTGTTTGCCGCCCAAGACCATTTCCCTCATATTCACATCAAAGGACTCTCCAAGTCCCAACACTTGCTGAAGCGTATATTTGTTATCACTCATACGAGGGGAAATATCATCGTTTTCCTGCCAATATTCTACCGATTCCTCGATACTGTCAGACATCTCATTTTGCTTCTTTTTTTCGTAAGCCTTCTTCTCTTCTTCCTCCTGAATCTCATAAGGAGATTTATGCATCATCTCTTCGGAAGTTGCTTCGCTGGAGTCCTGCCCGTCTTTATCTGATCTTACGTCCATTTCCCATCCTCCTTTAGCCTAACGTTCAATGCTGGTATACAAAAAAGTCAAACAGGGAGCCTGTCATCTTCCCCAAAATCATGGCAAGCAGCAATCCAAATAAATACGATTTCATGCCTAGTCGTTTCGCCAGCACTGGCAGTACATTCAACACTTCTGTTAGTGCCGCCGCAAGCAGACCGATGAACACACCGCAAAACAGTCCGATGATCGGGCTAAGCAACAGCGCTCCATGCACCTTCCAGTGCCAAAAATCCGCAACGGTGCCGAGCAGCGATCCTCCGATTAAGGCCCCTTCATACCAATGGGTTTTGTCATAGGTTCGCGTAAGCTGAGCTAGTCTTGGGATCATATCAAGCACAAGAATAAGCGCAATCACACCACTTCCGACCGCGATCCCCCCCGCAATCCCCAGCACAATGCTGATTGCTCCGTTAAGAACGCTCATCCGCATTCATCTCCCTGCGTTCCTCTTCATGCATACGTTCGGTTTCTTCAATCACCACATACTTGTCTACATTTTGCTGATATAGGAACATTTCCACTTCCAAAGGGGTAGGTTCTTCATTCCACTTTTTCTTGAATAAATGATTAAAGAACACAGCCATGCCAAACCCGATCCCGATGGAATATGCCACCTGAAACAGATACGGATGCTCATCCCGGCGACCTGTAATCATCTCTACAATTCGAATCTGAACTTCCTGCATATTTACGTCCGCATGAAAATTCATAATGGTCAATGCGGATCCAAAGAAAAGCAGCAGCCACACCAGGATAAACAGAGATTTGGAAGGTTTGCCACTTCCCGCAACTACCTCAACAAGGGTATGACCCGATCCGATCAATTCAACGGTGACATCTGGTAAGGCCCGACGGATCTGAGGGATGATCTGCAATATATCAATGAGGATCAGATTGCCATCCTCCGGTCCGGGGCGCAGCAATTCAAGTTCAAGCAGCCTTCCTTCCTTTTCTTCGGGAGAGGTGAGCAAGTGAGCTACATCTCCAAGCTTGACACTTCGGCCCCTTTGGATACGAATACGGCTGCGCAATCGAACATAGACCGTTGGAGTGGGTGTCAGGGACATCCGGAACACTCCTTTACTACGTAATTTAGGTTAGTATTTGAAGAATGTGCAAATTTATTACATTCTGGTTGGAAAAAGGTTGTGTGAGTCCTTGCAGGCGCTTCGGAATGGATCGGCCATCGGTCGCTGTTATCCCCGGATTTCTTGAATCTCCTTTTTCAAGGAGGAAATCCGGTGCTAAAGGCGAACGCTTTGCTCCTTAGTCCGATTCCATCCCTCCGCTGCACGGGTCTCCCTTTTTTCCCAAAGGACTGAAATAAATATGCTGGGAGGCTGTAGTAAGAGATTTAATAAGCTGGTGAATTTGGACTTTATTTTGTCATAGTCCTTTTGCTACTCAAACAAAAAAGCCGCTAATATAGCGACTTATTGAGAGGAGAACATCTTATGGATTGACTGGTAGGAAAATTGGGGATCAGGTATCTTTGGGAAAGCCTTGCGCATCGTTGTCAGGACTTCGTGCGAAGTTTTTAGATCTGAAGAAGGAGTCACTTGGATTACTTCAATAATATCTTTGGGGAAGGGATTGAAATAACGCATGTACACAAAAACAATAGCTGTGAATATCAGCAAGGCGGATAACAATACCTTCATTATTTTATTCACTGCTCCATACCCTCCTTATTCCTCAACTCCATCTCTCTTCTAAACTTTAACGGAGTGATTTGCATGCTTTTACGAAACTGATTAATAAAATAGCTCGTGCTATTAAATCCAACTTCATAAGCAATCTCGGTAATACTGCGTTCCTGGAGTTGTAGCAACTCCATACTCTTTTGGATGCGATAATCGATAACATACTGCATTGGTGTTGTCTTCAATATTTGCTTGAAATAACGACAGGTTTCCGAGCGGCTTAATTGACCTGCCCTTGCAATGTCCTCCAATTGGATGGGTTCGGCGTAGTGCAGGTGAATCCATTCAACCATATCCTTCATTCGTCTGCTCCTGATGATTTGGGAAGGATCATATTCCAGCGCGTATCCGCTTGTAATCAGATGTTTCCATATCGTCAAAAGGCTTGAAGCCACATTCATTTCGTAAAATGGAGCCTGCTCATTCAGGTCCTTTTTAACATGTCGAATACCGTTAAGGACTTGAGCTCCCCAGGAAAGTTCCCTTTTGATATGAAGATAAGGTAAATTGGTTGCTGAGATATAAGGATGAACATACTTCAAATATAGCTCGGAAGGCACAACAAAATGAGGAGAGACATTCAGACAAAGATAAATACAATTATCCTTCTCCCCCCGTTCCTCTGCCATGTGCATACAACCACTGTTGATAAACAGCCCGTCGCCTTGCGGCACAACGATCTTTTGATCATTCACATAGAAAAGAGCTTCGCCCTGGACAACCAAAACAAACTGCAATTCATCATGCCAGTGCAAAGGAATATGCCCGTGAACATTGCGTACAATTGTGGTTTCATAACATGCCACAGGCAGTGTAACCGTACGATGCTCCGTCAACTCCCTCCCGTTTTGATCAATCCTGAATTCTGTCTTAAGCATATTTTCTCATCTCAATATAATGATATTTATCTGTGCGATATTGATATTATTATAGCCTATTTCATTTTAATATAGCACTATTCTTATATTTAAGGTGAGGACGCTATCCATGAAAACATCTATTCAAAGATCTAGAAAATCCGGCCTATTCTTCGTTCTTACAGGAGCGATATGCTGGGGTATTGGCGGAACGGTTTCACAAAAGCTGTTTCAACAATACAGAATTGAAGTCAACTGGTTTGTAACAGTTCGACTGCTGATTGCGGGTATACTGCTGCTGACGGTTCAATCCTTTACCACAAGGCGCTCGCAAATTTTCGATATGTGGAAGCAGAAAAAAACAGCCTTGCAGCTAATCACTTTCGGATTATTCGGGATGCTCGCTGTTCAATATACCTACATGGCGTCTATTCAACATGGCAACTCCGCGGTGGCGACACTACTTCAATATCTGTCACCAGTCATGATCATGGTCTATATGATCTGGCGAAAACAGGCTGCTCTAACCAGAAAGGATGTTGCATCAGCCATTCTGGCACTGAGCGGGTGTTTTCTCCTACTGACCAATGGTTCTCTCTCCCAATTGTCTGTGCCCTTACCCGCAGTTTTGTGGGGGTTGTTATCCGGAGTTGCCGCTGCCTTCTATACCCTCTACGCCGTGAAGCTGATTGAAAAGTTTGATTCACTCGTCGTAGTCGGCTGGGCAATGATTATCGGAGGGGTTGCACTGAGTCTCATCCACCCACCATGGAAAATGGACTTTGCCAGCTTGCGTTTGGAAACCTACGGATATTTGGCCTTTACCATTATTTTAGGGACAATGATTGCATTCTGGTTCTATATCGAAAGTTTAAAAAGCCTGACAGCCAAAGAAACGAGTTTAATGGGAAGTGCGGAGCCTCTTGCTGCCGTTGGCACCACTGTTATTTGGTTACATGAGCCTTTTGGTTTATTTCAATGGCTGGGAACCGCATGTATCATTGGATTGATATTATTGTTGCAGTCGAATCGTCCCAAACCCATCCAGGCTCACGACAAATAACCTTCTTCGCATATTAATGCGCGATAGAAGGTTGTTAGTTGTCGTATATTGGTATTTTAACACCAATATTGTTGTCTGCAATCCCAAATCACTGTGCGATCTGGTCGCGGATGGATTGAAGTATTTTTTTCTCCAGCCGTGACACCTGCACCTGGGATATACCCAGCCTACTGGCGACCTCGGACTGGGTCTGATCCCGGTAATACCGGAGGTATACAATCAGCCGTTCCCGTTCACTGAGACCGCCAATCGCTTCGTTTAGCGCCAGTTTGTCAAACCACCGTTCCTGAGACTCGTCGGCAATCTGGTCCATTAGTGTAATCGGATCGCCGTCATTCTCAAAAACCGTCTCATGTATAGAGGTAGGCGGTTTGTTCGCTTCCTGCGCAAAAACAACTTCCTCCGGGGTTACCCCCAGCTCTTCAGCCACTTCCTTGATCGTGGGCAGACGGTCCAGGTTTTTGGACAATTCATCCCTTTTCTTGCGGACTTTATTCGCCATCTCCTTCAGTGAACGACTGACCTTAAGGGTGCCGTCGTCCCGCAGGAAGCGCTGAATTTCTCCGATAATCATCGGGACAGCATAGGTGGAGAATTTTACATCATAACTGAGATCGAATTTATCCACCGATTTGAGCAGCCCGATACAACCAATCTGGAACAGATCTTCCGGCTCATATCCCCTGTTCATAAAACGTTGTACGACGGACCAGACGAGTCTGATGTTGCAGTTCACCAGCGTATCCCGTGCGACATGGTCACCCGACTGACTGAGCGCAATCAGCCGTTTGACCTCGGCATCGTCCAAATAGGTCTGTGAAGACTGTTTCACTTCAGCATCCATAAGACCACCAACCCCTAATTATACAATGCTTTCTTGGATTCAATCCTTTTCTTCATCTTGATGGAGGTGCCTCTGCCGGGCTCACTGCTGACTTCGAATTCATCCATGAAGTTTTCCATAATGGTGAAGCCCATGCCCGAGCGCTCAAGTTCGGGTTTGGACGTATACAGCGGCTGTTTGGCCAGTTCAAGATCTTCGATGCCTTCACCGCGGTCTTCCACAATGATGGTGATCATGTCATCGCGAATCTCGGCTTGAATCGACACGACACCTTCCGGATTGTTGTTATAACCGTGGATGATGCTGTTCGTTACGGCTTCCGATATGACTGTTTTCAGATCGCTAAGCTCGTCCATCGTAGGATCAAGCTGGGAGATGAAGGCAGCAACCGTCACCCGTGCGAACGATTCGTTCTCCGACTTGGCCGCGAATTGCAGATTCATGAAATTTGTCCCCGTTCCTTCATTCATGAGACGACCTCCAGACCCGAGAGAGCAGTTCCCTCATTTTCGTAAATCGGCATAATCTTGAACAAACCCGACATTTCCAGCAAACGATACACTGGCGGATTGACATCACAGACAACCATCTTGCCGCCTTTATTCTTAATGAGCTTGTATCTTCCCAAAATGACACCCAGACCCGAACTGTCCATAAATTGCAGATCTTTCAGGCTGAGTACCAGATGCTCGCATTGTCTGCGCTGGATGGCTTCATCCATCTGCATCCGTACCATGTCAGCTGTATGGTGATCCAGCTCCCCGGATAATCGCACAATCAGAATCCCGCGGTGATGTTCCATTTCCACATGCAAGTTCACGTTTGCTCACTCTCCTCCCTGTCTTGAACAAGGATTTCTACGTTCCCGAAGGCTTTTCCTGCCCCCCGACAAAACTAGAAGAAAACCCCTATTTAACTACAAAATATGTTCAAAGGATGTACGCAACCTGCATAAATCGCCGTTTAATCGAACAGATTGGAGGTTGTGCGTTTGAACAGCTTCCACCAGCCAGCCTTGTCCACATCCTGCGGAGCCTGAATGTCGAATTCCTTGATAACTTCATTGCCCTGGTAGACGACGAGTTTACCTACACTCTGACCTGCTTTGACCGGAGCTTTTACTTCTTTGGCCATCAGCAATTCATGACGGATCTCATCCGATTTTGCACCTTTACGCATCAGCACACTATAATTTTGTGTTGCATTCAGCGGCACTTCAGCAACTTCACCTTTTTCAATTTTCAGACTGCCCAGCAGGTCCCCTGACTTGTACAGAGGTTTCATCGTGTATTGCCCAAAAGCATAGTCAAACATCGAGGACACTTCGCTGTTGCGTGTTTTGGTATTGGGTTCGCCCAGCACCACGGAAACGACACGCAGACCATCCTTCATCGCTGTAGCCGAGAGACAAAACTTGGCTTCGGAAGTATATCCTGTTTTCAACCCATCCGCACCGGAGTAGAAACGAACTAACTTGTTCGTATTCACCAGCCAGAATGGCTTCTCGCTATCTTTACGAAGGTAGTCCTGATATGCACCAGTATATTTCGTAATTCCGGGATGCTTCAGTAGTTCACGGCTCATGACCGCAATGTCATGCGCGGAAGAATAATGATTATCTACCGGAAGGCCGTTACAGTTGGCAAAATGAGTATCCTTCATGCCGAGCTCCTTTGCCCGTTCATTCATCAGTTGTACAAAGGCTTCCTCTGAGCCAGCAATTTTCTCAGCCATTGCTACAGAAGCATCATTACCAGAGGCCATAGCAATCCCTTTTAACATATCGTCGACCGACATCTCTTCCCCAGGTTCCAGAAAAATCTGTGATCCACCCATGGATGCAGCATATTCACTTGTTCTCACTTTATCCGTCAGCTTTAACTTTCCTGAGTCGACTGCTTCAATGGTGAGCAGCATGGTCATAATCTTCGTAATGCTCGCCGGAGGCAGCTGATCATGACTGTTTTTCTCAAAAATGACCGTGCCCGTATCTGCATCCATCAAAATGGCGGAGCGTGCCGACGGGGCCAAATCGGTTCCCCCCGCTGCTTTGGGAGTTTCTTCAGCCAGCGCGGTTGATGCCATCAGGGACAGCAGGATACAAAGGGTCATGAACGATGCCATTATTCGTTTCTTCACTAGGGTTACCTCCTCAAATGACTTGCTTACTGCATGTTCCATGCATGTACTGCTAATCATTGTCGGCCCGATTGAAGTAAATTATTCCATCTAAAGAATGATTTCCCGAACTTTTTATGTAATCCGTGTGAAACACCAAAAAACGAGCCTGAACTACTAGATGAGTGAACGGCCGTTAGGGAAATAAAAAAGGCAACCTGCCCCAATGAATCACATTAGGGTAGATCGCCTTTTCTTAATGATCAGTTACATTTGTGGAATAACAGCCAGCACAAGGGCCAGGAACGATTCACGAACACGTTCTGTCGTCTCCATAACCTCATCATGCGACAACGGCTGGTCCAGAATGCCGGCAGCCATGTTGCTGATACAAGAAATACCGAGCACTTCCAGGCCGGCGTGGCGTGCTACGATAACCTCAGAAACGGTAGACATGCCGACAGCATCCGCACCCAACGTACGCAGCATCACGATCTCAGCTGGTGTCTCGTAGTTTGGACCAAGCATACCTGCGTATACCCCTTCGCGTACATCAAAACCTTGTGACGCGGCTGTATCCTTCGCGAGCGCACGCAGACGGCGGCTGTACGCTTCGGACAGATCTGGGAAACGCACACCCAGTGCGGAGTCATTCGGTCCGATTAATGGATTCTTGCCTGTGAGATTCAGATGATCCGAGATCAGCATCAGGTCACCAGCCTCATAAGAGGTATTCACTCCACCTGCAGCGTTCGTTACGAGCAAGGAAGTTACACCCAGTTCTTTCATAACACGCACCGGGAAGGCAGTAAGTTCCGGGCCATATCCCTCGTACATGTGGAAACGACCTTTCATCATGACGACCGGACGGCCTTTGATGGTGCCCACCAGCAATTCGCCTTCATGTCCCTCTACTGTGGACACCGGAAAATGCGGAATATCCTGATAGGCGATGCTGACGCCATCTTCAATCAATTCTGCTAAAATGCCAAGTCCTGAACCTAAAATCAAACCGACTTCCGGTTTAATGGAACTTTTGCTTTGGATGTAAGATGCCGCTTCCAAAATCATCTGTTGGTTTAATGCTGTCATAAGATGTTCCCCCTTGAGTTGAAACGATCCGTCTGTATCCGCAAATGGCATCAATCAAAACTACACGCTGAAATGATGCATTTGCTTATGTATAACGGCGTTTAAATGTGTTCAATTTATTTTATCCTAAATCAGACTATTGTTCCGCTTTTTTTTGCAGATTTATATCCAAGTACAAACTATTTTGCCCGCGGATGATGAGATTCATAAATCTCTTTCATCGTTTTGCGGCCATGATGTCCATATTGTTGTCCAGGCTGCTCCACATGACCGAGCATGTCCTGCACCGCGCGGGTATCTGCCCCACTGGCAATCAGGTGAGCGGCAAAGGAATGACGCAGCGTATGTGGTGTAATTTCACCCGAGATTCCCGCATCCATCGCTGCTTTTTTGAGCAGCTTCCAGAAGCCCTGCCGGGTTAATCGTCTACCGGATACGTTGACAAAGAGAGCCTGCTCGTCCGTATCATTTTTAATTAGCAGGTTGCGGTACTCGTTCACATAAACACTTGCCCACTCTGCTGCAGGCGCACCTATTGGCAAAATTCGTTCTTTACCGGCACCTCCACAGCGGATAAAGCGCATGCCTGGCTGTACGTCCCGCACATCCAGTGCAATCAGTTCGGATACACGAATGCCTGTCGCATACAATAGCTCCAGCATGGCCCGGTCACGCACCCCTTGCGGTGAACGGGTATCAGGAGATGCGAGCAGCAATTCGATCTCTTGGATAGTTAAGACTTGCGGTGGTGTCTTGTCTGCTTTTGGAGCTTCCACATCAAACGTAGGGTCCTGTAATATGTCACCACGCCGCATCAAAAAATGAAAATAGGAGCGCAGGGATACGACGCTTCGGGCAATGGTTGCATTCGCACGTCCTGCCTGTTTCTGCTGACCTACAAACAGGATAACATGCGTCCGGCGCACCTGCTCCGCTTCACGGATACCGTATTCTTTATCCGCAAATTCGATGAACTTGTCCACGTCCCGAAGATACGATTCCAGCGTGCTGCTCGACATCCCTTTATCCTCTTCCAAGTATAAGGCATAGGCGTGTATCGTCTGCTTCATGCACAACGCTCCTCATCTGACAGGACTGCCACACGGGCAACCTGCTTCCGTATTTGCATCCCCAGCTGTTCAGCTACTCTCCGTACCAATAGAACAAACGGAGACGCTCTGCCATTGTAGGACGTCCTTCCCCGTTACTTGGCCACACCGTTTCCTGAAATACTTTAACCGCATTTCCTGTTGGCATCTGATATTGGTCCACAGGTGAGATCCATCCGTTGAACAAATCCAGGACATGATAGAACAGATAAACTAATGCAGCAAAAAATACGATAAATCGAATAAAACGGAGTCCTCTCCGCAGCGATATAATCATGGGTTGTACCCCTTTCTGGTTCGAATCCGACTCGTCTAGAATCAGGGTATGTTACCGAACACAGGAATATGACATTCAGGGTAAACCTCACATCACACGCTGGACCAAAAAAGCTCTCCCGTCAAAACCGCCGGTGAGAGCTTGAAGATATGCTATGTTATTCTTCGTCTTTGGGCTTCTGGTCATTTTTAGCTTTGCAACGGTAACAAATCCCATGGAAATCCAATCGGTGATCTACTACCGAAAAGTTAAATTCCCGCTCCAGTCGCTCTTCAAGCGGTCCAAGCCAGTCTTCACGTATTTCATCCATACTTCCGCATTGAACACAGATTAAGTGATGATGGTGATGCTTGGATGTATCTCCGCGTAGATCATAACGCGCTACACCGTCGCCGAAGTTGATTTTCTCTACAACATGCAGCTCACTCAGCAGTTCGAGGGTACGGTACACGGTTGCCAGACCGATTTCGGGAGCCTTTTCTTTCACGAGCATGAATACGTCTTCTGCGCTCAGATGATCTTCTTCATTCTCAAGAAGTACTCTTACGGTGGCTTCCCGCTGGGGCGTTAATTTATATCCTTGGGACTGTAGTTGCTGCTTAATTTTATCGATCCGTGCTTCCATTTTCTCCCTCCCCCTAGGAAATCACTGCACACTGCAACTTAACCCACTTCTTTCATTATAGGGGGAGTACATATTTAAAGTCAACATTTTACACTATCACGTGCAAAGCTAAGCTGGTAGTAGCATCGGGGTTACCCAGCGCATCATCGCAGGTGTGACCCAAGTTTCAAATGAAGCAACCCCTAACAGCAATGCTGCCATAACGAGAGTTAACACCATATATGAAGCAAAAGGCTTCTGACGACCTGGCGTCCTCTGCATCAGAACACGGTTCCGAATAATGTATAAGGAAAAGGTCATGGCCGACACACTGCAAATGAGCAGTACCGGAATCACGAATAAATTATGAGGCGCAACGGAAACCAGAGCAAACAACAGCCCTTTCCATGAATACTGTCCGACAAGGTAACCCACTGTAAAACCAATGAGCACTCCTTTCAGAAAATCAAGAACCAATATGCCTGGCAGCCCGATGACCGATAAACCCAGAATGAAGATCAGGCCAACCCATTTTAGATGAAGCATGGCAATGTCCCAATAGGTTCCGGTCTCAATCACCTGTCCGCTGTGCTGTACCGTCATGAAGAAGTTACCGAGGTATCCCTCCAGATCCTGGCGCTGTTCAAGAGATAGGGCATTAACCATCAGGGCGCCAAAAATGACACCCACCAGAAACAAGACAGCCACGAATACATATAAAGAGGTTTGGCCTTTGAATGTGAAGTAGGCAGAACGCATACAGGTACGAGTCCCCTTTCCGGTTATCATGCTGCAAGGATGTCGAGTGAAATCCTCATAGTCATTCTTATGAACCGGAATGCACACGTATGACTTCTTGTCCAGATTCCAATTTCTTCTTCATGACAAAATGCCATTCCCGTAACAATGATGCTAACTTCACTTTATGATCCTACCGCAAACTTCTCTACTCTGAACTTTCCTTGCTGGACACCTTTCCGTAAGTGCCCCCACCACCAGATGACAATTCCAGTTGACCATTCCGCGCAGCAACGATAAGACCTGCAAGAACTGGACCAACAACCTCTGCAAGTTCATCCTCGCTTGTACGATGTAATACGTTCATCTCCGTACCAAAGCGGTCCAGCAGCTGGCGCAGTTTGGCTTTCCCCAAACCCGGGATGAATTCCAGCGGTACCTGATAATGATAAGCAGGTCGGTTGGCGGGTACATGCGGACTCTCTCGATCCGCAATTGCCAGTATGCGATCCAGTACACCCTGCACAAGCTTCACACTGCCACAGTATGGACAACGTTCTGCCGACATCGCATGCTCGTCCATAATGCTTCCACAGGATGCACAATAGGTACGGTGGTATTTGCCAAGTCTTGGATTCAAACCGTAATTGGCCGTAATGCGTCTACCTGCTTGTCCTTTAAGTGCCATGCTGAATTCATCAAAGGAAGGCTTCTCGAGTTGTAACTGGTTGTACTCCCGTCCAATCTTGCCCAGAGAATGAGCATCCGAGTTCGTTAGAAAAGGAACTTGATCCAGTTCCCGAATATAACTGGCCATGGATGAATCGGAGCTTAGCCCAAGCTCAACCGCATCGATTAGGCTCGTATCCAGCACATCAGCCATACGAGGAGCTGTGCTGCCATATATGCCTTTATGCGGGGTAAATGCGTGCGCTGGCACAATAAGCCCGCCACGCGCCTTTATCTCGCCCTGCATCTCAAGCGCGGGTACATATACCCGCTGTGAACTCAGGTTTACATTTTTCATATAACGTTTCATCCAGTCCGTGAAGGACTTCATGGTTTTCAGATCACGGAAGTAAGCCAGCATATGGAACTCCCGCATCCCCGGCTCGCGCAGCTCTATTTCTGTACCCAGCAGGATGGTTGTGTCCTGATACGCAATGCCCCCTCCCTCAAGCTCGGACATCGTGCCGTTCTCAAGCAACTGTTCGATGTCCATCTGTACAACCGGAGAGTGACAATCAATGACACCGAGTAGGTGGATTCCTTTGCGATCCGAGGCTTCTCTAGCAATGTTCTCGAAGGTCAGATCACGGCTGCCACTGATTTTAACAGCTTCACCGCGCGAAGTTCGTCCAATGTGAATATGGAGGTCTGCATAACAAGGCTCCCACCCTGAAGACGCTGCCTGTTGCTCATTCATCATTAAAACCGTCCTGTTGTTCTGTAAAGATCCCATGCATACACAGCCATCATCGTTTTGGCATCACTGATCCGATTCTGATCCATCAACTGATAAGCCTCTTCAATTGTAATCTCGGACACTTCAAGAAATTCATCTTCGTCCAAAGCCATGTCTCCTGCTTCGAGCTCCTCAGCGATGTACAGATGGATGATCTCATCCGCGAATCCTGGCGAAGTGTAAAACGAACGCAGATGCCGCAGTGATTTGGCTACATAACCAGTCTCTTCGCGCAATTCACGCGCTGCCGCCACTTCAGGTTCTTCTCCCGGGTCCAGTTTGCCTGCCGGAATTTCGACTTCGGTACGCCCCATGGCCTGACGATACTGATCAACAACCAGCATACGATCTCCATTCAGCGCGAGGACAGCTACCGCTCCAGGGTGACGGATGATCTCACGGGTAGCGGTCTGACCGTTAGGTAACTTGACCGTGTCGACTTGAAGGGAAATGACTTTGCCCTCGAAGATGGGCTTTGTCGATATGGTCTCTTCGTCCAGTTTTGGATTGGCAGGATGCTTATGATTGGTTGGGTTCATCTGTTCTTCAACTCCACTTCTTCGAATTTTGGTTCTCTTTATACGTATAAACCTCTGTTTTTTGGCATATGGTGAGCTTATAGCGATTTCAAACAAATATAGCAAATCAGGGGGACAACCAATGAACAGTTATTTAACACCGCAATCCGTACACGTGGTCGGACAAGCCAGACAAGTCCAGCTCATACTCAAACAATGGGTGCGTGAGTGGGGTCCAGATGCCAAATTAATCGATATGCTCGCTGGACGTAAATGATACTGTTCTTGGTCTGCAATACCCATGAAATATAACATGTTTTTGCCAAAAAGTCCGAACTCGGTTTGTACCGGATTCGGACTTTTCAGTTGAAGCATGGGGGAGTTTCACCCTCAGTCTCTCTGGATTACTTTTGACTTGCAGCCGTTTCCTGAATAATAGCCACAACCACTTCAGATAGTTTCACAATATCCTCGGCGCGGATGCGTTCTTTCGTCGTATGGATGTCCTCATAACCTACAGCCAGGTTGACCGTAGGAATGTTGAACCCATTGAAGATGTTGGCATCACTGCCACCACCTGATGCAAACGTGCTAGTCTCCAGCCCCAGGCTCCGAATGGCACGCTGTGCAAGCTGAACAACCTCGTGTTCATCATGGAAGCCAAATGCAGGATACAGGATCTCACTGCGGAATTCAGCGGTTGCACCATATTTGCGGCATGTCGTTTCCAAAGCTTCACGCATCTGGGCCACTTGAAGTTCTACCTTCTCCTGCACAATACTACGGGCCTCAGCCTCAATCTGCACAAAATCGCAGACGACGTTCAGTGCTGATCCACCCTGGAATTTGCCGATGTTCGCTGTAGTCTCATCATCAATTCGTCCCAGCTTCATCGCTGCAATTGCTTTGGCCGCCACTTGAATGGCACTGATGCCGTCTTCCGGATTCACACCCGCATGTGCGGATTTCCCATAGATCTTCATCTGAATTTCGGCTCTCGCCGGAGCTGCCACACAGATTGTACCCACGGCTCCGTTGGAATCAAGGGCATAACCGAACTCGGCTTCAATATCCTTCGGATTCATGGCACGTGCACCAACCAGACCCGACTCTTCACCTACGGTAATCACAAATTGAATTTTTCCATGTGGAAGGTTGTTCTCTTGAATAGCTCGAATCGCTTCAAACAAAGCGGCAATCCCCGCCTTGTCATCTGCACCCAGTATTGTCGTGCCATCACTGCGGATCCAACCATCTTCACCCAGCTCAGGTTTAATTCCTTGTCCAGGCGTTACGGTATCCATATGACATGTGAAAAAGATTGGTGCTGCTTCCGCACCCTCGGCTTCCCAGGTAACCACGAGATTACCAGCGCCATGTCCAGTTTTCTCCATGGTGTCGTCCTCATATACACTGAGGCCCAGCTGAGTAAACTGTTCTTTTAACACTTTAGATATATTTTGTTCATGGGTTGTTTCACTATCAATCTGAACCAGTTCCATAAATTGATCAATAACACGCTGCTGTTTTATCATAGGACTTTCCTACCTTTCTTCGATACGGTACAATACAATTACTATGGTCTGTTTATTTATTTGTTGAAAGGAGTTCTCTCATCATGCAAAAAAAGAAATGGTTCCGCATCATTATCTATCTCATGCTGCTCGCCATGATTGGGTCCACCCTTTTCATTGCGCTCGAACCTTTATTGTTCGGATAGAAACCTGAAGCCTTTGTACTGTCTGATTTACAGACGGGGAAGGGCTTCTTTTTCTGTAATCCAGGTAATTTCATACGGGAAAATCCGATTAAAGTATGGCACGATATCCTGCGCAACCTGTTCCACAGTGTAGTTCTTGCCTGTAATATCCTCCAACGAGGTCACACCATACTGCTCAATTCCGCAAGGAACAATACCCTGAAAGCCTGCGTGCTGAATCCCCGAGGTAATATTAAAAGCAAATCCGTGACTCGTCACGAAGCCGCGCCGATGTTTGCACCGATTGAATTTTACGCCGATGGCGGCAATTTTCAAATCTCCGATCCACACTCCTGTGTACGCCTCTTTGCGTCCCGCTTCGATACCCTGATCAGCCAGGTAATCAATAATCACCTGCTCTAGACGACGTAAATAGCCATGTAAATCCAAGGCTTCATCTCGCCCAAGTACAAGTAACGGGTAACCTACCAACTGGCCAGGGCCATGATACGTAATATCACCGCCACGGTCAATTTGAAACAAGGAGATGCCTTGCTCCCGCAGTTCGTCTTCACTGAGAAGCAGGTGCTCCGGGTGATTCTGTGAACCGATCGTATACGTCGGCGGATGCTGGAGCAACAGCATCTGTTCCGCTCCTTCTCCCTCATCCAGTTGCTGCACAATCGCTTTCTGGCGGTTCCAAGCCTCTTCATAATCAAGCATCGGTATGTACACAACATCCAGCGGCTTGCTCATGATTCCCCCACACCCTTCTGTTTCAATGTTCATTGCATGATGAGCATTCATTGAAGAAAACGGGAAAAGTGCACGGCCATTGGCACATACACTTTCCCATTATCCATCTATTCAGCGCTTGGCATCATTCGTAACTCATTGAAATGATGCACTTGCTCTCTCTTAATACACGTTCGATTCCATGGTGTATCCTTCAAGATTCTCTTTTACACGTTGCAGGAACCGTCCGCTAATGACTCCATCCAGAATACGATGATCCAGGGAGAGACAAAGGTTCGCCATGGAACGGACAGCAATCATGTCATTAATGACCACAGGTTTCTTGACGATCGACTCAAAGGTAAGAATCGCTGCCTGCGGGTAGTTAATGATAGGTTGTGACAGAATGGACCCAAATGATCCGGTATTGTTAACCGTGAACGTTCCGCCCTGCATATGGTCCAGCTTCAACGTGCCTTCACGAGTTTTACGTGCCAGCTCATCAATTTCACGAGCCAGGCCAGCGATGTTGCGCTGATCTGCATGTTTAATTACAGGAGTCAATACAGAGTCTTCTGTACCCACTGCCATCGACAGATTGATATCCCGTTTGACAATAATTTTGTCAACAGCCCATACCGAGTTCATAATCGGGTAGTCTTTAATCGCATTAACGACACCCTTCATCATGAAGGACAGATACGTCAGGTTGATACCTTCTTTGCGCTTGAACTCATCCTTGAGTTTGTTACGCAGCATCACGAGATTCGTCACGTCCACTTCAATCATCGTCCACGCGTGAGGGATTTCCGATACGCTTTGGCGCATATTACGAGCAATGGCATTACGAACTGGTGTAACGTCGATGAAGTATTCGGATCTTCCCTGTCCGCCACCCTCTACTTCGATTTGCGGAATTTTCGGACTTTCGGTCAGATGTATGCCGGAATGTCTCACAGGAACGCCTGCGTCAGCTGCAGGAACGGTTTCTCCTGCAGATGCGCCCAAGTCTGCATTACCCCGATTCAATCCGCTGAAAGGAGAACCTGAAGGTGCTGCTGAAGAGACCTGCTGTCCTGCTACAGTAGAAGACTGTGCAGACGTTGCGCCCGCGTTTCCACCCTGTGCAATGACAGCCAGTACATCCTTACGTGTAATCCGTCCACCTGCTCCAGTGCCCTGAATGCTCTGCAAGTTCAGACCATGTTCAGCTGCAAGGGATTGAACCGCAGGAGAATAGCGGTTACGCATCGGCTGATTGGGATCATGACCTGTTGTACTCGCTGCACCAGCAGCAGGTACGTAGTTCGCACTTTGTTGTGCATGAACATGATCACCATTCTGTTGCTGCGAAGCTTGGGTTACTTGTTCTGCTGCTTCCGCATCAGAAGCAGCTACCTGCATGCGGCAGATGGCTTCGCCAACCGCAATGGTCGTACCTTCTTCGACCAACAGATCACCCATAATTCCATCAACGGTTGATGGAATCTCTGCATTGACTTTATCCGTAATTACTTCACAGATCGGTTCGTATTGTTCAACCCGGTCACCCGGTTTTTTCAACCATTTGGCAATGGTAGCCGAGACCAGCGATTCCGCCAGCTGCGGCATAATGACCTCGATCCATTTCATACTCATTGGTTATATCACTCCAAACTTTGCTTTTAAACTATCTCACTACACGACTTAATACTCGGCGAGTGTACGCATCGCTTCCTTGGCTTTATCCTTGCTCAGCATATAGAATTTCTCCAATGTTGGGCTAATCGGCATTGCCGGTACATCCGGTCCGCAGAGACGCTGAATCGGCGCATCCAGCTCGAACAGACATTCTTCACTGATGATAGCCGCAACTTCCGCTCCTACACCACCAGTTTTATTATCTTCATGCACAATCAGCACTTTGCCTGTCAGACGAGCGGATGCAATGATGGCTTCGCGATCCAGTGGCTGCAATGTGCGCAGATCCAGTACATGGGCAGTAATGCCTTCCTCACGCTCCAGCTCTTCGGCAGCCTGCATGACAAAATGAAGTGGCTGGCTATAACCGATAACTGTAATATCTGCTCCTTCGCGAAGCACGTTGGCTTTACCAATTGGAACGATGTAATCATCTTCCGGTACATCTTCCTTGATCAGCTTGTAGCATTTTTTATTTTCAAAAAAGAGAACCGGGTCCGGGTCGCGAATCGCTGCTTTGAGCAGTCCCTTCGCATCGTACGCCGAGTATGGAGCTATAATTTTCAAACCTGGTGTGCCAAAAAAGATCGATTCCGGACATTGGGAGTGATACAGCCCACCAAAAATACCGCCGCCAATCGGCGCACGAATAACAATCGGGCAACTCCAGTCATTGTTGGAGCGATAGCGAATTTTGGCCGCTTCACTAATAATCTGATTTGTTGCAGGCAGCATGAAATCCGAATATTGCATCTCGGCAATAGGTTTCATACCGTACATCGCAGCGCCAATAGCTACACCTGCAATCGCTGATTCGGACAAAGGTGTGTCCATGACACGCATTTCGCCGAACTGATCCTGCAACCCTTTGGTTGTAGTGAACACACCGCCTTTAACCCCGACATCTTCACCAAGGATAAAGACATTTTCATCCCGCTCCATCTCTTCTTTCATCGCGAGACGGATTGCATCAATATATTCCATAACTGCCATACTTACCGTCCCCCTTCTTCGCTGTCCGCATAAACGTGCGTCAGAGTGTCCTCAGGTTTCGGATATGGCGCGTTGTCTGCGTATTCAGTCGCTTCTTTCATTTCCAGCGCAAGCTGGGAAGCCAGATCCGCATCCCGGGCTTCGTCCCAGATGCCGCAATCGATCAGATAGTTCTTCATGCGAAGCACGCCGTCCTTCTTCCAATTCTCTTCAACCTCTTCCTTGGTCCGGTATGCCAGATCATTGTCGGAAGTGGAGTGTGGAGACAAACGATACATCATCGCTTCAATAAGTGTAGGTCCTTCACCAGCGATTGCGCGGCGACGAGCTTCTTTGACTGCACCATATACTTCCAGCGCATCGTTTCCGTCTACACGCAGTCCCGGGAACCCGTAACCAAGTGCACGATCCGATATTTTCCCACTCAGCTGCTTGTGAATTGGCACCGAGATGGCATACTGATTGTTCTCACACATAATGATCACAGGAAGTTTATGAACACCTGCGAAATTGGCACCTTCGTGGAAATCTCCTTGGTTGCTTGACCCTTCGCCAAAAGTTACAAAAGAAACGAACTCTTGCTTCTTCATTTTGGCAGCCAATGCAAACCCTACAGCGTGCGGAACCTGTGTCGTAACTGGACTGGAGCCCGTTACAATCCGCAGCTTTTTGTGACCGAAGTGACCCGGCATTTGCCGTCCGCCACTATTCGGATCTTCCGCCTTCGCAAAAGCAGACAGCATCAGCTCACGTGGAGTCATGCCGACCGCCAGTACAAAGCCATAATCGCGGTAATACGGTAAATAATAATCGTGATCCCGGTCTAGACCGAATGCAGCGCCTACTTGCGCAGCTTCCTGTCCTACACCAGATACGTGAAAGTTAATTTTGCCGGCCCGCTGTAAGAGCAAGCAACGCTCGTCAAACTTGCGTGCGAGCAGCATGTATTTGTACATATCCAATACTTCACCATCGCTAAGTCCCAGCTGTTCATGCCGATGGACCGCGTCTGCAGTACCTTTTGAACTCATATGAGGTACCTCCTTTTAATCAGAGCCTATGCCTGTCTTACTACCCGATCTTATAACCTGGTACTAAGACTTGGCTTAACCTTATTATAATCCCATTTGCCCAAAAAAGGAAAGGACCTTTCTCATAAGCCTGTCCGGCTTACATTCCAATCGATTTTCCGTCTACTGCCAACATGGCTTCACCCATGATTTCCGACAAAGTAGGGTGAGGATGGATCGTCTGTCCCACTTCCCAAGGTGTGGCATCCAGCATTTGAGCCAAAGAGGCTTCAGCGATCAGTTCCGTCACATGGGTACCGATCATATGTACTCCCAATATATCATTCGTCTTGGCATCCGCGATTACCTTCACGAAACCATCCCGACTTCCATGAACCAAAGATTTTCCAATCGCCTGGAACGGAAACTTGCCTGTCTTCACTTCATAACCACGCTCTTTGGCCTCGCGCTCCGTGAATCCGATACTCGCTGCTTCCGGACGAGTATAGACACAACGCGGAATTCGATGTGATTCGACGGCATGTACCGTCTCACCCGCCAGATGATTCACTGCCAAAATGCCTTCATGACTCGCTGCATGTGCCAGCTGTAATCCACCGATGACATCGCCAATTGCATAAATATGTCCCTCACCCGTTTGCAGATATTGATTCACGGCAATAAATCCGCGTTCGAGTTTGATATCTGTATTTTCGAGTCCGATATTTTCGACATTGGCCTGACGACCAACCGACACCAGCACCTTGTCCGCTTTCAGGGTCTCTTGCTTCTCATCCCCCAGCTTGACATCAATCTGAATACCGTCTTTCTGTATGCTATATGTCTCTGTCAGAACGCTAGCGCCTGTTAGGAAGCGAACACCGCGTTTCCCAAGCAATCTCTGCATTTCCTTGGCTACATCTTCATCCTCTGCTGGCAATACATGAGCAGCAGCTTCAACAACTGTAATTTCGACGCCAAAATCATTCAGCATGGAGGCCCATTCCAGGCCAATTACGCCACCACCAACAATGATCAGAGATGCTGGTAATTCATCCATTCGCAAAGCCTCATCACTGCTCATGATGTATCGGCCGTCTGGCTCAAGACCTGGCAGTACCCGTGGGCGAGACCCGGTAGCAATAATGAGGTTGGTTGGCACAACCGTATCCATCTCGCCATCTTCAAATTCGACAGCCACTGCACCGCTCTGAGGGGAGAAAATAGAAGGTCCGATCACACGCCCTTTGGCGTGTACAACCTGAATTTTATTTTTTTTCATTAAATACTGCACACCTTGATGAAGCTGCTCCACAATTGCATCCTTGCGCGCCTGAACCTTCGGAAATACAAGTGTTGCTCCAGCAGTTTCAATCCCATACATTTCGCTCTCTTGTATCTCAGCGTACACTTCCGCACTTCGCAGCAACGCCTTGCTCGGAATACAGCCACGATGCAGACAGGTGCCCCCCAGCTTATCCTTTTCGATAATAACAACCTGTTTTCCTAACTGTGCGGCACGGATGGCAGCTACGTACCCTCCCGTTCCTCCTCCAAGAATGGCAACATCACATGTAATTGGCATCTTTTCTGTTCTCCTCTATCCATATAATTTCAATACAATTTCAATATATTTGTAAGATGATGATTCAAATGATTCTCTTTTTCATAGACGTTATCTATATTCCATTGTACTCCCCTTGAGCAGTCAACTCAAAATTTGACCCTGAAACGCATGGACAGCTCCCGAAAACCAAGCTATGATGGAATCAGGTATGACCTGTAAGCGCAACCTTTATTTTACGTCAACCTCAGGCAGAAGGAGTTTAATGGTAATGAATACTAGACTGATCTTTGCACGATTCGTGGCGATTATTGTTCTGGTCATTCCCGGGTTAATGGCAATGAAGGGTTTTCTAATGATGAAGGACGCCCTTTTCCTGTTTTATGCCGAGCATGGGAACGAGCAGATCTCACCAGGTTTTCAATGGCTCTCCTTTGGTGGAGGACTTGTCCTGTTCGCCGCAGGCATGAGTTTTCTGGGAGGTTGGATTCTGTTCCGTGACCGCAAGCGTAATTATGTAGGACCCCGTTTTCGTTCAAAAAACGCCCCCTCAGCCGACAAAGCAGAGACGCCCGGTACGACTTCCTGAGTCCGGGCTTTTTGTCATTTTTTCTGGCTCCGCAACATCTCAACATCTGAACCTTACATCTGCCTTTATATACGGTACTCAATCAGGTATAATGCTTCTTTATTCAAACACGTATTTTGCATAAATTCAGTGTTAGCATCTCGAATATGCACAATGCCCACTCTTCCATAGACAGGATGGATCAACATGGTCTCGTTTATCATTACGCTAAAAAGATTGCTTAAAGGCATTTTCCATGCCTTCAAGGACCAGAAGTTTCTGGCTCTCTTTGTCTTAACTGTGGCGACACTTCTCTCGGGCACGTTATTCTATACTCGTGTTGAAGGTCTGCACTGGATTGATGCCCTCTACTTCTGCGCAGTAACTCTAACCACGGTGGGACATCCGGATTTTGTACCATCAACCGGATTCGGCAAGGCATTTACGGTCATCTATATGTTTGCAGGTATCGGCCTCACCTTCGCCATGATTGCCAGAATTACAGCAGGTATTCTATTTCCCCGCAAATTGCAGACAGAAGAGAACCCGGAGTAGTCTCCGGGTTATTCGTATAATGCATCCCGCAGCTTGGTAGACATGCGCGACTCTTTGGAAGAGGACTTCAGGATCGTTCTGCGCAACGTTAGATTACTGGCTTGCAGCCGCTCCGCTTCAGCGAACAAGTCTGCAAACAACGCCTGCGCAGCTTCGTCAAGGACTGACTGTCCTTTCAAACGTTCATATCGCTCTTGTAATTCGGATATTGCTTCACTCATCGTTAACACCTCTTTTCAATCGCTCCTGGCTTATGCACTACACTGCCGTAACCAACAGCTTAACAATCCATATAGTAACACAAAGCTGCTTAGATTAGTTCTGGCTCTTACTAAAGATTTTGTGGTACTCTGTAATGGTCGCTTTTTTTTGTTGAATCCCGTATGTGAGAGGAGTAGCAGAACTGTGCAAACAGGACGAATTACCGTAATTACAGGACCTATGTTTAGTGAAAAATCCGGTGAACTCATTCGCCGTTGTCAGAAATTAATTCAATTTGGCCGTAAAAAGGTCGTTGCTTACAAACCTGCCGAAGATGATCGGTTTGCCCAAGACGAGATCGTTAGCCGTATCGGCTATCGTCTGCCTGCCCATTCCATTCCCCGGCAATTGACCCCGGAATCCGTAGAAATGATCCTGACTCAGACCAAAGATGCTGATGTTGTTGCATTTGATGAAGTGCAATTTTTCAGCAGTGCCATCATGGAACTGGTCTCCGAGCTAGCCTACTGTGGCAAACATGTCATTGTGGATGGACTGAATATGGATTACCGTGGCAAGGAATTCGGATATGTAGGCGGTTTGCTCGCCATGGCGGATGACATTGAGAAACTGTCGGCATTCTGTGCCGTATGCGGAAGCCCGGATGCGGCTTTCACCCAGCGTATCGTTAATGGAGAGCCTGTAACGCTTGGACCAGTCGTCATGATTGGCGATTCAGAAGCTTATGAGCCGCGCTGTCGCTGCTGCTTCATTCCTCCTCACAAAGTTGAATGCTGAGCTGACTCAGTTATTCAATAATCAATCTATAGGTTCTGAACGGCGGTATCTGCTGCTACAGGTTTCCTGAGATTTCAAAAAAAGCCCCTGTGGGCTTTTTTTATTAAAACTCCTTTTTACCAGCATGCCCTTAATATACCCTTCCTCAACTCGTTCTTGGACACTTTTATATACAAAAAAGCACCGCCTCACAGCGATGCTTTCCATTCGTCATCTCCCGCTAGTCCCGGGAAACAAAATATTTGTTGGTCATGTAGTAAGCGTCGCCACGCGACGTTTCTACCATTCCTTTTTTGGCATCCAAAAATACAATCTCTTTGCACTTGGTGCAATACCATTTGGTGCGCTTATATGGAGATTCCGTAACATATGCCGTGCCACATTTGCAATCAATCTTCATTAATAACTCGGTTGATTTATAAGCGCTGGACAAACGTTCCATGTTATCCTGCTGCTGTGTAGGCATAATTGTCTGCTGATAATCCGATAAATGATTCTGAACTTTAAAATCTGCTACCAATCCTGCATTCAATCCAAAAAACTCCTTGCCGATTTCGGTCACGAAGCGCTTCTCATTTCTGTAGCAATCCAGCCACTCAATAATCTGCTTATTTGACAGTGGAACCGTACCCTTGATACCGCTGTTTAAGGTGTAGGTCATGATGTATAAAGTATCGTCTTGTCTACCTGAGTACATTAGAATCCTCCTTCGAATACATTTGCTAATGTACTACAAAAACGCTCATAAATCAAAGCAATGTTATTTCCTGAGCGTATCTCTTCCTTATTAAATGGGTAACATTCCTCGATGTTCCGCCACTGACTTACAAGAACTGCATACACCTGCAACATTTCCCTGGGAAGTCGCATAATGTACGATGGACTTCACTTTTTTACTACAGATGGAACAATATTGCCTCCTTTCCTTCCTGGGAGTGTAGTCGGATAGGTTTACTACGTTTGAGTTTGATTTGAACCTGCGCACAAAATTCAGCCATTTCATCTTTTTCTCTCTCTTCCTTGTTTGCCTTCTAAGGGGTAAATTGCTTATGCTTGGGCAAAAATTGATCCTGCATTGGTTATGTATACGATTCCAAGTTGTGCATGCCTATCTCATAATCTATTCGACGTTTTGAGCCTTTTTCCTGTTTTTGATCTCTACACATACAAAAAAAACCGACAGAACCTGCCTCAAACCTCTTGTAGGAGAAAGGAACTTCCATCGGTTAACTTGCCTTACTTATAAAACGTTCCAAGAACCTCCAGCTCAGGTGAGCGCTCAATTCGAAACGGATAGATATATCCCTGATTCAACTTCACAAACTTTCGACTCCACAGATCAAGTCCAGTTGTAAATTGGTACGCCTGATATATAAACTTGGAACAATAGTTTCGTTCAATGCTGCGCAGATTTGTCTGCAATCGGTAAAATTTCACCTGCTTGTAATGATCCTGTACCCACTGCGCTGCCTTCACACCAGCCTGATTGAAACGGGAACGAAACACAATGAAACGATCTCCCTCATAAAAGCGGGTGATGTACCAATCCAAGGAATCGGCAAACACAGGTCCATAAGGATGTACGTGATACACTTTACCGTCAAGTCCAATAATCCCCATATGCCCAGCGTAATAAGTTGATTCTGAACTTGGCGTATATAAAATATCTCCCGGCTCCAGCTTCATCTGGCCTAAAGCGGTAATGGGCAAATCCTGATGCAGTCTTCTGGCCGCTGAACGTGCGCGCCGGCCCTCCACCAATAGTCGATGCATTTTTCCAGCAACAGCGAGATAGACTTCCGACCATTTGATCCGTTTTTTCTCAGGGCCTTTGAACCACCGATGCATGAATGTGGATATACGTTGAGATTCTTTTTTCATATTGTGCACTCCACTCTAATCTGTTTGACGTTTCTTGATGTTTCTCCTCACTTCTAAGGCTCATTATAGACAGTTGATGATGCATGTTCAATTCCTGTGCCTGTTCTATGTTGTGCAATTCGAGGAGGTTCATACCGAAAAAGGAAACAAAAAAAAGCAGTTCCGGCATCAGCCAGAACTACTTCGTTTGATTTGAACAATTGAAGTTGAATTATATGAAGAGATTTATTCTTCCACAACACCAAGTGCTTTATTTTTCTCCTTGAAACGGCTGTTATGGGAAGACACATAGGCAACTTTATCCGCCTCAGGATCCATATACAGTTTTGCACTGTTTACCGCGAGGGCAGCATCCGTAAATGTACCAGCAATCAGATACAGTTTACTTCCGTAATCTACAAAGTCTCCTGCAGCGAAGACGCCTGGAATATTTGTTTGCAACTTCTCAGTTGTAGTGACATGCCATTCACCAAGATCAAGTCCCCAATCCCGGATCGGGCCAAAATCACTCTTCATGCCGTGGTTAACGATAATCGCATCCACATCAAGAACTTCACTCTCACCTGTCTCAACATGGGATATCGTCACCTGTTCGATGATCTCCCCACTTTGACTATGTAGGGTATCAACGGCGTATGGTGTACGAATATCTACCGAGGATTCTCTCATCCGCAGTACATTGCGCTCCAATCCACCAAAGCGGTCACGACGATGCACCACCGTCACTTGTTCTGCCAGTGCTTCAAGCTCATTGGCCCAATCGACAGCGGAGTCACCCCCACCAGAGATCAGTACCCGTTTGCCACGGAAAGGCTCCAGCTCCTGTACTGTATAGTGAAGATTGGTAACCTCATAACGGTCGGCGCCTTCAAGCTCCAGCTTCGCCATTTTATATATACCATACCCGATCGCCAATATGACGGTACGTGTCCAGTGTTGTTCTCCTGTACTCGATGTCAGCAGAATCGTGCCATCAGGCTGACGCTCGAATCCTTCAATTTGCTGTTCAAACACAATCGTTGGCTCAAATGTTCTTGCCTGTTCTTCCAACTGTTTAATCAAATTTTCACACAGAATCGGGGTGACGCCGCCAACGTCCCAGATCATTTTCTCTGGATAAAAGAGCATGCGACCACCCAATTTATCCCGCGCCTCAATCAACTTGGTCTTCATATCACGCATCCCGCTGTAAAATGCAGAATACATGCCGGCAGGTCCACCGCCGATAATTGTTACATCATATAATTCCAAATGCTGATCCATGTAGTTACCTCCATCAGTTCGATCCAAAGCGCTCGACTATTTGATATCGATTCTCATTATCACTCTTTTCCTAGTCTAATGGGAAACTTATCAAATTACAATGGCCAAAATTCAAACATTTATTATACAAAACTAGCATCGTTTATTTATCTGTTGATTACTTTCTTTGGGAGCTGCGAGTAGACGCTCGACAACAAAAACAATTTGCCATTATTTCTTCATTATAGATGATAATAATTTTCATTATCAACTGTATTTTGACCAAGATTCAATTTCACTAATCAATGATCCGAAAGATTTACTTTTGTTGCGCCGTCTTCGTGAACCAAGCTGCCAATTCCTCCGTCTGATCCAACGTTGCAATAGGGTCAAAGTACCATGAACGATCCGGACTCCAGATAAACACACGATCATTCTTGACGGCATCAAGCGAACTCCATACCGGCTTGGATTTCAATTCCTCTACAGTCAGGTTGTCTGCCGTAAGAATAATGTAATCACCAGCAAATTCGGGAATGGATTCGGACGAAACTTCAACAAGCTGATCTTTCATTAATATCTCCTTTTTGTCTGCTGGAGGATTCAATCCGAGAGCACTGTACACAGCCTGACCTCCACGCCCAAAATTATCACCAAAGGCTAATGGGGCTTTATCGTAAAATTGCATAACGGATACTTCTGCATCTGCTTCGATTGCTTCACTGACACGCTTCTTGGCGTCCGCAATTCGTCCGTCGTAATCGGCCAACCATGACTCAGCCTCTTTTTCTTTGTTCAACGCTTTTCCGAAATAAGCGATCTCTTCATGGGTATTTTTCAACTCACCATAAGGAACCACAAGCGTAGGCGCAATTTTGCTAAACGAATCAAACAAATCAGGATCACCCGTGACAATCAGGTCTGGTTGAAGTTCCAATACCTTTTCAAGAGAAATGGTTTCGTATTCACCAATATTCTCTACGCCCTCAAGTGATTTGATAAAATACGGATTCTTCAGATTCATTTCCGGTGTACCGACTGGCTTGATTCCCAAAGCAATCAGGCTTCCCAAATATAAATCAACTACAATTCGCTTGGGTTCAGCCGGTACCGTGATATCTCCCTTAATTGTCGAGATGATCCGAGGCTCGGAAGTGCTCGATTGGCTATCTGCCGTTACTGTGCTGGTGGCACTCGAAGCCCCTTTGCTTCCCGCATTTTCTCCCCCAGAATTACTAGTTGCCCCTGGCGAGCAGGCACTCAGCAGTAAAGTAAGACTTAATAAAATACTAAGCAGCATTCCCGTTCTGGTCTGTCTATTCATGTGCAATGACCCTCCGTGTTTATATTGATAATGATTATCATCATCGGTATAAACATACCTTCCCACTCTTCCACTGGAAATGTCATTTCGCGCCAAGGTCGATGTCAGATCAGGCCATTTAAGGGGTCCAGATGTTTTCTCTTTGAACTGAAGCGGAGAAACACCTGTATGTTTTTTGAACATACGTCCCAGATAATATCCGTCCGGATAACCGATGCCTGCTGCAATCTCATCCAATGTAGCGTCGGTATGCAGCAGCATCTCCTTGGCCTTGAACAAACGGAACTGAATCAAATAGTCGATTGGACTATAACCCGTGGCCTGCTTGAACTTGCGGGACAGACTTCTGGGACTGCTGCCAACCTTCTCGGCCAAAACATGCAACGTCAATGGCTCCGCATAAGAGGATTCCACAATTTCAATGACTTTGCTGACCTGATCCGTAACGGAATAGGGAGTTGCACCATGAGGAATTTGTGCTGATACTTGCTCTACAAAAGGATAAAACAGGCTCTTTGCCTGAAAATGATGTATGGGGTTCTTTTGATTCCATAACGTGTCTATCTGTTTTACTTGCTCATACAGTACAACTGGTGACTTGGGGGCAAAACCATAGGTTAGCTGAAATGGATTCATGCGCTCCATCATGTTGCCCAAATCGGTTCTTCCTCCACTTGGCAGACTTACTTTGTACATAAGGTAAAACAGATTCAGTCCGGATTGTCCAGCTTCAATATGCAGTATGCTTCCCTTTCCACCATGAAGAACATAAAAACGACTCACTTCATGCTTCTGGTCGTTTATGGTTACATAGGCTTTACCCTGGATGGTGAATACAAACGTGCTCGCAGGAAATTTATATGTTAGCTCCTCAGTTGGCCCTAACTCCATATAACGTATATCCGCAATACTCACAGCAGCATGGTTCCAGAGTATGTAATAATTATTCCACATTTCATTAACCCAACTCCGTCTAAATAGATTGACTAAAAAGTCTTTCACTTATTGATAACCATTATCAATCATTATTAGCAAGTAAGCAACAAAGAAGTGAAAGTGAACTTATTAGCAAGCGTGTCTTCATTTGCTTCTCGTAACATCCGATATATGTAAGTAGAGCCACGATATAACGAAGAAGGGAAAAAGACCATGAATTCAATTTCACCTACCTCCAAAAGCAGCTTCACTCCCGGGAGCCAAGTCTCCAGTAGAGATAAGGAAATTCAGGGACTTATGCAGCAGAAGGTTAGGCTTAATGAAGAAGTACAAGCTATAAAATCCAATGATGAACTGGACATCAAAACCAAAGCAGCACGAATCAAATCATTAACGAGCTCGATTACGCAAATCGACACGCAGATCGCTCAGATCAAAGCAGAGGAAATGCAGGAAAAGAACAAATTAAAACAGCCTGAGAAGATCAAAGAACAACAGCCTCAGCGCAATGACGAAGCTCAAACCCCATCCATGGACCATCTAATTAAGCATAGTCAGACTTATGATCAGCTAGGTAAACTCGTCGGTTTGCGAGATCGCATGAATAGTTCCATACAGACCATTGAAGGGGAAACCGAGTTTGACCGACTGGTTCTGGAGATTAATGCTGGCAATGATGCTGGCAAATCGATGATGCTTGAAAATGCTGAACGTACGGTATTCCAGAAAAAAAGAGAAATCGTGCAGGACATCAGCTCCCAAATGAGCAAAGTAGGTCAGAAGATTGGAGATTTGATGAAAGAGATACATCAGCCTGAGCCAAAAGAATCCGTTTCGTCTCCTACACCTTCATCCTCTGTGGAAAAGGAAAATCAGGAAGTCGTTGAGGGAAATAAGGCTGAAAGCAAATCGAAGAATTCCAATGGTACGCAGAATGATAAAGACCCAGGAAAAATTCAAGAGACGCAATCAAATGCATCCCCTGTCCCATCCTATACATCGCTCGACATTCGGGTTTGAACAGGTGACAGAGTTGATATGTAATTTCAGACCATATTAAAAAATGGATGTTGATTCACCATATATTTTTTTATAGTAGGCATATGTCTGAGCATAATCTAAAAAAGCTCCCGACAGCTTTCGAAGCACATAACGATCATTCTGCAACAAATAATGAGCACTGGCTGCGTTCTTGAACAAAAATACGAGCTCATTGTCGGAAACAAACTGGTTCACATTTATTCCACTGCTAAGAATGAAGCGCTGCAGATCTTCATAAAGTCCAATAGTATACTTATTAGCATCATTTGTAGAAAAGAAGAAATCTAAGCTGTCACTATGATAAGAACCGTTTTTAGTAAAAAGTGACATTGGCTGACCAGCCATCAAAATCAAAAGTTAGTACTTCTTCACTCTTACTTAACCATTGCTCATCTGAATATTTTTTTAAATTATCAATATGAACTATTTCTTGACCAAAATAACTCATCAAATTACCTGCTTCGAGATACTTAGAAAAGATTAGTTGTGAAATTTCAGTTTTATTCAGTAGATTCATCTCCTTTGCACTTCTTTTAAAGCATTAAAATTTATTTCATTATAACAAGAGTAGAGGGGTAAACGCCTCCTACATGTATAAAAAACCGTTACAAAAAGGCTATTTAAGCCCGATTGTAACGGTTTTTTAGGTTTCATTATTTATGTTAAATCATAAATTTCAATCTGCTCATACATAAGTAATCAAGAATTATTATATATCATTCCTGATCCTTTCAGGACACCTTATGCTCAATTCTCAGCTTGTCAGCAACCATCGCGATGAATTCCGAATTCGTCGGTTTCATTTGCTGATGTTAATCGTATAGCCAAACAGGTGGCTGATGCTGTCGATGTTGCCACGTGTCCAAGCCACTTCAATGGCATGACGGATGGCACGTTCGACGCGAGATGGCGTTGTTTTGAACT
>Ga0153980_1000093_pt1 | contig 54054 bp, 44 predicted proteins | sample TSGA064MetaG_FD_104722 | JGI IMG/M metagenome (GOLD analysis project Ga0153980, IMG submission 104722) | Attine ant fungus gardens microbial communities from Georgia, USA - TSGA064 MetaG | ecosystem: Host-associated > Fungi > Mycelium > Unclassified | place: USA: Georgia, Magnolia Springs State... | reverse complement strand
TGGGTATCAAGAAGCAGTTTGACGCCTGGGAACCAGGTCACCATACCGGTACCTTCCGTGGTAACCAGCTGGCAATGGCTACCGGCCTGACCACGCTGCGCCACCTGAAAGATAACAACATCGCAGCCAGCGTTGCTGAAAAAGGCGAGTGGCTGAAAGGCCAGCTGGCCGAGCTGCAAAAACGTTATCCGGTTATCGGCCACATTCGCGGCCTGGGCCTGATGCTGGGTATTGAAATTGTGAAGCCAGATCAGCCACAGGACCACATGGGTTGCTACCCTGCCGATGGCGCGCTTTCTGCCCTGCTGCAGAAAAAATGCTTCGAAGCGGGTCTGATCCTGGAGCGCGGCGGTCGTCACGGCTGCGTGCTGCGTCTGCTGCCTTCACTGCTGATCAGCAAAGAAGAGCTGGGCGTGTTCCTGGATAAATTTGAAGGCGCCATGGTGGCTGCCGGCGTTAAACCTGTTTCTGCGGAGTAAGTTGATGTCCAGGTCCAACCCTATTCTGGCAGCTTCGGCGCAGAGCACCGAAGCCTACCAGCAGGCTATTGAGCAAACCAGCCAGGCCGTCGTGCAGTGGCTGCAGCAGCCTGAAATGTATCAGGGCAAAAGCGTTGCCGAGCTGCGCGAGCGCATCTCGCTGGATTTCAATGCGGAGGGCCTGGGCAACCAGGCCGCCATTGAGCGCGCGATCGAATACTTCCTGAAAGACAGCCTGTCGGTGCATCACCCGCAGTGCGTGGCGCATCTGCACTGCCCAAGCCTGGTGATTAGCCAGGCGGCGGAAGTCCTGATCAACGCTACCAACCAGAGCATGGACTCCTGGGATCAAAGCCCGTCGGCCACCATCATTGAGATGAAGCTGATCGAATGGCTGCGCGCTCAGGTTGGCTACCAGGCCGGTGACGCTGGCGTTTTCACCAGCGGCGGTACGCAAAGTAACCTGATGGGCCTGATGCTGGCGCGCGACGCTTTCTTCGCGCGTCTGGGGCATTCGGTACAGCAGGATGGCCTGCCGGGCGATTTGAGCAAGATTAAGGTATTCTGCTCTGAAAACGCGCATTTCTCCGTGCAGAAGAACATGGCGCTGATGGGTCTGGGCTACCGCTCCGTCACGCTGGTGAAAACCGATAACTTTGCGCGCATGGACGTTAACGATCTGACCGAGAAACTGTCGCAGGCGAAAGCCAACGGCGAGCAGGTTCTGGCGATTGTAGCAACGGCTGGCACCACCGACGCAGGCGCTATCGATCCGCTGCGCGCGATTGCAAAAATTGCTGCAGAATATGAAACCTGGCTGCATGTTGATGCAGCATGGGGCGGCGCACTGCTGCTTTCGGAAAAATATCGTGACTATCTGGACGGCATTGAGCTGGTGGACTCCATTACCCTGGATTTCCACAAGCAGTTCTTCCAGACCATCAGCTGCGGCGCCTTCCTGCTGAAGGAAGCGCGTCACTACGAGCTGATGCGCTATCAGGCGGCTTACCTGAACTCCGAGTTCGACGAAGCGGCTGGCGTGCCAAACCTGGTGTCCAAATCGCTACAGACTACCCGCCGTTTCGACGCGCTGAAAATGTGGATGGGTCTGGAAGCGCTGGGCCAGAAGCAGTATGCCGAAATCATCGACCACGGCGTGACGCTGGCGCAGCAGGTTGCGGCTTACGTAACTGCCCAGCCATCGCTGGAGCTGGTGATGGAGCCACAGCTGGCGAGCGTGCTGTTCCGCTTCCGTCCACAACAAGGTGACGATGCGGCGATTGCCCTGCTTAACCAGAAAATTGGTGATGCGCTGCTGGACTCCGGTCGTGCCAACGTCGGCGTGACCGAGCACAACGGCATAACCTGCCTGAAGATGACGCTGTTGAACCCAACCGTTACGCTGGAAGATATTAAGCTTCTGCTGGCGCTGGTTGAGCGCACCGCTGAATCACTCGCGTAATTTTCTTTGCGAGAACGAAAAAGCCGGTAATGAAAATTACCGGCTTTTTTATTAACTATCCTCAGCGCGTTTTCCCGCAGCCTGGCGACCTGAGTTGCATAGCGAGAACAGCAAAAAAAAAGCGCCCCGCAGGACGCCTTTTAAATACTCCTGGTCAGATGATTACATCTGTACCAGATTTTTGATTTTCACGTCCGGGTTCACATCAGCGTCATAGTCTACGCCGTTCAGGCCAAAGCCGAACAGGTGCATAAACTCTGCTTTATAGCCGACGAAATCGGTCAGTTCGTTGAGGTTTTCGTTGGTGACGGTCGGCCACAGCTTAACCACTTCGTCCTGTACTTCTGGCTGCAGCTCTTTATAGTCCGCACGCAGGCGGCCCGTTTCGTCCAGAATCGGTGAAGCGCCGTACAGGCTATCTTTAAACAGGCCGTAGACCTGCTCGATGCAGCCTTCGTGCGTGCCTTTTTGCTTCATGACTTTAAACAGCAGTGACAGGTAAAGCGGCATTACCGGAATAGCGGAGCTCGCCTGGGTCACCACGGCTTTCAGTACGGAAACGCGCGCGTCGCCGCCCTTTTCAGCCAGCGTTTCACGGATATTCAGCACGCGCTTATCCAGATCTTTCTTGGCTTCGCCGATAGAACCGTTCCAGTAAATATCGTGAGTGATCTTCTCGCCCAGATAGGTGAAGGCGGTGGTTTTCGCGCCGTCAGCCAGGACGCCTGCCGCTTTCAGATCGTCAATCCACATCTGCCAGTCTTCGCCGCCCATTACCGCTACGGTGCCGTCGATCTCTTCCTGAGAAGCAGGCTCCAGCGTGATATCGGTGATGGTTTCTTTATCGGTGTTCAGGCCGCGCGTGGTCAGGGTCTTACCCACTGGCTTCAGCGTAGAGTTAAATACTTCGCCGGTTTTGGGATGGGTACGGCGCGGCGCGGCCAGGCTGTACACGACCAGGTCAACCTGACCCAGATCCTGTTTGATCAGCTCAATAGTCTTTTGCTTAACTTCGTCAGAATAGGCGTCGCCGTTGATGCTTTTCGCATACAGGCCTTTTTCTTCCGCAAACTCTTCAAAAGCCGCAGAGTTATACCAGCCAGCGGTAGCCGGTTTGGTTTCTTCACCCGCGCGCTCGAAGAACACGCCCAGCGTGTCGGCTTCGCAGCCAAAAGCAGCAGAGATACGCGCCGCCAGGCCGTAACCGGTGGAAGCACCAATCACCAGCACTTTTTTCGGGCCGTTGGCAATTTTGCCCTGACGCGTAACGTAATCAATCTGGTTTTTTACGTTAGCCTTACAACCCGCCGGATGGGCGGTAACACAGATGAAGCCACGAATGCGTGGTTTAATAATCATGTCGACCTCAATCACTGCCTTATTAAATATGGGCAGTAGAATACCTGCTTGTGGCGCTTCAGGCAAAGTTGGCAGTCGCTTATTGTCTTCGGGCGCTTTTAACACGACCGCTTTGCGCATAATTTATGCGTAATAACACGGCGACGGCCAGGCTGAAACATTTTTTGGGCGGGAGATAGCCAGGGAGAACCTGTCTCCCTGGCCTTTATTGCTAAGACTTCACGTGACACCAGTTACGCAGCTCGTTAATCCCGCCGTTCGGCGAGGTAAAACCGGCACAGCCCAGCACGCTGTCATACAGTTTTTCGTGGAAAACCGGCGTTTTATCTTTTGCCATTTCCCTGAGCTGATTAAAGGCGGCAGCATGATCGGGATGCTGTAAAAACTTATCTGATGCCCATACCATAATCGGTACCGTACGCTGCGCCATCGGTGCCTGATTACGCGGCGTGCCGTGGAAATGCATATTTTGCGAAATCGATTCGCCATGATCGGAGGCGTAAAAGACAATGGCATTACGGTTGCGCAGCTGGTTAAAGACCTGCTCAAGCACGTAATCGGTATAGAGCAGGCTATTGTCATAGGAGTTGATCATCTGCTGCGTGGAACAGTTGTCATCAATTCCCATACATTCCGGCTGATAGCGGGCAAAAGAACGCGGATAACGTTCGGTATAAAGATAGTGTGAGCCTTTGGTATGCAGAATAATCAGGTGCTTGCCCTGCGGATGACGCTCAATAGAATCTTTTAGTTCGGCAACCAGCGCCATATCGTCAATCGGTTTGCCGACGTTGCGTTTTTCCGACTGAATGGTTTCGCGCAGCGCATAGTCATCGGCCAGCGCTTTGTTATAGAACCACGCCTCGCTCTGCATAGAGAAGAGCTCCGAGGAAAAGCCCTGCTTTTTCAGGACGGAGAAAACGTTCATCTCTTTTAACGTTCTTTCCGGCGCTTCGGACGCGCCGCCTTCCCGCACAAACATGCAGCGTAGCGAAAGCTTGGTTGAGGTATCGCAGGAGTAGCCCTGTAGCGCGGCCAGATTGGTTTCTTTATCCAGATAAGGCGTGTTGTCACGCTCATAGCCGTAAACGCCCATGTGATCGCGTCGCGCGCTTTCGCCAATCACAAAAACGATATACAGGCTGTCGGCATCCTTTGGCGGCGTGTAGGTAAAGTGCGCGGCAGGATCGAACAGATTATGGCTGTCTTCCGCCTGGCTCCAGCTGCTGTAAGCTAACAGCCCCATGCCCGACAGCCAGTTGGATGGCGAATAGGTGCCGGCCACTACGCCACCATAGCTGGCCATCATGCGGTTTTGCTGGCGGTCGAGATTATCCTGATGTTGACCCATCACCTTTAGCGGCAGCCAGCAGCAGAGTCCGGCGGCAATCATTACGCCCGCTCTGCGCGCCATTGCCCCACGGTTACGTCTGTGCAATGCCGCTTCCGGCAGCGGTGCCAGCCACAGAATTAACAGGGGCAGCAGGCTGACCAGAACCAGCCAGAAAACAAAGTTTAACCCTACCGACTCTTTTGAGAGATCGAAGCTGTCGGTGGTCACGACGGCAGCAATAATACCGTAGCCAATATCCACGTTAAAAAAGATCATATAATAGCTGGCCGCAACGGAAAACACTACCAGCAGCGAGGTCAGAATGCGGAACAGCAGCCGACCGGCCATCGAGGCCAGCAGCGTGGTAAACATAACCAGAGCAAAAGCCGCGACGATTTCGATCGTGACGGACAGGGCCGCATCAGAGTGAAGATGATGAAGGCGGCGAAGGAAAACAGGCAGGTTTAATAAAATCCCCAGGTAAAAAGCGATAAAGCAGCAAACCCGATATTGCGTCAAAAAAAGCAGTTTTTTCATCTGTCTCGTCGTTATGGTGAAAGGTGAAGGTCATCTCCGGTCAAACCGGCTGTCTCATTTTTCAGGTGAGAACAGCTAGGACAAGGTAAAGAAGCGTAAGTTTACCGTTGGCACTGAAAAACATCACGTTATAATGTAACAAAAAGTGGATTTTTCGATAAATCTGGCGGCGCGCGTTCGTTTCGTGCCTGCAAATTGAAAAGTTGATCGCTTTCAAACTTTTGATAAATAAAGGCAAAAAACCCCTATTCATGAAAGGTGAATAGTTATGCGACAGCAACAACGCCTTTTTAATCTTCGCTATAAAACATTAATTATTTATGCGGTTTATTCGCATCGGCTCGCCGTAACCAGCGGTTTTTAACAATAATTTAATTAATTAAAAACAATCCGATAATGTTAGATTATTCCGCGTTCCGGTCATAAGCACTGGCTCCCTCAATATTTCTTAGCATTTCTCACTGTCAGGAAGGCATTGATATGGATAAGCTATCTTACGCTTCAGCAAACCCTGGTACCGCCTGGTCCACCTACTTGCAGCAGATCGATCGCGTTGCGCCTTATCTGGGCGAATTAAGCCGCTGGGTTGATACGCTGCGTCGTCCCAAACGCGCGCTCATCGTCGATATCCCGTTGCAGATGGATGACGGCACAATTCGCCATTTTGAAGGGTTTCGCGTGCAGCACAACCTGTCGCGCGGGCCAGGCAAAGGCGGCGTTCGTTATCATCCTGATGTAGATCTCAATGAGGTTATGGCGCTCTCGGCCTGGATGACCGTCAAATGCGCGGCCGTTAACCTTCCCTATGGTGGTGCGAAAGGCGGGATCCGCGTCGATCCCTTTAAGCTTTCCGAAGGCGAGCTGGAGCGCCTGACTCGCCGCTACACCAGCGAAATCGGTTTAATTATCGGGCCGCAAAAAGATATTCCGGCTCCGGATGTTGGCACCAATGCGAAAGTGATGGCCTGGATGATGGATACCTACTCCATGAACCAGGGCACGACCATTACCGGCGTCGTGACCGGCAAGCCCGTGCACCTTGGCGGTTCGCTGGGGCGAGAAAAAGCGACCGGACGCGGCGTCTACATTACCGGACGAGAAGTCGCCCGTCGGTTAAATATTGAAACGGACGGCGCCAGGATTGCGGTTCAGGGTTTCGGCAACGTAGGTAGCGAAGCTGCTCGTCTGTTTGTCGACGCGGGCGCGATGGTGGTGGCTATACAGGATCACTCCGCTACGCTTTATAATCCTGAAGGGATTGACCTCGTCGCCTTAACCGAATGGCAAAACGCGCATAAGAAGATTGCTGGCTTCAGCGGCGCGCGCGAAATTGGCAGCGACGAGTTCTGGCAGGTGCAGATGGATATCCTGATCCCTGCCGCGCTGGAAGGCCAGATTACGCGCGAACGCGCGGAAAAACTTAGCTGTAAGCTGGTTCTGGAAGGCGCCAACGGGCCAACCTATCCGGATGCGGACGATATGCTGGCTTCGCGCGGCATTACCGTGGTGCCTGACGTTATCTGTAACGCGGGCGGCGTAACGGTCAGCTATTTTGAATGGGTTCAGGATATGGCCAGCTTTTTCTGGAGCGAAAGCGAAATCAACGAGCGTATGGACAAGATTATGTCCGAGGCGATGATTCATATCTGGGAAAAGGCGCGTGAAAAAGAGTGCAGCCTGCGTACCGCTGCCTATATCGTGGCCTGCGAGCGTATTCTGATGGCGCGCAAAGATCGCGGTATTTATCCGGGCTAGCTCGTTAGTCTTAACAAGGAACAACGGCCGGTAAGCAACACAAAGTTGCTGTATCGTGACGTGCAATCGTTACCGGCCGCGCCTGAGTTCCACACAAAAAACGCCGCTTGTTAAAAACGGCGTTTTTTTGCAGTGCAAGGCATCCTGAACAGGATCGTTACCCCTGCCCGGCGATTAAATAACCGGCGCGCTGGCTAAGACGGGTTATCGATATACTTTTCTACCAGCGCTTTGGCAATCGCTTCCGTCTGCGCATCCGCCTGGCCGCTTATATTGGCTGGCCGAAAATGCATCTGAAACGCGGCAATAGTTGTTTGGGTGGCCTTATCAAAAATCCCCGTCAGCGGAATGCCGCTATAGCCATACCTGCTTAACGTTTTTTGCAGAGTAAGCACATCAGCCGCCGCTTCCGGCGATCGTCCGGCAAGATATTTATTGACCGTTTCGGCATCAGGCCATGCGCCAACGCCTTTTTCAGCCAGGCGCTGCCACGGGAAGAGTTTGCCCGGATCCTGTTTTCTTAATGGTGCAATATCGCTGTGCCCCAGCACGTAATTTGGCTTAATGTCGTGGCGTTTTACAATATCTTTCGTTAGCCGGATAAGGGCCTCAACCTGGCTTTCCGTGTAGGGGTACCAGCTTCTTACGCCATTATTATCGGTAAACCCTTTATTCACGATTTCAATACCGATGGAGCTGTCGTTAAGACTGGTTCGTTCCTGCCAGCTGCTGACGCCCGCATGCCACGCTCTGCGATCTTCAGGGACAAGCTGCGTCACCACGGGTTTTCCTTTATAGCTTTCAGGCAAGGTAGTGACCAGATAGTGCGCGCTGACGCCCTTTTTTGATAAGGTTTTCAGCGAGTCGACATCGTTTTCAACCGTATAATGCAGAATAAGAAATTTTGCACGGCTGTCCTGGCTAACGGCTGAAATTGCATTATCGGCATAATAGTCGCCTCGATCGCTCATGCTTTTTGCTGCTTCCGTTGCCACGTTCGAGCCTGAACACCCGGCAAGGATTAATATGCCAGACGCTATCGCTGTTTTTAGTCGTACAGATTTCCCTTTATATTTTCTCATCGTATTTCCTTATTGCCCCTATAAGACAGTCTCGATTATATGCGTTCAGGTTTTACCCAACGCAAAACGGAATCGCCACTCTGTTATTCCTTTGTGTTCTCGCTGTGCTTACCAAAAAATGGGCGAACGTTGCCTCTGAGCGCAAGAAGCGCAATACAGATAAAAAGATTATTAACCACGCAGCTCCAGTCAATATGCCTGACCTCTCCGGTCAAAATGCGCATCACTATCGCGGCATTGCTAAGGATCAGCATATAGGTTACAACTGCAAAGAACCAGCTGTGAGCATAATTGAACTTTTTCCTTTCGAAAATAATTAACTTAATGGCTATTATGGTGCAGATTACTGCATTAACGCTCAGCAATATGCCATCCATCCGCGTCATTTATTTACTCCCCTGAAACGAGACAAAAATGCGATTCCCTCTTTTCCACTGGCGGCCAGCAGTATTCTGACTATCATCGCGGCCGAAAACACCGCGCCAACTCCGTTATGAACTTCACTCCCCGCTGGCAAGAGGGCTTTTATCAGTCCGGTGGCTTCAGGCGCGCAGATATAGCCGCTTACCAGCGCCACTGAACCCAGCAGCAAGCGCTTTAACCAGTGAAAATCGTTAGCCGATAAAACAAACACCACGGCTCCGGCAATGGCTCCCGTAAGCGTTGTGCTGTCAAGGTGGCTTAATAAGCCATACAGCCCTATGCCAATATCTTCCGTGGCCAGGTTTGCTTGTGGCGCAGCACTATCCATAGTCACCTCTTGTTATATCCATTGGGAAGGACTCATTAATTTTATGCTTTTAAAACAGGGCAGCCAGATAAATTATCGTTATCCGCAATAAAAAGAAAGGTATCATATTAAGGCATCCTGCCCTTAAAAATAATGGCTATCTTCTTAAGTAAAGGGATTAATATGCCTGAAAATTTATTTCGCAGGAAAATAAAAACCGGCACGGAGAAACCCGCTGCCGGTCGTCTGTTATTATTTTACTGGTTTTAATAAAACGCTTTCATTTTTTTACCACACACAACAAAGCATTTACTCATAATTAACCCAGACGGCCCCGCCATCGGCGGAACGGACACAGTTCTCTACCCAGCGCACCCCTTCCAGTCCGGCATTAATATCCGGATAAATAAGCGTGGCCAGGCCTGCTTCGTCACCTCGGTTTTTAGCATCTATAGCCAGTGCGAACCTGAGATAAATATTGGACCAGGCATCCGTTAATCCTTCCGTATGAAGTGCCCCCAGGCGATCGTCCGTCAGCGCTGTTTCACTCAGGTAGGGCATGCCGTGGTGAAGTAACTGCGCGGGCTGATTCTGCACCTCATATTTCAGTTCGTTCGGCTGATAGTCTGCCCATTGCAGGCTTGCCTTAGATCCTATCACGCGGATCTGCTGGGCATTCATACAGCCTGCATTAATCGACGACGTCCACATTCTGCCCACCGCGCCGCCGTGATAGTGCATCAGCACCATGGCGTTGTCTTCCAGTGGCGCGCGCGAAGGAATAAAGCTTTGCCGGTCACAGAGAAGCGACTTCAGTTTTAGCTCGGGTAAAACCAGCTGCGAAATATAAAAAGTATGGGTGGAGAGATCGCCCAGTACAAAGCTTGGCCCGGCAATTTGCGGATCGACACGCCACTTTTGTGCCTCAAACTTGTCCGCGTTGTCGCTGGCGCTGAAGCCGTGCGTATACTGCATTTCGACCATACGCACCTCGCCAATATCGCCGCTGGCAATCATCTGCCGCATCTGTAGCAGCATCTGATGACCTGAATAACCATAGGTTACGCCGACAATACGTCCCTTCTCTGCCGCCAGCGCTTTAATTTCTTTCGCCTCCTTACTGCTAAAGAAAAGCGGCTTCTCGCAAATTACGTGCAGGCCAGCTTCCAGGGCCGCTTTGGTGATTTCGTAATGCGTGCCGTTAGGCGTGGCGACTGTGACCACTTCGATTCCGTCGGCACGCTGCGCTTCATGCATAAAAAGCTGCTGGTAATTGTCATAGCAGCGCCCGGCTTCCACGCCAATGTTTACGCCAAAATCGCGACCGCGTTCAGCATCAATATCAAACGCGCCCGCCACCAGCTGAAAAGCCGTGTTATCGCGTAATGCACCGCTGCGATGCTTATAGCCCACCTGGCTTAGCCTGCCGCCGCCAACCATTGCCCAACGTAACGGGCGCGCGATTTTTCTCTCTCCATTTACCATAGCTACCTCGTGTTCAGTATTATCGGGGACCGGTATTGCAACCGGTTGCAAATTTTTTGGTAATAGCGTGAAGCTGAGGAGACTTTCAGAGAGATTTGCTCCTGCGTCAAATTGATCTAGCGCTTTTTTACCCGCGAGATCACAACAATAATAATTTTTGCAACCGGTTGCATTACACGGAACATTTTATGCATTACACTCAGGGTTTTCCTGTTAGCGGTCACCAGCATGAACGAAAAATCACCCCAGCAGCCCTCATCCCGCAAGATTACCGCCAGCGACGTGGCCCAGCTGGCCGGCGTGTCTAAATGGACAGTTTCACGCGCCTTCACCGATGGCGCGTCAATCTCGGCACAGGCGCTGGCCCGCGTGCAGCAGGCGGCTAAGGAGCTGGGCTATCGCCCTAACCTGTTGGCCAGAGGGCTGGCCCGCCAAAATTCAGGGCTGATCGGCGTCATGGTAGACGAGATGCAAAATCCCAACCTGCTGACCTTGCTTGATGAGGCGACCAGCCTGCTTCAGCGCCAGGGCTATACGGCGCTGCTGCTCAATATCAGTACGCAAGGCTCGGAAGAAGCGATGCTGACCATGGCCGATCAGCTCCAGGTCGATGGCCTGTTGTTTTTAGGCACGCTGCTTAGCGACAGGCTGATAGCGCTGGCACGCGATATTCATCAAATCCCGCTGGTACAGCTTTGCCGCAATGACGACAATCCCTATATCCAGACGATCAACACCGATGGCTATCAGGCTGGCCGTCAAACGGCCATGCTTTTACATCAGCAGGGTTATCAAAAATTTGGCTATATGAAGGGCCCGGACACGGAATCGACGCAGCTCCTGCGCTACGAAGGCTACTGCGACCGCCTGCATGAATCCGGCGTGCCGCAGCAGGATATTGTCTTACTCAAAGCCAATCACTATAACCGCGCCAGCGGCGAGCGTGCTTTCAGCGACTATCTCACGCAAACTCCCCAAGCCCACTGGCTGGATGCGCTGTTTTGCGAAAACGATATTCTGGCTGTCGGCGCGCTGGACGCCCTGGCCGCACTGGCACCGGGACATCATCCGGGGATTGTCGGCTATGACGATATTGAACTTGCCGCCTCGCCTCGCTATCAGTTAACCACGCACGCCCAGCCGCTTCGCGCCATGTTGGAAGATGCAATCCGTCGCCTGACTTCAGACGCAACAATCCAGCCCACAGAGCATCAGGATCTGCTGCGGCTCAGGCAGTCCCATTTGCGCCGCTAATCCCGGGCGCACATCACCATCAAACCTGGAGGAATTGCCATGTACGCAATAGCGAATGCACCTTGTAGCTGGGGAGTAGACGATCCAAACAATCCTTACCTGCCGCCGTGGGAGAAAGTTTTGCGCGAGGCGCGTCAGGCTGGCTATCACAGCATTGAACTGGGGCCGTGGCGCTATCTGCCGACCGATGCGGACATCCTGCGGCAGACGCTGGAAAGCCACGAACTGTCGCTGGTGGCGGGTACGCTATTCGACGATCTGGTATCGGAAGCCAATTTTCCCGCCATGGTAGCCATGACGCATGCTATTTGCGCTAACCTGCAAAAGGTGCCGGTTGCCGTGGCCGAAGGTGCAGTGCCGCCGCCCTATCTGGTAATTATCGATTTCGGCGACGCGGAACGCGCCCGCTGGGCAGGCCAGTCGGAGCGGGCAAAACGGCTGGATGAAACAGACTGGCAGCGCATGATCGGTCATATCCGTGAACTGAGCCGCATCGCCCGGCACGAATATGGCGTGCGGCCGGTGATCCATCCGCATGCCGGCGGATTTATCGAATTCGGCGACGAGATTGACCGGCTGGCGCAGGCTATTCCTGCCGAAGAAGCCGGTCTTTGTCTGGATACCGGTCATCTTTATTACGCCGGACTGGATCCGGTCAGCTGGCTACGACGTCATGCTGCACGCCTGGACTACCTGCACTTTAAAGATGTAAACAAAAGCGTTTATGACGCTGCAATTGCCGGAGATCTGGATTTTTTCAGCGCCTGCGCGGCAGGCGTGATGTGCCCATTGGGTACGGGCGCTATCGATTACCCGGCGATTAAAGCCCTGCTTGCCGAGCTGAACTGGCACGGCTGGATAACCATTGAGCAAGAGCGGGATCCGCGCGACGTGGCGGGAAGCCTGGCTGACGTTACCGCCAGCCTGCGTTATCTGCGCAGCGTGGGCTTTTAATCAAAGGGCGGCGGCCTGATATTCCGCGTTGAACATCTCGTTTTCTTCCGTCAGGCGGATGGCAGCCGTAATCATCTCATTCTGCATCAGCGAAGTTGCCCCTTCGCTGGTGCGCCAGTGGATATAGAGCACGCACAGCGCCGCAACCTGCAGCTTTTCGTTTTCTGCATCGCTGCCGTCAAAACCATACTCTTCGTCGCACCAGCGATAAACGTCAGCGACGAAAGGCATGGCGCCATCTTCACTTAGCGGAGGCAGACCGGTAAACAGCTCGACCATTTCCGGCGTGGCGACGTAGCTACTGCGCCCGACCGCATCGAGCTGCTTACCGCGCGCACGAGCGTTATTAGCCTGTTTAGCTTTGAGTTTGGCGCGCTTGTTGCGCTTGTCCTGCTTATTGCTCACCGGTTTCTCCTGGCGAAAAAAAAGAGCGCAATCATAGCAGGGAAGCGGCCAGCGAGCCGCTACATTTTGCCGAGAAACAGCGAAACCAGCCCGGCCGCAATCAGTGGCCCGACCGGCACGCCGCGAAACAGCGAAACGCCAATAATGGTGCCAATCAGCAAACCGCCGACGATAGTAGGTTGCGAACTCATCAGGCTGACGCCGCGGCCGCCTACCCACGACACGAATATCCCTACCGCGATAGCCAGCAGCGATTTCCAGTTCATAAAAGAGTGCAGTAGCGTACTGGTTGGCAGCGCGCCGCTGGCGATGGGGGCCATAACGCCGATGGTCAGAATCACGATGCCAACGGTAACGCCCTGCTTTTCTATCCAGGGAAACAGCGTATTAAGCGGCGTCATGCGTATCACAATCAGCGCGAGCAGCGCCATAGCAACGGTAAGGTTGTGGCTGAAATAGCTGAGAGCCGCCAGAAACAGCAGAATAAACAACGTTAAATCGAACATAGTGTTTTCCTGTAAGGAAAAGGCTACATCTTAAAACGCTTTGCCGTTGCGGTCTGGTTTTTTTCTGTTTACGCGTTTAAAAAATTGCGTCGATAGCGGCCTGCAGGCTGGTTTGCGGGCCGGTCAGCACCGACAGCGTGGTATTGATATATTTTTCCGCGCCCGCCATAGAGCTTTGCGCCAGCACAATACAGCCCAGCGCGCACTCATGGCGCTGCTGGATATACCCGGCAATTTGCTGGTGATAACCGACAATATCGTTCTGGTTAAAACTGGCCCAGGCGCGCGGCACCAGCTCCACCGCCAGCCGACTGCCGGGAATAAAAGCCTCAAAGACGCGAGTGGTCATGGCCAGCGTTGAGTGTGCCGTACAGAGCACCAGCACCGCGCCCTGATAGTGGGAAGCCGCTTTGGCCAGCGCCGCATCCACGCGAATAACGGGTTTGCTGAACGCCTTCGTATCCAGCGCAGCCGCGCCCAACGTGGTGCAGGTAATGATAACGGCGTCAGCATGCTGCGCCATCTCGCCAATAATAGCGCGCACCGCAGCCGTCATCTCTTCGCTGACCTCGCCCGCCTCGATGACTTCGCTCAGCAGTTTATCTTCCACGCGATGCAGCAGCTGAATTTCATCAAAATCGAGCTGCTGAAGCGCATCCTCAAAGCGGGCTATATTACTTTCTGCCGCATGCAGACAGGCTATCGTTGCCATGTTGCGTTCTCCGGAAACAGATTTGCGATCACTGTGGCAAATTCTTCCTGATATTGCCAACTTTTTAACCTGGCGGCTTCAGCCTGCTCACCAAAAAAGTGCAATGCCTCACTATGAGGCAGGCCCGGGAAGAAACTATTGTTTCACCGCGTGCCGATTGCCCGTTTCACGCCGCTCTCCGGTTATTTATTCCTGGTACAAAAGTTGCAGCACCATTGATAAAGCTCAAGGAGAAACAGATGAAAGCGATAATCATTGGCGCAGGTATTGGTGGCATGTGTACGGCGATCGCGTTAAAGCGTTGCGGTATTGAAACCGAGGTTTTTGAGGCGGTTAAAGAGATAAAACCGGTTGGTGCCGCGATCTCCATCTGGCCTAACGGCGTAAAATGCCTTAACTATCTGGGGCTGAAAGAGCCGCTGCGGGCGCTGGGCGGCCAGATGCGCTCAATGGCCTATTGCGATTTTCAGTCTGGCAGCGTGCTAACGCAGTTCAGCCTGCAACCGCTGGTAAACGAAGCCGGTGAATATCCTTATCCCGTTGCGCGGGCCGAATTGCAGGCGATGCTGCTGGATGGCTATGGCCGGGCTGACGTGCAGTTCGGTAAGCGCGTTGCCAGCGTGGAGCAAGACGCTCACGGCGTAACGGCATACTTTACCGACGGCAGCGAGGCGCGAGGTGATTTACTGATTGCCTGTGACGGTACGCATTCGGCCATCCGTCCTTATGTGCTGGGTGAAAAGGTTGAGCGGCGCTATGCGGGCTATGTTAACTGGAACGGGCTGGTGACGATTGATGAAACTATTGCCCCTGCCAGCCAGTGGACAACCTTTGTGGGCGAAGGCAAACGCGTTTCGCTGATGCCGGTTGCCGGTAAGCGGTTCTACTTCTTTTTTGACGTGCCGCTGCCTCCAGGGCTGGCGGAAGATCGCACGACTCTCCGCGCAGATTTACAGCGCTATTTCAGCGGCTGGGCCGCGCCGGTGCAAAAGCTTATCGAACAGATCGATCCGGAAACGACCAATCGAATTGAGATCCACGATATCGAACCTTTTGCTCAGCTGGTTAAAGGCCGCGTGGCGCTACTGGGCGATGCGGCGCACAGTACCACGCCGGATATCGGCCAGGGTGGCTGCGCGGCAATGGAGGATGCCGTAGTACTGGCGCACGCGCTGCAAACCAATTCGCTGGGTATCGAAGATGCCCTGTTACGCTACCAGCACAAGCGCGCTGAACGAGTGAAAGATCTGGTCTTAAAAGCGCGCAAACGCTGCGACGTGACGCACGGAAAAGAGATGGCGGTAACCCGCCAGTGGTATCAGGAGCTGAGCAGCGAGACCGGCGAACGCATCATCCACGGCATGCTGGATACCATTCAGGGCGGGCCGCTGGCGTAAGCGGCAAGCGCGATAGCCGTGGCGCTTGCCAGCACGTCCTGACGGGATTTCGCCGCTTTCTCGTGCTGCGTAAAATAGAGTGCTAAAACCAGCGGCGGCGCAGCCGGACGCCACAGCACGGCAATATCGTTGGTGGTGCCGTAATCGCCGCTGCCGGTTTTGTCGCCCGTGATCCAGTTCGCAGGCACGCTGGCGGCAATCGCTTTTTTACCCGTGGTGTTACCTTTTAGCCACCTTGTAAGCTGCTGGCGCTGTTCGGTTGCCAGCTCCAGAGCGTTCCCCGTCCGGTTTCCATCATTCAGCGCCAGCCGCGCCAGATTGTGCATCATCTGCAACGGCGTACTGGTATCGCGCGGGTCATTTGGTATCGCCGTGTTGAGTTCTGGTTCATTTCTGTCCAGACGCGTGACGCTGTCACCTTTTTGCCGCAGAAAAGTCGTCAGTCCGGCCGGGCCATGCAGCTCTTTTAACAGCAGGTTCGCCGCCAGGTTATCGCTGTATTGCAAAGCGGCGGCGCAAAGTTCCGCCACCGTCATTCCCGTTGCGCGATGTTTAGCGGTCACCGGCATCCATGCCAGCTCCTCCGTCGCCTGCCAGCGCAGCCGCTTTTGCAGCAGTTCTGGCCGTATGGCGCACTTATGCAATACGGCTGCAACAGCCAGCACTTTAAAGGTGCTGCACAGGGGAAAACGCTCCTCACCGCGATACTGCAAAATCTTACCGTTTCCGCTATCCAGTAAAGCCAGCCCAAGGCGTCCGTTGGCTGTCTTTTCCAGCTGAGACAGCTGCTGGTGCAGGCTGGCCGTTTCTGCCCGCGCCGTAAAGGGCAACAGGCTGGTCGCCAGCGGCGAAAGCACGGCTGCTAACAGCAGCCGTCGACGTTGCAAAGAAACACTCATTCCTCTTTTAATCCCCGGTTGATCAGCATCGCTTCAATTTCCGGATCCCGGCCGCGCCAGCGCGCGTACAGCGCTTTGAGATCTTCGCTGTTGCCACGTGAGAGAATTTTTTCACGGAAAATCTGGCCGTTTTCGCGCGTCAGGCCGCCGTGCTCCTCAAACCACTCAAAGCCATCATCCGCCAGCATCTGCGTCCAGAGATAGGCGTAGTAGCCTGCGGCATAGCCGCCGCCCCAGATGTGCTGGAAGTAGCTTGAGCGGTAGCGCGGCGGAACGAAAGGCAGATTGACCTTCTCTGCCGCCAGCGCCTGCTGTTCAAAACTCGCCACGTCCTGCTCCGGCTGGTCGGCGGCAAGGCTGTGCCAGCGCATATCCAGCAGCGCCGCCGCCAGCAGCTCGGTCATGTCATAACCTTTATTAAATTTGTTGGCGTTAATGATTTTATCGTGCAGCTCGGTGGGCATTGGCTCGCCGCTCTGATAGTGACGGGCGAAGTTTTTGAATACCTGCGTATTGCTCGCCCAGTGTTCGTTAAACTGCGAAGGAAACTCCACAAAGTCGCGCGGCGTTGCGGTACCGGACAGGCTCGGATAACGCTGATCGGCGAACATGCCGTGCAGCGCGTGGCCGAATTCGTGGAACATGGTGATCACATCGTCCCAGGCGATCAGGGCTGGCTGGCCCGCCACGGGCTTCGGAAAGTTACAAACGTTATAGATAACGGGTTTGGTGCCGAGTAATGCTGACTGGTCGACGAAGTTACTCATCCAGGCGCCACCTGCTTTGTTATCGCGCTTGAAGTAGTCGGTGTAAAACAGCGCCAGCGGTTCACCGTTGACGTCCGTTACTTCGTAGACGCGCACGTCAGGATGATAAACCGGGATATCGCTGCGGGCTTTAAAAGTGATGCCGTAAAGCTGCGTTGCGGCCCAGAAGACGCCGTTTTCCAGCACGTTGGTGATTTCAAAGTACGGCCTGATCTGGCCTTCATCCAGATCGTAACTGGCTTTACGCACCTGTTCAGCATAAAAGAGCCAGTCCCAGGGCTGAAGAGTAAAACCGCCCTGCTGCCGATCGATCACCGCCTGAATATCCGCCGCTTCACGACCGGCGCGCGCGGTGGCTGCCGGTACGATCTCGCGCATAAAGTCGAGCGCGGCCTGCGGCGTTTTCGCCATCTGATCCTGAAGTTTCCATTCGGCATAGCTGGCAAACCCCAGCAGCTTAGCCTGACGTGCCCGAATGCTGGCCAGCTGCGCAATCAGCGTGCGCGTGTCGTTGGCGTCGCCTTTTTGCGTGCGGTTCCAGGCGGCGTTAAACAGCGCCTCTCTGGTGTCACGATTGCTGAGCGTTTGCAGATCGGGCTGCTGTGTGGTGTTTTGCAACACGATCAGCCACTGGTTTTCCAGCCCTTTTTCTTTGGCCGCTTCGGCCGCCGCCGCCAGCTCTGCATCACTCAGGCCCGCCAGCGCGGCCTGCTCTTCGACCACCAGTCCGCCCGCTTTGGTAGCGGCCAGCAGCTTGTTGGTGAACTGCGTGGTGAGCGTGGCGGCCTGCTGATTTAACACCTTCAGCTGCGCCTTTTGATCATCGTTCAGGCTGGCGCCGGAAAGCTGAAATGCCTGCCAGGTCACCTCTACCAGCCGTAGCGATTCGCTGTCCAGCCCCAGGCTTTCCCGCTGTTGATAGACGCTGTCCAGACGTGCAAAAAGCTGCCCGTTAAGCCGGATATCATCCTCCAGCGCCGTCAGCTTTGGCGACATCTCCTCATCCAGCTGCTGTAATCCATCGCTGGTATTGGCTGAAGTCATACCGTTAAAAACGCTTTCAACGCGTTTTAACAGTTGTCCACACTGTTCCAGCGCCTGATAGCTGTTAGCAAAGGTGGGCGACTCCGGGTTGGTGGCAATGCGTTCCACTTCTTCCCGCTTTTGCCGTATACCTTCTTCCAGCGCGGGACGGTAATCCGCTTCGGTAATTTGATCAAAAGGGGGGGCCTGAAACGGCAGCGAACTGGGTTGGCTGAAGGGATTTTGCATAGCATTTCTCCTTAATGGATTCGGCACGAGCGCATCGTTAGCCGTTTTGTCTGAGCAAGGTAGTCAGCGTCTGGAGCTGGCGATCGGCAAGACCTTTTTTCACGATCAGATGTAAGGGTGTAGCACGTCTGACGCCATGCGTCATGGGAAGAATTTTCAGCGTTCCGTCAGCCAGATAAGATTTTATCCTCTCCTCCGGCAGCCAGCCGTAGCCGACCTGGCTGACCACGGCTTCTATCGCCGTTTCAATAGTAGAGAACGTCCAGCACTCCGCAAACGCCGAGCTGGCGTCGTCGGCTCTGGCTTCACGTCCGGCGATGCAAATCAACGGATACGCGGCCAGCCTCTCCTCGCTTAGTGATTCTGCCTGCTGCTGAAGCGGATGGTCACTGTGCGCTACGGCCACAAAATCGATATTCATTAACCATTCGCCCCGCCCCGTAAGATCCTGACGGCGCGTCAGCACCATGACGTCTGCTTCAGCCGTATCACTACTGGCGCTCTCCAGCACTTCGGTCAGCCGAACCTGAGTATGGGGATGCTGCTGCTGAAACTGCTTTAGCGCGGCAAACAGGCGCTCACGCGGGAAAATCGTATCGACCATCAGATCCAGCCGCGTGCGTACGCCATCCTTCAGTAAGGCAGCGTGCGCTTCCAGATGGTAAAAATCCTTCAGCAGCGGTCGTACCCGCGTCAGCATCTGCTCGCCCGCAGGCGTCAGGACGGTTTTACGCCCTTGCGGCTCCAGCAGCGCGACGCCAAGCCGCTCTTGCAGGAGAGCAAGATTGTAGCTTACCGAAGACTGGCTACGGCTGGTCGCCTCTGCCGCACGGGCGAAGCTACCCAGTTCAATAACCTTTGCCAGTAGCTCCCACTGCTCCAGCGTCGTTTTCAGCATGATTGATGTAATTTTTCGATAGGTTTCATCTAAAAGTAGCGCTTTTTATCGAAAAAGTTAACTGATAGCTTTAGAAAAAACAGGAGGAAATGATGACTTTTGATAAACACGATCTGAGCAATTTTGTCGGTAAACACCTGGTTTATACCTATGACAACGGCTGGAATTACGAAATTTATGTGAAGAACGAGCAGACGCTGGATTATCGTATTCACAGCGGGCTGGTGGGCAATCGGTGGGTAAAAGATCAGCGGGCTTATATCGTTCGACTGGGTAAAGATATCTATAAAATTTCCTGGACCGAGCCGACCGGCACCGACGTTAGCCTTGCCGTTAACCTGGGCGATCGCCTGTTCCATGGCACCATCTTCTTCCCGCGCTGGGTAATCGATACCCCGCAGAAAACCGTCTGCTATCAGAATGACCATATTGCCGAGATGGAAAGCTATCGCGCCGCCGGCCCGGCTTATCCGACCGAGGTGATCGACGAATTTGCCACTATCACTTTTGTCCGCGACTGCGGCCGGGATAACGAGAGCGTCATTGCCTGCGCGGCAAGCGAGCTGCCGGACAACTTTCCTGATAATCTGAAATAAATCAGAGAGAGACGGATAAGCGCGAGGGGGTGTTGTGGAAACAAAGGACGAAGTCAGGCCGGAACTGGAATTCAGCTTTTCGGTGAAGGTGGTGGTGGAACAGCCGATTGCGGTCGAAAACAGTCGCGAAAGCGGCAAGCGACAGCTAATCCCCATCAACCAGGGCGTGGTCAGCGGCAGGCTGACGGGGGAAGTGATGCCCGGCGGTATCGACAGCCAGATTATCGAACCGGATGGACTGTGTCGCCTGTCGGCTCGCTATGCGCTGCAAACCGATCAGGGCAAGGTCTATATAGAAAACAACGGTATTCGTCGCGTGCCGGAAGCCTTCAGGAAAGATCTGTTTGGCGAAAATATGCGTTTTTTCGATGCGATTGCGCCTCAGGAGCTCTATTTCCGTACCGTCCCGCAGTTTGAAATTTATGATGCGCGCCTGAACTGGCTAAAAGAGTCAATCTTTATCAGCACCGGCCAGCGCACGCAGCACGGCGTGACCCTTAATTTCTATCGCGTGACCTGAAATCCGGCCAGCCTACGCTGGCCGTTCCTGGCTGTAGCTGGCGATGATTTCTCCCGCCACCGCCACCGCAATTTCCGCAGGCAGTTTGCCTTTTACATCCGGCAGGCCAATCGGGCAACGCATGGTTGCCAGCTGCTGCGGGCTAAAGCCTTTGCCCGCCAGCCGATAGTCAAAGCGCTGTCGCTTGGTCTGCGAGCCGATAACGCCGAAGTAGTGATAGTCACCGCGCTTGAGAATCGCCTCGCACAGCGCCAGGTCGCGCGGATGATGATGGGTCATCACTACGTAATAGCTCTGTGGCGGCATCAGCTTGACCTGGTCGCAGGGATCTTCCTGACAGCAAAGCGTGACGCCAGCCGGGACGCTGGAAAACTGCTCCTGGCGCTCGTCTACCCAAAAAACGTGACAGGGTAACGTCGCCAGCAGATTGACCAGCGCCTGCCCCACGTGGCCCGCGCCAAACACCGCAATTTGCGGCCGCGCCTGGATTAGCGGCTCAAACAGGACGGTGGTCATACCGCCGCAGCACTGCCCCAGCCGCGCCCCCAGATTAAAATGCTCGCTGCGCGGCTCGCGGCTATGGGTTCTCAGCATCTCACGCGCAATGGCAATGCACTGATATTCCAAATGGCCGCCGCCGATGGTGAGAAAGCTTTTTTCCTCCGTCACCACCATTTTGCTACCGCGATCGCGTGGTACCGAGCCTTTTTCTTCCAGCACGGTGAGCAGTACGCAAGGCTGGCGCTTTTCTCTCAGGGCCACCAGCACCGTAATCCAGTCGTCAGGACTCATACGCTTTCCCTCAACTTCTCGACGCCCCAAAACACTCTTTCCGGCGTGGCTGGCGCGTCGAGCAGCGGATGCTGCTGATAGTCTTTGACGCTGGCAACCGCATCCTGTAGCGCGCACCACGCGGAAATCCCTAACATAAACGGCGGCTCGCCAACGGCTTTTGAGTGAAACACCGTCTCTTTGGGATTTTTACGGTTTTCCACCAGCGTGACGCGCAGGTCCGCCGGTACGTCGCCAATCGCCGGGATTTTGTAGCTGGCGGGGCCATCGGTCATCAGGCGGCCCTGCGCGTTCCACACCAGCTCTTCGCAGGTCAGCCAGCCAACGCCCTGCACAAAACCGCCTTCCACCTGGCCGATATCAATGGCCGGGTTCAGCGATGCGCCAACATCGTGCAAGATATCGGCGCGCAGCAGGCGATACTCGCCGGTTAAGGTATCAATGATGACTTCTGAACAGGCCGCGCCAAAAGCGTAGTAATAAAACGGCGTGCCGCGCCCCGCTTCGCGATCGTAATGGATACCCGGCACTTTATAATAACCGGTGGCCGACAGCGGGACCTGGTTAAGCCACGCCATTTGCGCCACGTCCGGAAAGGTGAAGTGCTTTTCGGCAACTTTAACTATGCCGTTGCTGAAGCTGACCTGCTCCGCCGGACAGTTGTGCAGGCGACAAAGCATTTCCGTTAGCCTGTCGCGCAGGATCTGCGCCGCGTTTTGCGCTGCCTTGCCGTTTAAATCGGCACCGCTTGAAGCCGCGGTCGGCGAGGTATTCGGCACTTTTCCGGTATCGGTAGCGGTGATCTGAATCTGATCCACGTCGATTTGCAGCACTTCCGCGACTACCTGAGCGACTTTGGTATTCAGCCCCTGGCCCATCTCCGTGCCGCCGTGATTGAGCTGCACGGTGCCGTCGGTATAGATCAGGATCAGCGCACCCGCCTGGTTAAGAAAGCTGGAAGTAAAAGAGATGCCGAATTTAACCGGCGTCAGCGCCAGGCCACGCTTCAGGAACGGGCTGCTGCGGTTAAAAGCAGTAATCGCTTCGCGCCGCGCCACATAATCCGCGCTTGCTTCCAGCTGTGCGGTCATTTCATCCAGCAGATTTCCTTCAACCTGCTGATGATAATGCGTAACGTTGCGGGTTTCTTTGCCGTAGTAGTTGCGTTTGCGCACCTCCAGCGGGTCGAGGTTCAGCTCGCGCGCGATGTGATCCATGATCTGCTCAATCGCCACCATTCCCTGCGGCCCGCCAAAGCCACGATAGGCCGTATTAGATGCCGTGTTAGTACGGCAGCGATAGCCGACGATCAGCGCATCGCCCAGGTAGTAGGCGTTGTCGGCATGAAACATGGCTCGATCGACAATAGAACCGGAGAGATCCAGCGAGTAGCCGCAGTTTCCAGCCAGCTCGATTTTTACGCCGCTGAAACGCCCTTCTTTATCAACGCCCACGTCATAACGGATATAAAAAGGATGTCGCTTACCGGTAATCCGCATATCGTCACGGCGAGCCAGACGCATTTTTACCGGTCTGCCCGTCTGCTGCGCCGCGACCGCACATAAACAGGCTACGCCAGCCGCCTGCGTCTCTTTGCCGCCAAAGCCGCCGCCCATGCGCCGCATATCAATGGTGACTTTGTTCATGGTGAGACCCATCACCGAGGCCACCAGCTTCTGCACCTCCGTCGGGTTTTGCGTAGAAGAAAAGACCTGTAGCGAACGATCCTCACCGGGCACCACCAGCGCGATTTGCGTTTCCAGATAAAAGTGTTCCTGGCCGCCAATATGAAATTCGCCCTGCAGACGGCGATCGGCACGGGCCAGCGCGGCCTGAACGTCTCCGCGCTGGTGAACGTGGGGCTGCTGCACAAAATGCTCTTTTTCCAGCGCCTCTTTGACGTCCAGCATTGGCGTCAGCAGTTCATACTCAATCACCGCCAGCTCTGCCGCCTGCCGCGCGGCCTGCGGCGTTTCGGCCGCGACGGCCAGAATCACCTGTCCGGCATACTCAACGAGATCCTTTGCCATGAGCGGATCGCCCGGCTCGAGCGGGCCAATATCGCCTTCTCCCGGCACGCTTTGCCAGGTCAGTACGCTAACCACGCCGGGAACGCTGTAGCAAGGCTGCGTATCAATACTGATAATGCGGGCGTGCGCATGTTCGCTGAGCCGTGGACAAAGGTGCAGCATGCCCGGCAGCTCAAGCCTGTCATCAATGTAGAGCGCCTCGCCGGAAACATGTTTTGCCGCGCTTTCGTGCTTGTTGCTTTTGCCAACGCCGCTTTGAATGCCTTCGGCGTATTGCCTGGCGATCACCTCTTCCGCGACTACAGGACGATTACTGGACATAGGTTGCTACCTCCAACAGCGTGGATTTATCGGCAAGCGAAGCGTAATAGCGGCGCAGCAAATTTTTGGCAACCTGCATGCGGTAGCCTGCGCTGGCGCGAAAATCGCTCAGCGGCGTAAAGTCCTGTTCCAGCGCGCGGCAGGCCAGCTCCAGTGAGGTGGTCGTCAGGGGCTGGCCAACCAGCTGCTGTTCACATCTGGTCGCTCTTTTAGGAATTGCCGCCATGCCGCCAAAAGCAATACGCGCGCTGGTAACGATGCCGTCGCTGTCCCGTTCCAGCATGAAAGCAGCAAAAATGGCCGAAATATCATCTTCCAGCCGTTTGGAAACTTTCCATGCCTGAAAATGTTGTGACGCCGTCACCTCAGGAATCACGATAGCGCGGATAAATTCGCCGGGCTGCAGCGCCGTTTTACGGTAGCCCAGGAAAAAGCTTTGCAGCGGCAGGCGACGAATCTTACTGCCCGACTGCAGCTCAAGCGCAGCATCTAACGCCAGCAGCATCGGCGGCGTATCACCGATTGGCGAACCGTTAGCGATATTGCCGCCCAGCGTGCCGCGATAGCGAATCTGTAAAGAAGCGAAGCGCTCCAGCATCTCCGCAAAGGCAGGAATATGGCGTTGCAGAATCTGATAGCAATGGTGGAGCGAAGCGCCCGCGCCCAGCGTTATCTCTTTATCACCAATATGGCACGCTTTCAGTTCCGTGATCTGCTCCAGGGAAATAACCAGCGGCAGCGACTTGTAGTGCTGCGTAACCTGAAGCGCCAGATCGGTGCCGCCCGCCAGCAGCTTCGCCTGCGGATGTTCAGCCAGTAACGTTGCCAGCTGCTCAGACGTTTTTGGTAACAGGCAGCGCTTACCGTTGAGCGCTATCTCCTGTACTTCTTGATTTTGCAGCGCGTTTAAACGCTGAACCGTTTGCGCTTCATTTTGCGTAAAAGCATCCTGCTGCGGCTGCCGACAAGCCTGACGTGCCGCATCAACAATTGGCCGATAGCCTGTGCAGCGGCAGAGATTGCCCGCCAGCGCCTGCTCCGCCGTTTTTTGCTGCCAGCCATCACTGTTCTTTTGCAGCGTAAACAGCGACATAACAAAACCTGGCGTACAAAACCCGCACTGCGAAGCGTGGCAATCAACCATCGCCTGCTGTACGCCGTGCAGTTCACCGTTCTGCGGCAAATCTTCTACCGTAATCAACTGCTTGCCCTGCAGGCTGCTGACAAAGGTGATGCAGCTGTTGGCGGTTTCGTAGACCATCTTCCCGTCCTCAACACGTCCCAGCGTCACGGTGCAGGCCCCGCAATCGCCGGAGGCGCAGCCCTCTTTCGTGCCGCAGCGCCGTTTGTTCTGGCGCAAATAGTTCAGTACGGTAGTGTCGGGATCGAGCGAGGTTTCGCTAATCAACGTCTGGTTAAGCAAAAACTGAATCATGCGCTTTCTCCTCGTTATGCTGTTGCCAGACGCATTTGCCGTTTACCCAGGTGCTGGCGATATTGCGATCGTCGCCCAGCGTCATTAATACAAAAAGCTTTTCCCAGATGTCACGGCTGTTGGCGCAGCGCATTTTTTGCAGTGCGGAAACAGCGGGATCGAGCACCACAAAATCGGCCTCTTTACCTGGATTGAAATTGCCGATCTGCTGATGCAAATCCAACGCCTGCGCGCCGCCCAGCGTGGCGTGATAAAAAGCTTCGCTGGCCGCCATTTTATAGTGCTGGAGCTGGCCGACCTTGTATGCCTCGCCCAAGGTTTGCAGCATGTTAAAAGTTGTTCCGGCCCCCACATCTGTTCCTATGCCCGTCTTCACGTTTTTTTCCCAACAGTGGTTTAATTTGAACAGCCCGCTGCCTAAAAACAGATTGGAGGTCGGGCAAAACGCTACGGAAGAGTCGGTATCGTGCAGGCAGTCCCACTCCTCTTCTTCCAGATGAATGCAGTGGGCAAACAGGCTGCGCCGTCCGGTCAGCTGATAATGGTGATAAACATCCAGATAGCCGCTGCGCTCCGGGAAAAGCGCTTTTACCCAGGCGACCTCCTGCGGGTTCTCGCTCAGATGGGTATGCAGCCATGTATCGGGATACTCTTTTTTGAGCTGCTGAACCTTTTGCAGCAGCTCGGGAGAAGACGTTGGCGCAAAACGCGGCGTCAGCGCATAGCTGAGGCGGCCACGGTTATGCCAGCGTTCAATCAGCTCACGCGTTTGCTGATAGCTCTGTTCCGGCGTTTCGGTGAGATAATCCGGCGCGTGCCTGTCCATCATCACCTTGCCGGCAATCAGCCGCATGCCCAGACCCTCTGCCGCGCTGAATAAGGCATCTACGGACTGGGGATGCACCGTTCCAAATACCAGCGCGGTTGTGGTGCCGTTGCTCAACAGCTGATGTAAAAAGAAGGCGGACATCTTTGCCGCATGCAGCGGGCAGTGATACTGACTTTCAACCGGGAAAGTATATTGCTGCAGCCATTCGAGCAGCTGTTCGCCGTACGCGCCTATCATTTCCGTTTGCGGGTAGTGAATGTGACAATCAACAAAGCCCGGAACGATAAGCTTACCGCGATAGTCGACTACCGCCGTTTCATCGCCCAGCTGGTGACGTCCCTCTTCCCAGGCCTGTAGCGAAACAATTTTTCCTTCGTTCAGCAGCAGTAATCCGTCTTCAATATAGCGAGCCCGTTCAGCCAGCTGCTGCGGATCGCTAACCGTCGCGGTAATATCAAAAAAGCTGCCGCGCACGGCACGGGTAAAGGTGGGTAACATAGCGCTTCCTTTTATCGACGGACGGCTGACAATTAATTATAGAAATAAATAGCAATTGTTATGCCAGGTCGGGAACATATAAATATTGCTTTATTTTCAATGAATTAAATAAAGAGCGCGCAAATACATTTTCATAAAGAGTCGCAATCGTATGCGCAAACGATTGCAAATATTAGCAACCGTTTGCCTGCCATTTTTCAGCGTGTTTTTTACTTTTTACTTTCTGTTAGTCATTTCTGCCTGCACCCTTTTCAGGCAACTTTGCCGCAGGACGCGCCAACATTGTGCAGATTAAGTTATTAATCAGAATTAATCCGACTTATCAGCACGGCACCGAGATGTTATGGTGGTTTAAACCCAAAAAGCGTTGAGGAACAGTGAGATGATTGTATTTGTTACTGGAGCCACTGCCGGTTTCGGCGAAAGCATTACCCGTCGTTTTATTGCTGAAGGCCATAAGGTAATCGCTACCGGTCGCCGTGAAGAGCGTCTGAAAAAGCTGAAAGAAGAGCTGGGCGCTAACCTTTATACGTTGCAGCTTGACGTGCGCAACCGCGCCGCCATTGAAGAAGCGCTGGCGCAGCTGCCGACGGAATGGCGCAATATCGACGTGCTGGTTAACAATGCGGGACTGGCGTTAGGTATTGAACCGGCGCATAAAGCCAGCGTAGATGACTGGGATGCGATGATCGATACCAATAATAAAGGCCTGGTCTATATGACTCGCGCCGTACTGCCCGCCATGGTGGAACGCAATGTCGGCCATATTATTAACCTGGGTTCCATTGCCGGTCTGTGGCCTTATCAGGGCGGCAACGTCTATGGTGCTACCAAGGCTTTTGTACGCCAGTTCAGCCTGAACCTGCGCACGGATCTGCACGGCACGGCACTGCGCGTGACCGATATCGAGCCGGGCCTGGTAGGCGGAACAGAGTTTTCTAACGTTCGTTTTAAAGGCGATGATGCTAAAGCAGACAGCGTATATGACGGCACCGAGCCGTTAACCGCCGAAGACGTTACCGAAGCGGTCTGGTGGGTTGCTACGCTGCCGAAACACGTAAACATCAATACGCTGGAGATGATGCCGGTTGCCCAGACGGTAGCCGGACTGAAAGTGCACAAGGCGTAAGACTACGCTTTTTTGCAGGTTACAAGCTGATGGTGAATGGTTACCATCAGCTTTAAATTCCAGAATGTTGTAGTTAGCTGTTTTAATGCTGCCCCGCTCCAGCCGCTGCCTGCGTCACCTCTAAATTTTTTTAAAATCAATACTTGCTTAAGTGATATAAGAACATATCAATGTGAGAATTTTGGGAACTGTGCGCCTGATGTCCAGGGCAGGATAGTTAATTTATTGATTTCAGGTAACAATTCATGCGAAAGCTTTTTATTCAGTTTTATCTGCTGCTGTTCGTTTGCTTTCTGGTGATGGCGATGCTGGTTGGGCTGGTCTATAAATTCACCGCCGAACGCGCTGGTCGTGAGTCAATGGATGACCTGATGAAAAGCTCGCTTTATTTAATGCGCAGCGAACTACGTGAAATTCCTCCGCGCGACTGGGATAAGACCATCGATAACCTGGATCTTAATCTCTCTTTTAAGCTGCATATAGAGCCGATGAGCAAGTATCAGCTCGACCCCGCCACTATGCGCCGTTTACGCGCTGGTGGTATTGTCGCGCTGGACGACGAATACACCTTTTTACAGCATATTCCGCGCAGCCACTATGTGCTGGCTGTCGGGCCTATCCCCTACCTCTTTTTTCTGCATGAAATGCGCATTCTGGATATCGTGCTGCTGGCTTTTATCGGTATATCGCTGGCGCTGCCGGTGTTTATCTGGATGCGGCCCCACTGGAAAGAGATGCTGCGGCTGGAGTCGGCCGCGCAGCGTTTTGGTCAGGGGCATCTGGACGAGCGTATTCACTTTGACAGCGCCTCCAGCCTGTTTCGGCTTGGCGTTGCCTTTAACCAGATGGCCGATAACATCAATACGCTGGTCGTCAGCAAAAAACAGCTGATTGACGGCATCGCGCACGAGCTGAGAACGCCGCTGGTGCGCCTGCGCTACCGGCTGGAGATGAGCGACAACCTTACCGACAGCGAAGCCGCCGCGCTGAACCGGGACATTGGTCAGCTGGAGTCGCTGATTGAAGAGCTACTGACCTATGCCCGCCTGGACAGGCCGAAAGTCGACCTGAACCTGCAGTCGCTGGATCTGGCCGCGTGGCTGAGCGAAAGGCTGGATGATATCCGCTCGGTGCATCCTGACTTTACCGTCGAGCTGGATACGCCACAGCGGCAAAACATGGGCGTGGCGGATACCCGACTGATGGAGCGCGTGCTGGATAATCTGGTGAATAATGCGCTGCGCTATGCCGACCGGCGCCTGCGTGTTGGACTCTGGTTTGATGGCAATACGGCCTGTCTACAGGTTGAAGACGACGGCCCCGGCATTCCGCAAGCCGAGCGCGAGCGCGTATTTGAGCCTTTTGTCCGTCTGGATCCCAGCCGCGATCGCGCAACCGGCGGCTGCGGGCTTGGGCTGGCAATTGTTCATTCCGTGGCGCAGGCCTTTGGCGGCTACGTACTGATTGATACCAGCCCGCTGGGCGGCGCCAGCGTTCGCTTTTGCTGGCCGGTTGATTTACCCTTATCTTCTCCCCGCGCTGCCTGACGGCGCCACGACAACGTAAAGGATCACTATGTCATCCGCTTATGCAGATTTGACCCGCACATTTACCCGGCTTTCCCGCTTTAGCCATCTTTCCGCGATTACCGGCTGGGATATGATGACCATGATGCCGCCAGGCGGCAGCAGCGCACGCGGCGCGGCGCTGGCCGAGCTAAGCGTACTTAAACATGAAATTCTGACCGATAAAAAAGTGGCGCAGTGGCTGGAAGCGGCCGCCAGCGAGAATCTGAATGATGTTGAGCAGGCAAACCTGCTGGAGATGCGCCGTGCTTATCAGCAGGCCGCGCTGCTCCCGGCTTCGCTGGTCGAAGAGAAATCCATCGTCGGTTCCCGCTGCGAACACGCCTGGCGGGAGCAGCGCCCGGCCAATGACTGGCAGGGTTTTGCCGCTAATCTGAAAGAAGTAGTCAGGCTGAGCCGCCAGGAAGCGGAGCTACGTGCGCAGGCGAACGGCTGCTCGCGTTATGATGCGTTACTGGATCTTTACGAGCCGGGAATGACCAGCGCTAAGCTGGATGCCACGTTTGGCGAGCTGAAAGAGTGGCTGCCTTCGCTGCTGAACCGCATTGTTGAAAAGCAGGCCAGACAGCCTGTTGACGTGCCTGTTGGACCTTTTGCCATTGAGTCGCAAAAGCAGCTGGGCCAGACGCTGATGAAGCTGCTGAACTTCGATTTTAACGCCGGTCGTCTGGACGTCAGCGCGCATCCCTTCTGCGGCGGCGTGCCGGAAGATGTTCGTATTACCACGCGTTACAATGCCAACGAATTTATCAGCGCGATGATGGGCGTCATTCATGAAACCGGTCACGCCTGCTACGAGCAAAACCTGCCAAAGCAGTGGGCTGGTCAACCCGTCGCGCTGGCCCGCTCAACGGCCATTCACGAGTCGCAAAGCCTGTTTTTTGAAAAACAGCTGGGTCGCAGCCGGGAGTTCCTGAGCCTGCTGCTGCCGCAGGTAAAAACGTTGATGGGCGACCAGCCCGCGCTGGAAGAGGCGAACTTTATCGCGCTCAACCAGCGCGTTAAGCCAGGCCTGATCCGCGTTGATGCGGATGAGGTAAGCTATCCGGCGCATATTATCTTACGTTATGAGATTGAACGCGCGCTGATCGAAGGCGACATCGAAGTGGACGACATCCCGGCGCTGTGGCAGGAAAAAATGCAGGCATTGCTGGGGCTGGATACCAGCGGCAATTACCGCGACGGCTGCATGCAGGATATCCACTGGACCGACGGTGCCTTTGGCTATTTTCCTACCTATACGCTGGGCGCAATGTACGCGGCGCAACTTTTTCAGAGCGTGAAAAAGGCGCTGCCGCAGGTTCAGAGCGAGCTGCGTGAAGGCAATTTGCAGCCGATCTTCGACTGGCTACAGCAGAATATCTGGCAGCACGGTAGCCGCTTCAGCACAAGCCAACTCATTGAAAACGCTACGGGTGAGGCACTTAATCCGGCCTTTTTCCGTCAGCATTTAGAAAGCCGCTACCTGGCCGACTGATCCCGTCCCGTCAGGCCCGCTCCGTTATGTAGCGGGCCTTTGTACAATCGGTAACACGCCGATACCAATCACTCACGGAAAGCCGTGCGCCGTTCCCTTATAGTCTCTTCACCGGCCCCGCAGTGGGCTGACAATGAAAATAAACTTTGAGGGTTTTGCAATGAAAAAATTATTCGCTCTGGTTGTAGCCGCTGCTATGGGTATCTCTTCAGTTGCTTTCGCTGCTGAAACCACCGCCGCGCCAGCCACTACTGCACCAGCTGCTACTACTACCGCTGCGCCAGCTCATGCTGCCAAGCATCACAAAGCACACAAAAAAGCGGCTCAGAAAGCGCAGGCTGCCAAGAAGCACAAAAAAGCAGCTAAAAAACCTGTAGCGCAGAAAGCTCAGGCTGCTAAAAAAGTACACCACAAGAAAGCCGCTGCACAGAAAGCTCAGGCTGCTAAAAAAGTGCACTACAAGAAAGCCGCTGCACAGAAAGCTCAGGCTGCTAAAAAAGTGCACCACAAGAAAGCCGTAGCGCAGAAAGCTCAGGCAGCTAAAAAAGTGCACCACAAGAAAGCCGTAGCGCAGAAAGCTCAGGCAGCTAAAAAAGTGCACCACAAAAAACCTGCTGCACAGAAAGCACAGGCTGCTAAAAAACTGCACCACAAAAAAGCCGCTAAGAAAGCTGCTAAATAAGAGTTTAAACGGGCCTTCACCTTAGTCTGTTAACACAAACACCCGGTACGTCCGGGTGTTTCTTTTCTGGAGTATCGAATGATGGTGCGGCGCTATTTATTCGAAATTATCCTGGGTTTTATGATCATCTGTGGCCTGATCGCCTTCAGTTTTTACCTGTAACTGGCGCAGTCTGAACTTCCCTTTTAGCACTATCCGTCTATAGTTACTGGGTTATTACCCCCTGCACCGTCCTTAAAATCCTCCACTCAGAGAGAGATATGCGCCTGAAAGCTGTTTTTTTAATAGGATGTTTAGCTTTTTCATTTTGTAGTCACGCTGATGATGATGCTGAAAGCGCCCGGGACGTCACCACGCTATTTTTTGGCAAGGACGATCGCCAGCCGGTAACCGAAACAGCAAGCCAGCCGTGGGAAGCCATTGGCCAGCTGGAAACCGCCAGCGGCAATCTGTGCAGCGCCACGCTGATTTCTCCCCATCTGGCCCTGACCGCCGGACACTGTCTGCTGGCACCGCCCGGCAAGATCGATAAGGTTATTGCGATACGCTTTATTGCCCATAACGGCAACTGGCGCTATGAAATTCATGATGTAGAAACGCGAGTCGATCCCGCTTTAGGCAAAAAACTCAAGGCTGACGGCGACGGCTGGATCGTGCCTTCTTCTGCCGCGCCTTATGACTACGGCCTGGTTATTCTGCATAACCCTCCTTCCGGCATTACGCCCGTACCGCTGTTTGACGGCAGCCGCAGCGAATTAACCGCCGCGCTGAAAACGCAGCAGCGTCGCGTGACCCAGGCCGGCTATCCCGAGGATCACCTGGATACGCTTTACTCACACACTAACTGCCTGATCACGGGATGGGCACAGAAAAACGTCTTGTCGCACCAGTGTGATACGTTGCCAGGCGACAGCGGTTCACCGCTGCTGTTGAAAAGCGATAACGGCTGGCAGCTGATTGGCGTGCAGAGTTCAGCGCCGGCGGCAAAAGATCGCTACGAAGCCGACAATCGGGCAATTGCCGTTACCGCCTTTCGCGATAATCTGGAAGCGCTGGCGCAGTGATGATCGGTAAATGTTTTTACGGCACAGCTTAAGCTTGTCGGCACACTATCGTACTCCAGCCAGGCAGTTGCTAACTGGAGTACGAATCAGCTCCCTTTTTTATATCACACCATCCATTTTTATCTGAAATAATAAACAGAGAAAATCGGCAATCCTCTCCTGGCTGTACAGCATCTTAATTAAGACAATTAAATTTATTTTAAATTTTATTTCCACTCTTTCACCAGATATAGTAAACAAACCAGAACCACCATTGCTTTTCTCATAACCTACACGGTATAAGGTGAATTAAGTAATTATCACCACATCTTGCTTATGGCATTTTTATAGCAGCGCCAAATCAATGTATGATTATAAAAATTTCGACTTGAACAAATATTTAAAAGAGAGGGAATTTTGTTTAAACCATTCCGAAACAGCACGCCCCCCCAGCCTTTTAAGTGGGACGGAAATATAACATTAAACGCTCCTGTTAACCAGGTGCAATTCTTCGAATCTTTTGAGCGTCGTCTTAAAAAGACTATTTCTGAAAGTAGCTTCAACTATTCATCCGGCGAAATCAACGAAGCGATGAAATGCGATTTAAACAGAATAAATTATTTTATAAATGGACAGCCTGTATGTGTGCCTTACAGTAAAGAATTAAGCTTAGAGAAATTTATTTTGACCGCGCAGCAACTCAATGCTGGCTGGCTGGATGAACATCTCCCTTTACTTTCTACAATCCTGCATCAAGGCCTGATGGTTGATATTTTAGACTCAATAAATTATTGGGAAACTGCCAGAAGAGAAAAATTACCGTTAAAAATGGTATCGACTGACTCTAAAAACAATACATTATCTATTTATATTAACACTTCTGGGGAGATAAAATTTATTGCAGCCGGTAAAATTAATAATATCATTACTGAAGATTTCAAAATTTTGTGTGTAGATCGATACAAAAGTGAAATTGAAATGCAAATAACCTTTTTGTTAATTAGAGGACAGAAAGGCAGTGGTATGTTTATAAGTAGACGTAACTCAGCAGACCACGCTCAGTTACGTCTTTATAATCTGAAACCCGTTTGATACTCCGGCAAAATTCGCGAATGAACTTAAAACGACGTCTCGTTCATTCTCCTGATTAAAGTATGCAAAAATTACGCTGCATACTTTAACCCTGTTTTTACAACCATTGTAAGTATCAATGTGTATTAAGATAAGCTAATCCACAATCTCATCCATCGCCTGCTGAATACGTTTTTCCGATACCGGATAAGGCGTGCCCAGCTGCTGGGCAAAATAGCTGACGCGAAGCTCTTCAAGCATCCAGCGAACCTCCTGCACATCTGCATCATCACGGCGTACCGGCGGCAGCTTGTTATACCAGCTTTGCCAGGCCTGCTGAATTTTCTCTACTTTTACCATCCTGGCACGATCGCTGTGCGGATCGACCGGTAATTTCTCCAGCCGTCGCTCAATCGCCTGCAGATAGCGCAGCGTATCGGCAAGCTTATGCCAGCCGTTGCCGGTGACAAAACCGCGATAGACCAGACCGTTCATCTGCGCTTTAATGTCGGAAAGCGCCAGCGCCATCGTCATATCCACGCGCCCTTTCAGCCGCTTGTTGATGTTAAATACGGCCGTCAGGATCTGCTCCACTTTTTTGGCAATGTCTACCACGGTTTCATTCAGTTCCGCGCGAACTTTTTCATGCAGCTGCTGGAAACCTTCTTCCTGCCAGGTTGGGCCGCCAAATTCCGCTATCAGCTTATCCACGCCGCAGGCGATGCAGTCATCGATTAAATCCAGCACCTTGCCGTAAGGGTTAAAATAGAGTCCCAGCTTGGCTTTATTCGGCAGTTTTTCATGCAGATATTTAATTGGCGAAGGAATATTCAGCAGCAGCAGCCTGCGCAGGCCGCGCCACATCGCTTTTTTCTGTTCGTGTTCGGAATCAAACAGCCGAATCGCTACGCTCTCTTTTTCATCTACCAGCGCAGGCCAGGCCTTCACGCTATAGCTACCGCGCTTCTGCTCAAAATGATCCGGCAGATTGCCAAAGCTCCAGATATGCAGGCCGCTCTGCTCCAGGCCATCATCGGCTACCAGCGATAGCGTTTCCTGCACTTTGGCTTTCAGCTGCTCTTTCAGGGCGTTAAGGTCGCGTCCTTCGGCCAGCTTGCGGTTATGTTCATCCACTACGCGGAAGGTCATTTTAAGATGATCGGGCACCTGATCCCACTGCCAGGCTTCACGCTCGATGGTCACGCCGCTCATGCGACGAAACTCGCGCTCCAGCGATTCTACCAGCGGCAGCTCCAGCGGCACGGCGCGCGCCAGGAAGGCCTCGGCATAGTTGGGCGCCGGAACAAAGTTACGGCGTAACGGCTTAGGCAAGGATTTGATTAACGCGATAATCAGCTCGCGGCGCACGCCAGGGATTTGCCATTCAAAACCTTTTTCTTCGACCTGATTAAGCAAAGGCAAGGGAATATGTACCGTAACGCCATCCGCATCCGTACCCGGCTCAAACTGGTAGCTGAGCTTCAGCTTGAGGTTGTTTTGCTGCCAGAAGTTGGGATAGTCCAGCTTGCTGACGTTTTCCGCGCCCTGGCGAATCAGCATCTCTTTAGCAAAGTTCAGCAGCTCTGGCTGTTCGCGGCTGGCCTTTTTCCACCAGCTATCGAAATGCCGCGCGGAGACGACCTCGTGCGGGATACGCTCGTCGTAGAAGGTAAACAGCGTTTCGTCATCGACCAGAATATCGCGACGGCGCGACTTGTGCTCCAGCTCTTCGACTTCTTCACGCAGTTTGAGGTTAGCGCGGAAGAAAGCATGACGCGTCTGCCAGTCGCCTTCAACCAGCGCATGACGAATAAAAAGCTCACGCGATAGTGCAGGATCAATCGAACCATAGTTGACCTTACGCGCCGCCACGATCGGCAAGCCGTACAGCGTCACTTTTTCACTGGCCATCACCGCGCCCTGGCCTTTTTCCCAGTGCGGTTCGCTGTAGCTGCGCTTGATTAAATGCTGCGCCAGCGGCTCGATCCAGTCAGGTTCAATGCGTGCCGCGATGCGGCCCCACAGGCGGCTGGTTTCGACCAGTTCGGCAACAATGGTCCATTTCGGCGGCTTTTTAAACAGGCCGGAGCCAGGGAAAATAGAAAACCTGGCGTTGCGCGCGCCGGTATATTCCTGTTTATCGGCATCTTTCTGGCCAATATGCGACAGTAAACCGGTCAGCAGCGCGGTGTGCACGCCTCTGAAATCTGCCGGTTCGCTGTTTAGTGGAATCCCCAGCTCGCGCACGACCTGACGAAGCTGAGTGTAAATATCCTGCCATTCACGTACGCGCAGGTAGTTGAGATAGTCGGTTTTGCACAGGCGGCGGAACTGGCTGGACGACAGCGCCTTTTGCTGCTCCTGCAAATAGTCCCACAGGTTTACAAAAGAGAGGAAGTCCGACTCTTTATCGGCAAAGCGCCGGTGTTTTTCGTCGGAAGCCTGCTGCTTTTCTACCGGACGTTCGCGCGGATCCTGAATAGAGAGCGCCGCCGTGATAATCATGACCTCACGCGTACAGGCGTACTTCTGCGCTTCCAGCACCATTTTCGCCAGGCGTGGATCGACCGGCAGCTGAGCAAGCGAGCGGCCAGAAGGCGTTAACTTGTAGTGCTCATTATCCAGCGTAATCGCGCCCAGCTCTTCCAGCAGCCTGACGCCATCCTGAATATTGCGCTTGTCCGGCGCTTCGACAAAAGGAAAAGCGCCAATATCGCCAAGTCCCAGCGCGGTCATCTGCAAAATAACCGAGGCCAGATTGGTACGCAGAATTTCCGGATCGGTAAACTCCGGACGGCTCAGAAAATCTTCTTCTGAATAAAGGCGAATACAGATCCCTTCGGATACGCGTCCGCAGCGTCCTTTACGCTGGTTTGCCGATGCCTGAGAAACCGGTTCAATCGGCAGGCGCTGTACCTTAGTGCGGAAGCTATAGCGGCTGATACGCGCCGTGCCCGGATCGATAACGTATTTGATGCCGGGTACGGTCAGCGACGTCTCCGCCACGTTAGTGGCCAGCACGATACGTCTGCCGCTGTGCGACTGAAATACGCGGTTTTGCTCGGCGTTGGAAAGACGTGCGTACAGCGGCAGGATTTCCGTGTGCGGCAGATCGCGACGATTTAGCGCGTCGGCCGTGTCGCGGATTTCTCTTTCGCCGCTCATGAAGATCAGGATATCGCCACGGCTCTCCTGACCCAATTCATCCACCGCATCAAAAATTGCCTGTAGCTGATCGCGCTCCGTATCGTCCGCGTCTTCCACAATCGGCCGATAACGCACTTCAACCGGATAAGTACGGCCAGACACTTCAATAACCGGCGCATTGTGGAAATGACGCGAAAAGCGCTGCGGATCGATGGTGGCGGAAGTAATCACTACTTTCAGATCCGGACGGCGCGGCAGCAGCTCCCGCAGGTAGCCCAGCAGAAAGTCGATATTCAGACTGCGCTCGTGCGCTTCATCGATAATGATGGTGTCATACTGCATCAGCAGGCGATCCTGCTGAATTTCCGCCAGCAGAATACCGTCGGTCATTAGCTTGACCTGCGTGGTTTCGCTGACCTGATCGTTAAAACGTACCTTGTAGCCAATGCAGCCGCCGAGCGTGGTTTCCAGCTCATCAGCAATACGGTCAGCAACCGTTCTCGCTGCCAGGCGGCGCGGCTGCGTATGCCCTATCAGCCCGGTAATGCCTCGGCCCAGCTCCATGCAGATTTTAGGGAGCTGCGTGGTTTTCCCCGAGCCGGTTTCGCCCGCAACAATCACGACCTGGTGATCGCGGATAGCGTCGGCTATTTCCTGTTTTTTCTGGCTGACCGGCAGATTTTCCGGATAGCGGATGGTCGGTACGGCCGCGCGGCGTCGGGCAACACGCTGCTCGGCAACGGTAATCTCGTTGTCCAGCTCTTGCGCAATAGCCTGCTGGGCTGCGGGATTTTTGACTTTTTTCGCGCCGTGCAGACGTTTTTGCAGCCGCTGGCGATCTCTGAGCATCAGCGTATTGAGGCGCGGAATGAGCGTCGTCAGGGGCGAATGGGGTATATCAGACATAAAGAAGCTCGCTAATCGCCAGCAGGCTGGCAGAAAAAATAAAGTTATGTTAAAAATTTTGCGTATTGTAGCACAGACAAACACTTAGCTCTGGTGACATCACGATAAGCTTGTTCAGTAAATTCGAACACGGGCTTCAGAATATTGCACTATCTCTGCGGCGGGTTTACCCATAGAGTGTAAATCATTGAGCGGAAACGTCCCCGCATAACATACAGGAAATTATCATGAGCAAAGTTCTAGTACTGAAATCCAGTATCCTTGCCGGTTACTCGCAGTCAAACCAGCTGGCCGATCACTTTGTAGAAGAGTGGAAAGCAGCGCACGGCAGCGACGAAATCATTGTTCGCGACCTGGCAGCAAATCCTGTTCCAGTGCTGGACGGCGAGCTGGTTGGCGCACTGCGTCCTTCAGACGCTACGCTTACGCCACGTCAGCAGGAAGCGCTGGCGCTGTCCGACGAGCTGATTGCTGAAATTCAGTCTGTCGATACCGTTGTTATTACGGCGCCGATGTACAATTTCAATATCCCAACCCAGTTAAAAAACTATTTTGACCTGGTTGCCCGCGCTGGCGTCACGTTCCGCTACAGCGAAAAAGGCCCGGAAGGTTTGATCACCGGTAAGAAAGTAGTAGTGATTTCCAGCCGTGGCGGCATCCATAAAGATACCCCAAGCGACCTGCTGACCCCTTACCTGAAGCTGTTCCTGGGCTTCCTGGGCATGAGCGACGTGCAGTTTGTCTTTGCTGAAGGCATCGCCTACGGTCCGGAAGTCGCTACCAAAGCAACCGACGATGCTAAAGCCGCGCTGAAGCAGCTGGTTGCGGCTTAACGGCCACGCAAGCATATAATGATTTCTCGGCCCGCGTCTTTACTGACGCGGGCCGTTTTTTTAGCCCGCCGGTATCTAAACAGCATTAATGACCCGCCGCATCCTGATTATCTTTCAGCAGTGTCTGCACATTCTTATCCGCCGTAATCTTAATCTCGTGCTCAATTTTAACGTTCATATCAATGGTAATCGGCTCTTTTGGTGCAACCACTTCAATACGCGGTACGCAGCCGCTGAGCAGCAGCACGCCGGCCAGCATCGGCAGACCTGTTTTCATTCTTTTTTTCCTTGCGTTGGCAGAGCGTCGTTTTGCTCAATCCAGGATTGCAAATTATCGCCAAAGCGCAAGCTGCGCCAGAGCTGAAAGAGATTTTCCTGCTGGGTATAGTTCAGCGATACGCGCTGGTTTCTGTTGCTGAAGCGGCTGAGGCCGTTGACCTGAGCTTGTAAAACCATCTCGCCATTACTGGCAATATTCAGCGTTCCCCAGCTGCGTGATATTTCCATATAGCGTAACCAGGACATTGCCGCCCCCGTGGCCACGTTGCCTTTTGCCAGCGCATCGGCAAAATCTTTATCCAGCCGCAGCGTCAGCGGCCCGCTGTTGGCTATCCAGCCCTCTTTGACCAGCCAGGGCGAGTTTTCCAGCCACAGCGGCAGTGCGCCGTTAACCGAGCCCGACAGCGCAATTTTTTTAGGCTGGATCGCGGTAACCAGCTTGCTCATATTGATATTGCGCAGCCGTAGCGTAGCCGCTTCCGTTTGCGGCATCTGTAAGCTAACCAGGCTTATTTCACCGCCCAGAACCGCTACGCCGACGTTGCTTAACCGCAATGGCTGCGTCCGGCTCCACGGGTAGTAGCCCTGTAAATCAGCCCGAAGATCTTCCAGTAAAAACTGATTCTTTATCTGCTTAACGCGCAGTAAAACCGGCCCTTTCGCTCCAAAATACCACTGGCTTTCTTTCAGCCGGAACGGCAGTGAAAAATCGATGCCGCTGATATCGTTATCCGGCATCCGGACGCTGCCGTCGCTGACCACCCAGTTGCCTCCGGCGCTAAGCCCTTGCCCGCTGGCAACAGAAAAAGCCACCTGCGCTCTCAGCGTGCCGCCGCGAATTTTTATCTCCAGCTTATCGCTCAGCAGTGACTGAAAGACATCCAGCGGCTGCGAAGGCCACCAGAGCTGTCCGCGTAACCGTTGCCCATCCCAGCGGCCGCGCACCGTTATCGGTCCAACAGGATTTGCCGCCAGGCTCCCTTTCAACTGAAAAGCGGCGGGATCGCTGCCCGTGATGGCGAGCGCTAAGGCGGCGGGCGGCAGATAACCACCGCTTCTGAAATCGGTGCGTTGGGTATTAAGGTTAAATTCGCCGCTAAAAGAAGGATGGTCTTTATCACGCTGCCAGCGAACCGGCGCGGTAAGCAACAGCCTCGGCGTATGGACGTTAATGTTGCCGTAATTAATCTGGTTAAAGCCAGTCGATAATGAAGTCAGCTCCAGCAGCCTGTCGCGCCAGAATCCCTGGCCTTTAGCATCCCACTTTGCCGCCAGCGGCTTCATCACGCCGTTGCCCCAGTAGCGCCACCGCCATTCCCCCTTATCCGGCCAGAACCGGGTGGCGCGGCCGTCAAGATGCAGACGAAACTGCCCCATCTGTGGATTGTGGGCGGATAAAATGGCCTGTAGCCGCCCGTTGATACCTTCTGATGATAAGGTCAGCCCGGAAAGCGGCCAGCGCGCCTCGTCCACTTCCAGCTTGGAAAGCAGGCGTCCACGCATCCGCAGCAGTGCGCCCGGTTCCAGCCGCAAAACAGGATCCAGTACCGCTCCCTGTAGCTCACCCGGAATAGCCGCGAAAAAGAGCAGCTGCTGTAGCTTGCTTTCACCCGTCAGGCGAAACGGCAGCCGGCTGTTGGCGGCATCCAGATGACCTGGCCCAACCGACAGCACGACGTTACCTTTGCCGCCGCGCCCCTGGGTCAGCACGTTCAGGCGGCCCGTGACGGTTGTTGCCGCCATACCCTGCTGCCAGTTATCAAGGGTTAGCGTAACCCCGCCCGCTAAGGGTTGTGCAGCATAAGGCCAGCGCCAGCGGCCATTACTGAAAGTGATGCGCTGCGGCGTAACCTGCCAGGGCAAACTCACTAAGGGTTCTGCATCCTGCGGTTTAATAGTCAATGTACCGCCGTTTTGTTGCCAGCTCAGGCTGGCCTGAAGCGGCTCCGGGATAGTTTGTAACCGTAAGCCTGCGCTCAATGTCCCGCTATCCGGTAGACCGTCGGGAATTTTCGGCAGCACCAGCTGGCCCGTGACGGTGACCGGCTGCGTAAAGCTTGCCGCGTTAAAAGTGAGGGACTGAATAGCCAGCTGTTGCCCACGAAGCATACCTTGCAGAGCGATGCTTTCGCCCTGATACGCTATCGTCTGCTGCCGGGAATCGAGATCCAACCGCAAAGAACCGGACCATTGCTGCCAGGGCGTGACGATAAGCTGCGCAATGCTGACCCGCGCTTTCGGCAACATGGCCTGCCATTCTGCCAGCGAGCGCGGCGCGGCGGGCTGCTTGCTGCTGGCGGGAAACTGGCTAAAGCAGGCGCTGTCTATCTGTACCCGCTTTGCCGCCAGTGCCCAGCGTCCGGCCTGACGTCCCAGGCTTAGCTCTTTCACCGTGGCCAGCTCGCAGTCACCCAGCCGGTAGCGAATACCGGGCAGATAGAGCGAACCCGCCTGCCAGCGGGGATTGCCATCCAGCCTGATGGTCGTGGCGGCGGGTAGCCAGAATCCGGCAAGGCGCGGCAGCCACCAGCTCAGCGTCAACAGCGTGGAGCCGAGCAAAACCACAGCGGCAGCCGTCACAATAAGGAAAAGCTTCCAGCCTCGGGTCATATCCTCGGTGCGTTCCTTCGATAAATAAGCGTGAATGATGGCACGCAAAACGCACCGCGAAAAGATTTTAGCCTTAAAACTTCTGTCACGAAGGAAATATCACGGGGATAAACTGTTAGCTCACCTTCCGGGACTAATCCTTGTTATGCTTAGATTATCTGAAAGTCACGGGAGAGACGGTATGAAGCTTGCGGTATACAGTACAAAACAGTACGACCGAAAGTACCTTGAACAGGTTAATGAAGGCTATGGCTATGAGCTGGAATTTTTCGACTTTTTGCTGACGGAACGCACGGCGAAGACGGCGGCCGGTTGCGACGGCGTTTGCATTTTCGTTAATGATGACGGCAGTCGCGAAGTGCTAAAAGAGCTGGCGGAGCTGGGCATTAAATTTCTCGCGCTGCGCTGTGCAGGCTTTAATAACGTCGACCTGGAGACGGCGAAAGAGCTGGGGATCAAAGTGGTTCGCGTACCGGCCTATTCTCCCGAAGCCGTAGCCGAACACGCCGTTGGCCTGATGATGACGCTGAATCGCCGTATCCATCGCGCTTATCAGCGAACCCGCGACGCCAATTTTTCGCTGGAAGGGCTAATCGGCTTTAATATGCATGGCCGTACGGCCGGGATTATCGGCACCGGTAAAATTGGTCTTGCCACGCTGCGGATCCTCAAAGGCTTTGGCATGCGGCTGCTCGCCTTCGATCCTTACCCTAACCCGCAGGTTCTGGAGCTGGGTGCCAGCTACGTTGATATTAAAACCTTGTTCAGAGAATCTGACGTTATTTCGCTGCACTGCCCATTAACGCCTGAAAATCACCACTTGCTTAACATGGCCGCCTTCCAGCAGATGAAAGATGGCGTGATGATTATTAATACCAGCCGTGGCGGACTGATTGATTCACAGGCGGCCATTGATGCGTTAAAAATGCAGAAAATTGGCTCGCTGGGCATGGACGTTTATGAAAACGAACGCGACCTGTTTTTTGAAGATAAATCTAACGACGTTATTCAGGACGATATTTTCCGTCGCCTTTCCGCCTGCCACAACGTGTTGTTTACCGGTCATCAGGCTTTTCTGACGGCGGAGGCGTTAACCAGCATCGCCGAGACAACATTACAAAACCTCAGTCAACTTGCAAAGGGTGAGCCCTGCGCCAACGAGCTTACTGGTTAGCAGATACAGCTGCCGACGGCCGACGCGCTTACCGACTAGCGGATACAGCTGCCAACGGCCAATGAGCTAACCGGCTAGCGGATACAGCTGTCGACGCCCGACGCCCTAACCGGCTAGCAGATACAGCTGCCGACGGCCGACGCGCTAACCGGCTAGCGGATACAGCTGCCGCTGGCCAGCGCGCTTTCGCCACAGCGACGGCCGTTGGCCAACTGGCACATGCCGACAGAACTGCCATCCAGCTGGCGTGAAAACGCCAGCGTCCCTCCGGCCCCTGAACAGGCGCTGGCCGCCAAATCAGACATCTCTACTTTAGGTTGAACGTGGGCGCTGGTGGCCTGTTGCGGCGGTTCGTTGTCGGTATTGCTGCTGCAGCCAGCCAGCAGTGTACAACCCACAAACAGAAAGGTCGCTGCTCTCATCAGGAAACTCCGGGACAGGTAATAGGGCGTGGGTCAGCATAAGCTACGTTCAGGCCAGGGTCGAGTGCCGTCACGAATATTTACCAAAATTAAAACGATAAATAGCAATAGCCGCTGGTCTTATTTTGTTACTTCTTCACTTTTCTGCCTGATACTATTACGGCGTCACTTCAGTAATGCTCTGACTTGACTGAGAATAACCTGCCTGAATGTGACGGCGTCACTGATTTTAAACAGCACATATTTCCCCTGCTTTTTATCGGCGCAGGCGATAAAGTCTTATCATTAATGGCAACATAAATCGAAGGAGAAAGGAATGAGCGACAATATTCGCATCGTGGCAAAATTTACCGCCAGAGCAGGCAAAGCAGACGATCTGAAAAAAGTGCTAAACGCAGGCGTAAAGCCAGCTCGCGCGGAAGAAGGCTGTGTGCATTACGATCTGTACCGCAGCGTAGAGGACGGCAACGTGTTTTTATTCCATGAAACCTGGAAAGATGCAGCCGCCGTCGCGATTCACGGCGAGCAACCGCATTTTAAAACGCTGATGGCAGAAGCCGAGCCGTTGCTGGCGCAGCCGCCGGAAGTACATAAATTCTAAAAAACCGAGGCCGCGGACAAAGCGTTTCAGGTTTACCCGCGGCCTGTGAGCTTACTTCAGCAATCTGACACGGCAGGTTTTGCCTTTAATTTTGACCTGCTGAAGCTGTTTCATTACCTGTCGGGCGCTCTCCTGACGGATAGCTACATAGGCCTGGGTCGGGCCAATATCAATTTTACCGATAGCGTCACCGCTTAGCCCTGCTTCGCCCGTCAATGCGCCTAAAATATCTCCGGGCCGGATTTTTGCCTTACGGCCGCCGTCGAGACTCAGCGTGACCATTTCTGCCGGCAGCGGACGCGCAGCGATGCCGGTCAGTTCCGCTACGTTATGCCAGCTCAGCTTTTGCTGCAAAAAATCTTCCAGCGCGTGTGCGCGGATCATCTCGTCCGGCGCAACCAGGCTAATGGCTGTCCCTTCCGCGCCCGCACGCGCCGTGCGGCCAATACGGTGTACGTGCACTTCCGGATCGTAAGAGAGCTGGTAATTCACTACCATTTCCAGCGCTTTAATATCCAGCCCGCGAGCAGCAACGTCCGTCGCCACCAGCACGCGACAGCTGCCGTTGGCAAAACGAATCAGCACCTGGTCGCGATCGCGCTGTTCCAGATCGCCATGCAGCGCCAGCGCGCTGATATTTTTATGGCTCAGCTCACCCGCAATATCGTCACATTCACGTTTGGTATTGCAGAACACCACGCAGGAAGCGGGCTGCTTTTCACTAAGTAAGCCAATTAACGCCGGTAATTTTTGACGCCCGCCGGCCTCATAAAATTTTTGTTCGACTGAAGGCAGATCGCTGACTACGTCCGTTTCCACGCTCAGCGGATCGCGTTGGATGCGCTGGCTGATCTGCGCGATATCCTGTGGCCAGGTGGCGGAAAACAGCAGCGTTTGCCGGGCTGTCGGGCAGTGGCTGATGATGGCATTGATATCATCGCGAAAGCCCATCTCCAGCATGCGGTCGGCTTCATCCAGCACCAGCGTGGCAATACCGTCCAGCTTAAGCGTCTCACGCTTCAGATGGTCAAGAATACGGCCCGGCGTACCGACAACGATGTGCGGCGCGTGTACCAGCGAATCGCGCTGGGCGCCCATTGGCTGGCCGCCACACAGCGTTAAAATTTTAATATTGGCCGTAAAACGCGCCAGGCGGCGCAGCTCTTTGGCCACCTGATCGGCCAGCTCGCGTGTCGGACACAGTACCAGCGACTGGGTGACAAACTGCGCGGCATCGATGCGGTGCATTACGCCGAGGCCGAACGCAGCCGTTTTGCCGCTGCCCGTTTTTGCCTGCGCACGAACGTCGCGCCCTTCCAGGATTGCGGGCAGCGCCGCCGCCTGAATGGGAGTCATAGTGTGGTAGCCCAGCTCGTTAAGATTAGCGATCTGGCTGGCTGGCAGGGAAGTCAGGGTTGAAAAAGCGCTCACAAATTACTCTCTGAAAAACCGGAGGGAGGATTGACGCTGAGTGTAACAGAAAAGCGCGGACGGTCGTTACTGTCAACCGCGCGTTTGTATCGTAAACAAAGGGGAGCGGAACTCCCCTTTTGCTTCAAATATTGGTGACGTCGATAAACATCGACTTATCAATATTGGTAGAAGAAACGGTGGCTTCGGTAAAGGCGTACTCTTCTCTTTCCCCTGCACGATCCAGCGGCAGATTAACAAAATCGAACAGGTTACGATCCGCAAGCTGGCTTGGGCTGACGTTTTGCAGCGATTTAAAGACGCTTTCGACGCGGCCCGGCTCTTTTTTATCCCACTCTGACAGCATCGCTTTGATTGACTGACGCTGTAGATTCTCCTGGGATCCACACAGGTTACACGGAATTATCGGGAAATCTTTCTGTTCCGCGTAAGCAATCAGATCCTTTTCGCGGCAGTAAGCCAGCGGGCGGATAACCACGTTGCGACCATCGTCAGAGCGCAGTTTTGGCGGCATCGCCTTCATGCGCGCGCCGTGGAAAATATTCAGAAACAGCGTCTCAACGATATCGTCCAGATGATGGCCCAGCGCGATTTTTGTCGCGCCGATACGTTCCGCAAAGGAATAAAGCGTGCCGCGACGGAGCCGCGAACAAAGCCCGCAGGTAGTTTTTCCTTCCGGAATTTTTTCCTTCACTACGGAATAGGTGTCCTTATCAACGATGTAATAAGGAATATTCAGGCTTTCAAAGTAGTCCGGCAGAATGTGTTCAGGGAAACCAGGCTGCTTCTGGTCGAGGTTAACGGCAACCACCTCAAATTTTACCGGCGCGACCTTCTGTAAACCGAGCAGAATATCTAACATGGCAAAGGAGTCTTTGCCGCCGCTCATGCAGGCCATCACCACGTCGTTTTCTTCGATCATGTTGTAGTCGCTGATGGCGTTGCCGACGTTTCTTCTGAGCCGCTTTTGCAGCTTGTTGAACTCCAGCGTCTCTTTTCTTGTATCAGTCTGATTCATAAATACTTATTAAGCCAAAAGGTGAACCTTCAGGCGAATTCCTGGTTGGGCATTGGTCTGGCGCGGATTATACGGGTTTTTCACAGAGGTGGAAATATTCGGCAAGCGGACGGAATGGCCGGTTTCGTCAACCGGCCAACTTTTTACATGTGCGGTGGCGGATCGGTAATCGGGTCTGGCACATCCGGCGGCGGATCGGGCATCGGCTGCGGTGTTGGAATCGGGTCCGGAATGGGAACGGGATCGGTCGGAATCGGATCGGTCGGCATCGGGTCTGACGCCAGAGGTGTATCCATTACGTTGTTGAACAACATATCTTCCTCCTCAGACTTAAGGTGAACTTTAAGCATAGGCACCACCCACCGCGCTGGCAAACGCATAAAAAAAAGCCGGCTTGCGCCGGCCTGTATGAATTATAAATGCTATGCAGTAATTCAAAAAAGGAAGTAAGACAATATGGAGCGCAACGCCCATCGCTTGACGTTGCATTCACCTGCGAAAGAGAGTTTGCCCCAGCCATCGACAATTTTTATTGATATCGATCAGCTTTGCGCGCCCTTTTCGCGCTTTATCGCCGCAGAGTCGTGATAAGTTACAGCCATTTACGTCGACGCAACCACCAGGCAACACCCAGCACCAGTACTACTAACAAAAAGCAGAAGGTAGAAAAACCGTAATGCCAGTTACCGCCCGGAATGCCACCCAGGTTAACGCCAAACAGGCCGGTCAGGAAGGTGGTTGGCAAGAAAACCATCGCCAGCAGCGACATGGTATAGGTGCGACGGTTCATCGCTTCCGCCATTACCGTACTGATTTCGTCCGCCAGCACGGCCGTTCGCGCTACGCTGGCATCCAGATCGTCCAGCCCTCTTCCCAGCCGGTCTGAAATGTCCTGCATGCGGCGGCGGTCATCGTCGCTCATCCAGGGCAGACGTTCGCTGGCGATACGTGAAAATACGTCGCGCTGTGGTGCCATGTAGCGCCGCATGATAATTAACTGTTTGCGGATTAACGCCAGCTCGCCTCTTGGCGGCACCTGCTGATCGACGACGGCATCTTCCAGCTCAATGATTTTATCATGCAGCTCTTCGATAAATTCGCTGGTGTGGTCGGTCAGCGCGTCGCACACGTCCACCAGCCAGCTTCCGCCGTTGGTTGGCCCGTTACCGTTTTGCAAATCGGTTAACACCTCGTCAATGGCGAAAACCTTGCGCTGACGCGTTGAAACAATCAGCTTTTCGTTAATAAATACGCGCACAACAACCAGCTGATCCGGCCGCGATTCGCTGTTCAGATTTACGCTGCGCAAGGTAATCATCGTGCCGTCGCCCAGCCGATTGACTCTGGGGCGCATGCTGTCGCCGCCCAGCGCATCACGTACCGCATCCGGAAGCAGTGGCGTTGAGATCAGCCACTCCGCGCTTTCACGATGCGTATAGTTAAGATGCAGCCAGCAGGGCTTGTCGCAATGGATCACATCTTTGTCATCAATCGGAATTAATCCGCCCTTTCCATCCAGCTGACAGGAAATAATGGCATCCGATACCTGTAAGGCTTTGCCTGCTATAACGTCCACAGCTGCTCCACAATTAGCATAATCAATACGATGCAGTGTAGCCTGAGCCGCTGCTGCTGCAAAACAGCGATCCTGTCCCGCCGCGTTAAAAAGCATGTCATTCTGCACATAAAATTGCGATGAGGTTCACGAATCGCGCAATTGCCGCGCAGCCTCTCTTGTTATCTGGCCGCTATCAGGTCATTTTCTGTCTGTCTATTCAGGATTGTTACTGTTCAAACAGGCAAAACCTGAACCGCTTATCCCTTTACGGGTGCAGGCGGTTCAGGTTTTTTTTTGGCTTTTCGCCAACGATGGCATTAAGGGAGCTAATTTATGAACTATCAGCCATTGGCCCAACAGATCCTCAAGGGCGTTGGGGGCAAGGAAAATATTCAGTCGCTGGTGCACTGCGCCACCCGTCTGCGCTTTAAGCTTAACTCACTGGCAAAGCCCGATACCGAAGCACTGAAGCAAAACCCGGGTGTTATCACTGTCGTGGAAAGCGGCGGCCAGTACCAGGTTGTGATTGGCAACCACGTAGGGGAGGTTTACCAGGCACTGCTGGCGGAAGGAGGCCTGAGCGAAGGCGAGCAATCGATGGCGACGGCAGCAAAGCAGCCGCTGTTTAACCGGTTTATCGATATCGTTTCCGGTATTTTTACGCCATTCCTCGGCGTAATGGCCGCATCGGGCATACTAAAAGGTTTGCTGGCGCTGTCGCTGGCTGCAGGCCTTTTAAAAGAGCAAAGCGGCAGCTATCAGATTTTGTTTGTCGCCAGCGATGCCCTGTTTTACTTCTTCCCGATAGTGCTGGGCTACTGTGCGGGCAAAAAATTTGGCGGCAATCCTTTTGTCTCAATGGCGATTGGCGCTGCGCTGGTGCATCCGGTCATGTTACAGGCTTTTACCCAGGAGCAGGCTGGCCAGGCTTCAATGCATTTTTTCGGCGTCCCGGTCATTCTGATTAATTACGCTTCGTCAGTCATTCCCATTATCCTTGCCGCCTGGCTTGCCAGCCTGCTTGAACGCTGGATGAATCCACGCATGCCTGGCGCCATCCGTAATTTCATTACGCCGCTGGTTTGCCTGGCCGTGGTGGTACCGCTAAGTTTTCTGGTTATCGGCCCGGTCGCCACCTGGCTCAGCCAGCTGCTGGCAAACGGCTACCTGTGGATTTTCGGCCTGAGTCCGCTGGTGGCAGGCTTGTTTTTAGGCGGGTTCTGGCAGGTGTTTGTCATCTTTGGCCTGCACTGGGGCCTGGTGCCGCTGATGATTAATAACCTCAGTATTTACGGTCAGGATTCTATTCTGCCGCTGCTGCTTGCGGCGGTAATGGGCCAGGGCGGCGCAACGCTGGGCGTTATGCTGCGCACGCGGGACACCAAATTAAAAGGCATTGCGGCTTCCGCCTTCAGCGCCAGCATTTTTGGCATTACGGAACCGGCGGTCTATGGCGTGACGCTGCCCCATCGTCGCCCCTTTATCTTTGGCTGTATCGGTGGCGCGCTGGGTGCCGCGCTCATCGGTTTTTATCACGCCAGCACCTATTCCTTTGGCCTTGCCAGCATCTTCACCCTTTTTCAAAGCGTGCCTAAAACCGGGATCGACGTGACCGTTTTTGCTGTACTGGGCGGCTCACTGTTTTCGCTGGTTTTTGCCGCTCTCGCTTCTTACTTTTTTGGTTTGAACCAGGCTACGCCGCCGGTAACAAAAAGCGCAGAAGCCGCTACTCCGCAGCAGGCCCCGCTAATAAAAATGCTGACGTTAAACAGCCCGCTGAGCGGCAAAGTTATTCCGCTGGAAAAGGTGGCGGATGAAACGTTTGCCAGCGGCCTGCTGGGTAAAGGCATCGCTATTATTCCGGAATCAGGCCGCGTGATCTCACCCGTGGACGGCACCGTTGCCTCCATATTTCGTACCGGCCATGCGGTTGGGCTTATTGCTGATAACGGCATTGAAATCATGATCCACGTAGGGATGGATACCGTGCAGCTTAACGGCAAACATTTCACCGCGCATGTGACGCAGGATCAGGCGATACGCTGCGGCGATGTGCTGATTGAGTTTGATATTCCTGCCCTGCGCGAGGCCGGTTATGACCTGACGACGCCGGTCATCGTGACCAACAGCGATGATTATCTGGATGTTTTGCCCGCCAGCGAGCAGGAATATGTTTCAGAAAATAAGGCGTTAATAAGCTTGATTGTTTAACTTCTACAAGGAACCCGCTATGAACAGATTCCCACAGACTTTCCTTTGGGGCGGCGCCGTTGCCGCTAACCAGGTTGAAGGTGCCTGGCAAGAGGATGGCAAAGGCGTTTCTACCTCCGACCTTCAGCCACAGGGTATTTTTGGCGCACGCGTGGAGCGGCAGCCCGGTGATTTCAATATTAAAGATGTCGCTATCGACTTTTATCATCGCTATCCGGAAGATATTAAGCTGTTTGCGGAGATGGGTTTTACCGTCTTGCGCATCTCTATCGCCTGGACGCGTATATTTCCTCAGGGCGACGAAACGCAGCCCTGCGAAGCGGGACTGGCTTTTTACGATCGCTTATTTGATGAAATGGCCAAATACCATATTGCGCCGATGGTCACCCTTTCCCATTATGAAATGCCTTATGGGCTGGTTAAAAATTATGGTGGCTGGGGCAATCGCCAGACCATCGATTTTTTTGAACGCTATGCGCGCACGGTATTTCAGCGCTATCAGCACAAGGTGAAATACTGGCTAACGTTTAATGAAATCAATATGTCGCTGCATGCGCCTTTTACCGGCGTTGGCCTGCCGGAAGAGAGCAATAAGCAGGCCGTCTACCAGGCGATTCACCATCAGCTGGTCGCCAGCGCCCGCGCGGTTAAGGCCTGTCACGAGATTGTGCCCGAAGGTAAAATTGGCAATATGCTGTTAGGCGGCCTGCTTTATCCGCTGACCTGTCGGCCGGAAGATATGCTGGAGACGCTGCAAAAGAACCGCGAATGGCTGTTCTTTGGCGATGTTCAGGTGCGCGGCGCTTATCCGGCCTATATGGCGCGTTTCTTTAAGCAACAAGGGATTACGCTGGCCATCACTGGACAGGATCGTGCTGAACTGCGCCAGCCCGTAGACTTTATCTCATTCAGTTATTACATGACCGGCTGCGCGACGGCGGATAAAACGTCGGATCGGGCCCGCGCCAATATCCTGGATATGGTGCCTAACCCGCATCTTCCCGCGTCTGAATGGGGCTGGCAGATCGATCCACAAGGTCTGCGTCTGTTGATGAACGAGCTGTATGACCGTTACCAGAAGCCGCTGTTTATTGTCGAAAACGGGCTGGGTGCCAGAGATAAACCAGAAGCGGATGGTGCCATCAATGATGACTATCGTATCGCCTATCTCAACGACCATCTGGTTCAGGTCAGGGAGGCAATAGAAGATGGCGTAGAGGTCTGGGGCTACACCAGCTGGGGCCCGATCGATCTGGTCAGCGCCTCTAAAGCGGAGTTTTCCAAACGCTACGGCTTTATTTACGTCGACCGCGACGATCGAGGCCAGGGTACACTTGCCCGCAGCCGTAAAAAAAGCTTCTGGTGGTATCAGGAAGTGATAAAAACCCAGGGGGCCAGTTTGAAACAGGCAAAATCTGGCTAAACATTCGTTAAGGCAAGCGTTACTGGTACTGGAATGGCGAGTGCATGCGGCTCGCCTTCAGAACCTGGCAGGGCAACACAGCATGGGTAAAAAAGCGTTTACTGACGATCGGGAGCTTGATGGTTCTCAGGTTCTCAGCGCGGGCTCCCTATATTGCTGGTTTTCAGCGCAGGCTGCCAGCCATCAGGCTTTATCTTCCCGCTCCGCCAGCGCATCTCAAGCTTCGTCTTCCTGCTCCTACAGCCTCTCCCAGGCTTTATCTTTCTGGTCCGCCAGCGCCTCTCAGGCTTTATCTTCCCGCACCTCCAGCGCCAGCCTCTCTCAGGCTTTATCTTCCTGCTCCCCCAGCGTCAGCGCCTCTCAGGCTTCGTCTTCCTGCTCCTCCAGCGCCAGCGCCTCTTTTCTGACGCGCTCTATATGGATAGTCAAAAACATGCGCTCCTCCGTCCCCAACGTATAGGCGTAATGCCTGACGACGTGCCGGTCGATCTTTTCTACGCAGCGATAGGCCTGTGGATAGCGGCTGCGCACCAGGTCATGCAGTGAGCGGTCGTCGCTGGCAACGCCCTTTTTTCCCAGCATGCGCTGAGCGAAGAACTTCAGGTGGGTGACGAAACGGTTATAGCTCAGCGAATCAGGCTGATACTCGATTTTTAGCTGATATTTTACGATATCCAGGATCTGCTGCATAAAGCGGGTGATATACAGAACTTCTGGCATATCGCTGTGCAGCTGCGCGTTAACCAGGTGCAGGGCGATAAACCCGGCCTCATCCTCTTCCAGGCGCACGCTAAGCTGTTGTGCGACGATCTCCAGCGCCTTCAGCCCGATGGCATATTCCTGAGGATAGAGCGAGCGGATCTCCCAGCGCAGTACGTTACGCAAGGGCATCTGTTCCCGCTGGCGCTGTAGCGCAAAATTAATATGATCGGTCAGGCCAATCACCAGGCTTTCATGCAGCTGGTTGGTCAGCGAGGTTCGGGCCAGTGCGATAATGGCTTCGCTGACCGCGATAACCTCCACGGGGATTTCCTGCAGCAACTCGCCCAGCCTTCCCGTCAGGGTGTTGTCCTGCAAGGCAAAGACTTTTTCAACCTGAGCGGCATCAAGCACGTCACCGGCGCGTTTATGGAACGCCAGACCACGCCCCATAACTACCTGTTCTTTTCCTCGATCGTCATGCACGATCGCCACGTTATTATTGACTATTTTGCTGATTTTCATCTTATGGCCCGCAAATAAAAAAACCCGATCGCGGAAAGCTCCGGCGATCGGGTTTTGCCTGCAGAGAAGCAGTAGCAATCCAGACGCTACCTTAATCTATTGCGGGGACAGCTCAAGGCTCTACGCAAAGAAGTGTGAGATGTCTCGAAATTTGTAATGAAATCAGCTATGCAGCAGCGTTGGACACTTCGTTTTTTCCAGCGCTTTTAGCTCATTCATGCGTTTGTCGGCATGCTTCTGCGCAAGGCTTTTTGCCACGCCGTTACCGATACCGAAATCGCCGATAAAGCCCAATACGGTCAGCCCGTCAAACTGCCCGGTTTTGTCTATCTGGCTCTGTACCTGCTGCTGGCTGGCAATCTCTTTCTCAATGGCCGGACAGCCCAGCGTGGTTTTCTGCACCTCGCTGACCGGTGGCGAGGAAGGATACTGCTTTAACGCACAGCCGGATAAAAGCAGTAAAACAGACAGCACTACTCCGATTTTAACCATAACGCACCTGATAACGAGAAGTCTCTGGTGGTCATTATCTGCCACCAGATAAATAACGATGCGCAAAGCATCGGCACTAATTGCTGTTTTATTGCGCGTTAGCCGTCACCCCTGGAAGGCTGCAACTTTCCCTTCCCGCCCTCTTTCAGTTATGCCTGACGATATACAACGTTCGGCTATAGGCGACATCTTCCGGATTAGTAATCGGATAGCCTTTTACCCACGGCTTAATCAGTCGCCCATTGGAAAGCTGATAGATGGGCGCGATTGGCGCTTTATCGGCAAGAATTTGCTCGGCGCGATTGTAGTCCTGATTGCGGGCTTCGCTGTTTGTTTCGCGGCTGGCCTGCTGCAGCAGGTCATCATAGGCCGTATCCTTGAAGCGCGGGATATTGCCGCTGTGGCTGGAAGTCAGCAGGCTTAAAAAGGTGGACGGTTCGTTATAGTCACCCACCCATGAGGCACGGATAACGTCAAAGTTGCCGCTGTTGCGGCTGTCGATGTAGGTTTTCCATTCCTGATTCTGCAATTTTACGCTAACGCCCAGATTCTTTTTCCACATAGAGGCCACGGCAATGGCGATCTTCTGGTTATTTTCCGAGCTGTTATACAGCAGCGTCAAATTAAGCGGATGCGTGGGCCCATAGCCCGCGGCCGCCAGCAGCGCTTTGGCCTGCTCGTTCAGTTCGGCCTGGCTGTGCTGCTGCAAAAGGCCAGGCGTCGGCTTAAAGCCAGCGGTCACATCGGCAGTGAAATGCCAGGCAGGTTTTTCACCCGTGCCCAGCACCTTTTCAGCGATGATGCGCCGATCGATGCTCCACGACAGCGCCTGACGTACGCGGACATCTGCCGTCGGGCCTTTTTGCGTGTTGAAAGCATAGTAATAAGTGCCCAGCTGATCCGGCGTATAGACCTCATTCGGGATTTGCTTTTTCAGCAGGCCGTACATGTTTTTGGGAAAGGATTCGGTGATATCAATATCACCAGCGCGATAGCGCTTGGTGGCGCTCGACTCTTCATTAATCGGTAAGAAGGTAACCTTATTAATGACGCTATGGGCATTGTCCCAGTAGCTTTCATTACGCACCAGCACCAGCTTTTCGTTAACGACGCGATCCTGCAATTTATAGGCACCGTTGCCCACCAGATTTCCCGGCTGCGTCCAGGCACTGCCCCATTTAGCAATAGCTTTCCCGGACACGGGATAGAGGCTGAAATTTGCCGTCAGGCTAACAAAATAGGGCACGGGTTTGTCCAGCGTGACTTTTAAGCGATAGTCATCCAGCGCGGTTACGCCAAGCTTATCGGCCGGCATCTCTCCCTTAGTGATGGCCGCCGCATTACTGATACCCGCAAGCTCGGCAAACCAGGCGAAGGTAGAAGCGGTATGCGGATCGACCAGACGTCGCCAGCTATATACAAAATCGCGG